>Ga0163144_10011007_pt1 | contig 19186 bp, 12 predicted proteins | sample OliLak19BULKMAT1_FD_123175 | JGI IMG/M metagenome (GOLD analysis project Ga0163144, IMG submission 123175) | Freshwater microbial mat bacterial communities from Lake Vanda, McMurdo Dry Valleys, Antarctica - Oligotrophic Lake LV.19.BULKMAT1 | ecosystem: Environmental > Aquatic > Freshwater >... | reverse complement strand
CCGCGCACGCCAGGCTGGCCGCCACCAGAACCGCGAGCACTATCGGCACCGGTCAGGGGATTATCTGCGGCCCTACCATACGCCTATCGGGTGTTCTTGCCAACCGCTAACTTGCCCGAAATTCTGGGCATGCCATCGGCTATAATTCCCGCAACCACTATGCCCAATCGTCTCGCCGCCGAAACCTCGCCTTACCTGCTTCAGCACCAGCACAATCCTGTGGATTGGTACGCCTGGGGGCCGGAAGCCCTCAACCGCGCCCTGGCCGAAGATAAGCCCATTTTTCTCTCCATCGGCTACGCCGCCTGCCACTGGTGCCACGTCATGGAGCACGAGTCGTTTGAAGACCCGGCCACCGCCGCGCTGATGAACGCCAATTTTGTCTGCATCAAGGTGGACCGCGAGGAGCGCCCCGACCTAGACTCGATCTACATGCAGGCCGTGGTCGCCCTCACCGGCCACGGCGGCTGGCCGATGAGCGTCTTTCTCACGCCCGCCGGCGCGCCGTTTTATGGCGGCACCTACTACCCGCCCCTCCCGGCTCACGGTATGCCCGCCTTCCGGCAGGTGCTGGGCGGCATCGCCGACGCCTGGCTCAATCGGCGCGACACTGTCCTTAGCGGCGCGCAGGACGTGCTCACCCACGTCCGCCAGGGCGAATTGCTGGGCCTGCCGCCCGCGAGCGAAGTGCTGTCGCTCGAGACGGTGACGGCCGCCACGCAGGGCCTGTGGCGCACGTTCGATTGGAACCATCACGGCTGGGGCGGCGCGCCCAAGTTCCCGCAGCCGATGGCGCTGGAGTTTTTATTACGCGCTCACACCCTCACCGGCGAGGCCACGCCGCTAGAGCTGGCGACCAAAACCCTCACCTCGATGGCTCACGGCGGGATGTATGACCAGCTTGGCGGCGGCTTTCACCGCTACGCCACCGACGCCATCTGGCTGGTGCCGCACTTTGAGAAGATGCTGTACGACAATGCGCAACTGGCGCGCGTGTACCTGCACGCCTACCAGGTCACCGGCGACGCCGAGTACCGCCGCGTGGTCGAGGAGATTCTTGACTACGTGCTGCGCGAGATGACCGACCCGGCCGGCGGCTTCTACTCCACCCAGGACGCCGACTCAGAAGGCCACGAGGGCAAGTTCTTCGTCTGGTCCGAGGCCGAGTTAGACGCCGCCCTCGGCGCGGACGCGGCGCTGTTCAAGGCCGCCTACGGCGTGAGGGCCAGTGGCAACTTTGAGGGGCAGAACATCCTGTTCGCCGCCGCCGAGGCCGGCGACTTGGCCGAGCGCTTCAAGCTGCCCGTGGCCGAGGCACAAGCGCGACTGGCCGCCGCCCGCGCCACGCTGTTTGCCTCGCGCGAGCAGCGCGTGCACCCCGGCCGCGACGATAAGGTGCTGGCCGGCTGGAACGGGCTGATGCTGGCCGCCTTCGCCGAGGCCGCCCGCGTGCTCAACCGGGCCGACTATCGCCAGGCGGCGGTGGCGAATGCCGGCTTTGCCCTATCCACCCTGCGCCGGGCCGACGGCCGCCTGTACCGCTCGTGGCGCAACGGCCAGGCCCGCCTGAACGGCTACCTGGAAGACTACGCCAACCTGGCCGAGGGCCTGCTGGCGCTGTATGAAACCACCTTTGACGCGCAGTATTACACCGCCGCCGAGGCGCTGATGGACACCGCCCTGGACCACTTCAGCGACCCGCGCGGCGGCTTCTTCGACACCAGCGACGACCACGAGCAGTTGGTAACACGCCCCAAGGACATTCAAGACAACGCCACGCCCTCCGGCAACGGCATGGCCGTCACGGTGCTGCTCAAGCTGGCGGCCTACAGCGGCGACGCCCGCTACGCCGAGGCCGCCGACGAGGCCCTGACCAGCGTGCAGCCGGTGCTGGCCCAATACCCCACCGGCTTTGCCCAGTGGCTTATCGCCCTGACCTTCCGCCTGGGCCAGCCGCGCGAGGTGGCGCTGGTGGGGGACCCGGCCGGCGACCCCGGCCTGGCGGCGCTGCTGGCCGTGGTCTTTGGCGCGTACCGGCCGTTTCAGGTGGTGGCCCTCAAGGCCCCCGGCGCAGCCTCGCCCATTCCGCTGCTGGCCGGGCGCGAGGCCGTGGGCGGGCGCGCCACCGCCGCCGTGTGCTACAACTTCACCTGCCGCCTGCCCGTCACCGACCCTCAGGCGCTGCGGGCGCAGCTTGAGGCCCCACCCGACCCGGCGTAGGCGCAATGCCCCCCTTGCGCGGGGCTTTTCGTCCCCTATACTGTAATTGTGCCGTGAACCGTACTGTTGCCCGCCGGGGGAGTGACCCATGCACCCACTGACCGCCGCGCCGCCCCCGCCCGCCCGCCTGCGCCGCCTGAGCCTAGCCGGGCTGGCCGCCGCCGTCGCCCTGCTGACGCTCTGGCTGCTGTTGAGCGCGGCCCGCACCCCAGCCTGGGCCGGCGGCGGCTACGCCATCATCCAGACCTACGCCAACCCCACGCCTGCAGCCGTCATCGCCGGCGGTGAGGAATTTGGCTCGGCCCTGGCCTACCTGCCTGGCAGCAACCGCCTGATCGTGGGTGCGCGCAGCGACCAATTCACCACCACGGTCGTCGGCCAGGCCTTTATCCTCAACGCCACCACCGGCGCGGTGACTTTCCTGCTGCATGCGCCCGATCCCAAGGCCGGTGATCAATTTGGCTTTTCGGTCAGCGCTGTGCTCACGGCCGTCGTGGTCGGCGCTCCCCGCGTAGACATTAGCAGCCCATCTTCCAACGACGGCGCGGTCTATCTCTTCGATGCCACTACCGGCGCGCTTGTCCATTACTACCCGCACCCGGCGCCCGCCTCCGGCGACCTGTTCGGCACGGCCGTTGCCATCATTAGCAACACCATCGTTGTCGGTGTCCCACAATACAACGGGGGCAGTACTGATGTGGGCCGCGTCTACTTGTGCAGTATTGAGGACAGCGATTGCCCCACCGTCATCGACAATCCGTCCATCGGCTCGCCGGCCAGCGGTGATCAATTTGGGCTATCAGTGGTGGCTTTTCCGGGCGGCTTCGCTGTCGGCGCGCCGCTCGATGGCAGCCACGGCACGGTCTATCTTTATAATTACGACGGCCTTACCGCCACCGTCAGTCAGGTGATCTCACTCACGACCCTTTCGACCGGTGACGAATTTGGCCGGTCGCTGGCCCTTGTGAACGGCAACCTGCTGATCGGCGCGGCCAACGTAGACACCCCCACCACCAATTCCGGCGCGGCCTATCTATTCAGTCTGAGCGGCACGCTGTTGCACACCTTCTTGAACCCCACGCCCGCTATTGACGACCACTTTGGCGCGGCGGTGGGCGGGGATGCCGGCTTGATCCTCATTGGCGCGCCGGACGACAACCAGGGCGCGAGTAAAGCCGGCGCGATCCACCTGTATGACGGCGGCACCTACAGCTTTACGCAAACGCTGGTGACCACCGTGCCCACCACCACCCAAAAATTTGGCTTTGCCATCATCGCTCTGGGCGGCGACTTCGCCGTCAGCGCGCTCAACGACAACCTGGGGGCCATCGGGGCCGGGGCGGTCTATCGCATCGGCATCCCCGTCATCCCGCCCACCGCCACCGCGACCGTTGACCCGAATACGGTCTTCCTGCCGCAGGTGCAGCGGCATTAGCGGGCGCTGCAAGCGAAATTACTGCCCGCAGCCGTTTTGGGCCAGTCGCCAAATTTACAAGGATCGGGTGGGCAAGCCCACCCGATCCTTGTAAATTTGGAATCGGTCAGATACGCCGTCTCACAACCCCAGGCTGCGATGAGGACCCGCCTCGACGGTGGCAGCGCTGCCTCTGCTTGGCCCCACCCGGCCACCACTTGACGCTGCGCCCGCCAGCATCGGCTATAATGCGCCCAACTAGCCGGGCAGCTCTGGTGGGGTCTCCGGACCCAGGCTGATGTTTCGTCGGCCCGGCACAGTTGCTGCCGTTGAAGTGAGAGCCAGACTACGTCTGGTAGCAGAGCTGCCCGGCCAAGCCATGAATCTTCTCAAAGCCTTGAACCGCATGAGTGGCCGCGAACGCGGCCCGGCCGACCTGGCCCGCTGGCTGGCGCTGCCAGAGGCCGAGCTGCGCCCCTGGCTCGGCACTGCCCCGGCCTGGACGCGCGGCTTCGACTACACCCGCTTCACCATTCCCAAGCGGCGCGGCGGCACGCGCACCATAGACGCGCCCGGCGAGAAGCTCAAGGTTTTGCAGCGCCGCGTGTACCAGCGCCTGCTGGCCGGGCTTAAGGTCTCACGCGCCGCCACCGGCTTCGTGCGCGGCCGCTCCATCGTGGACAACGCCCGCCCGCACACCCAGCGGGCCGTCGTCATCAACCTTGATCTGGCCGACTTCTTCCCCAGCATCACCGAGGCGCGCGTGCTGGCGGCCTGGCGCGGGCTGGGCTGGAACGCCGACGCCGCCACCATCCTGACTCACATCTGCACCCTGGATGGCCGCCTGCCGCAGGGCGCGCCCACCTCGCCGGCCCTCAGCAACCTGGTCTGCCGCCGGCTGGATGCGCGCCTGCTCGAACTGGCGCTGGCGCTCGACGGCGACTACACCCGCTACGCCGACGACCTCACGCTCTCGCTGCCGTCGCTCGGCCGCAACAAGCGCCTGCGCCCCGGCCCGCCGCGCTCTGGCCCCGGCGCACGGCCCAAACGCGAGCCGCGCCGCACGGGCCACAGCCGCCGCCTCTTGACCATCGTGCGCGAGATCATTGAGGCTGAGGGCTTCACCATTCAGATGAAGAAAAAAGTGCGCCTGCAGCGCCCGCACCAGCGCCAAACGGCCACCGGGCTAGTCGTCAACCAGGTCGTCAACCTGCCGCGCACCACCCGCCGGCTGATCCGGGCCATGCAGCACCGCGCCAAGCTGGGCCGGTTGGACGAGGGCGGACAGCGCCGCTTGCACGGCCTGGAAAACTTTCAGAAGATGGTCATCAAACAACGCAACGCGAGTGGACGGTGAGATGAGCGAACAAGTCATTTATTCGATGATGAAGGTGGGCAAAATGTATCCGCCCACCAACAAACTGGTGCTGCGCGATATTTCGTTGTCGTTCTTCTACGGCGCGAAGATCGGCGTGCTGGGCCTCAACGGCTCGGGCAAGAGCACGCTGCTGCGCATCATGGCCGGGCTGGATCAGGAATTTCTGGGTGAGACGGCCATGTCTAAGGGTTACACCACCGGCCTGCTATCGCAGGAGCCGGTGCTCGACGCCGCCAAGACCGTGCGCCAGGTGGTGGAAGAGGGCGTGCAGTCCATCGTGGACGCGCTGGCCGAGTACGAGCGCATCAACAACCAGTTTGCCGAGCCGGACGCCGACTACGACGCGCTGCTGGCGGCTCAGGCCCGCGTGCAGGAACAACTCGACAAGCACGACGCCTGGAACCTCGACAGCCGCCTGGAACTGGCAATGGACGCGCTGCGCTGTCCGCCGCCCGACACGCTCATCAACGTGCTCTCGGGCGGTGAGCGCCGCCGCGTGGCCCTCTGCCGCCTGCTGCTGCAAGAGCCCGACATTCTGCTGCTGGACGAGCCGACCAACCACCTCGACGCCGAGTCGGTCAACTGGCTGGAGCGCCACTTGCAGCAGTACGCCGGCACCGTCATCGCTGTCACCCACGACCGCTACTTTCTCGACAACGTGGCCGGCTGGATTTTGGAACTGGATCGGGGCTACGGCATCCCGTGGAAGGGCAACTACACGTCCTGGCTCGGCCAGAAGGCCGCCCGGCTGGCGAACGAGGAGAAGGCCGACAACCGCCGCCAGAAAACCCTGGAGCGCGAGTTAGAGTGGATTCGCATGTCGCCCAAGGCCCGCCAGTCGAAGGGCAAGGCGCGCGTGACCGCCTACGAAGACTTGCTCAGTCAAGAGACTGAGAAGCGGCGCGAGGAGTTGGAAATCTACATCCCCTCCGGCCCGCGCCTGGGCAACATCGTCATTCAATGCCAGGACGTGAGCAAGGCCTTTGGCGACCGGCTGATCATTGACGGGCTAGACCTGGACGTGCCGCCCGGCAGCCTGGTGGGCGTCATCGGCCCCAACGGCGCGGGCAAGACCACGCTGCTCAAGCTGATCGCTGGAATGGATAAGCCGGATGGCGGCCGGGTGCGCCTGGGCGACACCGTCAAGCTGGCGTATGTTGAGCAGACGCGCGAGTCGCTCGACGGCGAGAAGTCGGTCTGGGAGGAGATCTCCGGCGGGGCCGAAAACTTGCTGCTGGGGCCGCGCAAGCTGAACTCGCGCGCCTACGTCGCCAGCTTCAACTTCTTGGGGGCCGACCAGCAGAAGAAGGTCGGCACACTCTCCGGCGGCGAGCGCAACCGCGTGCTGCTGGCGAAGATGCTCAAAGAGGGCGCGAACGTCCTGCTGCTGGACGAGCCAACCAATGACCTGGATGTGAACACGCTGCGGGCGCTCGAAGAGGCGCTGGAAGAGTTCGCCGGGTGCGCCGTGGTGGTCAGCCACGACCGCTGGTTCCTCGACCGCATCGCCACGCACATCCTGGCGTTTGAGGAGGACGGCAGCGTCACCTGGCACCTGGGCAACTTTAGCGACTACGAAGCCGACCGCCGCAAGCTGCTGGGCCAGGCGGCCGACACGCCCCACCGCATCAAGTATCGCAGCCTCACGCGCTAAAACCGGCCGACTGGCCGCAAATGCAGGGCGGGGGGCGGCGCGTATACCTAAAGAGACCCGAGAAATCCGGGTAGATTGCTAACTTGCATAGTTTGCGTTACGCGCTAGAATAGCTAGATAGGGTGCGGGCGTTCTGTATCGGAGAGGCGCGCCAAGGAACCTTCGACCGGTACGACGATCTCGTCTCCCGCGGGAGGAGCCAACATCACATGAAGACTTACAGCAAGCCGACCCTGAAGAAGCACGCTTCCCTGAAGCAAGTCACCTTCAGCAGCCACTAAGCATCTCGGCTGCCGGAGCACGTTGGGTTGGGCAGCGCAACCTGCCCGGCCTGCACCAGAACCACCGCTTGACGTCTTGACCCTGGCGCGCCTCTCGGATACAGAACGGAAATGCATTGACCGGGCCGGCAACGGCCCGGCTCTATTTAACCAAGCGGCGGCCAACCTTCTTATTGCGACTAATTGCAACAACGTGATTGTAGCACGACTAAATTCTCATGGCAAGCGGTGAGCGGCATGAACACCGTTGAGTTCCTAATGGCCGCCCTGCGCGCCGACGCCACGCCGGACGCCTGGTTCCGGCTGGCCGAAGCCGCCGCCTTCGACTGGGACGATCTGGCCGTAACCGCGCTGGCGTTGGGCCTGGCCCCGCTGCTGCACCACCGGCTGGAGGGGTGGGGCCAACCGCTGCCGCACGCCCCGGCCCAGGCTAAGCTGGCCTTTGCGCGCCAGGTGGAGGTCGCCCGCCACACGGCCCGCCAGGCGCAGTTGGCCGAGGCGCTGGCGGCGCTGCCGGTCACGCCCATCGTGCTCAAGGGCGCCTACCTGGCCGAGTGCGTCTACCCTGCACCCGGCCTGCGCCCGATGAACGACATAGACCTGCTCTTCCCGCCCGAGTCGCTCCCGGCCGTCACCGCCGCGCTGGCCGGCCTGGGCTATGGCGGCAAAGACAAGCCGGCCGAGTTTGGCCCCGGCATCACCAAGCACACCAGCACCTTCAAACGCGCCGGCGGCCCGGCCGCCACGCCTAACCCCTATCTCTCGGCGCGCGGCAGCCACATGATCGAGCCGCACCGCTCGCTGGAGGAGTCCTGGTTTGGTCTGCGCTGCGACCTCACCCCCGGCATGTGGGCGCGCAGCCAGCCCATCACGCTGGCCGGGCAGCCCGCCCGCGCCCTGTCGGCGGCCGACAACCTGCTCCACCTGGCCGTGCATCTCACCTTTCACCTGATCCAAGGCTCGCCGTCGTTTGTGCAGTTGGCCGATATCAGCACCTACGTTCAGCGCGTGCCCGTGCCGTGGGACGATTTGCTCGCCCGCGCCCGCGACCGCCACGCCGCCGGGCTGGCCTACGCCGGTCTGCGCCTCGGTCAGCAGGTGCTGGGCGCGCCGGTGCCGCCAGAAGTGCTGGCCGCCCTCGCCGCCGCCAGCCCCGCCCGCGTGCGCCGCGCCGCCGAGGGCCTCTCGCTGGCCCAGGTGATGCGCCGCACCCAGCAGGCCCCACTGCACAGCGTGCGCCAGCGCCTCCAGCGTGGCGTCGCCGACCGGGCCGAGACCGCCCGCTGGGCGCGCTCGCCCGCCGAAGCCCTGCGCATCTGGTGGACCCTCGTTGATGTCACCCGCACCGACACCTGGCGCATGACCGTCGGCGCGAAGTCCTAACCCCCGCCTCGTCCCAACCAAAAAGAGCGGGTGCAGTCTGTCCCTCAGACTGCACCCGCCCTTTTGCCAACCCCAAATCACGCGAAGCGGTCAGCCATCGGCAATCAAAAATCCGCCATCCCCGCCGCCCGTGCCTTCGCCAGCACATTCTCCGCCGCCTTCACCACTGGCGCATCCACCATCTTGCCGTCCAGCGCAAACGCCCCCAGCCCCTCGGCCTTAGCTGCTTCGGCCGCCTCTAGCACCCGCCGCGCCCTGGCAATTGCCTCCGGCGTCGGCGCAAACGCCGCCTGGATCACGGCCACCTGCTTGGGGTGAATGGCCTGCTTGCCGCTGTACCCCAGCCGCGCCGCCGCCGTCGCCTCGCGGCCGAGGCCGTCGTCGTCGGCGTAGTTGACGTAGACCATGTCAATCGCCTGGAGGCCATAGGCCGCCGCGTGCATGACCATCGCCGAGCGCGCGTAGAATACCTCGGCCGCCTCCGCCGTGCGCGTCGCGCCGATGTCGCTCGCCAGGTCTTCTGCCCCAAAGATCAGCGCCCGCAGGCGCGGCGTGGCCTCGCAGATTGCTTTCAGGTTGACCACTCCGCGCGCCGTCTCGATCATCGCGATCAGGCCGATCTCGCCGGCCGGCCAGCCGTGCGCCGCCTCGGCCGCCGTCAACTGCGCGTCCAGCCAGGCCACCGCCTCGGCCCCCTCGACCTTGGGCAGCACCACGCCGTCCGGCCGCCCGCCCAGCGTCTCGGCCAGGTCGTCCGCCTCCCAACCGGAGCCAACCGGATTGATGCGCACCAGCTTCTCGCTCCGGCCAAAGTCTAGCTCGGCCAGCGCCTGGCGGATGGTGACGCGCGCCGCCGCCTTCTGGCTCAGCGCCACGCCGTCTTCCAGGTCCATGCAAATGCTGTCCACGTTCAGCGTCAGCGCCTTCTCGATCTTGCGGCGGCTGTCGCCGGGCATGTAGAGCAGGGCGCGGCGCAGGCGGGGCGAGGTCAGGCCACTGACACTCACTCCGCGCCTCGCTTCAGGAACATGACCGTGCGTTCCAACTCCACCACCACTGTGCCATCCTGCTTGCGGCCGGTCTGTTTGAGCCGCACGATGCCCCGGCCCGGCTGGCTGGCCGACTCGCGCTTGTCGAGCACTTCCGTCTCGGCGTAGACCGTATCCCCGTGGAACACCGGGTTCGGATGGACGATCTTGTCATAGCCTAAATTTGCCACAATCGTGCCCTCCGTCAGGTCGGCCACGCTCAGGCCCACCACCAGCCCGAGCGTGAACAGCCCGTTGACGATCCGCTGCCCATACTGCGTCCGCGCCGCGTAGTCGGCGTTGATGTGCAGCGGCTGGGTGTTCAGCGTCAAGGCGCAGAACAAAGTATTGTCCATCTCGCTGACCGTGCGCCCCGTCGCGTGCTTGAAGCGGTCGCCCACCGCCAGTTCTTCATAATACTTGCCTGCCATACCCCGCCTTCCTTAAAAAACAACCACGCAACTTCGCATAGCCACTAAGTCAACCAAGCCCAGCTATCACTCCGCCTCCGAACAAACTGAGGCTATACGCACCCACCGCCCCCTGTCAGCACCCAGCCCCGCATCCGATGGCACCGGCTAATACAGATACCATCCGCTACACGCGCAGCAGGTACAAAACCTGGGGTGCAGTTCAGTTTGGGGGCTTCCCCGAAGAACCCTATGACCTTGTCATTCCGAACCCCCGCTCGCGGCATAGTAGCAACGCTGCGTGTGTCGCGGGGTGAGGAATCCTACCCCGGCTATTACCGATTCATAGGGCCGCAGCCTGACGCTCAGATTGACAATCACCGCCCGACTGAAAGATCGCCCCCCGACTGAAATGCACCCCAAAATCCGCTGCCACAGTTGCATTCCGGCCAGACCCGGTCTAGTCTACTAGGGCGTTTTCAAAAGTCAAAGCGCACACACCCGGTGGAGGCACGCATCTCATGGACCTGGCGATCATGTTGGAGGGCCAAAACGGCCTGACCTGGCCGCGCTGGCAGCGCCTCGCGCGGCTGGTCGAAGACCTGGGCTTCGCGGGGCTGTTCCGCTCCGACCACTACACTAACCCCCGCCCGCCGGACAAAGAGTCCCTGGAGCTATGGGTGTCGCTCACCTGGCTCGCCAGCCACACCCGCCGCCTCCAGTTCGGGCCGCTCGTCAGCCCGGTGTCGTTTCGCCCGCCCACCATGACCGCCCGCATGGCCGCCGCCGTGGATGACCTCTCCGGTGGCCGCCTGATCTTGGGGCTGGGGGCCGGCTGGCAGGAGCGCGAGCACACCAACTATGGCTGGGGCTTGCTCGAAGCCGGCCCGCGCATGGCCCGCTTTGAGGAAGGGCTGGAGGTCGTCTCGCGCCTGTTGCAGAGCGACCAACCGGTAAGCTTTGCCGGCCGCTTCTACCGCCTCCAAGACGGCCTCGTGCTGCCGCGCCCGCAGCGCCCCGGCGGCCCGCCCATCCTCATCGGCGGCAACGGCCCGCTGCGCACCCTGCCGCTGGTGGCCCGCTTCGCCCGCGAGTGGAACGCCGTCTTCATCCCGCGCGAGAAGTTTGTTGAGCTCAACCAACAACTCGACGGCCTGCTGGTGGCCCAGGGCCGCGCCCCAGCCGAGGTGCGCCGCTCGCTGATGATCGGCGGCCTGTTCGCCCGCGACGAGGCCGAGTTGCGCCGCGTAGTCGGCGACCGCGACCCAGAGCGCCTGCTCGCCACCGGCAACCTGCTCGGCACACCCGCCCAATGCGCCGACCAGCTAGCCGCCCTGGCCGAGGCCGGCGTCCAGCGCGTGATGCTGCAATGGCTCGACCTCGACGACCTTGACCGCCTCGAAGCGCTGGGCCAGGCGCTCGTCCCGCTGTTCCCCGCCTGAGTGGCAGCGGATGCTGTAGCCCCTTCGGGTGTAACGGATGGTATCTTTGCTAGCCGGGGCCACCGGAGGCGGAGCGAGCACTATCAGAATGTCAGCCTGTAGCCCCAATGCGTTTTGATAAGACGGTCAGACTGAAACCATGCGGCCCGTATCTGTTGGCCCTCGGCAAACCAGAGCGCATCCGTTTCATCCGTTTTGGCGAAGCCCATCCGTTGCCACGTGCATGAACTCCAAAATCTCCGTAATCAGCCGCGACGGGTTGTGCGCCAGCGCGTCGAACAAGATGCTGGAGTGCCCCGCGCCGGGGTACAAAATGAACTCGGTCTGCGCCCCGGCCGCCCGCAGCCGCTCGTAAAACTCAATGGACATCCGCAGCGGCACCGTCGTGTCGCGGTCCCCGTGGATCAGGCGGGTGCGCACCGTGTCTGGCCCCACAAACGTCGCCGGCGAGGCCGCCGCAATGTTCTGCCGCCCGCCTATCACGTCGATCACATACTGGCCCGACTGACCTTTTTCGGCCTGGTAGGCCAACTGCGTCTCGATGTCGTACACCCCGCTAATGCCCAGAAAGCCGCGCACCTCCGCCGGGCTGTGAGTGCCTGCCCCAGCTCTTTTGGGGTGGGCCGCCAGGAACTGTGGGTCCATCAGCGCCAGGCCCGCCACCTGCGCCCCGGCCGACTGCGCCACCACCACCACCTTGCGCGGGTCGCCGCCGTACTCATGAATGTGGTCCAACGTCCAGGCCAGCGCCGCCGCCACCTCCTGCGTCTGGCGCGGGTAGCCGGCCGCCGGGTAGGTGGTGTAGTCGGGCATCACGATCACCGCGCCCTCGGGCAGCAGGCGCTGGGCGGCGGGCGCGTACAGCGTTTTGCGCCCGCTGTTCCACGACCCGCCATACACGTAGAACAACACCGGGCAGCCGCCGCTGCCCTCCGGCCGGTACACATCCAGCCGCTGCGGCGTGTCGGCGCTATAGGCCAGGTCTTTATAGAGCGTGGGGTAGGTGGCGTAGAAGCGGTCGGCCTCGCGCTGCGCGCCCCACAGCTTCCAATAAAACTCAATCAGCTCGCGGTTGCGCGCCACCAGGTACGCCGCCGCGCCCGCCGCCGCTGCCCCCGCAATGGCATATCGTATCTTCATGCGCTGCTATCCTTCGCTGTTGTGTCAAGTGGCCGACCAACTCCCATTCTACCGCCCAATATCACCCAGCCGGTCCCCATACCAATTTATAGCGAAGTCTCGCGGCCGGAATGCTATACAATGCTTGATTGAGACTCGCCTGGCTGGGAGGGTAGCCCCCGACCCCTACCTGACCGCCTGACCCACGGCCGAATAACCCACTTGGCCGCGAAAGGGGCATTCAACAGCCGCCCAGGTAGAGCCGAAGGTAGGGGAACCTCCATTGGTGACGGCTGAACCGGTACTGCGCGACCCATTAACCGGTGCCCACTCCCGCGCCACGCTGCAAGATCGTCTGCGCGAGGAAGTTGAGCGCGCCCGCCGCTACGGGCTGCCGCTCTCTCTTCAGATTCTCGACCTCGATCACTTCAAGACCATCAACGACGGCTTCGGCCACACGCGCGGCGATTTGGTGCTGATGAGCTTTGTCGAGCGCCTGCGCCACCTGGCGCGCGACTCAGACCTGCTGTTTCGCTACGGCGGCGCCGAGTTTGTCCTGCTGCTATTACATACCGACCGGCCGCAGGCCCTGACCTTCGCCAACCGGATGCTCGACGGCATCCGCTCGGTTCCCTTTCCCGGCAATCCTTCCCTCACCCTCACCCTCAGCATCGGCTCGGCCAGCTTCCCCGAAGACGGCCACACCGCCGAAGACCTGTTTGAGCGGGCTGACCGGCGGTTGTATGAGGCCAAGCGCCACGGCCGGGACCGCGTCGTCGCCGAAGACCTGGTCACGCCGCCGGCCCTGTCGTTTGAGGTCGGCTCACGCCTCATGGAGCGCGAGTTGCCCCTGGCGCGGCTGCGCCAATTCCTCGATGACCTGCCCGAGCAAAAACGCGGCGTCTTTTCCATCACCGGGCCGGTGGGGGTTGGCAAAACCTGGTTCCTGTCCGAGATTGCCAAGTCGGCCCGGCTGCGCGGTTACGCCGTCTGGTCCATTCCCACCCGCCCGGCGCTGCGGTCGCGCGTGTTTGGCGCGCTTTCTGAAGCGCAGCCCCCGGCCCAGGGGTTGCCGTCACCCGCCGCCGGGGATAAGGCCTTCATCCTCGGGCTGCAGCAGGCCCTCACCGACCAGGCCACCGCCGGCCTGGTGCTGGCCGTAGACAGCCTGGCCGACCTCGACCGCGCCAGCCTCGACCTGTTGTGGCGCGTGCTGTTTGCGCCCGAAATTAGCGTGGTCGCGCTCGCCTACACCACCGCGCCCGACAGTCCCCACCGCCCGCCGCCGCTCGAAGCGCCGCTCCAGGCCATCGTCGAACTGCGCCCGCTGACGGCGCTCGGGGTCCAGTTGTGGCTGCGCACCGCCTTGCGCTGGGAAGCGCCCGATGGCTTTAGCGACTGGCTCCGGCACGAGACCGGCGGCCTGCCCGGCAACTTGCAGCGCGCCCTGGCTTACCTGACCGAGCAGGATTTGCTACAGCCCGGCGACGCCGGCTGGGCGCTGCGGCTGCCCTACGCCAAAGTCCCACTGGCGCACGCGCTGGCCCGGATGCTTCAGTCGCCGCCGCACAACCTGCCCGCCGCCGCCACCGGCTTCGTGGGCCGCGAAGCCGAGCTGGCCTCCCTGCGGCAGCGCCTCGCGACCGAACCGTTTCTCACTGTGGTCGGGCCGGGCGGCGTCGGCAAGACCCGGCTGGCGCTCCAGGCGGCGGCCGAAATTCGTGAGCAATTCCCCGACGGCGTTTACTTTGTTTCGCTCGTTTCCCTCACCACGGTAGACGATCTCATTTCCGCTATCGCCCAAGGGCTGCGGCTGGCTTTCGTCGGCGCAGTCGAGGCCAAGGCCCAGCTTTTCGCCTACCTCGCGCCGCGCGACTTGCTGCTGGTGCTCGACGACTTTGAGTACATGCTCGATGCGGGCGGCTTTCTGACCGAGCTGCGCCAGGCGGCCCCGCGCGTGCGCCTGCTCATCACCGCGCGCGAACGCCTCAACCTGCCGGAGGAGATCATGTTCGAGCTGCGTGGCTTCCCGCTGCCGTCGGTCATGCGCGGCGCGGTCTGGCGGGCGGCCGGTGCGCCGCCCGACTACGCCGCCGAGCAGCTCTTCGTTCAGAGCGCGCGCCGGGCCATGCCCGAATTTGTCTTGGCCGATGAAGACCGGCTGTACGTGCGCCGTATTTGCGAGCTGGTGGAGGGCATGCCGCTTGGGCTGGAACTGGCCGCCGCCTGGACGCCGCTGTTTTCGAGCCGCGAAATTGCCCACCAAATTGAGCGCAGTCTAGACTTCCTGACCACCGGCAGCTCGGTGTTTCCCGAGCGCCAGCGCAGCGCCCGCGCCGTGCTCGATTACTTCTGGAGCCTGCTGTCTGAGGACGAGCGCCGCCGCGTGCGCGGGCTGGCGACCTTTCGCGGCGGCTTCCTGTTGGAGGCCGCCCAGTCCGTCACCGAGGCCTCGCTCTTCTTCCTCTCAGCCCTGGTGGATAAAGCCTTTCTGCGCAAAGCGCCCACCGGCCGCTACGAAATGCAGGAACTGTTGCGCCAGTATGCCGAGGCCAAGCTGCGCGAGTTGCCCGCCGAGCACCAGGTGGCCGGGAACCGCCACTGTGAGCACTTCGCTGGCTTCCTGGCGCGCTCGCTGACGGGCTTGCAGGGCGGTGGTCAGGCCGAGGCCCTGGCCGCCATCACCGCCGACATGCCCAACCTGCGCGCCGCGTGGCGGTGGGCCATCACGCACGGGCTGGCGACCGCCGTGCAGCAGTCCACCAGCGGCCTGATCCTGTACTACGAGATTTTGTGCTGGTTCCACGAAGGGGCTGAGACGTTTGGCCGCGCCGCCGACGCCTGGCGGGCTGCCGACCGGCCAATAGATTCAGTTGACGGAGACTTGACCCTGGCCCTGCTGTTGACAGGGCAGGGGGCGTTCCTGCACCGGCTGGGCCTCAACGAGCGCGCCCTACAAGCGCTGCTCGAATGCCTGGCGCTGCTGCCGGACGACGCTCCCGCCGCAGCGCTGGCCTTCGCCGAACACACGTTGGGCCTGGTGCATCTCGACCTCGGCCAACTGCCGGCAGCCCGGGCCGCCTTGCAGCAAAGCCTGGATCGCTTGCGCGCGGCCGGCGACCCCGACAGAGCTGGGGCAGGCCGGCCCGGCGAAGCCGCCGGACTGCACGGCCTGGCCGCCGCCGCCTTTGCCGCCGGCGACTATCCGCTGGCCCGCGCGCGTTTTGCCGAAAGCCTGGCCCTGCGCCGCGCCCTGGGCGACCTGCATGGCGTAGCGCTGGTCTTGGGCGAGGCCGGCGCGCTGGCGATTGAGGTGGGCGACTTCGACCAGGCCCAGACCTGGCTCGACGAGGCCGACACCTTCGCGGGCGACCCGGCCTTCCGCCGCGCCCAGGCGCTTGGCCGGCGCAATGCCGCCTTGCTCGCAGCGGCGCGCGGCGAAGCGGAGGCCGCCCGCCGAATTTTCGAGGAGTGCTTGGCCTTTCACCAGGAGGTCGGCAATCGCAAGGAAATTGCCACCGACCTGCTTGGGCTGGGTGAGGTCGCCTTCTTGGCCGGCGACGAGGCCGAGGCCCTGCGCCTGCACGAGCACGCCCTGGCGCTCTTTAGCGACGCCGGTTATCAGCGCGGCCTGGTCTTGGCCCACGCCGGTTTAGGCGCGTTGGCCGCCGCCCAGCAGCCCCCGCAAGCCACGCTCGCTCACGCGCACTATCAGACGGCCCTCGCCCTGGCGCTGCAGATTGGCGCGCTGCCGGGGGCGCTGTTGGTCATGGCCGGCATTGGCGAATTGTGGTCGCAGGCCGGACACACCCTCCAGGCGGCTGAGGTGCTGACCCACGCGCTGGTGCACCTGGCCAGCAATCGGCGCACCCAAAACTACGCCGCGCGCAGCCTCTCGCGCCTCGAAGGCGCGCTGCCTCCCGCCGCTGTAGCCGCCGCCGAAGACCGGGGCCGCCACGCCTCGTTCGAGAGCATGGTCGCCCTGGCGCAGCAGGGCGCTGCCCCGCGTGACCTGATTCCGTCCACCGAAACTCCGCCGATTGCCGCCGCCTCCGATGTGCTCCCGCCGACAACTGACCTCCGTCCTTGATCTCTCCTTAAGCTTTCTCCTGTAAGATAGGGTGTTGACCAACCTCAAGGATGAGTGCATGTCGAAGATACTGATCGTAGAAGACGAAGCCACGGTGCGCGACACGCTGGCCCTCAACCTGCGGGCCGAGGGCTTCGACGTAGTCTCCGCCGGCGACGGCGTGACCGGGCTGCGCCTGGCCCGTGAGCAGACGCCGGACCTCATCGTGCTCGACCTGATGCTGCCCGAACTCGACGGCCTCTCGCTGTGCCGCATGTTGCGGCGCGACTCGCAGGTGCCCATCATCATGCTCACCGCGCGCGGCACCGAGATGGACAAAATCACCGGCCTCGAAACCGGCGCGGACGACTACGTAGTCAAGCCCTTCAGCCTGGGCGAACTACTGGCGCGGGTGCGCGCCAACCTGCGCCGCTCTACCACCGAGAGCCGCGCCGCCGCCTCGCGCCTGCAATCCGGCGACCTGGCGCTCGACCTGCTTGGCCGCCGCGCTACCCTCAACGCCGCCGAGATCAAGCTCACCCACCGCGAGTTTGACTTGCTGGCCGAGTTGATGCGCAACCAGGGCGCGGTGCTCTCGCGCGACCTGCTGCTCACCCGCGTCTGGGGCTACGACTACGTGGGCGACAGCCACACCGTAGATGTGCACATCCGCTGGCTGCGCGAGAAGTTGGAGGTTGACCCCTCCAACCCGCAGCGCCTGAGCACCGTGCGCGGCGTCGGCTACCGCTTCGAAGGCTAGGCGGCCGTCGTTGGAGCCGGTGCTGTGGTTTGCGGTGGCTGTCTTGGGTGCGCTGGCCGTCGGGCTGGCGCTGGCCCTCAGCCGCGCCCGCCGCGAGCGCGCCGCCGCCGAGTTAGACCTGGCCGCCGCCCAGCGCGCCGCAGGGCAACAGGCCCTGTCCGCCCAGTGGCGCCAGGCCCAACTGCGCGCCCTGCAAGCGGCCCAGCTTGACGCGGTGCTCGTCATCAGCGCCGACCGCACCGTGCTCGACCTGAACGCCCCCGCCCACACCCTGTTCGGCGCGTCGGCCGAGCTTGGCCGCACCCTCATCCTGGTCACCCGCTCGGTCGAACTCGATGATTTGGTGACCCACTGCCTGGAGGGTGGGGCGGACTGTGACCGCCAGATCATGCTCGGCCGCGCCCGCCAGCCCTACCGCGCCCGCGCCGTGCTGGCCGGCGACCCGCTGCGCGCCGGCGATCCGCTGGGCGCGGTGCTCTGGCTGCAAGACCTGAGCGAGTTACAGCGCCTCGGCCGCGCCCGCCGCGACTTTGTGGCGAACATCTCGCATGAGCTGCGCACACCCATCACCTCGATCCGGTTGCTGGTAGACACGCTGCGCGGCCCGGTCGCCCACGACCCCGCCGCCCGCGACGACCTGCTGGAAAAGATTGCGATTGAAACCGAAGCCCTGGCCCAGCTCTCACAGGAACTGCTCGACCTAGCCCAAATCGAGTCTGGGCAGACGCTGTTCAAGCTGGTGCCGACCGCCCTGGCCGACCTGGTCACGGGCGTCACCGACCGCCTCGGCCCGCAAGCCCAGCGCAAGCGCCAGCGCCTCGACGTGCTGTTGCCCCCCGGCCTGGCGGTGCTGGCGGATGTGGCCCAGCTTCAGCGCGCGCTCGGCAACCTGGTGCACAACGCCATCAAGTTCACGCCGCCCGAGGGCGCTATCACTCTGCGCGCCACCGCCGCCGACGGCGATGTGACCGTGGAGGTAGAAGACACCGGCCCCGGCATCGCCCCGGACGACATCGGCCGCGTGTTCGAGCGCTTCTTCCGCGCCGACCGGGCGCGCACCGCCGGTGGCACCGGCCTGGGCCTTGCCATTGCCAAGCACGTGGTCGAGGCCCACGGCGGGCGCATTTGGGTCGCCAGCGGCGGCGGCCCCGGCCACGGCGCGGTCTTTCGCTTTACCCTGCCGCTGGCCGTCCTGCCGCCGGTTTCTGCCTCAACCAACCTTGTCCCCCCGTTGACGAGTCCTTAAGCCGCTCAAGTTACTCTTGGGCCAATGAAAGCGACGGCCCGCCCCACAGCCACACCCACCAAATCGTCCCGGCCCTCTGCCGGCACACCGGCCGCGTCCGTGCCCGCGTCACTGCCACTGGGTACCACGCAGGCTCTCATGGGCTTGGCCGCTTTCACTTACCAACAGCGGCTCCGGTAACGCCGCCAACCTGGTGCGGCGTTTGCTCGTAGCAATTCTATCCTCGCAGTGGTTGCGCGGCTGGCCTCCTCCCCAGCCGCGCGCCGTTTAAGCCGGAAATTGCGGCAATAACGGTGATTAACACGCCTTAACCTTCCCTTTGAATGTGCTTGAACTGGCCCCTTTAGTCTGTGACAGTAAAGACTAACGACCGAAACGGTCCTCACGTACCAAGGAGAAGAAGCCACTATGATCCGATCTAAACTGTTCGCCTGGTTGTCTGCCGCCGTCGTCGCGGCGACCCTCCTGGCGGCCTGCGCGCCGGCGGCCACGCCGACCCCCACTCAGGCGCCGCAGCCCACGACCGCCGTCCAGGCCACCACCGCGCCTGAGCCGACCAAGCCCCCGGCGGCCACCGCGACCGAGGCTCCCGCCGTGCCCACCGCCACCAGCGCGCCGCAAAGCCAGGTGGCCCTGCCCGACGTTGACCCGGCCGACTACACCGGCGACATCATCGCCGCCGGCAGCTCGACCGTCTTCCCGCTGACCGAGCGCATGGCCGAAATCTTCCGCGACGACGGCTACACCGGCAACCTGACGATTGACAGCATCGGCACCGGCGG
>Ga0163144_10011006_pt1 | contig 19187 bp, 19 predicted proteins | sample OliLak19BULKMAT1_FD_123175 | JGI IMG/M metagenome (GOLD analysis project Ga0163144, IMG submission 123175) | Freshwater microbial mat bacterial communities from Lake Vanda, McMurdo Dry Valleys, Antarctica - Oligotrophic Lake LV.19.BULKMAT1 | ecosystem: Environmental > Aquatic > Freshwater >... | reverse complement strand
AGTTGTTATAATTGTTGTTAGATGTCATACGTAAAATGACACTATAGGAGCAAATACTATGGACGCACAAATGGGTTGGCTGGCTTGGATTATTGTCGGCGCAATTTCTGGATGGTTGGCAAGCCTCGTGATGAAAACAAATCGCCAACAAGGACTATTGATTGACATTGTAGTAGGCATCGTTGGCGCTTTTATCGGCGGACTTGTCTTCAATCAATTTGGTTCGGCGGGTGTAACTGGCTTTAATATCTGGAGCGTCTTTGTTGCATTTACTGGCGCAGTGATTCTACTAGGACTCATCCGCGTTGTAAGCGGACGACGCGTCTAAACACGCGAAAGTATTCTTCACCACCTAGCACGACACATAACGGGCATCATTTTTGCCCGTCGTGCTACACCCACACAATCAACCTTAGCATCAATATACTAGTTATCTTAAGGAAACACCTATGACAAACAATGATCGCGTTTACTATAGCCACGATGCCGAAGTGCATGCTGTGCGCGAAATGACCAAACTTGTAATTCTCTGCTTGCTTGCGGGCTTGGGGATTGGCGCAACGATGGCGCTGCTTTTTGCCCCTGAAAGCGGAAAAAACACACGCAAAGACCTTGCTAAGAACATTGAAGAAGGACTAAAAAGCGGGCGCGAAACCTTAGAACCTGTGGTAAAGCAGATTGAGGGCGACCTGGCAGAACTAAGAAAGAACGTTGAAGAACGCATGAAATAAAGCACTACTCGCCAAACAACAACAGGGAGGAAGGAACGCATTATCATGACAGACAATACCCCCACCAGCCAAGAGTGTCGCTACGAAGCCAAGATAAACCTGACTGTTGCACTTCAAACGGTGTGGCTCATCTCGAGGATGATTCGGCTAGCGACTTGTCATCCACAATAAAAGTGCGTGGCAGGTCAAAACATTATTTCCATCTAAGAATAATGGTGCAAGTGTCTCTAATATCTTCTGTTGTGGTTAAGACAACCAGAAGATAGGTCATAAAAGTGTAACCCCCCAAATAACCACCGTCTGCAAAGATGGTGGCTTTTTTATTGTGGCGGGTTATGTTGCTAAAACGCGTGTGACGGTTTCAAAGAGGGCTTTTTCATTAAGCGGCTTTTCTAAATAAGCGTCAAACCCGGCTTCTAATGAATGATGCCTAACAGAACTGTTATCAAAAGCCGTCATGGCAACACAGGGGACGTACGCCTTCTTTTGACCGCGAATTTTTTCAAGAAGTGACGTGCCATCTAAACCTGGCAACGCTAAATCAATGAGGATGGCATTGTAAGCTTGTAATTCTAAAACCCGTAAGGCTTCTTCGGCATCGGGTACGGCATGCGCGCGAATTTGCCACGTTTCAAACCAATCAAGCAAGAGTTCTCTAGCGTCTATATCATCCTCAACGATTAAAATGATTGGTGATTGTGCCATGTATCTTCCCTCACTATTCTTGGTGAAACTGATGAATTACTGCCACTAAGTCATTGACAAATGTATCAGGGTTAAGCGGTTTTGTTAAGTAATTGTGGAAGCCTGCCGCAATTGCCTTCGACCTATCGCCCGGCATAACGTGCGCTGTCAGCGCGAATACCGGAATTTCCATTAAACGACGGTCACGCTTGATGAGGTCTATCAATTCCCAACCCGACATGCTGGGCATAGATAAATCTGAAATGATATAGTCTGGCATACTGTTTTCTAGCACTTTTAGGGCTTCCAAGCCGTTGCGTGCGGTTAGTACATCCATTCCCATATCCAGCAAGAGCGTTTCTGCAATCTCTAGGCTATCAGGTTCATCATCAATAACAAGGATGGTTTTACCCTTTAGCAGGGGGTCAAGGTTGTTAGGTGTCATTTGATTGGCTACTTTCTGCTAAAACTTGCTTGTTTTCTGGGGAGGCAACCTCTAGGGGTAGCGTGACAAAGAAGCTCGACCCCTGATTGACAACACTTTCTAGCTTTAGTTTGCCCTCTAGGGTTTGAATGAGACTGTTCACAATCGACAAGCCCAGCCCAGTACCGCCGTGTCGGCGAGTGGGCGAGCTATCAATTTGGCGGAATCGTTCAAAGACCACTTCGTGCATGTGGGGTGGAATGCCCACACCCGTATCTTTTACAAGTGTTGTCCATGTGTCATCATTGTCTTTAGTAACGCTCACTTCTATGCCGCCTAGCTCGGTAAACTTAAAGGCGTTGCCAATGAGGTTGATGAAGATCTTCGTCAGCAGTTCTTCATCAGTGGCAATGTGGGCGGGCATGTCGGGCGCAATGGTAAGCGTAAACGTCAAATTTTTTGCTTCGGCTAACGACAGCATTTGTGTTTGCAGGCGTTCAAAGAACACGCGCACTTCCATCGGACGCTTAAACACTTGCACACGCCCCGATTGGATTCGGCTTACGTCTAAAATATCGTTAATTAGCCCCAAAAGACGCTCGGCATTTGCCCTAGACCGTGAGATGCGGTGCATGTTTTTCTCGTCTAGCTCGGCTTTTTGCTGGATAATGCCTAAGAAGCCGATGATGGCGTTAAGCGGTGTTCTTAGCTCATGGCTCATGACTGCCATAAATTCATCTTTTAAGCGATTATTCTCGCGCTCTTGCTCGGCAACGCGCTTTAATTCTTCTGTGCGTTGCGCGATGGTGTTGTTGATGAGCAAGTCGAAGGCATCAACCAATTGCCCAATTTCACCTCTGCCTTGCGCCATGATTTTGTTTTCATATACGCCTTGTGCAACGGTTTGGGTGGCACGCACCAAGTTTTTGATGGGGCTAGAGAGTGAATTTGCCAGTGTGTATGAGATGGCAATAACCGCCAGTAGCGTAAGGACACCCAGCCCAAATACCAGCGTTTGTTGCCCCGATACCGCCCCAAAGGCTTCACTGGTATCAATCTTTACCATCAGCCCCCACCGCAAAGACGGCAGGTAATTCCAAACAGCAATCACTTCTTGGTTACGATAATCTTGGATAATGCCCTTGCCCTGAATTCCGCGTACTGCATCCTCCATCGGGTTCGTTTTGCCATTGCCAAACGAAAGAATGGGCGTAAAAGCCCCGTCGGGGTTATGGAAGGTGGGGGCGGCGAACACAAGTTGACCGCTGTCTAAGAAGCCTGCGATAGATTCGCCCGTTTCGCCCAAACTTAACCCTGTGCGCTCACTAATGACCGAGAACAAGTTCTCACTTTCTAGCTTAAGAGCCAGCATCCCAATGACAACGCCTTCTTCAAATACAGGGGCGGCAATAAAGGCGAGGGTGTCGTTGGTATCGGGCGAAAGGCTTAAACGTGATATTTCTGTTTCTAAAAGTGTGCGAGCATTTTCTAGCGTTTGGACAAGTGGGCTATTGGGGTCTGTATCTTGATAGCGTTTGCCAATATTGGGGGTGGGCAAAATAGAAAAGAGTAGCTCCCCCTCTGTAGAAAACAGCATCAGGTCTTGATAGGTGGCGTTATCCAAAATAGAAAGAAGCAGGGGGCGCACCGCTTGGTCTGTGTCTATGTATGCCTCTGATGTTGCGCCATCAGATTCTAAAATGATGCTGAATTGTGATAGACTTTGGATAATTGTGGGAATCTTTGCCAAACCTACTACATCTTGCGTCCGCTCTAGGGCATAGGTTTCTATCTGTGAGATTTTGCCATCCGCCGTTGTTTGTAGCTTGCTTTCTAGCTCGGAACGAATAATTTCTTGTGAGGTGTTAAACAATATCAAGGTAACGACGCCTAATGGCAACAGCCCCACCACCAAAAACCAGAAGAGTAAGCGTGATAGAATTGAGGTGTTGCTAAAGCGATTAACCATCGTTTCCCCCTACTTCTGGGTTTGCCTATTGTTCATCCCAGCCTATATACAAATCGTTTAAGAAACTATCCCATTCATCTTGAGTAAGATAAGACGTGAGATAGGGAATGGGGCGAACAGGATTGCCCGAACTCCACACAATGTCAAATTGCCCGTCACCGCGAATTTGCCCCACTAAAACGGTTTTCCAAACATGCTGGGTTTGAGGGTCAACATACACAACGCCCTGAGGCGCGTTAAAACTTTGGCGTTGGATGGCTTTCTGTACGGATTGCGGGTCGGATTTCCCAATGGTTTCTACGGCTTGCGCCCATAAATACACCCCAAAATAAGCTGCTTCCATCGGGTCACTAATGACGCGGTCGTCACCATACCGTGCATGAAAACGACGGACGAAGGCTTCGTTTTCTGGGGTCTCTAAAGATTGGAAATATGTCCATGCGGCATAATCGCCCACAACATTATCAATCTCTAGCGTCTGTAGTTCGGGTTCGGCAATACTAAACGAGATGGTGGGAATTTCTTCTGATGTGATGCCGGCATCACGTAAAGCCTGAAAGAAAGCGATATTGCTATCGCCGTTAATCGTGTTCAAAATCATATCGGGCTTGGTTTCTACAATGGCATCAACGATGCCTTGCACGTCAGAGCTACCTAGCAAAATGTATTCTTCACCAAGCACTTGCCCCTGTTGTGAAAGCACTTGTCGGCGCATCACTTCATTGGCGGTATGGGGGAAAACATAATCTGACCCCACGAGAAACACGCGCTTACCCAAGTTTTCCATCCCCCAGCGTACTGCGGGAATAATTTGTTGGTTGGGGGCTGCCCCCGTGTAAACGATATTTGGGGAAGATTCTAAGCCTTCGTATTGAACGGGATAGACGAGCAAATGATTTTGCGCCTCAAAAACGGGCTTAACGGTTTTACGACAGGCAGATGTCCAGCAACCAAACACCACTTGAACTTGCTCATCGACAATTAAATGAAGTGATTCTTCTGCGAAAATGTCCCAATCCGACTGTCCATCGCGGATAATAGGTTCTATTGGTCGTCCCAGAACGCCACCGTTAGCGTTAATTTCTTCAACAGCAAGAAGCGTTGCATCTACAACCGAGCTTTCACTAATTGCCATTGTGCCAGACAATGAGTGCAAAATACCAATCTTGATTGTTTCTATGGGGCGGTCAGTATATTGAACCCCCAGAAACGCGACAACACCAACAACGCCTAACAATATCCATCGTTTACGCATTTTATACTTTCAGATAAAAGAATAACCCCGTGCCAAACATTTACAAAAATCTCTGTAGAATTGATTATATTCCATCATTATATTTTGAGTTTCATGATTGAGCAAATGAGCAATTGATTTGTCGGATTGAGAGGACAATGATCCGATTATCGTCGCAACGCTCTTTAAGATTGCGCTTTAGGTTGCCACGCAATAATTTCGCCATCGTGCCAGTCATCTAGCTCAATCAGATTTTCCCCGTGAGCGTCATCCTCAAAGAAATGGCTGTCTGCAATTTCGTAGTCGTCCATTTCTTCGCTCTCTTTGCTTTTCTTCTGTTTTTGAATGAGGGGTTCTTCTAGGGTACGGCGCGCTGCGATAGCAATGGCTTTGCCCCACGCTTCATAATCCTCTACCGTGATGGCAACTGTTTCACCCGTAGAAGCTAGCGAGAAACGCACCAGCCCGCCTTTTTCAGCATCCAAGCGTCTAAGGGCGGCAATCTTCAGAATGTCACGCAAGGGAATCATGCGCTCAACGCCATTGATTTCGTCCAAGAACACCAGCGCAGAGGGCATCAGGTACAGGCGAAACGGGGCTTCTAGTTCCCATGCGCCGTGAATGTTTTGCTTTGCCAATTGTGCGGTTTCTGGCTCGCGATAGATATAAGGGCGGCGTTGGCGATAAGCACGTGTGATGTCCTCACTGACGATTTGCTTTAAGGCACGCACCAGCGCGAACATGCGCGTTTTGCTCATTTTGGCGCGGATGATTGTCCATTTGCCGTCAACATTGCCATGTAGTTCTAGAGTGTTATCGCCTTCTTCGTACTTCGTGGGTCGCCAAAAGCCTTCAATTTGGTGAGGAGCAATGTCAAACAGAGGAGTATCGTTGCCTAGCTTTTTGGGATAAGCCACTACTTGTTTAGAGGTGATGAACAAGAATCCATTCTGCCAAGTGGCTTTTGTGGCAGGGGATGCTATTTTAATAGCACTATAGTTATAGAGGTTATCTTCAAATAGGGTGTGGCGTGGACGTAGGCGACGATAGCGAGCTGATACTGCATTATGGTTTTGGATGCCCAAAAATATCACGACTGCCGTCAGGCTGATTACTATCATAGCCCATAATAGGTCTTCCATGATTTTTGCCTCTTTCTTGTATGCTCTTTGCTTACCCAATGGGGTGACATCAAGCAACTGCCCCTATGCCTTTAATACTACACCAAACGCGATTCTTTGGGGGCTTGTGTGTGTTTTCAAAACAGACGCTTGACAATACTGTGCATCGTACAGTATATTGATACTGTGTGACACACAGTAGTATAGGATACACAGTATATGACCGATGCGACCGAACAACTCAATGCCCTACGATTAGAACTCAGGCGCGGCGTGGTGGTCTTGGCAGTTCTTAGCCAGCTTGATACAGCGCGTTATGGCTATAGCCTTATTCAACAACTTACTGAAAAAGGGCTAGACATTGAAGAAGGCACACTTTACCCCCTGCTTAGGCGATTAGAAAAACAGGGGTTGCTGGAAAGCGAATGGGAAGTAGGCGAGGCTCGTCCCCGCAAATACTACAAAATTAGCCCACTAGGGCAAGAAGTACTTAGCACTCTTAAAGCCGAGTGGTTTGAAGCGGCTGAAATGATGCGTAAAATTTTACGAGGAGACCCCAATGGCTAGTTTAGTAGAACGCTATGTTCATCAAGTAGGAAACTATCTTCCTCAAAAAGAGCGTGCCGAAGTGGAAGCCGAACTGCGCTCCCAAATACAAGACCAACTAGAAGACCGCTATGGAGAGTCACCGTCAGCTACAGAAACTGCATTGGTATTAGCCGAACTGGGCGAACCGCGACAAATGGCAGTCTCTTATAGCGGAGAGCAGTATTTGGTGGGTCCCGACCTGTACCCTACAATGCGAATGGTTTTAAGGCATGGTTGGGTGCTTGTACCGTCCATTGTGGTGTTTTTAAGCGTCTTTGGGGCGTTAATTTCGGTGCGTCAAACTAATGTTGTGAACTTATTCTTTGAGTCTTTCGGGGCTATATTGCAAGCAACGCTTTGGTTTTCGGCAACGGTGGTGGCGTTTTTTGCTATTCTGGAACATTCAGATGTAAAAGTGAACAAGAAAAAACCGACCTTCGACCCGTTAAAACTGCCCAAAATTGACGACCCTCGCGTTGTTGACCGCTTCGAGGCGGCTTCTGGCGTTGCTGCAGGAACATTCTTCTCGCTCATTTTTCTGTATTTTCTTCGTGTGGGTGGTTTAACGCTAACTTTTGACCTTACCAACCAGGTTGATATAATTCCTGTCCCGATAGCATGGCTTATGCTGTTGATTGTCCTTAGCTTTAGCATGAACGCCTTGCATCTGATTACACTCATCCGCGATTTTTGGTCGGCGGGTTTTTGGGCAGCGCAAACCGTCTTTGAAGTGCTGGGTATGGTGTGTCTTTACTTCGTGTTGTATAAGCCCATTCTGGAACGATTGCTGATAGCGAACCCGTCACTTGCAGATTTGGTGTGGGTTGTTAATGCCCCCGAAATTATCGTGGCAGTGGGTGCAATTATCACACTACTTGGCAGAGGCAGTAAGCTTGTGAAGCTGTGGAATACCCCATAAAGCAAGCCTCTCTAACCTTCTAAATCACATACATTCTATACTGTTTGCCTATGTTTGCATCCTAAAGGAGGATGTTCTATGAAAGCCTTTGTCTATACACAATATGGTTCACCCGATGTTTTACAACCTAAGGAGGTGGCAAAGCCCACCCCAAAGGACAACGAAGTTCTCATCAAGGTTTATAGCGCTTCACTCAATGCCGCCGATAAGCTGATGCTGGCAGGCACGCCCTTTATTGCTCGTTTTGACTTTGGGCTGTTCAAACCCAAAAATATCATCTTGGGCGCAGATGTAGCGGGGCGCGTAGAAGCCGTTGGTAAAAGCGTGACACAATTCAAAGTGGGTGATGAGGTATTCGGTGACATCTCTGGCGATGGATTGGGTGGCTTTGCCCAGTATGTGTGTGCCACTGAAAGATGCTTTGTGCTAAAGCCCGCTAGTTTGTCGTTTGATGTGGCTTCTTCTGTGCCATTGGCAGCTGTAACGGCACTACAAGGCTTGCGGAAGGGCAACCTTAAGGCGGGGCAAAAGGTTTTAATTAATGGTGCTTCGGGAGGTGTGGGGACATTTGCGCTGCAAATTGCCAAAGCAATGGGCGCAGAAGTGACTGCTGTTTGTAGCACCTCAAAAATAGAGATGGTGCGCTCATTGGGTGCAGACCACGTGATTGACTATACTAAAGAGGACTTTACTAAAAATGGTCAGCACTACGACCTCATTTTAGGGGCAAACGGCAATCGCTCTATTTTTGAGTATAAGCGTTCACTTGCGCCTAAAGGGGCGTATGTGATGGTGGGTGGCACAATGTCCCAGATTTTCCAAGCATTAATTTTGGGGTCATTGGTTTCTGAAAAAGACGGCAGAACATTAAGTAACTTGATGGCACAACCTAATCAAGCCGATTTGCTCTTTGTCACCGAATTGATTACATCAGGCAAAGTAACACCCGTTATTGACCCTATTTACCCCTTTGCCGAAGTACCTAAAGCCTTTGCTCACTTAATAACAGGACGCGCTAAAGGAAAACTGGTAATCAGCATACAGAAATAGTGTGTTGTAACAGGTGAAATTAACAGGGGAGTGATGCAGACCCCGTATAAATAACAAAAGGACACTTCTTATCAAGGTGTCCTTTTTTATATGGGGTACAGGGCTTATGTGAAAATTAGCCCCAACGCCAACCTATCTATAGGGGATGATGGCTTATTTATGGATACTACGAGAAATAAAAAAACCACCCTGAAAAAAGTGGTTTTTTATGTGTGACCCCATCGGGATTCGAACCCGAGTCTTCACCTTGAAAGGGTGACGTCCTAGTCCCCTAGACGATGGGGCCGCCTGGGTTGGGCTTGTTGTGTTTTTCACAACAGGGCGAATTATAGGGTTTTAATGTGGTTCTGTCAAGGATAAATTAACCACACTTGCCCCTCATCTTCATTCGTCCTATAATTCACTCTATCATCCATTGTTAAATCTTAAAGACCATTTCTAAGCCAACCCATTCCGCTAGGTTTCCCTACCCCATGATAGAAGTTGCCGATTCTCGTAAAGACCGCCTGCGTCCCACGCTTCGCCGTGTGGGGTTTTTTGAAGAGATTGTCCGAACCATTGTCTTTGTACTGGTGGTAACGGTGCTGTTTGATATGGCAATACCACGCTCATTGGTGGATGGACGCAGTATGGAATCGACGTTCTTTACCGGCGACCGTCTCATTGTGAGCCGTGTAAACTACATGCTAGAGAAGCCCAAGCGTGGCGAGATTGTGGTGTTTAATTCCATTAACCCGCGTGAACGTGAGCAGGGAATTATGCTTATTAAGCGCGTGATTGCCTTGCCCAACGACCTTGTAGAATTTGCGAGTGGGCAACTGTATATTAACGGCGTTTTGGTGAATGAGCCTTATTTGAATGAGGCATGTGCGAGCTTTTCTTGTCCAGATGAAAGCTGGCAATTGAATGACGTGCAATACTTTGTGATGGGGGACAACCGTAACGCCAGCCAAGATTCGCGTCGCTTTGGGCCCATTACCATTTATGATGTTGTGGGTGAAGCTGTCTTTAGATATTGGCCCCCCCAGAAGCTCGGTCTTGTGACTGGGCATAATTACGAGGATTAAATGGCAAAATTAACCGATGAACTTTGTCCACGTTGTTTTATTGGCAAGCTCACGCTAGGCACTGCCACGTTTGTTACCGTCCACAATGAGCGCGTGTTTAGCTTGCCCGAAGCGGATGCGTTTACTTGTGATATTTGTGATTACCGTGAGTTTGCAGATGCCCGCGTGGAGTGGTTTTTAAGAACAACAGGACACCCCATGAATTCCGAAGACCTACTAAGCCCACTTCCCCGCCTTTACCCCCGTAAATCTTAAGCGCAAAACGAAATTTGACAGTATAATTTCGTCATATTCAATGCAAAAAAAGAGAGCAACGTTCTTCTGTGAATGCTTTACTCTTAATGGTCGTAGTTTCTAGCTTATTGTCACTGTCCATTGGGGCAGGCCTAGTTTTGGTGTCGCTTATTTCTCCCCAAAAAAACCATATGAACTGGGTTTTTGTGTTGCTAGGGGCGTTTGAGTGGACAAAAGCCTTGCTTACACTCATTGACCTTAGAACGGCTTTACCATATGGCAACATACTAGGGAACTTAGCTTTGGGGCAACTGATTTTAGTCGGGGGATCTGTGCTGGTGTTTGCCAGCTTGGTCAGCGTCTTTATGCGACAAAATCTCGCCCCCCAGAGCGATAGCTGGGTCGTCTTGCTCGTTGGCTTGTTTGCCATCGGCACCCTACTTGATTTGCGTGTAGAAGCCCTATCCATCATTATCGCACGCCTGCTTGATGCCGTGGTGATGCTGTGGTTGGGATGGCTTTTGCTACGTCACCAATGGTTTAACCCGCTAGCTGTCTTAAACCGTGAACTTATGGCAACCAATACCGTCTTTCGGAACACTATAGAAGAACTTGCCCGCGAGAAAAACCGAATTGACATGCTAAACCGTGAGCTTTTGGTGGCGAACCGCTATAAAAGCGAGTTTATGTCAAACATGAGTCATGAACTACGGACACCCCTTAATAGCATTATTGGCTATAGCGAACTGTTGCGTTCGCCGATTTATGGCACATTAAACGACAAGCAACTCGACCGCCTAGACCGCATCCATCGCAATGGGCAACACCTCTCTGAACTGATAGACCGTATTCTTGATTTAAGCAAAATAGAGGCAGGCAAGCTAAAAATAGAGCCGATTTGGTTTAGTTTGAGCGCGTTGCTTAAAATTATTGTGAGTGAATTTCAGGCGCAGGCAGCGATAAAGGGCATTAAAATGACCCATGAGATTGACGAGGATATGCCCCTAATGTATGCTGACCAACAGCGTATTCATCAGGTGTTCCATAACCTTATCTCTAATGCAATTAAATTTACGCAACGTGGCGCGGTTCATGTGCAAGCATCCTTGCTTAACCCCCAAGAGTTGCGTAAGGCACACGCCGATTTTGAAGCCGATGGTAAATGGTTGTTCATTAGCATTGATGATAGTGGCATTGGCATGGCAAATGAAGACCACCACCGCATCTTTGATGAATTTGCCCAGCTAGATGGCACCCGTACCCGTGACCATGATGGCATTGGGCTGGGCTTACCTATTGCCAAGAAACTTGTTGAATTACATAACGGGCGCATTTGGCTACACAGTGTATTGGGTGTAGGGACAACTTTTTATGTTGCGTTCCCGTTAGAAATGCCCGCACCCGTTTCGCAGATATAGTGAATAGCGTTGAGGAATGTGTTAATATATGGACGGTGTTACTTCTCTCGCCTCAAAGGAGTTTGTGGGTGTCTCAAAGACGCATATTGGTTGTAGAAGATAACCGCGACAACATGACGCTTATTATTGATGTTTTGACGGCACTAGATTATGAAGTGCTTCAGGCATCTGATGGCGAAATTGGCGTGCGCGTTGCCCTTGATGAAAAACCTGACCTTATTTTAATGGACTTATCGTTGCCTCGTATGGACGGCTGGACGGCAACACGCCACATTAAAGAGGTTTTGCCTAAACTTCCTATCATTGCGCTTACGGCACATGCCATGATGGGAGACCGTGAACGCGCTATAGAGGCGGGCTGTGATGATTACATCTCCAAGCCCATTAACCTGCAAGAATTAGCCCGAAAAATCAGCGAATATTTAGGATAAGCCCTGTGAAAGTTCTCGTTGCAGATGATAACCGCGATAATATCGACCTTGTGCTAGATATTCTTGGCATGACAGGGCATGAGGTTGTGACGGCTTTTGATGGCATTAGTGCGCTTGATATGGCATTTACCACCCTGCCCGACCTTGTGCTATTGGATGTAAACATGCCTGGCTTATCGGGGTTTGAGGTGTGCGAGCGCATCAAAGCGGATGAACGTACCACACGTATCCCCGTTATTATGCTCACCGCCCTCACAGACATTGATAGCCGTGTAAAGGGTTTAGCCGTAGGCGCAGACGACTACTTAACGAAGCCATTTAGCCCTCGTGAACTTTTGGCGCGCATTGACCGTAGCCTAAAAGCTAAAGTGTTATCGGATGACCTGCGCGGGCAAAAAGACAAAGTGCGCCTAACGTTTGAGCGTTATTTAGCCGCTTCTGTGGTGGATGACCTGCTTAAAAACCCCGACCACGTGACATTAGGGGGCAAGCTCCAACCCGTAACGGTGCTATTTGCCGATTTAGAGGGCTTTACTAGCCTCTCTGAACAGATTGACCCCCACACACTGCTCTTTATTTTGAATGCGTATCATGCGCTAATGGTGCGGATTGTCATTCGTTATGAAGGCATGGTAGATAAGTTTATTGGCGATGGGCTAATGGTAATTTACAACACGCCTGTTGAGCAAGAAGACCACATTGCCCGCGCCGTAAAAACCGCGCTTCACATTCAAGATGAGTTGCATTGGTTTTACGAGAAGCTCGCGCCTGAACATCGCCTTGCCATTAACTTTGGCATCAATACGGGTATGGCAGTGGTGGGGAATGTCGGCACAGACCGCTTTATGAATTTTACGGCGGTGGGTGACGCCGTTAATGTGGCTTCTCGCCTACAAGATATGGCAAGGCGTGGGCAAATTTTAGTATCAAAGCCTGTTTATGATGCCACAGAAGAATTTGTCATTGGACGCTCTAGGGGAATCATACAGGTGAAGGGGCGCATGGAAGGCGTAGAAGTCGTTCAGGTGTCTAATTCGCCCATAGAGGACTAAAGCAATTATAAAGGCACACCATGACACAAATAGAACAAGAAACCATTCTCATCATTGATGACGGTAAAGACAACCGAGAGTTTTTGATTGAGTATGTGCTAAAGCCAAATAACTTCGCACACCTAGAAGCAGGGGATGGGTTAGAGGGCTTACAGATGGCTTTTAAGCATCGCCCCAACCTTATCCTACTCGATTACCAAATGCCCCGTATGAACGGGCGGCAGGTACTTGAGCAGTTGCGTGAGCGTGGCATGGATGTGCCTGTTATTTTAATGACCTTTCATGGCTCAGAAGAAGTGGCTGTAGAAGTGTATCGTTTGGGGGTGCGCGACTATATTAAAAAACCCTATTACCCCGAAGAAATGCTGGCAGCTATTGAGCGAGGCTTGGCAGAGTCACGGCTAAAGCGTGAAAAAGAAGCCCTGACAGACCGCATCTTTCATGCCAATAAAGAGCTACAGCGTCGCTTAAAAGAACTAAACACGCTGTATTCTGTGGGTAAAAATGTGACCTCATTGGCAGATATGGGCGAACTTTTGCCCCGTGTGGTGGATGCTGTTATTCAAATGACAAACGCTGAAGAAGCGCAATTATGCTTGATTGAAGGCAAAACGCTGGTACGCCGTGCTGTTAAAACGTCGCTCATGCCCCACGCCCGCGCCGTACAAGAAGTGATTAAAGACCCGATTGCTATCCAAACCATTCGCAACAAGCAATCCCTCATTTTGCATGGCAAACAGCTTGAAGGGCTAAACGGCAATCCACCTCATTCGGTGGTGTATGTGCCGTTGGTGTCCTATGACCGCGTGTTAGGCTTGCTTTCTGTGGCAAATTACACGGCGACATCACCCGCATTTACCCAAAATGACGGCGCGTTGTTAAGCGCATTAAGCGATTACGCCGCCATTGCCATAGAGAACTCGCGTCATTATGTGGGCTTGCGCCAATCCAAAGACCGCTTAAGGGGTGTTTTTGAACAATTCGTCGCGCCCCAAATTGTAGAGCAAGTATTGGCAAACCCCGAAGATGTAAAACTGGGCGGACAACGCCAAGAAATTAGCGTGTTGTTTGCTGATATTCGGGGCTATACCGCATGGAGCGAAGGTGTTTCGCCAGAGCTATTAGTAGAAACGCTGAATCACTATCTTAGTTTGGCGGCTAATGTGGTGTTGGGATGGGAAGGCACGTTGGATAAATTTTTGGGCGATGGTTTTATGGCAATTTTTAACGCGCCCATTCGCCAAGCCGACCACGTTCACCGCGCCGCCGATGCTGCCCTTGCCTTGCGCCGTGCCGCCCAATCCGTCAGTGAGCAATACGGGCATAGCCTGTCTTATAGTATTGGGGTGCATGTGGGGGAAGCCGTTGTGGGGTATATTGGCGCAGAACGCGCCCTAAACTATACGGCAATTGGCGACACCGTCAACCTTGCAAAACGCCTACAAGAAGCTGCCGCCCCCAATCAAATCTTGATTGAAGAAAGCGTTTTCAAGCGTCTTGGAGACCGTGTGCAGGCGAGACCACTGGGAGAATTAAAAGTAAAGGGGCGTAAAGCCCCTGCGATTGCATATGAATTAACCGACTTGGTTTAACCTTCGTCCTCTTCGCCCTGAGGTCTTTTGCTCTTAAGGCGACTTTCTAGGGTGCGTTTTTCGCGCTCTCTAACGCTAATGCGAATGGGCGTTCCTTCAAATGGGAATGACTCGCGGATGCGATTTTCCAAGAAGCGTTCATAGGTAAAGTGTAGCAATGCCCGCTCATTTACATGAAGCAAGAAAATGGGTGGGTTTGTTCTTACTTGCGTGCCATAGAAGATTTTTAGGCGTTTTGTGCCTTTGGTCGGTGGCGAGTGGCGTTCCATTGCGGCACGAATAATCTGGTTTACTTCTGCTGTAGGAATCCGATTAAAGCGGTTCTCAAATACGCGATAGGCTGTGTCCAATACCGTGTGAATCCGTTGCCCTTCTAACGCACTAATAAAAATGAGGGGCGCATAGGGGATAAAGTGCAGGCGTTCACGAACTGTTTTAATAAACTCGTTCATGGTGTAGCTGTCTTTTTCTACGGTATCCCACTTATTGACGGCAATCACTAGGCTCTTAAACTCTTGAATCACATAGCCTGCAATATGTTCGTCTTGTTCGGTTACGCCTTCTTCTGCGTCAATGACCAAAATTGCCACATGGCAACGTTCAATGGCTTTCATGGCACGCACCACACTAAATTGTTCTACACCGGGTTCAACACGCCCTCTACGCCGAATCCCCGCCGTATCAATGAGGACAATGTCGTTACCGTGCCACTTGATTTTAGTGTCAATCGCATCGCGTGTGGTGCCGGGGATGGGGCTAACAATTGAACGTTCTTCGCCTGTCAGTTTGTTGAGAAGGGTGCTTTTGCCGGCGTTTGGCTTGCCCACGATGGCGATTTGTAGCACGCTGTCCTTGTCCTCTTCATCGTCAGATTGTGCATCAATGAGGAGTTTTAACGGGGCAGTAACAGCATCTAATAAGTCACCAACGCCTAGCCCATGAATGGCACTACATGCCACCACTTCGCCCAAGCCCAAGCTGTAAAATTCCACGCTGTCTACAATGCGTTTTTCGTCGTCGGTTTTATTGGCGGCAACAATAATGGGCTTATGGGTACGGCGTAAAATTTCTGCAATGGTTTCATCTGCGGCAGTGATACCGTGTGTGGCATCTACTACAAGGATAATCACGTCTGCTTCGTCTACGGCAAGCATCGCTTGCGCTCTAATTTGAGGCACAAAGTCTGCGCTTCCCTCTGCAAGGGGTGACTCGTCGCGTGTGCCTTTTGGCTGATAAATTTCAATGCCACCCGTATCAATCACATTAAACGTAATGCCGTTCCAAATGCTAAAGGACTGCAATCTATCGCGGGTGGTGCCGGGTATGTCGTGGACAACAGCCATGCGTTCACCGACAATGCGGTTAAACAGGCTACTTTTACCTACGTTAGGTCGCCCAACCAGGGCAACAAAGGGTTTGCGGTTCATCTGGGGGTAAAATCCTTAAAACTCATTCAAGCCCGCTATCATAGCACAAATGCCCCCTGCATGTAAGGACAGATGAAACTATGGGGCTTGGGTGGCTTCGGAGGTGATGGGTGACAAGGTGACGGCGACTGTGGACGGAATAATCGTGATGCTGTCTAGCGTTACTTCACCGCGCTGAATGATAACACGAGGCGTTACATCTCGTGTTCCTACTCGCACATTATTGAGGTCTACAACCGCTTGAATGTCACTGATGGTTAGACCGTCTAGGATGGCGATGGGCCCATTAAGTACCACAGACAGCGTATTTGGCGTAAGCGATGCGGTGCTATCCGCAGGCAACCCAATAATTTCGATGGGGATATTATCTAGTTGACGCACAGTGGTTTGGGCGGTAACGCCAATAGTGACGCGAATCGAGGTGGTATCCCCCAATACGAGCAGGTTAGCGGGCAAGAGTAATGGCACTTCTACGGTAAATGAGTTAGTGCGCCCCTCTAAACTGATAGCGGCAGTATCTAAGGTTGCGCCTACTGCCAAGAGGTCATTGTTTGTGCCACTGACAAAGACTGTCTGTGGCTCGTAGCTAATGCTAGATAGCACATAATCTTCGGTGAGGGTTTCTAAAAGCAGGCTAGGGCGTACCGAAAGCTGTCGTACATCGTCACGCGGATACACCCTAATATCCACTGTGACGCTACGAGGCTCTAAGGTAACGTCGGTAACGCGCCTGCCGTCGGCGTCTAGGGCAATAAGCGTAACTTCCCCATTAAAATTCCCTCGTGAGGCACTTAAATCAATTTCACCATGCACTTCTATAACCTCATTCACGCGGTTAAGTGCGCCACTAATAGCCACTTGAAGCACACTAGAAACGGCGGGGTCATAGGTGTAATCAACGGGAGGGACTTGGGTAATGAGCAGGCGAACGGCTTTTTGTTCGGTGCGAATGGTGTCTAGGCTTATGGTAATTTGGGTGGGTTGTGTATCTGCACTTAGCACCCCCGAACGGTTTACCGCCACGCTTAGGGGGATGATGTGTGTGCCATCGGTGCGCCCTTCAAGTTCTGCGGTAACGATAATGTCGTCGATAGTGAGCAAACTAAGGACAGAACGTTGCGCTCTCACAAGCACCCTTGACGTTAAGCGGGGGGCGTTGGTAACCACTAAACCATCGGGAATATCAATTTGCACGGCAACATTAGGGAAGGTTTGTTGCAAAATGGGGTCGGCTTGGATGGCGGCTGTCACCCACACCACAACAGCTAACAAAAACGAAGCCAGTAACCACGCCAGGTTATTCCGCAAGATGAGTTGTGTGGCTTTGTTCATAAGTTTGCTTGCCGACCTATCGGTAAACGCTGTGCAACAGCCCTCCAGCCCGCCAATAATTGGCTTCTCCAATTGCCCTTATTTTGGTCATAGGATGAGCCATAGAACGCTTTAAGCACGGTTCTTAGGCGTTCTATTTCTATTTTTGTCACCATACGTCCACCATTGGTAATAGAGACACGCCCGCTTTCTTCACTCACTACCACGCACACGGCATCCGTCACTTCACTAATGCCTAATGAGGCGCGGTGGCGTGTTCCCATCTTGGGGTTGGGCAGGTTACGGCTGGCACTAAGGGGCAAAACCGAAGCCGCAGATGCAATTTTGCCATGCTCATTCACAATCACTGCGCCATCGTGTAGTTCGGTTTTGGGCCAAAAAATAGTCAGCAAAAGTTCCGCTTTTACATCGCTGTTAATGGCAACACCCGTACTGATAAACTCGGCGAGGTTGCTATTGCGCTGTAACACAATTAATGCGCCGTGTCGGCGTTCTGATAGCTTTTCGGCTGCCTTCACAATTTCATCAATAATTTGCTCGCGCACCCCTTCGGGGCTAGGGTTGTTAAAGAAGATACCCCCACGCCCAATTTGCTCTAGCACACGGCGCAATTCGGGCTGAAAAATAACAGGCACGGCTACGACTAATGCTGTGAGCAAGTTCGTTAGCATCCACCCCAACGCCTGAAGCCTAAAAATCCCTGCAACCAAGAATAACCCCAAGAACAACACCACAATGCCTCTAAAGAGTGCGCCTGCCTGAGTACCGCGAAACAAAAACGTCATGCCAAAAAACAATAGCGTGACAATGCCAATGTCCAGCAGAGAATTAAGGGTTAGGTTGCTTAGTATCCAGAAGATTTCTTGCACAAGAGCCTCTAGGTTGCTTGCGTGACGCGATGAAAGCCTAAAGCACAAGCCCTCATCGCGTCATGGTTAGCCATTGAGTTGCGCCAGCAGTTTTCTATATTCTTCGATGCGCTCTGGGTTCATGGCAATAATTTGCTTGATGGTATGCGCGGCTTCTTTGTTTAAGCCCGCGTCTAATTGTAGCTCGCCCAGCGCGTCTAGCTGTGCGATGGCTTTTTGCTTATCGCCTAGCTTACGATAAATGCTGGCAAGCCGTGAGCGCAATGCCGTATCTTGTGAGTAGCTGCGCACAAGGTCTTCTAGCATAACCGTAATGCGGTTAATCATGCCTTTTTGAGCATATAAGCCCAATAAGCTATCCAATCGCTTGATGGCTTCTACTTGGTTGCCTTGTGCATAGAAGATGTCTACCAGTCCACGCAGGGCTTTTTCATCTGCGGGCGTTAGCTCTAAAATTTCTTCGTATAGCTTTTGTGCTTGGCGTGAATTTAAGCGCATTTGGTGAATTTCTGCGATGTAATGCTTAATTTCTGCCAGCTTGCTATTAGGGGCTTCGATGCGACGTGCAAGACGTTCTGCCGAGGCAAACGTTTGGCTAGAACGGTCAAAATCGCCCAATTGTTGGTAGCTATTTGCCAATTCAATATATTGGGTAATGGCTTCGTTCCAGCGTTGCTCACTCTCTAGCAGTTCAATGAGGCTCATACGCACTTCAACATCAAGGGGAGCCATTTCCAGCACTTCGCCTAAAATAGAGGCGGCACGGTCATTTTCTTGGCGCACCATATACGCTTTTGCCACCACGTTATATTTGTTGATGGCTTGGCGAATACGCCCCTCTTTCATCATAATTTCTGCCATACGCACATGCACCGGTAAATAGAAAGGCGATACTTCAATGGCTTGGTGCGACTCGTCCATTGCCAATGTAAACAAGCCTTGCCGAATGTAGCGGTCAATGCGCGATACCGACTCTGCAAGTTCATCGCCACCCTTTGCCACCAAGAAATCGACAATGCCACTCTTGCCCTCGCCAATGATGGTT
>Ga0163144_10011005_pt1 | contig 19189 bp, 15 predicted proteins | sample OliLak19BULKMAT1_FD_123175 | JGI IMG/M metagenome (GOLD analysis project Ga0163144, IMG submission 123175) | Freshwater microbial mat bacterial communities from Lake Vanda, McMurdo Dry Valleys, Antarctica - Oligotrophic Lake LV.19.BULKMAT1 | ecosystem: Environmental > Aquatic > Freshwater >... | reverse complement strand
CGGTGGCTATTATCATTACTCGTATGCTGTTGTTCGCGGATGTAATCGAATTATTCCAGTTGATCTTTATGTGCCTGGATGCCCTCCTACTGCGGAAGCTTTAGTATTTGGGGTAGTAAAACTGCAATGAGCTGCTCATTATGCTACTACAGTTTAGAATGGAGGTAGATAAAGTTTTTTATTGAAACAATACAACAGGGCAGTATTGAGTACGCCGGCATCAGCTTTATCTTCATTTTTGTAAAGCAAAAATTGTTACGCGTACACGATTAGCAGCTAAAATGGCTAGCGGTGCTGGTTTTAGTTTAAGCATGTCAAAATTTTGTCAACAACGTCGTTTATTTAACACAATAGGTTATGCAAACCATATTGCATTCTGATATCCACGAGCAAAAATTAAAACAGCTTTAAAAGCAGCTTTGTATAAACCTGATACTGGTACTTCAATTATTAAAGCTCGGTTATATTTTAATATTTCCACGCTTGAATATACTAGTACCGTATGAAATGCAAATGTTGTTACAACGCGAAAGCAGCGTATTGGGTCCACTTTTTCTTCTATACGTAAGCGCGAGTTAAATATAAATTACTATAATTTATATTTACCAAACGTAGCTAATGTGTTCAGTCTACTATTTGTTTTAAAAACTCTATAATTAGATTTTTTTAAAAATACGCGCACCCAGTAGCCCATCTTTACGATTTATTAAAAGTGTATCTTTTAAATTTACTAAACCAAAGCTCCGTAAATTAAGTTATCAAAATAAACAAATAAGTGGTCGTAATAATCAAGGTGTTATTACAATTCGTCACCGTGGCGGACAATGTCAAAGACGTCAATTACGAATCGCCCATTGTCGGTTTAGTGAACAGTGACCTAGTTTAGTAACCTCTTTAGTTCGCCAAGGCCCAGCTCGACCGTTAGCGTGTCTTGTAAAACATTGCTTTGGTGGAATTTCTTATTCATTAGCACCTTTAGGTGTTTTACCCGGGTACCGCTTTTATGTTAGTAAATTAACATTACGTCTTAATCGTGATATAATACCTGGACTAACTTGTCCAATTCTTTTTTGTCAACAAGGTACTTCAGTTTGTAATATTGCTACATTAGGGAGTACTCGAGTGTTTTGAGCTCGTGCAGCTGGAGCGTTCTCTAATATTCTTTATTTAGCTGAAAATAAAGAATTTTTTTTAATTCAAATACCAACAGGTGCTCGTCGTCGTATTTCAACTAATGCGACTGTTGTAATAGGTCGTAATTCAAATTTACATGCAAAATGAAGTGTTATTGGTAATGCAGGCCGAAATCGCCATATGGGCTGGCGACCTACAGTTCGTGGAGTCGCAATGAATCCAGTTGACCACCCACATGGTGGGCGAACAAAAACATCTCAACCTGAAGTATCACCGTGAGGTTGAGTTGCAAAACATAATTTTTAATAAAATAATGAATTGGCGCGCTCGGCATTAAAAGGACTTTATTTTTGTAAAAAAACTATTCGTTTATGCCGACATCAAATAACTGGAAAATATTGATCTTATAACCCGGTATTATCACGTAGTAGTACGATTATTAATGTATTATTTATTTTAAGCCCAGTAATACATAGTGGTTTGCAAGCTCGGCTCATTTTACGGCGTCCCGCCTCTGCTACCTATAAACTTGGAAGTCTATCTTTTACACGAAAGCCTTTTATTTTTCCATATAAAAAACGTAAAAGAATAAAATAGATTATTGGCACAAAAAGGTATTACATATTTAAGCAAAGTTGGATCTTCACAGTATTGAAACAGTGCTTGAAGTACACATAAAGCATATTTTTTAACACAAAAAAGCATGTGATTAATGGAGCGAGTTATATTTGATTTTATTTCATATAGAAACTCTTTTAGTGCAGGCTTAGTTGGAGAAGCTCTTGCTTTAGAAAAAGCAGTTCTTATGCGAAGAGAAATTTCAGATTATTCATTGAATGGACTTGCAACTTTTGTACGTATGCAACGTGCACGTCGTGCAAAACCAATTACTATTGGAAATGTTTCATTTTTGCGCTTTCAAGGATGAATAGTTATAATTTTTTTTATTTTTAAATCACCTACTGGATCATTAGTTAATCTTGAATTAAATGTATTAGAAACGCCAGTTAGTTTTCGTAGGTATATAAGACTTCACCCATTTGATTATAATAATTCAACAGACGAATCTTTATAAAATAAAGTAGATAGTTGGCGCGCCCTAAAGTTTCAAATTCGCACACCATCTCAATAAATTTTACTCCTCAAACTTATTTTAATCAAACAAAATTTGGTTTAGGCCATGCCGCTAAAATTAATTTTTTAAAACGAATTGAATTACCACAAACTGCTAAACTTGAGGTGCTTAATTCATCAGTGCGTCTATCTTTTGATAAACTAGTGCGTACTTGTTGCCCGGCTAACAGTACGATTACCGACGCAAATAAAATTGCTATACTTTTTCAAGATTTTTTACAATCAGTAAAAGGATGAAGACATTTATGAGGACTACCAACTAATGGTCAGCGAACCTGGTCTAATGCATGAACTTCATACCGTCAAAATACTTTTTTACGAGATTATAAAGCGGGCTTAGCTAAAGTTTATTATGGTCGTGGGTATAAAGGTAATACAAAAGTATCTTTTTTAGCAGAACACCGTAATGTTTTATGAAAACGTCAATGGCCACTTGAATGGTCATACTCACGAGCTATTTTAAATCGCACGTTAAAAAAAAGCCCATATAAATTTCATATTGATTTACTTGGAACAGCAATAGGTCTTTTAGGTAATCTTCGAAGAGACAATCCTAAACTAGGTAAAAAAAAAAAGAAAGTATTAACGGGGGCTATTGGTTTTGATTTAGGATTTACATATGTGTACTCAAAGTACCGGGCTAGTTTATCACGACGTAAACGGCGTAAATTAACTGTTGGATAGGCGTAAGCCTAAGTATAGTGGATACCATATTCACAAATATTAAATAATTCTATAAAGCTAGCAGTTTTAACAAAGATTGATATAATGCAACATTACAAGTTATTTACTTTTTTAATTGAATCTAAATTGTATATTTGGCGACCAAATCAAGTAGCTATTTATCCGATAGTTACAGTGGATTCTTTTTATTCAAATGTATTAACACAAATTGTTAGTTTTCGTCAGCAGCATTCTACTTTACCTAATATTCCAAAAGCTAAAATGAATAGTATTTTAAATTTTATTAATAAGCAGTCAGCTATTAGTTTAAATGTAGAAAACTTTAATATTACTAAACCGGTATTTAATTTATTTGCGTCTCAATGTATTACATCAGTATCTCACGCGCATATGCAGCCGTATAAATGAAAATCTTTTAAAGGGGTTAATATTCGAAAAGGTTTTCGACTATCTCAAGCTGCTTATTTTAAAAGCTTAACAGCAACTTTTTTTAATTCACGAATACGCCCCCGCCGTGCTCGACGAACTCTTTCACGACTTGCACGTTGTAATCTCCATACAAATTTAAAACTATTTAATCTTAATGTTCATAAATTTATAACTCGAATTTTTCCATTTTTAAATAAAATAACAGCTCGTGATCTTTGTTTAGGAGGTCATGTTTTTGTAAATCAGCATTCAGTAACAACACAGCGTGCATCATTTAAAATTGGAGATTTTATTCGAATTATGCCAAGCTCTAATTTTTTAGATTGGTATGAGTGTTGAGTATTAAGCCAGGAGGCATATTTAACTAATTTAAATCGTGGACTTCATCAATACTATAAAGCGCAAAAACAAAAAGTGCACACCCGGCATAGAGACCATTTAAGTTCAGGTGGTCGTTATCCTCATTTTTATAAGCCACTACCTCGTTGAGTAGAAGGCGGGTACACTTCGTTTGCATTTTTTATTATTCAAGCCCCAACGCGTATTGGATTTAACAGCACTACATACAACCCATATTTATCTCGACTATTAGCATTTTAATAAGTTCTTGATGATATACTAAAAACAATTTCGGTCGTCATCTTATAAGTGGCAGTACCTAAACGTAAACGAGCAGCACATATACGAAAAGCGAGAATAATAAGTAAAACTATAAAGCGTACAATTGCTGTACCTACAATACTGTTACCTAAAAGTTCAGTATTGTTTAAATGCATCTAGGCGAAAGCCTCGTTTTATTATGCTACGCGTAATTATCAAGTTATCCCGCGCATATCTAAATTTACTTGTATACTTAGATACTTCAACGCCAAAAATTATTGAAACAGTACTATACGTAGTATTGGTCTGTTTTCTTATTTATATTATTCCAATTATTATTGTACCAATGGAATAAACGTTTATAATTTTTAATTTATTAAATTGCAATTGGTCTAATAACTGTACCTAATGCGGCACCCTCTTAGTAGTTTTTTAGCTTGAGGATTATCGTTAAATACTAGTTCTAATCAGCAAGCGGGTAGCTATTTTCCACTTTCCTTAAATAATGTTATTTTGTATTTTGCCTCTTTACGTGTTAGCATGCATGAAATTTTTTCTCTTTTTGGATTCTTTACATTTATGACTTTAGTTATGCAATTGCTTAGTGGAATTATGCTAGCTTTTAGTCTTGTACCAGAAGCAATGCTTATTGCTATTGTGCGTGAAGAAGAAGATATAGAAGACCTTTATATTGATGATTTTTTTTGAATGCATGAACGTGGCGTTGATTTAATTTTTATTTTTTCATATATACATCTTTTTAGAAAACTTTATTTAAACGTATTTGAATCGGAAACAGAAGCATCTTGAAAAAGTGGGGTATTACTTTTTTTAGTATTTCAAGTAGTTGTTTTTTTAGGACTTGTATTGTGTACAACACATTTAAGTGAAGTTACTTTAACAATTGCTGCAAATGTTTTACATACATTTTTTGATTTTAAAGGTAAAGCTTATTGATGAGTATTTACTGATAAACTTTTAAATACAGATACAATGATACGCTTAGCGTATGCTCATTATGTTTCAGCTTTTTATATGGTATTTTTGGGAATATTACATGGAATTGATATTCATTATGACTGAAAAAATGAAGCATTTTACGACGGTCTTAATATTGAGATGGTTTGATGAGATGAAGCCTTATCAAATGAACTAACCTTATATCTATTTATGCTGTTTTTTATTACAACTATATTTTGAATTTTATATGTTGACCCAGAAGCACTCTCTTACGAGCTATTTATGTGGGGAGATGTTGGTCATGTTACTGATGTGCGATTTTATGGTGTAGCACCACATTGGTATTTTCGTCCATTTATGGCATGACTTATTGCGTGCCCTTTTCACCGAACAGGAATTTTTGGGCTTATATTTTTTTTTTTTATTTTATATTTTCAACCAAATTTGCATGGTGAATCAGAGCAAGGGTCTAATGGTTTACGCCTTATATTAGGGGCTACTTATAGTACAAAACGTAGTAATCTACCTGCAGGTCAAACTTTATCATGAGAAGCAAATTTTTATCACCAATTAACTTATGCGTTTTTTATTATGTGCGCTTTATACACAACATCCTTTTTACCCTATGGGAGATTTTTCCAAGCTGTTGGCGGTAATTGAGGTTTTTTAAGTGCGTATTTTTATATATTTGCATATTTAAGTTTTAATTGACTTAGGCGCCCTATTCTTTTAGAATTAGCTACAACTTACGTATTTGCTGTATTTGATCAACTTACAGCGGATCCTGAAGAAATTGTAGAGGAAGAAGTAGTGTATGATTGATAACCTTTTATTTTATAGTCTAATTACAAATAGCGAGCTGCTTTTTTATCTATGAGGTATAGGAGGGCTTCAAGAATTATTACTTCATTAATAAAACCCCAATTATAAGGGTCACTTAGTATGGTACAAAGTACTTTAACAATAATAATACCACTTATTTGTTCTGAATTTTTTTGCGTATATGAAGCTGTGTATGTAAATCATAATGTGTATTTATCATCTTGAAGCTGAGTAAATGATTTATTTAAGGACCCAACGATTTTAGCTAGTTGAGGGTTTGCATTTTTTGGAGCTACTATTATACATAATTTTTTTGCTATGTCATTTTTAGGCCTTTATGGTGTTTTTATTTGCCAAGTAACTGTACTTTTTTTTCTATGATTTACACTTTGTTTAAACATGGAAAATATACTTTTTTTAGGGAAAACAGCGCATGTTGTATGGGCTAAATGATTTGTTTTAAGCCCGCATACTGTGGTATATTTTGAATTTTATTTCGATATAATATCGCTTAGTTTTGCAATACTAACTACAACAATTGCTCTATTTGTTTTAGTTTACGCGTTTACATATTTTCGATATGAACCAAATGTGGATAGATTAATATTACTTTTAAGTGCATTTGTATGAAGTATGGTACTTTTAGTTCTTTCTGGTAATCTATTTATGCTTCTTTTAGGATGAGAGCTTATTGGATTAACTTCATTTTTATTAATTAATTTTTGAGCAACACGTGCTGGTACTTTTAAAGCAGCCTTTAAAGCATTTACATTTAATAAATTTAGTGATGCTGCTTTAATTTTAGCAGTTATAGTATTAAGTTTACATTTTCATAATTTAACAATTCCTACACTTTTAGTTGAAGCTCACAAAAGTAATTTAAGCTGTATGGTAGGTAGTACGCAACTCAGAATTATCGAAATTATAGCTTGCGCTATTTTTATAGCTGCGTCTATTAAATCTGCACAGCTTATCGGTCATTTATGATTACCAGATTCAATGGAAGCCCCAGTACCAGCGTCTGCACTTATTCACTCTGCAACACTTGTATCCGCGGGTATATTTTTAATCTTACGCCTGCACCCTTTGTTATCTCAAAGTTGAATTTTTATGAATGTTATGCCTATTTTAGGTGCCGCTACTGCTGCATATGGAGCTGCTTGTGCAGCATATCAATCTGACTCTAAGCGCCTATTAGCTTATTCAACTATTAGTCATTGTGGATTTTTAATGTTGCTTACTACAATGGGGTCGATTGAGTACACATTAGTATACTTATATATTCATGGTTTTTTTAAAGCTTTAGCATTTTTATGTGTTGGAAATATTATAAGATTTTCAAAAAATTACCAGGATTTAAGGCGTATGGGCAATTTTTGAAAGTTATTACCAGCAGAGTCTATTTTATTACCAATCGCGCTTTTAAACTTAAGTGGTGCTCCATTTTTTTGAGGTTTTATATGTAAACATTTTATAGTTGCTAGCATTATGCATTCTACTTTTGAATCTCTTGTATGAGCATTAGCGCTTTTTGGAGCACTTTTAGGTCCCTTTTATTCTTATAGACTTATTGCTCATATCTTTTTTGATACAACACGTGCTCGAAAAAGCGTTATGCTAGCTCCTGCGCGCAATTCAATGATTAGTAAGTTTAATGTAGTTACACCTGCAGGGGGTCTTATAAGCATTTTTATTTTGGGTTTTATAGCGTATTTTTTTACGTTTTTACTTGTGTATTCATTAGGTACATTTGATGCGTTATTAACCGAAACTGCAACGCTTTTTAGTATTGATCAATATGCTAATACTAATTCTTTTTTTTTTGGTAGTCTTTTAAATACTGCACTATTTAATTGAATTGGATTTACCGTATGGCTAATCCTTATTTTAACTAGGTGAGGGCGTGAATATAATGCGTTTAAAGTGTTTTGACGGTTTAGCTTTTTTATAGCTAGTGTAACACCAATATTGCTGCTGCTATAATAAGGATACTCAGATGTGAGGTTTTATCCTAACCGACCATAGTGTACAGTCTAGTTTCAGTGTTGGGTATACCTCAATGAAATCGGACCTCACTATTCATTTAGCGCAGTGACAATATTGGTGGTGATTTTGATTTTCTTTTTTATGAGGATTTTATTATCTTACAGCTGCACGCGTCGTACGTGGTAAAATGCTCAAATTTCGCCCACGAATGTATACAAGTTATCGATCTCATGGAAAATGAGGAGATTTTTTAGCATGTATTGTACCTGCTATCTGATGTTTAAATATTTTAACTAGTTCTAATTTTATTATGCGTCTTTTAGAGTGGCAATATGAATTAAGTCTTTTTACTATACGTGTGCGTGGTCGTCAATGATATTGAGTTTATAAATTTGAACTTCATCATGTTATGGATATCGCTACAGTGCCGCGAAATATCGGATCCAATCTTTGATTAACATTAACAAAGGGGGAAATGCTTTCAACAAAAAACTACTTGTACGCTTTAGAACTTAGAGCACGAAACGCAGTAGATCGTGTTTATTGAGATACCACTTTACGCGGACTAATGCGCGCTTTGGGTGATCAAACATACGCTTTATCTGGAGACAAAACAAAATTACTTCCATATATGCGAAAAGCAATTGGTAGTCTTGATTTCTTACATATAATTAACATTGGAGAAAATATGGCACCCGGGTCAACAAATGAGGTTTTATACTTACAAAGAGGCACAAATCGTAAAATATCTTTATCTCGTAATGTCCGTTGTGACTCGTTATTTTGGGAGGCAGAGCATTCTAAGAAAGTGCGTTGGCATCGTTGAGCTGTTAGTACGCGGTTAACAGCTTTAAAATTGCATATAGGTCACAGTTTAAGTTCAGTAGCTAATGAATATTTTGGATGACGTTTATTTTTTGCGGAAGGTATTAAATTTGTAGATAGCAATGGTAACATAGTTCCATTTTTTGAAAATTCACGTGCACTTATGAAAGGCTCAAAGCGTGAACGACCAGTACGTACAATTAAACTATACGAGGCTTTAACAGGTTTAGATCCAAGTTTAATTACTGCTGCTGCTGAGTCAAATACTCAAGTTGAAAATAAATCTGTAGAGTCTGCGGGCACTTTTACAATTAAACAAAAAAGAATTAAAGAGTGCACTGTAATCCCGTTACTAGGCGCGGAAGAACAAGTGGATCCGTTTTTTGTATCTACTAATTATCGTGGACCTAAATATTTAACAATTGATATATCAAGTTTTTTAGCTGCAGTTGATGCTCATGCACCGGATGCATATAAGCAGCTTTCTCATAGTCGAAAACGTGAAGAGTTAATGTATGTACAACTATCAAGGCGGTTACTTCGTACACAAAGAACCTTAGTTTTGCCAGCGCAAACTAATCTTACTCTCGTAACAAATTCATACGACGTAGTACACTCTTGGTTTTTACCTAGTTTAGGATTAAAAATGGACTGTGTTCCTGGAAGATCAACACATCATACGTTTTATGTAGATAGTACTGGTTTTTTTTATGGACAGTGTGCTGAAGTTTGTGGGCGGTATCACCACCATATGCCAATTCGCATATGTATGTTACCATTTGATCATTTTATTGTTTGATGGCACCACTTTGGTCTTCCAAAAGTATTAAAGATTTCAAATCAAAACTATAGTGATCTTTTTACAGCACCATCAAAATTTTCATGATAAAAATACTAATAACTTGTATAAACACAAGTATTAAGGATGTTACTACTTTTTTAAAAGGTGTGTGATCTTGGCTTTGATTTAACGCTAACTATACGCATAACACATGCAAGTTTAGCACTAAATACAATGTTTTGTATTTGGCGCAGCGTCATGGTGAGTAGCCCGTGTCCGTTTTTGTACGCGTAACTTAAATAGTCAAAAAGTAGATTTAATGAGACTATACTTCTAGTGTAATCTTTTAATTGCTTAGTGTATAATGTGGGTGCGTCGTATTAGACCCCTTAAGTGGGACCTATGCAGCTATTTAGTTGTAGTCAGCAATACGTAGCTGATTTGAGAGAGGGATCAGCCACCTATGGGTATGAAAATAACCCTATCGATGCGACAGCAGTGAGGAATTTTGGGCAATGCGCAAAAGCGTGACCCAGCGAAATAGTGGGGTTGATGACGGCTGTAATGGCTGTAAAGACCCAACGTCTTTGATAATTATGATAGTTAATAGATTGAGAAGCTATGGCCAATACATGTGCCAGCAGCCGCGGTAACACATGAGTAGCGAGCGTTATTCGTCTTGACTGAGCGTACAGCACGGCTAGACTGCCACAATTCGCCAACGCTAACGGTTTTACGGGGGTTGCGAATTTAAAATGGGCAAGCACCGCACTATGCTCCTTGCCCTTACAAATTAGCGATAAAATGCTTTGAGTTTGTGAGTCCACTCTACTCGAAAGTAAGGTGCAGGTGCGCGCGTTAGTTGAACCGTGAAGGTGTAGATAACGATAAGGATTTGAGACCCTAGTAGTCTACACAGTAAAATATGGGTGTTATAATAAATAAGTAAACGTATAAACACCCCGCTTGGGTAGTACAGTCGCAAGGTTGAAACTTAACAGAATTGGCGGGAACATCATCAAACGGTGGAACATGTGGTTTAATGCGATAATCCACGCAAAACCTTACCAATGTTATGGGGGGCCTATTAAAGTATTAATGCGGGAACTTTTTATATAGAAACCCGGCCCCCATATGGTATTGCATGGCTGTCGTCAGTCCGTGCCCTGAGGCATTAGATTAATTTTTTCTAACGGACGTAACCCTTACATGCAGCACACCTGCATGATTAGTGCAGTAACTTTGCACTTTAAGAATGGGGATGAAGTCAAGTCCTTATGGTCCTTATACATTGGGCTACACACGTGTTACAAAGGTGGAGTCACTGAGATGCAATGGGTTACCCCTAAGCAGCACTCTAACGCCCACCCCAGTACGGATTATCTTCTGAAACTTGAAGGTATGAAGCTGAAATCGTTAGTAATCGTGGATTAGTAGGCCGCGGTGAATTAAAAGCTGAGTTCTGCACACACTGCCCATCACGCTCAGAGCGTTAGTCGAGCTTCAAGTTTGTCTTCATAAGATAAAGGTTTATATCTTTGAAGCTATAAGCTGTCATGAGTGAAGATGAATCAACGTTTGGCTAGCTATTCGAGTGAAGTTGACACAAGGTACCGGTAGGGGAACCTGTCGGTGGAATAAAAATATTCCATTTTTTAACCGGGTATTTGATACCCTAAATATTTTGTGGGATGTAGTATTATTAATTTTAAGTGGCGGACTAACTTATAGTGATATTTTATTTATTGCAATGGGAGTCCATTCTGTGTTTTATATTATTAGTACGCTCACATTTGATATTGCAAGCTTTATTCAAAGTTTTAATGAACGCCATCGAAAAGCTACGCTTTCTAAAGCTGAGCAAAATGATTTAGATGCGGTATTGAATCGTTATGGAATGTTATTAATTAATATTATTATTGTTATTTTTATTTAATTATTTAAATGGTTTATTAAAGTATAAAAGATGGAAGTAAAGAGGGCTTTACTATTGGATATGGGGCCTTTTTATGTGCGATTACAAGAATTTATTAAAGTACAAAAAATTAAAAACCAAACTGATAATACAAAAATTCCTGGAATAACTTTATATCTTGCAGATGTTATTTTTTTTAAAAATGTAAGTTCTTTTTTACCAAGTTTTCATCCTTGGATAAGCCGATGATTTAATGAATTTACATGTGACTATAGTGTTGATACTATTTTCTTTGTACCACGCCCACAACGTTTAAAAGTTAAAAAAGTAAGATTTTGACATCGAACACGGCGTAAAGTATATCATGGTAAATTTAATTTATTTCGTATTGAGTTTTATCCTTTTATAGACGAACTCCTTGGTGAGGGCCTTCTAGATGCACATTTTAGTCTTTTAGTGCCGGATTTAGAAACTTATGAGCTTACACTTTTTAGTTTTTTTTTTGCGCAGCGTGCATTCTATACTCCTTATCTTGTAGCTGGACTAAGTTTTGAAGCTCGTGCTACTGTTACTAAGAGCACATTACCTATTTGGGTAATAGCAGCATTAGTAATAGACACTACAGGTGAGGATACTTTTTTACACTGGATTGACAACACAGACGCCTTGGCTCTAATAGGAGCCGCGACTACTAAGCGTTGTGTTGAATTGTTTTCTGCAGAACCTATTCCTAGCCCGCTAGAAGTAGATATGTCAACCCGTAGCGGTAATGTCTATAATATAGAAAGTATGTACTATCGTTTTGTATATACTGAATTTACACGGGAATTTCTTGATGACGAAGAGCGTGTACCTGAGACTCAGTTTATTTTTGTGACCCTGGAACCACGAGATTGAATGGAGATATTTACTCCCGAAGACCTTGAGATTGAACTTAAAACTGGCTTAAAGTTTTTAACGGTAGATCAACCTGACGCTAAAAGTTTTACGATGCGAACGCGGCAATTTTACCGAACAGGGGTGTTATGATGTTTAGCGTTAACGCTATTAACGATCCTTGGTCCTTACTATATTTTTTATGGGCTAAATATTATTTTAACCTATTGGTGAGCTGTATTAATGCTTTTTTTTACTCGAGCTGTAGCGATTTTATTTTGACGGAATATTCCAGCTCGATATAAATACCGTATAGCATTATGAATTTAAAAATTGGTTTTCTTATTAGACTATTGAAGTCTAGGGGAGTAGTTTAATGGTAAAACTTCGGTCTTCAAAACTGACAACGTGGGTTCGATTCCCACCTCCCTTGCTTAATGTTTTTCTTTGGGATATAATTTCCACCCTTTAAAGGCTATTATGCGAATAGTGCATAATATTATGGTATGACTTGGATATAAAATTCATAAAGACGCTCGTTCTTCATACTTAGCTCGTAAATATATATATTTTAAGTTTATTCACGTTCTCTATTTATTAGAAAAAGTTACAAGTTTATATATTTTAAAAGTATTACGTTTTTTTTATGTAAACATTATAGCTCCAATTGTACATTATATACAGCTTTATTTTTGAGTTAGCTTGTACACAATTATAATTATTATTATAGATATTTTGATTTTTATAGTTACAACAACTATAACGTTGATAATGTCAATTGAATTGAATTTATTAATTATTTTTACAGCTTGATTAATATTTCATTTAGTATTTATAATATTAGTTTTAGGATTTTTTTATTTTTTAAAACGAAACGATTTTGAAGCAAACAATGCGTTACTTTCTCGCTTCTGACAACGTAGTTTTAGCGTTTTTTGACTTTTAGAAGGATTTTTATTTTTATGTTTTACTTATCTTTTTTTAAATTCAAGTACCGAACTATGAGCTGCTAAAGATACACTTGGTATTTTTAAAACACAGCAGTTTACATTTAGTGATTGGTTTGCACGACTTTTGTTTTTATGTTTTGCAATTTTTGGGACGTGATATGCACTAAGTATACTAGAGTTACACGGATATTATAACTTAGCAACATCGGGAGCAAGTTTTTTTTTAGCGATTGTTAGTATAGTTGAAGTTATAACGTTTTATAATTTAATGCAAATTATTTCTTTTCAACGCCCAATTCGTAGTGCTGATTCAGACGGACTGATGCTTGAAATTCAACGTGCAAGAATTGTGCATCATTTTTTACTTTTATGTACTGTAGCAAAATTTTGACATATTATTTTTGTTATTGGAGCGTGAACATGCACGTTACCTGCATTAAAAGGGCACCGTCTGGGCCAAATAGGCGTATTAGCCTTTTCACTTCAAAATCTTGTTGCTATTTTTGCATTAACTATTATTGGACTTGTTCCTTATTTTAAACATTTAATTAATGCAAATTGAGTGCATATTGCTAGCCTTTGATCATGGTCTAATCCTTATGTAATTATTGATTTTAGTTGCAATTTAATTATACAAATTTATGGATTGCTTTAGTAAGCTAATTTGTGTGTATATTATTTGTATTTTTATGCCAACTTTTTTGAAGAAGTTTACACAAATGGGCTTGGGTTGCATATTTTTTGGTTTGTTTTTGTTTTACCAATCGCTATTTTTATTTTATATGTGATATCAGGTTCTAGTACCCGTACGTACCTTTGAACACCATGAGCAGCAAGTTTATTAGTTTTAACTAGTACAATATCGAGTTCACAAGAGTTATATTATGTTATTTACTGAATAAATTAAAAGCTTAATTAATTTTGCTACCTACTATTGTGTTGGTACAATCAACTCATTTTACAATTAATAGTTTTTTTTATTGGCTAAATGACGTCCGTAAATATTTAATTAAAAAGTATGCGTACACTATTAATCATAAGCGCATTGCTTTAAATTATTTTTATTTTAGTTTATGAACAGGTTTATCTGGTGCTTTTTTAGCAACGATGATACGTTTAGAAATGGCTTATCCGGGTAGTCCATTTTTTAAAGGGGACTCAATTCGGTATCTTCAAGTTATTAGTGCACATGGTCTTATTATGGTATTTTTTGTTGTAGTACCTTTACTTTTTGGGACATTTGCTAATTTTTTAATTCCGTATCATATTGGGTCACGTGATGTAGCTTTTCCACGACTAAATAGTATAGGTTTTTGAATTCAACCACTTGGATTTATTTTAGTTGCTAAAGTCGCATTTTTACGTCCGCAGTATTGAAAGTATTATGATAAGCCTAGTTTTGTATTACCGTTAATGGATAAATTATCTGGGGGATCAAATATGTCATGAATAAATGCTAGTATTGGACTCGATAATAATAGTTTTTGACATTATAGTAGGCCAGTAACTATACCATTTCGTTTTAGAAAAAAGTGTACTAATGATGATTATAATAATAGTATGTTTGTACCCTTACGTTATGTAATATGAGACTTCTGTGTAGAACTTTCAAATAATTTTTGGCATGCCGCAGAAAGTGTTGTATCATCACGTCGCCAAAAAACGTTTGTTACTAAATGTTCGAACCGTACGCTTACTACGGCTGGATGAACGTTCATTACTCCACTGTCTTCACAATTTAAATTTAGCGGTCTTGGAGCACAAGATGTGCTTTTGTTTAGTGTTATATTAGCGGGCATAAGTACTACTATTTCTTTTACAAATTTATTAATTACGCGACGAACTTTAATTTCTCCTGGTTTACGAAATCGGCGTATTTTAATGCCATTTGTAACAATTGCTTTACTTTTAACATTAAGAATGCTTGCAGTTGTAACTCCTGTACTAGGTGCAGCAGTTATTATGGTACTTTTAGACCGACACTGACAGACTTCATTTTTTGATTTCACATACGGTGGGGATCCAATTTTATTTCAACATTTGTTTTGATTTTTTGGCCACCCAGAAGTATATATTTTAATTATTCCAACATTTGGATTTACAAATATTATTTTACCGTATAATACCACTCGCCGACTTTCATCAAAACACCATATGGTGTGAGCTATTTATGTAATGGCTTATATGGGATACTTAGTATGAGGACACCATATGTACCTTGTAGGTCTTGATCACCGTAGCCGAAATCTGTATAGTACCATTACAATTATGATTTCATTACCTGCGACGATTAAAGTTGTTAACTGAACACTTACTTTTGCTAACAGTGCTGTGCGTATTGATACCGCTTTTTTGTTTACCCTTGCTTATATTTTATTTTTTTTAGTTGGTGGATTTACAGGTATGTGATTATCCCATGTAGGGCTTAATATTTCTATGCATGATACTTTTTATGTTATCGCGCATTTTCATTTAATGCTTGCTGGAGTAACGTTAACCGGAATTTTTGCTGGAGTATATTTTTATTTTTTTGCGTTATTTGGTGTACATTATTTACGAATGTTTACATATGCACATTTAGTTTACTACGTAGCAGGTGTTTGAATTACATTTTTACCAATGTTCTTTTTAGGTTTTTCGGGTTTACCGCGTCGAGTTCACGATTTTCCAGCGATTATGTTAGGGTGGCAAGGTATGGCTACTTCTGGGCATTTTCTAACTATTGTTGGCCTTATATTCTTTTTTATTACACTTTTATCTGCACGCGTTGATGCACTGTATTATTTAGATAGCGCATTAAGTATTCAAAGATGGCAAAAACGATCACATTATTATTTATTTAAAATTAAATGAAACTACCAAAATGAAGAACTTGCAGAAGACTTACCTGATGCAGAATCTCGTCTTTTATTGCGAGAGCACGGATTTAATGAATTTGAAGTATTTCGCCAACGAACGCTTTAATAAAATTATTAAAATGGGTGTATTAGGATGATTTCATATGCTTTTTTGAAACATTGTTTTAATGCTTGTAGCAACATTATTAATTGCAAGTATTACGCTTTTTGAACGAAAATTGCTAGCTTTATTACAACGTCGTGTAGGCCCGAATTTTGTTGGTTATAAAGGACGCTTACAGTATCTTGCTGACGCGTTAAAACTTTTAACAAAAAGTACAGTCGCACCCAGTGAATCAAATCGTTTTTGATTTGTTTTTGCACCTGCTATTGCCGGCGCAACCTGCTACTCTTTCTGAGTAAATGCTATATGGGGTCCAAGTTTAAGCATTTTTGATATTGAATATAATTTAGTTTACGCAAGTATATTATCCGTTATTTTTGGCTTATGCCTTTTATTAGCTGGTTATTTTAGTAAAAATAAATATGCTGCATTAGCTGCTTTTCGTTGCGGTATTATGATGGTGAATTTAGAAATTCTATTAGGGCTTATGTTACTAAATGTTGTGCTTTTTGGTGAGTCTTTTACATTTAGTGCGTATGTAGTTTATCAAGAAGGTGTATGGGCATTAACTACATTTGCTAACATGACTGCTGCAATTCTTTTAGTTTTTTTACTAGAAGTAAGCCGTACGCCATTTGATTTAGCTGAAGCAGAATCTGAATTAGTCGCTGGGTATAGTACTGAGTACGGTGGCTTTTATTTTGCACTTTTTTATTTAGGCGAGTATTTTCACTTATTTTTTTTTTCGCTCGTTATTAGTACTTTATTTTTAGGTGGTTGAGAAAGTCCTTTTATATTTTTTATGTTGACAGCAAATTATTTAATAGCATAAGTATTATGGGTACGGACCCATAAAGTTTATGAATTTTAATAATATTGATCTGTTACTTTGACTTCCATGACTTAATTTTTACTCTGAAGATATTTTACTCCAGTTTAGTTGAGGAGTTCTTTTATCTTTTTTTATAAGTTCTGGAAGTTTATACTATGGTATTTTATATTTAATAGGTATTGTTTTTTTATGGGGCGTTATCTTAGCTGAATATAATTTAGAAGTACTGACAGGTTTTTTATTTGTAGTTGAATTAACAGCAGTTCTTGTTTTAATTTTATTTTTATTAGCTTTAAATTTTGAAGGTAGAGTTTCTACTGTAAACCAAATGCGCATTACACCTTGACTACTTTTATTATGGGTTTATGGTGTTTTATGCTATTTTTATACTAGCCCACATGATTTTAAGGTACTAAATGCGTTAGCGTATTGAGACAGTTATTATAACGCAAATGTTGATAAAATAACAAATGACCTTGCTGGGCTTTTTCTTTGTTATTATTATATGCATAGTGTGCTTTTTATTATTTTTGCTTTCTTAATTTTTTTCGCTACACTTGTTTGCGTACAGCTTGCTGCATTAGCAAAGCTACGTAGTCAGCAATCACTAGCTCCATTACGTGATCTTTTTAACTTAACATTAGACTTAGTATCATTTGATTTTAAACGAAAACAAAGCTCAACGCAACAAAATCGGCGGCATGCCTTTACTCGTTTCGTACGGAGCGGTAAGCTGAATGTTACAAAAGAGTAGCTACGTTTTAGTTAGTGACAGCTGTGGAGCATGAGTAGCTCAAATATTTCATATTTATCGTGGTTCTAGACATCGCAGTGCCCGAACTTGTGATTTTGTAAAAGTTTCTACACGTACAGTTGCACCAATGAGTTGAATAACTAAAGGATTTAAATCAAAAGCACTTGTAGTTCGTACACGCTATAAATCAGCTAAACCTGATGGTAGCTATATTTGCTCTTCAGAAAATAGTGTAGTATTTTTAAAAAAACGCATGACTCCGAGAGGAAAAGAAATATTTGGCCCACTTACATATGGACTTCATCGACGCAAAGTTATTGCTAGTTTTAGCGGAATTATTTAAGTGGCGAATAACGATTTGTCCTAGATACGTGGATATGAGTAATAATATTCACTTAGCCCAAACTTCCTTGCATTTTACTATTATTTTAAGTTTTGGTAGTGCACTGTTTTCCATTATTGGAGCATCCTACATATTTATTACTAAACGTATGTCTAACCCTATTAATGCGTTAGCTATAACTATTTTAAATTTAGTTTTATTTTTAAATTTAATAATTCAAAGCGTGGTAATGATAACAATTACTATGCTACTTGGAACATTTTATACTGGTAAATCGGCTCTTCCACATTTTAGTTTTGATAATACACCCTTTTTAAGCCTTGGCATTAAAGTATTTGGTTGAGCACCTAACCTTGCACTAGATTTTTTTGGCGCTATTCTTATTTGTTTAGCTTTATTAGTAGGGTCTATTGTAGTATTAGTTATTGATACTAGATTAAAATTTGCAACAACTACATTATTTTTTTATTTTCATATTTTTGTATTAATTGTCGAAACCATGGTAACAGTACAAGATATATATGTACTATTTATTGCTTATGAACTTTTACTGATTCCAAGCTTTTTATTTATTCTGTTAGCAGGGTATACTAATAAATCTATACAAGCAGCTGTGTATTTTGTAATTTGGACGCAAATTGGGTCTTTTTTAGTTTTAGGTGGTATTGTTTATTTAGTGAGTATTACTGGGTCTAGTGATTTTTTAGTTATACGAAATTTTAAACTTAAAACTGATGAAGCTAAGATTTTATATGCATTATTTTTTTTTGGTTTTGGAATTAAAATACCGATTTGACCATTTCATTACTGACTTACAAAAATTCATGTTGAGGCACCAAGTGGGTTTTCAATCTATTTAAGTGGATTTTTAGTTAAAGCAGCTTTATACGGATTTTTTAAAATTACTAACACAATGTGCTGTGAAGTTGATACTACGATTTTCGTTGTTATTGCAGCGGCAGGAGTATTAGACGCGTCGGCAAAGTTGTGAGGGCAAAGCGATGTTAAAAAGCTAGTTGCATACTGTACAGTACAAGAAATGAATATTATTCTTGTACTATTTTTATTTGGAGATACTGAGTCTATTGTATGTGGTACAGTATTTAGCGTTGCACATGCGTTTTTATCTGCTCTAATGTTTTTTATTGTAGATTGTGTCTATAGACGTTCTCATTCACGAGTAATTTATGCTGTGCAAGGTTT
>Ga0163144_10011004_pt1 | contig 19189 bp, 13 predicted proteins | sample OliLak19BULKMAT1_FD_123175 | JGI IMG/M metagenome (GOLD analysis project Ga0163144, IMG submission 123175) | Freshwater microbial mat bacterial communities from Lake Vanda, McMurdo Dry Valleys, Antarctica - Oligotrophic Lake LV.19.BULKMAT1 | ecosystem: Environmental > Aquatic > Freshwater >... | reverse complement strand
GCGATGAATTTGATTTTCAGGTCATCGAATCCCACAGAATGACCGGTCTTTGTTGATCACAATGCGCTTTTTGCCACAGCCCCAGGCGCTCCAGAAGGCAAAGGGACGAACCTGAGGCGACCGACCCGGGAGTGATATTGTCGGTTGCCGATCAGTGTTGCCGATGTCAGGCTTTGGCCGTGAAACCAAGTCTTACATGCCTGATAGGGGCGTTCGCCGCGTTGGCTCTTCCGCTTTTTGCGCAGGAGGAGGTTGAAATGGCCCGGAGGGAAATCCCGAAGGATCTCATCGATGACGAGCATGTCCGCGAGGAGCTGGGGGTGAACGAGTTCACCGCGCCATCGATTTCCAAGCTGTTTGACACGCTTCAATTCCTGATGCCGTTGCCGATCGCGGAAGTGGAGCGGAAAATGCCGCCGCGCATGCCGCTGGACCGGGCGGATCTCGCCATTGAACTCGGGTTTCTCATTGCTGATGGATTCCTCATCGTGCAGGCGGAGCAGTTGGATAAGGTCCAGGAACTTGCCAACGATCTCACGCGCTATGGAAAGGCCTTGGGGGCGGGTGATCGGGTGAATCGCCATGCGGCCGGATTGTTGGAAAGTGCCAAGGACAAGAATGTTGAACAGTTGAAAAAGGAGCTCGCCTCCACCCAGCACGACGTCGAGGTGGAACTGGTGAGCCTGCGGGATGCGGATCTCGCCCATCTGATTTCGCTCGGTGGATGGATCCGTGCGCTGGAGGTCTCGACCGTGGCGGTGGACAACCAGTTCACCGTCGAACGGGCGCGCAAGGTCATGCGCGAGGACATCGCCGACTACTACGCGGAAACCGTGACCGGCCTGGAACCGAAAATCTCCGAGCGCCCCAACTACCTGGCCCTGCGCGATCTGCTGGCCGCACTCCGCACCGAGATGACCCTGCCTGATGGTGAGGAACCCACCGGTGAAATGATGACTGAAATCCGCAAGCAGGCTGCGAAGCTTGTCGAACTCGCACTTGATCGCCAGCAATGAGCGATCTAACTGGCAAACGTGCCGCAATCCTCGGACTCGGCATCATCGGTTCACGCGCTTGTTCCCGTCTGTTGGATGCCGGTTGGCAAGTCACCTGTTGGAACCGGACTCCCAAGAGCCTTCCTGGAGAAGTTGAAACGCTGGAGGAAGCGATTGATGGTGCCCCGATCATCTCGATCTATCTGAAGGATGTGCCCGCGGTTAGGGATGTCGTCGGCAGGATCGAGGGGTCCCTCAAACCCGGGCAAATCGTCCTGAACCACGCGACCCTGGATCTTGATACAACCTTGTGGCTGGAGAAAACCTGTCTCGCCCGTGGATGCCGCTTTCTCGACACGCCATTCACCGGCAGCAAGGTGGCTTCCGCGAACGGCCAACTCTTCTACTACATCGGCGGTGATGACAGCTTGGCCGGGGAATTGGATCCTTATCTATCCATCACCAGCAAGGGCCGCCTTTATTGTGGCGGGGTCGGCGCGGCGACGGTGGTGAAACTCGCCACCAATCTGATCTCCGCCTGCGCCGTTCAGGCCATGGCCGAGTCACTTGCGATCGCAACCCGCCACGGGGTTTCGGCGGACTGCCTCATCAGGGCGATTTCGGAAAATGCCAGTTCATCCGTTCTCAGCTCGCTGAAACTGCCGATGATGGCTGCGGGCGATTTCGAGACGCATTTCTCACTCGCCAACATGGCCAAGGACAGCCGCTACATGCTGGATCTGGCAGAATCCGCAGGTCTCGAAACGCCGGCCATCGCCGCGGTCTCGAAACGCATGCTGGATCTCGCCTCGGATGGCCTCGGAGAACTGGACTTTTCCGCAGTCGCGAAACCCTATCTGCACCAGGCGTGAGCGAAATCCGTGCAGTCGATCTCGGTCATCCCGCACTTCTGGAGTTCAGTGGTCCGGATGCCGTTAGGTTTCTCAACGGGCAACTCACGCAGGACGTGCGGCGGCTGGCGGGTGGTGAAATCTCCCTGCCATCATGTGTGACCGACGCGAAGGGGAAACTCCAGTTCCGTGTCACACTAACCGAGGTGGCTGGCGCCCTGTGGGTGGCCGGACCCGCCGGCCGTGCGGAAGAACTTGAGTCCCGCCTGACGCGCTATCTCATCGCGGACGATGTGGAGGTGGCGGATCTAACGGGTAAATGGAGTTTGCTTCATCTCACTTTCCCGATGGACGGCATTGATGGAGTCATCACCCGCAAGTCCAACAGGTTCGGCGTCGCCGGAACCGACATCTGGCATTCCGATCTTTCCGCCATTTCGTTCAACGTCGTTTCCCTGGAAGGCGATGAACTGGAGGCATTCCGCATCCGCAATGGAGTCCCGGCGTGGGGCAAGGAATTGGTCGAAGGCATGCTCCCGCCCGAGGCTCTCCTGGAAGAAACCGACATTTCCTATCAGAAGGGCTGCTACATCGGGCAGGAGGTCATTTCCCGGATCAAGTCCGCTGGCAGGGTGAACAAGCGGCTCACCCGCTTCGCTTTCGACGCGGGGATCACGGTCGTTCCCGGTCCTTTGGAAAACAGGGCAGGGGAGATTACCAGTGTTTCACCCGTCGCGGAAAACGGAGTTCGATACGCTCTCGGCTATGTGAAGCGCGGGGCTACGGATTTGGCCTATCAGCCTCCAGGCGGCCCGGGGGTTGCAGTTGGAGTTGTTTGACGGTTTTGTCCGTTGCCATTTCCTGAGAAAGCGGGATTCTCACAGCGATGTTTTTTGAGTGGTTTTTCCTGGCGAACGGTGTGGCAAATGTGTCGCCTCTTTTTGCATTGTTGACCCTGGTCCTCGTGCTCGCGGTGCTGGTTTCCCTGATTCTCGTGAAGTTCAAGCAGAGCCTGCTGGTGGGGTATTTGCTGAGCGGGGTCCTGATCGGAAATTTCGGACTGCTCTGGTTCACCGGGCTGGACAAGGGGAATCCGGTGATCCCGCAATTCGCGGAAGTCGGGGTGATCCTGCTCATGTTCACCCTCGGGATCGAGTTCTCTCTCAGCGAGTTCAAGCACCTGTGGCACACCGCTTTGGTGGGCGGCGGATTGCAGGTCGGAATCACCGCCGGAATCGTGGGAATTCTGGCGGCCGCCTTCGGATATCCCACGGCGGACAGCATCGTGCTCGGTGTCGCGCTCGCCTTGAGCTCGACCGCCGTATCGATGATGTCGTTCCAGGATCTCGGGCAACAGAACAACCCGGGGGCGCGGGCGAGCTTGGGCATCGCCCTGTTTCAGGATATCCTGGTGATCGTGTTTTTCCTCCTGATGCCCGCGCTCTACGGTCAGGGCGAGGGATCGGTGGCGGGGCAAATCGGGACAGCCCTGTTGAAAGGCGGGATTTTCCTGGTGGGGGCCTGGCTGCTGGGTCGCTACGGATTGACCCCGCTGCTGCATGCCGTCGCCCGCACCCGCAGCCGGGAGTTGTTCACCCTAACGGTCGTCGGTCTTTGTGCTGGCGTCGCCTTCGCCGGTGGTGCGCTTGATCTATCACTCGCGCTCGGAGCCTTCGCCGCCGGGCTGGTCGTCAGCGAATCGATCTACAGCCACCGGATTCTAACTGACATCTTGCCCTTCAAGGATCTTTTCCTGGCAATCTTCTTCATCTCGGTCGGCCTGCTCATCGACCTGTCGGTGGTGGCATCGGACTGGGGAAGGGTTTTGATAGGGAGCTGCATCATTCTGATCCTCAAGGGTGTCATCGTCTTTTCAGTCCTCAAGTGGATCAAGATACCTTCCCGCCCGGCGCTGTTGTCGGCCGGAAGTCTGGCCAGCACCGGGGAATTCTCTCTGGTGCTCATCGGCAAAGCGGGCGGCTACCGTCCGTTTGACGCGACCACCGAACAAATGTTGCTGGTATGCACGGCGGTGACCATGGCGGCGGTGCCCTCATTGATGCGGGGAGCCGGACCATTCGGTCATTGGCTCGAGTCGAAGGGGCTGTTGAGTGTTCGCAAGGTGGTTCCGGAAGCCATGACGCCGATTCGGTTCCTGAAGGAAATCAACGACCATGCGATCATTTGCGGATATGGCCCGGTAGGCCGGTCGCTCAATGAGGCACTGAAGCGTTGTGGTGTCAGCACGCTGGTGATGGAATTGAATTCCGAAACCGTTAGGATGCTCAAGAGCGAGGGTCAGCCTGTCCTTTTCGCCGATGCGACGCACCCCGAGGCACTCGACCTCGCGGGCATCAAACGTGCCCGCTTGGTGGCATTTTCATTTCCCTCCGTGCGGACCACCTCCATCGCGGTGCCGCTGGTGCGGGAGCGCAACAGCGGGATCTTCATCTTCGCCAGGGCGAAATTTCCCGCCGAGGTCGCGATCCTCCGGGAACTCGGCGTGCAGGTCATCCACGATGAGCGGGAAAGCGCCGTGGCCATGGTGCGCGCCGCGCTTTCCTCCTATCAGCGCGCGGACGTCGATCCTGAGGAAGTCGTCGGCGACACGATGGCATGACGCTGCGGCTTTCACTTCTGCGGTATTCTCGACGTTGATTGATGCGCACCTCTTCGCCTGATCTCGTAAACTCTATTTTCAACTCGTCATTTATATTGGCCATAACGGATTGTTGTCGGGGGGGCTGCTTTGAGGTCATTCTCTATCAAGCGACGATTTCCCCGGGAATCTGTGCCAGCATGGCAGGATGAAGTCGCTCACCATCTCCATCGCTCTCGGGTTCGCACTGGTTCTATCCGCCGTGCGGCTTGCCGCCGCACCAGACGACGACGACCGCCTGATGGAGCTGCACACGGCGGATCCCGAGGCTTTCCGGGAGAGGGTGGAGGTGAGGAAGGCGATCAACTTCGCCCACATTGACAGCGAGCTGCTGGACGCCGCGGTCTTTCACGAAACCAACCGCCGGCGGGTCGCCCACAAGCTCGCACCACTTGGATTCCTCCCCCAATTGCGCGAGGCGGCCCGCATCCAGTCGCGCGAGATGGTCCGGCTCAGGCAGGTGACCCACGCGAATACGGGAAAGAACCTGGGGACACCCGCCGCGCGCATCAGGTCCGAGGAACTCGACGGTGCCTATTACGCGGAGAATGTCGCGAAGACTTTCGGCATCCGCTACAAGGCCGGCACATCCGTCTATCCGAGAGATGTGGATGGCCGCCGCGTTTTCAGCGTGGAGCCGGGCGGGCCGCCTATTCCGCCGCACACCTACCTGTCATTCGCCGCCCATCTGCTGGACGAGTGGATGGCGTCGCCGGGCCACCGCAGGAACATCCTGGCCGAGGAGCCGGTGTCGCTTGGCACATCCTGCCTGCATGATCGGGAGCAAAAGGGCATGGACAGCTTTTACTGCTCGCAGGAGTTTTACGCGCCGTTTCCGAAATAAGGATGCCCGGGTCCGGTGGAGCCCCGCCGGGGATGGCATCGCCATTTGGCTCACCTGCTCGTGGCTGTATTGGGAATTGGGAGAAATCGGGACCTCACTCCACTCACCGGCTGCGCCAGTCAGGATCTTCGATCATGCGGAGAGCGACGGAACCGTCCGTGGAATGTCACCCCATGTTCGTTGAGCTACTTTGCTTATCTCTTTCCACGATTTCACCTGGCGGCTCACAGAGCCTTGAGAAAGGCGTCAACATCCAGGAAATCCTGGCCGAAGATCAGGTGATCCAGCAACGGGACTCCAGTTAGATCCTCCACGACCCCCTTGTTGGTGATCATCGCGGTGTCCATCTCGTCCTCAAGCTGGTTGAGCACGATCCCGGCGCAGGTGAGGCCCCTGGCGCGGATCGCATTCACCGTGAGAATGATGTGGTTGAGCGCGCCAAGCTTGTTTCCTGCCACGACGATAACAGGCAGGTAGAGATCCGCCGCGAGGTCGGAGATCCGATAGTTCGGGGCCAGCGGGACTTCCCAGCCTCCGGCTCCCTCGACGAGGACCGTGGCGTGCTTGTTGGCGAGCTGATGGAATCCATCCAGCAACTCCGCAGGGTTCAGCGTGCGGTTTTCCAACATGCAGGCGACGTACGGCGCGACCGGAGTATTGAGGAACACCGGATTGATTTCCTCGATAGCGATGCCGCCCGACGCTTCGGATAGAATAGCCGCATCCTCACGGTCCCCGCAGGCAACGGGCTTGTAACCGACCGCGTCCTGCCCCCCATTTCGAAGCGCCTCCAGAAGAAGGCGGGTGACGTAGGTCTTGCCGACTCCCGTGTCGGTGCCGGTGATGAAAAAGCTCATGCCGCAGGGGTGGCCTGCCGGAACAGCAGGGTCAAGACGGGTAAACGAAAAATTACCCTTTTCCGACGGCAATGAGGGTTCATGCTGTCCGTGGATGACAGCAGATTTCCTGGTGATTGGTGCGGGCATTGCCGGACTTTCGTTTGCCCTGCGGGCTGCGAGGCATGGCTCGGTGATCGTTGTTACGAAAGGCGAGGCCTACGAGTCGAACACGGCGTGGGCACAGGGTGGAATCGCCTCGGTCCTGCCGGAAGACCTGCGCGATCCCGGAGATACCGAGGAACTCCATGTGGCCGACACGCTCGATGCCGGTGCCGGACTGTGCAAGGAGTCCGCCGTCCGGACCATCATCCATGAAGGCACCCCGGCCATTGAGGATCTGGTGGACTATGGGGTCTCGTTCGACAAGGAGGACGGCCGCTATCTGCTAGGCAAGGAGGGTGGCCACTCGCACCGCCGCATCCTGCATGCCCGCGACACCACCGGCCGGGAAGTCGCGCGGGCACTCATTGAAACGGCCCGAAAGACCCCGAATCTCACGCTTCTTGAGGATCATTTCGTCATCGATCTCATCACCACCACCAAACTCGGCGCGGTGGTCGATGACCGGGTGCTCGGGGCCTACGTGCTCGAAACGAAGACCAACGAGGTGAAGGTCTTCCGCTCGGACCGCGTCATCCTCGCCGCAGGTGGATGCGGAAAGGTCTATCTCTACACGACCAACCCGGACTCGGCCACCGGCGACGGTGTGGCGCTCGGCTGGCGCGCCGGAGCAGCCATCGCCAACATGGAGTTCATCCAGTTTCATCCAACCTGTTTCTACAATCCGGGTGCCACCGGACCTGAGGCGCGCTCGTTCCTCGTCAGTGAGGCGGTGCGCGGGGAAGGGGGGATTCTCATCAACGCGAAGGGCGAGGATTTCACCAGGAAATTCGATTCCCGCGGTTCGCTGGCTCCGCGTGACATCGTGGCCCGCGCCATCGACACGGAGCTCAAACGCACCGGCGCCGCGTGCGTCTATCTGGATGTCACCCATAAGCCCGAGGGGTTCATGAAGGAGCGGTTTCCCCATATCTATCGGACACTGCTGGATTTCGGCCTCGATTGCGCGACCCAGCCGATTCCCGTGGTCCCTGCCGCGCATTACCAATGCGGCGGCGTCCTAACCGACGTGAACGGAAAAACCACGATCCGCGGTCTCTTCGCGGTGGGGGAGGTCGGTTGCACCGGTCTGCACGGCGCGAACCGGCTGGCCTCCAACTCGCTGCTCGAGGGCAACGTCGTGGCCCGCCGGGCGCTCATCGAAATGATGAAACTCTATCGGCCAGACAAGTTCGCGCCCGAAGCTCCTGAGATTCCAGCTTGGGAACATGGCGATACCGCCGAGCCGGACGAGCTGGTGGTCATCTATCACAACTGGGACGAGATCCGCCGCCTGATGTGGGACTATGTGTCCATCGTCCGCACCGACAACCGCCTGCGCCGGGCGACGGCCCGGCTGAGGAATCTGAAGAAGGAAGTCCGCGAGTTCTACTGGGGTCACCGCGTGAATGCGGACATCCTGGAACTCCGCAATCTCGTCGCGGTCGCAGGCTTGATCGTCGAGTGCGCCACCCGCCGCAAGGAGTCGCGCGGACTGCATTACACGCTCGATCACCCGAATTCCGACGAGCGCCTGTGCACTGACACGGTGCTGCGCCGATTCTAACGATCGTTGGCGTATTCCGTCCACCAGGCTTCCGCCAGCTTCGCGTCCGGTTCGCCATCGGCGATCACCAGCCGGTACCGCGCGGTGTATTTCACACCCGGGACGATCTCCATTTCCCCCAACTGTTGCGGCGCGTAACAGAAGAACGGTTCATCCGGATGGGCGCGGACGGGCTGCGGAAAGCGGAAGTTTCCCGGATGGCAAAGGATGGTGACGCCGCAGGTTTTTCCGTCCACCTCGCCGCCGACCCAGCACCATTTCTCACGCGATGTGTTCAGCTTCGTGCGATCGGTTAGTCCGGAGGCGGAGAGGAACCGGCAGTTTCCCGCGCCATTCCAAGCCGCGTTCCCGCGAAATCCGAATCCGCCGTAGCGATACTCCGGCAGCTTCAGCGGGGAAGGGGACGCGCAGGTCTGGGTGGAGGTGAAATCGATGACGTGGTTTCCACCTGATAGTGATGCAGCGATATTCCATGTCTCCAACAAGGCGACCTTGGACGGGTTCGTGCTGAGATCGACAAATCGATGGCGTGCCGTGAATCCCGATTTGCCATCCTTCTCCCAGATCCCGTCGAGCGCCACGAATTCCACCGTGCCCGTGCCGTTGCCCATGTTCCAGAAGTCCGGATGGCGTCCTTCGAATTCGGTCTTGGTCCAGGGGTTCCAGACGCCGTGATGATGGAGGTGACTGGACGGAAAATCATCGGTGATCAAGCGTCCCGACGGTGTGTGGACCGCCCGGATGTAGCCGCCGCGGAGAAAGATTTCGGGGATTTCCGGTCTCGGAAGATCACCCGGTTCGGCTTGGTAACGGAGAATCTCCTTTTTTCCGGCCCGGATCACGACCTCCTTGCCCTCGCGTGCCGTGCTGAGATCATCGGCAGCCTTGAGTCCCGAACCAAAGGCGAGCGAGACGAGGAGAACGTGGAATTTCATCCTGCGAATACGAACAAGTTCGTCGGCATTATCAAGCCAAGTCGGACAGCAGTTGTTCCATGCGCTTTGGGGGCAAATGAAAAGCGCGAGCTGAGATATCCCCCCGGACCTCGCAACTCGCGCCTTTTTCAGAACCACTGGGCTTTGCCTGGTTCGTTTGACTTCCCCCCGGAGATCAAGATCGAACGTTGTTGGCTCAGCGTTTTGGCTATGGGTTCCTTGTTGCAGAAGCGCCTCAGAACGAATTCAAATTACTTGGAATTCAGGAAACCGGAAGCTTTTAAAGGTCGGGTATCCGGCCAACTGGTCTCAAAACCGGCCACAACCGGATGAATTTGGAAACTCGCCCATCGAGAGCTTACTTGGCCTTTGGAATATCGGCTGGAATGATTCGGGAGATGCGGTGAACTTCTGGCAACATCCATCGTGTCCGATCTATTCACCACTCCAGCAGCCTTGTCAGACAAGCCGAATCCCGCCGAACCGCTGGCCGCACGGATGCGGCCTCGCACGCTCGACGAGGTGGCGGGACAGCAGCACATACTGGCGCAAGGCAAGCTGCTGCGCCGGGCGATCGAGTCGGACCGATTCACCTCACTGATCTTCTACGGTCCGCCGGGAACTGGAAAAACGACCTTGGCCAGCGTGATCGCGAGGACCACGGGATCTCGTTTCGAATCCCTGAACGGGGTGGAGTCCAACGTCGCGGAAATTCGGGCGAAGATCGACCAGGCACGGACGTGGCGCGATTTACGAGGTGAAACGACGATCCTGTTCATTGATGAGATCCACCGCTTCAACAAGGCGCAGCAGGACGTGTTGCTGCCGCACATCGAGCGGGGAGTGGTCCGGTTCATCGGCGCGACCACCCACAATCCGTATTTCCATGTGAACTCGCCGCTGGTTTCGAGGTCACAGATATTTCAACTGGAGCCGGTGCCGGTGGAGGACATCATCGCTGTCCTCGAACGTGCTCTCAAGGATGTCGAACGAGGACTCGGCAGCTATCAGGTGGTGGCGGATCCAGAAGCACTCCATCATCTTTCGCAGAAATCCGACGGGGATGTTAGGAAGGCGTTGAGTGCGTTGGAACTCGCGGTGTTGACCACGCCATCCGGTGACGGGTCCGTCCATCTTGACCTGGCGGTGGCGGAGGAATCCATCCAGCGCAAGGCGGTTGTTTACGATGCCCACGGCGACGCGCATCACGACACGATTTCCGCCTTCATCAAGTCGATCCGAGGATCTGATCCGGACGCGGCGCTCTATTGGCTGGCGAAAATGTTGCACGCCGGGGAAGACCCGCGATTCATCTCGCGGCGGTTGGTGATTTCGGCTTCCGAGGATATCGGTCTGGCAGACTCGAACGCGCTCCGTGTGGCGCTGGACGCGCATCATGCCTTTGAGTTCATCGGGATGCCGGAAGGCCGGATTCCTCTCGCCCACGCGACGGTCTATCTGGCGACAGCTCCGAAATCCAACACGGCCTACGCGGCTCTGGGCAAGGCGATGTCCGATGTGGAAAACGGCCGGACGCTCGCGGTGCCGGTGCATTTGCGCACGAATACCCGCAAGAAGATAGCCGGCGCATCGGGTGAATCCGAGGAGGCGATGAAATACCTCTATGCCCACGATTACGAGGGAGCCTACGTCCCCCAAGCCTATTTGCCGGAAGGCCGGACCTACTATCAGCCGGGCGACCAGGGAATGGAAAAGCGCATCAAGGAACGCCTCGATTTCTGGCGGAGCAAGCAGGAGTAGCGACATTCCTGTCGCTACGGATTCAACCAACCCACCTCGGAGCAGGATGCTCCGGGCACCCGGATGGATGGGAGCATTCTCTAACGCCCTAGCATTTCCTGAATCATGCTGTTCACCGGAATCCCGCCGACGCGATAGCCCGCGTCTTCCGTGAGGAGATCGAAGCTGCGGGAAACCCCGTGGAGAGTCTCGATGCGGGTGACCGTTTGAGAACCACACCGGTCGCCGGTCTTCACTTCGCCAGCCGGAGTGCCGTCGATCCGGTGCCGTGGCGAAACGCTGACCGCCGCGCCGTCCGCAAAATGGACGGTTAGATAACGACTGGTGGCCGGGTCTTCCTGATACTGGTGGATCTGGGTGATCCGCACCAGGCTGCCATCGAATCCGATGATGGATTCGCCGGTTCTCAAATCCTCAATCCGGACGGGACCCGAAGTCGTATCAATCCGGGTGCCTTCCGGAACGCATCCAAAGCGGAGCTTGATCAAGCCCAGGTTCAACAGGCTGCAGGACGGAAGCAAGAGGGCAAAGAGAACGACCGGAACGGCGAAAAGAATTAGATGACCGATCAATAGCGGGGTTTTCCGACTGGCGGAGCGGGTAAGCAATTTCATGAAAATGGGTGATCCATCGGCTGGTTGACACCCTTCAACAAAGAAATTGCATCTGACGTGAAGCCCTCCCGGCAGTCGATTTTTAAATCGGAAACGGGTAACGGCTGATTTCAACGGGCGAAGCGTGTCCCTCTTCGCACCGGCACGTCAAGGACGAGTCGGCATGCGGGCGGATGTGTAGTGAATGTGTTCCGACTGTCTCAGTCGGATCTTGGACGATGAATCCGGCTGAGACAGCCGGAACACATTGGCGCGGTCACGCTTGGTTCGCGATCGGAGTTGACGCCGCTTCGTGGAGTTCTTCAGCAGCCTCGAGTTCGGCGTGTTCCTTGGCAATGACGCGGACGAGCTTGGGAATGGTTTCCTCCCAGGTTGTCAGAAGGTTTTCCGCCCTCTTGCTGCCGGTTTTCGCATGATGCATTTCAATGAGCTTCCTGACGTCGGCGATGTCCTGAGGACGCCTGACCGGAAGAGCGACGACCATTTCGGTGTTCACGCGGGAGAAAAATTGGCCGTCCACATCATAGACATAGGCGGTGCCTCCGGACATGCCGGCTCCGAAGTTCTTCCCGGTCTTGCCGAGGATGACGACAGTGCCGTTGGTCATGTATTCGCAGCCGTGATCGCCGACGCCTTCGACAACGGCAGTGCCACCGGAGTTTCTAACGGCGAAGCGTTCGCCCACGCGGCCGGTGGCGAAGAGTGAACCTCCCGTGGCTCCATAGAGGCACGTATTTCCAGCAATGGCGTTGGCCGCGGCCTCGAATTTCGCTTCGGGAGAAACGCGGATGACAATCTCGCCCGAAGCCATGCCCTTGCCGACATAGTCGTTTGCCTCGCCGATGAGTTCGAGTTTCACACCCGCCACGAGGAAGCAACCGAAGGATTGACCGGCGCTTCCACGGCAGGTGATGTGGATCGATTCCGGCGCGAGCTTGCGGTCGCCATGGACCTGCGCGATGCGGCCTGATAGACGGGTTCCGATGTTGCGGTGGGTATTGACGACATCGTATTCGAGCACGACCGGCGGGCGGTCGGGGAGGAGCTTGATCGCATCGAGCATTTCCCCGGTGACCGAGCCTTCGCCGTATTCGGGAGAAGGCTGGGGCTGGCGGTTGGAAACCGCTGCCACGATGTCGGCGATGATCCGGAGATCCAGCTCGGGAATCGTGACTCCATCGTTGCGGACTTTCGCACAGATCCGGGAAATGGATTCCTCGGCCTTTCCGGTCTTTAAAGCGACGGTCGGCACGACGTCCTTGAGGAGAGCGGTGAGATCGAGCGTGTTTGCCTTCGGGTGATCCGGGATGTGGCGCTGCTTGAGAAATTCCGGCCGACCGATGAGTTCATCAAGCGAACGGACCCCCAACCGGGCCAGGTAACCGCGGGCCTCCTCGGCGACGGCGGTGAAGTAGTTGATGACCATTTCCGGCGTGCCTTTGAACTTGGCGCGGAATTTCGGATCGGTGGTGGCGATGCCGACCGGGCAGGTGTTGAGGTGGCACTTGCGGACATAGACGCAGCCCATGGCGATCATCGCGGTGGTGCCGAAGTTGTATTGCTCGGCTCCGAGAATGGCGGCGATGACGACATCGCGGCCATTGCGGATGCCGCCGTCGGTGCGGAGGACGACGCGGTCGCGAAGGTTGTTGATGAGCAAGGTCTGCTGGGCTTCGGCAAGGCCGAGTTCCCAGGGTGCGCCGGCGTGTTTGGTCGATGAAAGCGGCGAAGCTCCGGTGCCTCCATCGTGGCCGGAAATCAGGATATTGTCTGCGGAGGCCTTGGCACAACCTGCCGCAACCGTTCCCACACCGGATTCCGCGACCAACTTCACGGTGATCCGTGCCTCGGGATTCACTTCCTTGAGGTCGTGAATGAGTTGGGCGAGGTCTTCGATCGAGTAAATGTCGTGGTGCGGAGGAGGGGAGATCAACTGCACGCCGGGCTGGGTGTTGCGCAATCTTGCGATGAGCGCATTCACCTTGTGGCCGGGAAGCTGGCCACCTTCGCCAGGCTTGGCTCCCTGAGCCATTTTGATTTCCAATTCGCCTGCATTGACGAGGTAATTCGCCGACACTCCGAAGCGTCCTGAAGCGATCTGCTTGATAAAAGAGCGGGCGTAATCGCCATTTGGATAGGGCGTGAAGCGCACCGGATCCTCGCCACCTTCGCCGGAATCCGACTTGGCTCCGATCCGGTTCATGGCGATGGCCAGCGTCTCGTGAGCTTCCGGCGAGAGTGCTCCTAGGGACATCGCAGCCGTGGTAAAACGCTTGCGGATCGACTCCATCGGCTCGACTTCCTCAATGGCGATAGCGCCGCTCTCGGTGGGCACAAATTCAAAGAGGTCCATTATCGCTACGGGTTTGGTTTCCAAGGCGACACGCACATATTCCTCGTAATCCTCGGGCTTGCCGGATCTGACGTAGGTGTGGAAATTCTTGATGACTTCGGTGGTGTAAACATGGCGCTCACCGGACTTCCGGTAACGGTTGTATCCCGGGTCTCCGAGGTCGAGCGATTCACCCTCTGGAACGATCGTTTCGAACGCCGCTTTGTGACGAATGATTGACTCCTCGGCAATCTCGCTGAAGCCGACTCCACCGATTTTCGACGAAACCCCGGCGAACGCGAAGTCCACGACTTCGCGACCGATTCCGATGGCCTCGAAAGTCTGCGCACCTTGGTAGGAATTGAGAACCGAGATTCCCATTTTCGACATGATCTTGAGGAGGCCTTTCTCAAGCGCTTTGCGATAATGGGTCATCGCCTTTTGGACGGTGATTTCACCGAGCTTGTTCTTCCCCGCATCGGCAGCCACGAGCTGGCGGACGGAAGCGTAGCCGAGATACGGACAAATGGCAGTGGCCCCGAAGCCGAAGCAACAAGCGACTTGGTGGACATCACGAACTTCGCCAGATTCCACGATGATCGAGGCCCGCATCCGCTTGCGGATCCGCGTCAGGTGGTGGTGGACGGTGCCGGTGGCGAGCAGGATCGGGATGGGAATCCGTTCTTCCGAGGTGGCGCGATCCGAAAGCACCAGGATGTTCCGGTCGGCTAGAATGCTGTTCTCCACTTCGAGGCAGAGTTCATCCAGCCGGGCCTTCATTCCATCGGCTCCACGGGCGGCTGGCCAGGTGCAGTCGAGCACGAAGGATGGGAAACCTTGCTCGTCGAGGTGCTTGATTTTTTCGAGCTGGTGCTCGAACAGGATGGCGCTGTCGAGATTGACGGTGTTGCAGTGCTCGGGTGTTTCCTCGAGAAGATTTTTCTCCGAACCGAGTCCGGCGGTGATCGACATGACCGCCCACTCGCGGATCGGGTCGATCGGCGGATTGGTGACCTGGGCGAAGAGCTGCTTGAAATAGGTGAACAGCAGACGCGGGTAGGTGGATAGGATCGCCAGCGGAATGTCGTCGCCCATGGAAAAAACCGCTTCCTGGGCACCCTTGATCATCGGCGGGAACACCATGTCGAGCTCTTCTATCGAAATCCCGTGGGTGACTTGCAGCCGGGAAAGTTCCAGCGGCTTGAAATCGATCTCCGGCTCGTGCGCCAAGGGGGAAACGAACTTGCGCAGTTCGATCCGCTGCTCGTCGATCCAGCGGCGGTAAGGTTGCTGCTTGGAGAGTTCGTCCTTGATCTGGCGATCCATCTTGAATTCTCCGGTCGCCGTATTGGCTAAAATCATCTGGCCGGGGCTGAGGCGTCCCTTGCGGATGATCGTGGCATCGTCGAAGACAACTGTCCCGGTTTCCGATCCGATGCAAAGGATGTCGTCATCGGTGATCTTGTAGCGCGACGGGCGCAGGCCATTGCGGTCGAGTGATGCGCAGAGTTTCGTCCCGTCGGTGAAAACAAGTCCGGCGGGTCCGTCCCATGGCTCGGAGAACGAGCGGATGTATTGATAGAAGGCGAGCAGCTCGTCGGAAATATCCTCGTCATTCAGATAGGCAGGAGGGACCAGCATGCACATCGCATGCTCGGGGGATCTGCCTGATAGAATGAGCAGCTCCAGCGCGTGGTCGAGTGACGCCGAGTCGGACTCGCCCTGGCGGATGAGGTTTTTCACCAGATCGATGTCATCGCCCCAGACGGGCGAGGCGAAGAATTCCTCGCGGGAAGTCATCCAGTTGCGGTTGCCCTTGACGGTGTTGATCTCGCCGTTGTGACACATCATGCGGAACGGCTGCCCCAGCGGCCAGGCCGGGAAGGTGTTGGTGGAAAACCGCTGGTGATAGAGCGCGATCGCGACTTGATAGTCGGGATCCGCGAAATCCAGATAGAACGCCCGCAGCGCCGCCGGCATGGCCAGAGCCTTGTAGGAAATCAGGCGGCTGGAGAACGAAGGCATGTAAAAACCCTGGATTTCCTGGGTCCGGTGTTCGATTTCACGGCGGCAAAGATACAACTGGCGCTCGAATTGCTCCGCTTCCATTCCCGCCGGACGAGTCATCAGAAGGTGCTCGATCCGCGGTTGGGTGGCCAAGGCGACTTTCCCGAGCGCCTCAGGATCCACCGGCACTTCCCGCCATCCGATGATGCCAATCCCGCGCTTTTCAGTCACCTCGGCAGCAAGGGATTTGATTTCCTCGATCTTGGAAACATCCTCCGATGGGAAAAAGAACACCGCGACCGCGAGATCCGAGTCATCCTTAAATTCGGTTCCCAGCTTCGCCGCAGCCTTGCGGAAAAGCGGGTGGGGGATCTGGGTCAGGACACCCGAGCCATCGCCGGATTTCATGTCCGCATCCACGGCGCCGCGGTGCGTCATGGAGCAAACGGAAGTCAGCGCGTAATCAAGGATCTTGTAGCTTCGTTCGCCCTTCAGGTGGGCGATGGCTCCCATGCCGCAGTTGTCATGTTCTTCGGAAAGCTGGTGCAAGGAGTCCGGAACCAGCGGGGTGCTTGAGTGGTAAAATGGATTCATCGGAAAATTGAAAATCCGGACCTATTCGGGCATCCGGGCGACGCGCCGTAATAAATGCCAGCACGCCTTGAGTGCCAAGCAGGAATTGTGCCTGAAGGAAGAGGCCACGGAACAGGCGCACGCCCCTTGAATACTCACAAAATCCGCCATGGATGCGGCTGGCCCGTCAAGCGATCTCGGGATCTTCCCCAGCCATCAACAATCCATGTTCGACAAGAAATCGATCCGCCATGCCGATCGTCATTTCGAAATTCTTGTGACTGACGTTGAAGTTGAAAAAGCTGTGGTCCGCCTGCACGAAATCGACCACCTCGCAGGAATTCCCACGCCAGCGCATCCGCCGCCGAAATTTCTCAACCTCATCGAAGGGGGTGATCCGGTCGGCTTTCCCATGGAAAAAAATCATCGGCGGCAGCTTGCGGCGGATCAACTGGGTCGGGCTCAGTCGTTTGGCGGTTTTGAAATCGGGAAACTTCTCCGAGGCGGTGCCCTTGGTCGCCGTGTTGACCAACGCGCTGAAGAGGATCAACGCTTGAGGATAACAGTCCAGACCCTCCACGGGAGGGAGCAGCTTGGGTTTCGGCATGGTCGCCAGCAAGGCCAGGAACGCGCCGCCGCCCGCGCCACCGATCGTGATTTTGTTAGGGTCGAGGTTGAAGGTGTCCGCGTTGCTGCGGATCCAGCGGATCAACTCGCGCGTGTCCTCGATGGCATCGAGAGGACCACTGCCATGGCGTCCGGAAGTCCGGGTTTCCGCGGCGACCGCCACCGCCCCGCGCCCGGCGAAGTGGAGACAATGGGGGACGAATTGGGTCGGTGTCGGGGTGTCCCAAAAGCCGCCGTGGAAAAACACGATGACCGGTCGCGGAGTGGCGCTTGGGTTTGCAGGAAAGAACAAGTGAGCCAGCACATCGCCCTCGGGCCGCTGCGCATAAACGTAGGTCGCCGCATCCTTCAGAATCTCCCGGTCGCGCGCCTCGCCAATCGGCGCCACTCTCTGCAAAATACTGCTCATAGCTGAATCCCTGCCGCGATCAATCGAATCGGCCTGCAATTTGTTTGTTGTGGGAATGGGTAACTTGTCCAATCGTTTCGCCGATGAAACGACTAATTTTCGCGTTTTTCCTCATCGGCATCTCCCTAACGGCCGCTCAGGAGGATCTGAGGCCCGCTCTGGAGACCACCTACAACGCTTGGCGGGAATCGATCCTCAAGCGCGATGTCAACCTGTGGCAGCGCACCATCGCCGAACATCGCAAGGTCGAGGTGAGTAACCGGTTGCTTGCGGAAAAGATACCGTTTCCCGCAGGAGTCTTCAGGTTGCCGACACCTCCGCCGCCAATCACGGGACTCAAGTTTCTGGAAGCCAGGCAAAACGGCGCCACCGCCAAGGCATCGTATTTCGGAAAGATCGACTTCGGCATCGGAGGCAAACCCACCGACAACCTGCTGGTGCTTTCCTTCGTCCGCGGCAGGGGGGCCTGGCTCTACGACCGGGCGGATTTCGTCAACCTCGTCGAGCTCCCGGCCGTGGAAAAAGAGTTGGACGCAGGAAATCTCAAATACCTCAAGGAGACTCCGGAAGCGCAGCCCTCGGGCGTGGTCCCGCCGACGCCGATCGCTGCCCGTCCCGCCAAATATGTGGCCAAGGTTTACGTCTTCTGCCCGGGCCGCGAGGTTCGCGTCCAGATCAACAAGATCAGCCAGCACCGCTTCGCCAACGCCAAGGAAGCCGAGGTCGTCATCGGTGGAGCCGTGGACGGTCCGAACGAGGTTCAGTTCACGACCCAAAAGCTCCCGGGCGCCACCGGCAAGGAAGCTCTGACGATCCGGGTGTATTTGAGATCCGAAGTTGAGGGCGTCAGCCCGCTGAAGATTTATCAATATCAGCTCGACGAAGGCCAGGTCGCGAAACCATTCAGCACCGGGACCTTCAATTTGGATGCAGCCACCGCCGCCAAAATCACCGGACGGTAGCGCAGGGTCGAAGCCTCCGAAACCTTGGGCCGCCTCTGTGGTCGATCATATACTCCCGCGCATCGGGATTTGTGAAAAGTAGGATAGCCGTCCCGGCTGTCTCGACCTGCGGGCGTCTCGCCTGCAGTCCTCTGCAAGTCACCATCGAAAAACCAAATCTTGATGCGCGTCAGTATAGCCATGTTCGACTCAAGCCAGACAGGATTTGGGGGGCGGATCGAAAGCAACGGGCAGCGTCACTCGCTGGCTGGCTCCCTATTAAATTCCGCATTACATATATTGTCACAAGTAGTAATGACTGATGGTTCCGTAGCAGAATGCAGCTAGGCCGGGACTTTGACCAAGCTGCATGGAAGGAAAACGGCGCGCCTCATGATTGAATGATCAATGACCCGGCGGCGCTTCAGATTTTGTGGAAAGTGAGGCTGGGATACCTTGGCAAAACGAGGGCGGATTTTCGCCGAATTCCTAAGTCAATCTACTTGCCTTCAATAACTTAGAATTCTTTTTCTTCAAAATCAAATATTGCAAGTTTGCTGCCGGAAACGACCTTGAAAACCAATGAGACGATGATGAGGAGCGGCTTGTTAAGAAATATCCAACTCGGATCAAAATCTTGTATTAAACGACTGTTCGATACTCCTTTTTTGAAGGATCCCCCACGCCAATCCCCTACCCTCGCCTAACACTTTTTGAGAACTGAAAAATCTTGAATCCCTGCCGCAGGCATTATCGACAAAGCCAATATCAGCCATTAGCGTCCGCTCCATGCGCCGCCTTCCCGTCCCTGTATTCACGAGCCTGATTTGTCTGACATCCTTCGCTTTCGCCGCTCCTGAGCCGGAAAAGCCAGAGAAGGAAGCTCCTGAAATTGTAAAACCCGAGCCGGTGACCGAACCGGTGGTTCGGGAATCCAGTGTCACCATTGAGGGTAAGAACATCCCTTACAAGGTCACTACCGGTAAGCTCCAGCTCAAACAGGATGACGGCAAGGTCAGGGCCTCCATTTTCCACGTCAGCTACGAGCGGACGGATATCAAGGAGATGCAGAATCG
>Ga0163144_10011003_pt1 | contig 19189 bp, 17 predicted proteins | sample OliLak19BULKMAT1_FD_123175 | JGI IMG/M metagenome (GOLD analysis project Ga0163144, IMG submission 123175) | Freshwater microbial mat bacterial communities from Lake Vanda, McMurdo Dry Valleys, Antarctica - Oligotrophic Lake LV.19.BULKMAT1 | ecosystem: Environmental > Aquatic > Freshwater >... | reverse complement strand
TATCCCCGCCTGCTGGGCCTCCAGATCTTCGCCCCCAACGAGACCAACCAAAACCAGCTTCGCGTGGTCGCCAGCAAGGACGCCTCCGAAGTCGGGCAACCCGCTCCCGATCGCACCGATGAAGTCCTGGCCGGCAAGGGCTTCCTCTACGGCAAGGAGCGCGGCTCGATCTCGGTCGTGCTCCCGCTCCATGATTGGAATGGCGACCGTGTCGCCGCCGTGAAGGTGTTGATGGATTCCTTTATTGGCCAGACGGAGAAAAATGCCGTGGGCCGCGCCTACCCCATTGTCAAAAGCATGGAAGCGCGCGTGCAGTCCCTCAAAGATTTAACGCAGTGAATTGCGGCTGGTCCGGGTGCATGACGCATCCGCCGGGCCGCCTTGAAAATTCCATATCCTGCAAGGAGGCAGCCGCGCCGCGGTGTTTGGGGAACCGCCCCACAGGGCGAAACCGCGCGCCACATTGATGAAACCAGGCGTATTGGCGTTCGCGCCGTCCGCTGTTTCCGCGCGCCCGACGGCGAAGCCGGACAGACATGCGGATCGATACTTACTTTTGATCTTTTGTCTCCTGCCGATGAGGAAGGAGAGCAAACTGCTATTAACAAAAATATGAAGAGAGCCGTATTCATCGAGCGGGACGGAATTCTGAACGAAGTCCGTCAGGGTCCCAAAAACCAAATCGCGCCGTTGACCCTTGAGGAGTTCAAGTTGAACAAAGCCGCCGAGCCTGCGCTGAAGAAGCTCAAGGCCGCCGGGTTTGTCCTCATCGTCACGACGAACCAACCCGGCCTGTCGCGCGGCTACCAGTCGCGGCGCGAACTGGACCGGATGCATGACATCCTCAAGCGCACCTTCCCGCTGGACGACCTCATGGTCTGCCCGCACGACGAGGCGGATCATTGTCCGTGCCGCAAGCCGGCTCCCGGCCTGTTCATCGAGGCCGCCTTCAAGTGGCATCTCAACCTTGATCACTCCTTCGTCATCAGCGACAAGTGGCAGGACTCCGAGGCTGCCCGCACGGCTGGCTGCACCTCGCTTCTGCTTAAATCGCCTTGGATCGGCAACGTGCATCACGACTTCGTGCTGCCGAGTGTGGATGCCATTGCCGAGAAGATTCTGAGTTTGAAACAGCAACTGGAAGTCGTCTGAGCGCGGCCACCCCCGCCCAAGTTCACGCCGTCGCTACGGCTACTTCGCGCCGTCGTCAGCCTGCCGAGAATTCGCCCCCGGTCCGCCCGGGGGCGTTTCGCTTTTATGAGAAGAATCAGCGCCGGCACCGGCGGGGAGTCGCACGGTGAATCTCGCGCCGGCACCGGGAGAACTCTCCACCTCAATCGTGCCGGCGTGCGCCTCCACGATCGCCTTGGAAATCGCCAACCCCAACCCGGTGTGCCCATGCGACGTCGTCCGCGCCGTGTCCGCACGGTAGAAGCGGTCGAATATGTGCGGTAGATGGTCGGGCGAAATCCCAGGGCCGTTGTCGGCCACGATCAGGGTTACGCCCGCCTCATCCCGGCGCGTGGTAATGTTCACTTCTCCGCCCGGGCGATGGTGGTAGATGGCGTTACTCACCAGATTGGTGATCACCTGCGCCAGCCGCTCGGAATCCCCGAGACCTTCCGCGGTGGCCAGATTGCTGCGAAGCGTAACCTTCCTCGCTTCAGCCAGCGGCCGGAGCAGATCCACCACTTCGCCCGTGAGGCGCGCGAGGTCGAAGGGCAGCTTCTTCATGGCTTCCTGCCCGGCGTCGAGACGGGCCAGTTCGAGCAGCGACTCCATCAATCGCCGCATCCGCTGGGCGGCGCGCTGGCAGGCTTCGAGCGTCTCCCGGTATTCAGCCGCCGGCCGCTCTCGCGCCAGCGCCATTTGCGATTGCGACAGGATGACCGACAGCGGGGTGCGCAGTTCGTGTGAGGCATCCGCGGTGAAACGCGCCTGCTGCGCAAAAGCCGCTTCCAGCCGTGAGAAGGTGGAGTTCAACACCGAGGCCAGTTGCCCAAGCTCGTTGTCCGCTTCACCCGTGCTGATGCGATGCGAGAGATCGCCGGTGGCGATGCGGGAAGCCGCGGCGCTGATGTCGTCGATCGGGCGGATGGCGCGCGAAGCCAGCCACCAGCCGCCCGCGAGTCCCAGGCCGAGCACGATCGCACCGAGGCCCGACAACCGCAGCGCCAGTTGATGCAGCCGCGCGAACTCAGGCTGCAACGATCGACCCACGACCACGCATTCCCCGGGAGGCGTGAAATGAAAGGCCTCCCGAAATTCACCATGAGAGCGAATCGTGCGCTGGGGCTGTCCGGATTCGCCGCGCTTCGGCTGGGCAATTGAGGGCGGGGCGTTGCTGGAGCGGGACATTTCGTCGCCATCCCGGCGCCAGATGACGTAGTAGAAAGCGTTGCTGTCGGTGCCGGCGAAAAGATCCGTGTGTTCCTGCGCCAGCCGGAAGGCCTGGCGACGCGGCGGCCCTCCACCTTCGGGGCCGCGACGAGGTCCGCCCGGCGGACGGCCTTCATCCATCGTGAGCGGGCGTCCACCCTCGCCCGGCGGACGGCGATCGGGCGGGCCTTGACGTATCTCACCAAGGAGCACGTTCACCCGATGATCGAGTTCCTGATCTACGCGGCGCAGCTCATTCAGATGCTGCAAACGGTGGGCGGTGAAGCCAAAGCCCGCGAGCACCAGCAGCAGGATCAAGCCGTGCCAGAGTTGCAGCCGCCAGCGGATGGAGTGGAGAAACATAGTCAGCCCTCGATGGAGTAACCGTGGCCGCGGCGGGTGACGATGAAATCATGGCCAAGTTTCTTCCTCACATTCGAGACATGCACGTCGAGCAGGTTCGAGAGCGTGCTGTCATCCTCGTCGAAGAGATGTTCGTACAGCGTCGTGCGGGTGACGACTTCCCCCCGGTGCAACGCGAGGAACTCAACAAGTCCATATTCGCGCGCCGTCAACTCAACTGAGCTTCCCGCGAGCGCCACCTTGCGCGACGCGGTGTCGATGCGCACGGCGCCGATCTCGAGCACGGCGGAGGTCTGGTTGGAAGTTCGCCTGATCAACGCCCGCAGTCGCGCCAGCAGCTCAGCCAGGTCGAACGGCTTCACCACATAATCATCCGCGCCGATGTCGAGGCCGCGCACGCGGTCCCGCGAACCGTCGCGAGCCGTGAGCAGCAGCACCGGGGTCTTCTTCGACTTGCGAAGGCGCGCGAGCAACTGCCAGCCATCCAGCTTCGGCAGCATCACGTCGAGGACGATGGCGTCATAGCTCCAGGTCTCCGCCTTGTAGAGGCCATCATCGCCATCGGCGGCGGTGTCAACGGCATAGCCTTCTTCGCGCAACGCCTTCGCCAACCCGTGCAGCAGGTCCGGCTCATCTTCAACGATCAAAATTCTCATAAACGCGCGCGGACCGACGCTGCCACATTCCAGCCCGGGCGGCAGGGCAAATGTTCCCGCTCGACGCGAAAAGAATAGCCGGACCAACCTTAACGGGGCATGAAGGAATGACGCGCCACCCGTCATGTTCACTTAAGGTGTCAGCGGGTAGTGTAAGCCCATGAATTCCGCCATGCGCGCAATGATGGTCGGCCTTTCCCAAGTCGTCACCGGCTCGCAGTTCAACGCCACCCCCGCGGTGCGCGGCGCAACGCTGCTCCTTCGCTCGGACAAATTTCTCCACCCCATCCAACCGCAGTAAACTCCATCCCCACACCAAAACAAAAACAGACATGAAAACAAACCACGTCCTCATCCTCACACTGGCGCTTGGCGTCTGCACCTGCCCGCTGACCGCGCAAGACGGCAACCCACGCCCTGAAGGTCAACCGCCTCGCCCAGGTCAGGGCGGTCCCGGCGGCGAACGCGGTGGTCCGGGCGGTCAACGCGGCGGACCGGGCGGACCAGGTGGGCCGGGCGGTCAGCGTCAGACGATGCCCATCATCGAAGCCCTCGACATCAACAAGGACGGCGTCATTGACGCTGACGAAATCGCCAAGGCCTCTGCCTCGCTCAAGAAGCTCGATAAGAACGGCGACGGCAAATTGACCCAGGATGAATTCCGCGGGCAGCGTCCGGGGGGCCAAGGCGGTCCCGGCGGTCCCGGCGGCGAAGGTCGTCCCGGCGGCGGCGGTGAAGGCAATCGTCCGCAGCGTCCGAAGGCCGAGTAAGAGTCCGTCCCGACAGGCTCGAAGGGCGCCGGAAGCGAGTGCGTGACGCCACGCCTCCTTACGGCGCCTGCCATTTTCGACGGCCCATAAACGAGGGTGAAGCGGTATGGTTGCCGGACATTTTACCAAGCCATTCCTGGCGACTGGCTCACTGTTCAGATGCGAATACTTTTCAAAAACAATCCCGCTTCACGTTCCGTTAAGGTTGCTTCGCGTAGGGTGGCGTCACAACAACTCAAACCGACCACACCATGAAACGCACACACCTCACTTCCCTGCTGGCCCTCACGGGAATACTTCTCGCCACCAACGCCTTCGCCGCCGATCCGCGCCTTGATTCCTGGCTCACCGCCTACTCCGGCCAATACGCCCGCGTCTTTCTCACCGATGCCGACCGCGTCGCAGGCAACGCCGTGAGCACCTGGAGCCGCGGCGCCATCAGCCAGGCATCGCCGGCTTACTGCGGCGTTTACGAAGCCTCCTCGTCGGCAACTTACTCCTACGTCCGCACCACCGGGCTGGGTTCGCACACGATGGGACCGTGGTACGGGGACGCCGCCCACACCACCGTGTTCATGAACGTGCCGAAGAGCTCCGCCACGCTCTACCGCATCCCCCGCACGCCGGTCGTGGCTGCGGCCGTTTCACTCACCGGGCTTGGGCCCATCGGCGTTTTCGTGGATGGCGTCGTCATGTTCGACACGCGCGACGCCTTCTCCTACGTCAACAGCACGGCGAGCGAGGCGAATCCCGGCGACGGCATCTGGAGCCGCGACGCGTGGGTGAATGAGTCCGTTACCTTCGACCCCGCCCTGGCGCATCAACCGGGCAGCGGCCTGTATCATTACCACGCCAACGCCATCGCCCTGCGCTCGCTCCTCGGTGACAATGTGAACTTCATCCCGGCGACGAAACTCTACGCGGAGAACACGAACAACGCGGCCCCCGCTCATTCGCCCATCCTCGGCTGGGTGCGCGACGGCTATCCGGTTTACGGGCCGTACGGTTATTCCGTGTCGAACAACGCAGTCAGCGGAGTGCGCCGGATGGTTTCGGGCTTCGTGCCTCGCGCCATCAACCTCACCTCCGTCTCCAACCGCACCACGCTTCCCGCCTGGGCAGGCCGGGCGCAGAATCGCTCAACCACGCTGGCTGCGAATCAATACGGCCCGGTCGTCAGCGCGACGCGCCCGTTTGGCCGCTACCTCGAAGACAATGATTACCTCGGCGACCTCGGCGTGTTGCCCGGGACGAATACCTTCGACCTCGATGAATTCAACGGACGCTGGTGCGTGACGCCGGAATTTCCTGGCGGCACCTACGCGTATTTCACCGCCATTAAAATCTCCGGCGCTCCGGCCTTTCCCTACAACATTGGCCGGCGGTACTACGGCAATCCTGCTGGTGGCGCCGTCATGGGTGGTGTTTACCCGGAAGCGGTGACAACCAACTTCGTCGGTGGAGCGAACTCCGCGCTGCGTTTGCAATCGCCTTCGTTCTCGAATGTTGGTTCCGATGTCACGCTCACGTGGAGCAGCGTCGAAGGCGGCACTTACGTCGTCTCGGCCACGACCAACCTGCAAACGTGGGCGACCAACGTCACGCCGTCGGTCACCGCCACCAGCAACGTGGCCCGCGCCACCGAGAGCGGCGGGGCGCTGAATCGCGACCGGCGATTCTACAAAATCACCCGCTCCGGCCTCGCGCCGTACACGAATTGAATCTCTCGCAGCCAACGAAGCTAGTCGCGCTGTGGTGCCTTCTCACCTGGCGCTTGATCCAACCGGGCGTTGCGGCTGCAGCCAGCCATGACCTGCGGGTGACGGTGACGCCGCAGTTCAACGGCGCGCCGCTGGCCTTCGATGCGCTGACCAACGTCACCGCGGCCAGCCAGCGTGTTGCGGTCACCCGGCTCGACTTCCTCGCCTCGCGTCTCGGCCTGCGGCAGACAAATGGCGCGTGGCTGGAGCAACCAAATTGGTTTGCGTACCTGAGCGGACGCGAGGGACGTCTCTCCTTTCAACTGACGGGGATCCCCAGCGGCGGCTATGACCGCATTCGTTTCGACGTCGGCGTTCCCGCGAAAGAGAACCACGCGGATACCGGTGGCATCGCCGCGGATCATCCGCTGAATCCCAACGTCAATGGGCTGCATTGGAGTTGGCAGGGCGGCTACGTCTTCCTCGCCATTGAAGGCGACTGGCTGAAACCGGACGGGCAGCAAAGCGGTTACTCGTGGCACGTAGCGACGGATCGCTTGCTGATGAACGTGGACCTGCCGGTCGCGCTCGTTCTCTCCACGAGCAGCGAACTGCGCCTGGCGCTCAACGTGGATCAAATCTTCTCCGGCAAACATCAGGTCCGCATCACGGACGACGCCACCTCCACGCATTCGCGCACGAACGATCTTCTGGCCGCCCAGCTTCGCGAGAACATCGAACGCGCTTTTGCCGTCGTCTCCCTCACCGCCACGGAACCGGAGAGGAGAAGCCTTGTGGCGCGCAGAGCGCCGCTGATCGCCCCCAACGCCACGCCCTATCGCTTCACCTTCTCGCGCTACTTCCCGCAGCCCGCGCTGCCTCTCGATAATCCCCTCACTGAGGAAGGCGTGGAACTCGGGCGCACGCTTTTCCACGACCCGCGCCTCTCCATCAACAACAGCCAATCGTGCGCCTCGTGTCATCAGGCGGCGACGGGCTTCACGGACGCGAAGCAGCACAGCCTGGGCGCCGAAGGACAAGTGGGCACGCGCAACGCGATGCCGCTGTTCAACCTCGCGTGGAAGAGCGCCTTCTTTTGGGATGGCCGCGCGTCGAGCCTGCGCGAACAGGTGCTGGAGCCCATCGAGAATCCCATCGAGATGCACGAGACGCTGACCAACGTCGTGGCGAAACTCGCTGCGACCACGAATTACCCTTCGCTCTTCGCCCGCGCCTTCGGTTCGCCCGAGATTAACTCCGACCATCTCGCCCGCGCGCTGGAGCAATTCCTCCTCACGCAGGTTTCCCACAACTCCAAGTTCGACCGCTCACTCGCCGGCGAAGCGGAACTCACCGTTGAGGAGCAGCGCGGCTTTGAATTGTTCCACACCGAGTATGATCCGCGCCGCGAGCAGTTCGGCGCGGACTGCTTTCATTGTCACGGCGGCCCGCTGTTCCAGAGCCAGGGCTTCGCCAACAATGGACTCGACCGTGCCTTCAAGGATCTCGGCCGCCACGACGTGACGAAGAAGGAGGGCGACCGGGGCAAGTTCTCCGTTCCCTCGCTGCGCAACGTCGCCGTGACCGCGCCCTACATGCACGACGGACGATTCTCGACGCTGGAGGAAGTCATCGAGCATTACGCCACCGGCGTGAAACGCAGCGCCACGCTCGACCCGAATCTCGCCAAGCATCCCGACGGCGGCGTGCCGCTATCCGCAGCCGACAAGCAAGCGCTCGCGGCATTTCTCAGAACGCTGACGGACGAGCGCCGGGCGTCACCAACGGCCCGCAGGTGATGCTGGCGGCTGCACCGCAGTGTCTGGATTTACGTTTCACGTTTTGCCTCCGTCCCTTCCTTGCCGCGCGCGAAGATCTGCCGGATGACGTCCTCGATGGGCACTTCCTGAATGTCGATGTCGGTGACGGGCAGCTCATCGAGCAACGCCTTGCACACCGGGATGACGCGGTCGCGCTTGACCTTGAGCTTGATGCTGTCGGGCGTCTGCTCGACGAGTTCGCCGAAGCGGGAGAGGTCTTCCGCTCCGCATTGCTGCCCGTTGCCGCACTGGATGGTGATGAGCTTGAAGTCCGCGAAACGATCAATCACGTCGCTCAAGGCGCCATCGAAGAAAATCGTCCCATGATCGATGATGACGACGCGCCGGCAAAGCGCCTGGATGTCCGCCATGTAGTGGCTGGTGAGCAGCACGGTCGTCTTGAGGCGGGCGTTGTAGTCTTGAAGAAACTCGCGGACGATCTTCTGCGAAATCACGTCGAGACCGATGGTCGGCTCGTCGAGGAAGAGCACCTTCGGCTGATGGAGCAGAGCGGCGATGAGTTCCATCTTCATGCGCTCGCCCAGCGAAAGCTCGCGCACCATCACGTTGAGCTTGTCGCGCACGTTGAGCAGCGCGGTCAATTCATCGACCGTCTTCTCGAAGGAATCGCGCGGCAGGCCGTAGATGCGCGCGTTGAGTTCGAGCGACTCGCGCGCGGGCAGATCCCACCAGAGCTGGTTCTTCGCCCCGAGCAGCAGCGCGAATTGCCGGCGGTAGCCGTCGTCGCGTTTCCACGGCGTGTAGCCGAGCACGGTGGCCGTGCCGCTCGTGGGATACAGCAGGCCGGAGAGCATCTTGAGCGTGGTGGTTTTGCCCGCGCCATTGGGGCCGAGGAAGCCGACGAGTTCGCCCTCCTCCACGCGGAAGTTCACGTCCTTCACCGCCCAGGTCGTTTCGTATTGGCGGCGGAACAATCCCTTCACCGCGCCCTTAAGCCCGGGCTGCTTCTTGTAGGTGCGGAAGGATTTGCTGAGGCCGCTGACTTCAATGACGGACATGGCGCGGAAATCTAGCGGAGGAGCGCGCGAAGGAAAGTCTTTCGCACCATGGTCGCCCGCCGGCGGGGAGAAGCATCAGCCCAGGATGCGGTTGCCGCTGCTGAGGAAGATGCCTTGGAACATCATCTCCAATGCCTGCGCGTTGGTCGCCTTGTCGAGCGCCTCTTCCTTGCTCACCTTGCCAGCCTTCACCAGATCGTAGAGCGCCTGGTTGAAGTTCTGCATCCCGTCATCGCGCCCGGTCTCGATGGCCACCGACAGTTTATCCAGCCGGTTTTCCTCGATGAGCTTCCGGATGATCGCGGTGTTGATCATGATCTCCTGCGCGGGACACATCTTCCCTTCCACGGTCCGCACCATGCGCTGGCAGATGACCGCGCGCAGCGTGGTGGAGAGCTGCCGCCGAATCGTGTCGCGCTCCTCGGGCATGAAGAAGTCGAGGATGCGCCCCACGCTCGTCGCGGAGTTTGTGGTGTGAACGGTGGAGAGCACGAGATGCCCGGTATCCGCCGCGCTGATGGCCGCCTGGAAGCTGATCGAGTCGCGCATTTCGCCGACCATGATCACGTCCGGGTCCTGGCGCAGGGCGCTCTTGAGGCCGCGGGCGAAAGATTCCGTATCGAGACCCACTTCGCGCTGTTCGATGATGCACTGGTTGTCCTCGAAGACGTACTCGATGGGATCCTCCAGCGTCACGATATGGCGCCGGTGATGATCGTTCAGGTGTTCAATCATCGCCGCCAGCGTCGTGCTCTTGCCGCTGCCGGTGGTGCCCGCCAGCAGGATGATGCCACGCGGACTCTCCGCGAGATCCTTGCACATGGGGTGAATGCCGAGGTTCTCGAAGCTCGGCACCTGGTTCTTCACATGGCGCATGGCCAGCGCCCATTTGCCGCCTTGCTGAAACACGTTGGTGCGGAAGCGCCCCGCGCCCGGCTCGAAGTACGAGAAGTCCGTCTCGCGATCCTTGTCCAGGCCCGGCTTCAAATGCTTGGGCACGATGTTCTCGATCACCTTCTCGAACCACTCCGTGGTGGGAATCGGCGCCTCGATGGCGACTAACTGCCGGTTGATGCGGAAGATCGTCGGGTGCGCCTCCTTCATGTGGATGTCGGACGCGTGTCCATCGGCGGCGGCTTTCAGTATCTTATGAAAGAGTTCCATGACGCGCAGCGTAGCGAGCCGGGGGGCCGATTTCAAAGTGGAAAGTGGGGGGAACGTAAACCGAAAATCGCAAAACGTAATCGCGGACCAACGTCTCCGGTGGACTTTACGTTTTACGTTTCACGTTTTACCCGCTCGCAAACTGCGGGTGGCCCCGCAACTTCTCCCACGTCTCCGCGCGGAGCGGCGCCTGGCGATACTCGCCCGTCCACAGCGGCTCCGCTGCCGGCGAGCAACGCGCCCGCTCCAGCCACCGCGCATCCAGCGGAGACGCGATGAGTGAGCGCGCATTCGCCGCGATGGTCGTCTCCTCCTTCGCGCCGCTCGCGCTCCCGGCGCCCACGTAGAATCCCGCCAGCAACAACGCCACGCGCAACATCGTGCTGCGCGAATACGTCGGCAGCACGCAGGCGCGACTCGGATCGAGCCGCGCGAACAGCGCGGCGAATACCTGCGCCGTCCACATCGAGGGATTCTTCGCCGGCGACCAGGCGTCGTAGAGAATCAGGTGCGGCTTCGGCCAGGACGCCGAGCCTTCGTCCGCCAGCAGCAGGGAAAAATCACCCGGGATCAAATTCCAGTTCACCTGCTGACCATCCACCTCGATTCGTGCCTGGCCATGCTCCATCAACTCCGACAACGCCCGCTCGTAGCCGTCGAAGTAACCGAGCTTCTCCACATTCGCGAGCGCCAGGCGGAGCGGCTCCAGCGTATTCTCGAAGCTCAACATCCGCAGCGTCGCGCCCGTGCCCTGCATGGCGCGGAGCACCGCCAAAGCATTGGCCGCCGCACCCAGGCCCACGTCCCACACCACGAATTCGCCCGTGTGCCCGCGCAATCGCGCCGCCAGATCCGCCTGCTCCACGTAGAGCGCGTGCGCCTCCGCGGCTGGGCCCATGCCCACGTGCATCGTCTCGCCATGCGCGAGCGACCGGACGCTGTGCGCGCCGTTGCGAAGTTGTACAATCTCGTAGCCACCACCACTCTGCATGACGCGCAAACTACCCCGCGTCCCGCCGCGCACGAAAGAAGAAAGCAACTCCCCTCCGCGTCCGGAATGTCCACGCGGAGCGTCCCGTTTTGGGGGCAGTCCACCGGCTCGATACTTCCCTCCGGCTCGACCCGTGCCGGGCTGAGAAAACCCGCTTATGAGCGGAAATCGGCCTGAAACCGGGCTGTTTGCCATGCTCCTGGTGCGGGGAGAGCCAGGAAACTCCTGTTTGGGGACTCGCAACTCCTGTTGCGGCACTCCCGTCAGGTGTTGTGGCGCTCCATTCACCTGTTGCGGCACTCCCGTCAGGTGTTGTGGCACTCCATTCACCTGTTGCGGCGCTCCCGTCAGGTGTTGCGGCGCTCCATTCACCTGTTGCGGCACTCGAAACAGGAGTTGCGGCACTCTAACCACAGGAGGTGAATGCGGTGGGAGGCGACGCTGAGGTCGTCCCCCAATGCGGTAGGGCGACGCTCCCGCGGAGCCTTGATCCAACGGGAAGTCACGGCTCGGCAGGAGCCTCGCCCCACCACGATGGGGTCCGGCTCGACAGGGTTTCGCGACGCGCCTAATCTGCGCGGCATGTCCGATGGTTGTGAACAGGATCACGGTGGGGCGACGCTTCCGCGGAGCCCTGACCAAACAGGAAGTCACGGCTCGGCGGGAGCCTCGCCCTTCCAATCCGTAAGAATTTCCCCGGCCGTTCTCGCGGAGTTGCGCGGCATCGTCGGGGCAGAGAGCATCGTCGCGGGCGAGCAGGAGTTGCTCGTGTATGAGTGCGACGCCTACACGCTGGAGAAATATCTCCCCGGCGTGGTGGTGTTGCCACGCACGGTCGAGGAAGTCGTCGCGGTGATGAAGCTCTGCGCGCGCGAGCGGTTGCCGATCATTCCGCGCGGCGCGGGCACAAGCCTCAGCGGCACCGTGCTCGCCGTGGGTGGCGGCGTGATGATTGCCCTCACGCGCATGAACAAGATTCTCGCGCTGGACATTCCTAATCGCCGCGCGCTCGTCGAGGCCGGATGCGTGAATGCCTGGGTGACCAACGCCGTGCAGGCTCACGGACTCTTTTACGCGCCGGACCCTTCGAGCCAGAGCGCCTGCACCATCGGTGGCAATGTGGGCACGAACTCCGGCGGACCGCACACCTTGAAGTACGGCGTGACCACGAATCACGTCCTCGGCTTCGAGCTGATTCTGCCCGACGGCGAAGTGGTGTGGCTCGGCACCACGCCCGACGGCGGCGAGGACGTGGAGGGCTATGATTTGCGCGGCGCGGCCATTGGGAGCGAAGGCATGTTCGGCATCGTCACGCGCGTGCTGGTGCGGCTCATGCGCGCGCCGCAGGCTTTCAAAACGTTTCTCGGCATCTTTGAAACCGTGGATGACGCCAGCCAGGCGGTGAGCGACATCATCAGCGCGGGCATCGTGCCCGGCGCTCTCGAGATGATGGATCAACTCATCACGCAGGCTGTCGAGGCCGCGTATCATTTTGGATTCCCCCTCGACGCCGGCGCGGTGCTCATCGTGGAGTTGGACGGACCCGCGCCCGGTCTCGAGCGCCAGGCAGAGCTGGTGATGGAAATCTGCCGGAAGAATCACGCGCGCGAAGTGCGGCTGGCGCGCACCGAGCAGGAGCGGATGGATTTGTGGAAGTGCCGGAAGCGGGCCTTCGGCGCGATTGGACGGCTCAGTCCGAATTTCATCACGCAAGACGGCGTGGTGCCGCGCTCGAAGCTGCCGGAGATGATGCGCTTCATCGGCGAGTGCAGCCGCAAGTATGAGCTGCGCATCCCCAATGTCTTTCATGCCGGCGACGGGAATCTGCATCCGCTCATCCTCTACGATGAGCGCGACGCCGATCAGGTGCGGCGCGCGCTCCTCGCCAGCGACGACATCCTCACCAAGTGCGTGGACATGGGCGGCAGCGTCTCGGGCGAACACGGCATTGGCGCGGAGAAGATTGATTTCATGGCGAAGCAATTCTCCGTGGATGATCTCGACGCCATGCGGATGCTGCGCCGCGTCTTCGATCCCGAGGGCCGGTGCAATCCGCACAAGATGTTCCCTGGCTCGAAGAAGTGCGCGGATTTCGCGCCGCGGCGGCAGGCCAGTGCGTGAGTCCTGCTTTCGGCTGTCGCGTTAGCTTTCCCGCAGCCAACGCTTGGCCTTCATTTCGAAACGCGGCAGCGAGCCCGTGGGCACGATGGTCACGGGCACGCGCAGGCTGAGCGCGATTTGCAGCGCGCTCTCGAGTTCGGCGGCGAGCACCGTCGCATCGATGGCAGCAGTGGTGGAGGGCTCGACGGTGAGTTCAAGTTCCGTAAGGGCTTCGCGGGTGACCACGCGCACCTGGTATTCCGCCACGTCGCCGCGGGCGCGAAGTATCTGCTCGAGCGCCGAGGGATAGACGTTGACTCCGCGCACGACCACCATGTCGTCCACGCGCCCGAGGATGCCGCCCTCGAGGGCGAGGTCGCCGCGTCCGCATTCGCAGATGCCGTCGAGCGCGGTCTTTACGAGGTCGCCGGTGCGATAGCGGAGCAGAGGCGAACCGGAGCGGCTCAAGGTGGTGAGAACCAATTCGCCCGTGTCGCCCGCGCCCAGTTGCGCGGCCGTGATGGGATCGATGATTTCGGGGAAGAAGGAGGACTCCATGACGTGCAGCACGCCGGGGCGCACGGGACATTCAAAGGTGACCGGGCCGGTCTCGGTCATGCCATGGTGATCGCACACGAGCGCGCCGGGCCACAGGCTGGCGATGCGCTCGCGCACGGCCGGCACGGAGCCGCCCGGTTCGCCCGCGACGAGGATGGTCCGCACGCGCGAGGCGCTGAGGTCGATGCCTTCCTTCGCCGCCACTTCCGCCAGGTGCAGCGCGTAGGTGGGCGTGCAGCACAGCACGGTGGCGCCGTGGTCGAGGATGGCCCGCACGCGGGCGGCGCTGCTTAATCCGCCGCCGGGCAGGCTGCGGCAGCCCATTTGCAAGGCGGCTTCAAAGGCCAGCCAGAAGCCGAGGAACGGCCCGAAGGAGAACGCGAAGAACACGGTGTCGCCCTGCACGACGCCGGCGGCGCGCAGGACGATTTGCCAGTTCCGCAGCATCACGTCCCAGCTCTCCGGCGTGTCGAGCCAGTAGAGGGGACGTCCGCTGGTGCCGCTGGTCTGGTGGCAGCGCGTGTAGCGTTCGAGCGGATAGGTGAAGTTGGTGCCGTAAGGCGGATTAGCCGCCTGATCCGCGACGAGTTCGTCCTTCGTGGTGAAGGGGAAGCCGTCGTAGTAGTCGTGCAGCCGGGCGATCTTGCTGGGCGCACGGGCGTCGTCGTACTTGGCGGTGTAGAAAAGATTGGTGGGCGTCAACCCGCGGAGCAATTCGCGCAATTGCTCGAATTGACGCTGGCCGATGACGGTGCGCCGGGGAAAAACTTCAGCAGCCACAGATGAAGGCGGGGTTGCGGCGGATCAGGACTTAGCCGCGAAGGCCGGCCAACCCCATCGCGGGTTTGGCCTTTTGCGGCGGCGGAGGCGAGGGCTTGTAGAGCGTGACCAATCCGCCGCCCAGCAGCGCCAGTCCGATGCCGACGTAGAAGAGGGGGTTGATTTTGACCCAACTGATTTCGTGGCGCGTCAGGATGAGCGACACGATGGCGTTGATGACCGGCGCGCCGGCGAAGACGATGGCCATGACTTCAGGCGGTTTGCCTTTCGCACCGAAGGCCAGCAGCACGCCAAACGCCCCGATGGCGCCCGCGATGCCCGCGATCAGCGACCACCACGATCCGCCCGAGGTGTAGCCGCTGAAGGCGGTGCCCTTGGTCATGAGCAGGAACAGCGGCGCGAGCACCGCGGTGAGGAAGTAGGCGATGCCGACGAAGAGAAAGGCCTTGTAGCGTCCGTTCACCGGATCGCCCATCGCCACCTGCCCCTTGTGCAGGAGGATGCCATAGACGCCCCACGTCGTGACGGTGAGCATGGTGAACGCGAGCCAAGTGTAGCCGGGTGAAGCGGAGCTGTCATTCATACGTTGGCGGAAGTTAGGAGGCGCGGCGGGTTCCATCAACAGCTTTGTCAGGGTGGTTCGTAAAACGTGAAACGTAAATGAGCCGCGCGGGCCCTTGCGCAGTTACGATTTACGTTTCACGTTTCAGCCAACGACATGAAAGCCACGTTCCTCCTGCTCGCCGCCTTGTTGTTCACTGGTTGCGCTTCCAGCACCATCGCGAAGCGCCGCGGGCAGCGCGCCGACACCTACAGCGCTTTGACTGGTGAACAGAAAGCCTTCGTCGATGCCGGCCAGATCAAGATCGGCATGAGCATGGATGCGGTCTTCATCGCCTGGGGCAAGCCCACGCAGGTCGCAAAGAGCGAAACCGCCGAGGGCGAATTCACCACCTGGCTGTACTACGACACTTACCTGCAATCGTACACCTACTGGTCGCCCGGCTCTCCCTACTACGGCAATCGCCATTCCTACGAGCCGGGTCCGCGGCTGAATCTCGACTATCATCCCGTGCCCTACGTGCGGCGGGAGGTCGTCTTCGAGCAAGGCGTGGTCAAACAATGGCGCACGCTGCCCGCCCCGGGCTACTGAGCCGCGTCAGCCAGCCTGCGTAGCAACACCGGATGATACGTGTAGGTAGTATTGCATTGCCTCGGAGGTTTCCACGGGCTAGTCTGCGTGCGTAATCGGTCGCAAATGTATGCGCGACATTCTCCATTCAGCGGCGACTGGCCGCGCCACGCCACAATCTGGGATCAGATTTGCCGCGTTGCTTTTCGTCCTATTCCTCGCCGCCACCGCGCCCGCGGCGGACTGGCCGATGTTCCGCGGCAGTCCCGCCCTGCTCGGGTCGGCGCCGGGAAGCCTGCCTCCCAACCTCAAACTGCTCTGGAGTTACAAGACAGCGGGGCCGGTCAAGTCTTCACCCGCGGTCGTGGCCGGCCGGGTCTATTTCGGATCAGGCGATCGACATTGCCACGCGGTGGAACTCGGGAGCGGGAAGAAGATTTGGGCCACCAAAGTCACGGACGGAATCGAGTCATCACCGCTCGTGCTGGAGGGAAAAGTATTCTTCGGCACGATGGACGGATGGTTCTACGCGCTCGAAGCGAACTCGGGGAAGGAAGCATGGAAGTTTCAGACCGGTGACAAGATCCTCGGCTCGCCCAACTGGGTCAAGGCGCCGAAGGGGGACGCGACCTGGGTGATTTTCGGCAGCTATGACAATCGTCTCTACTGCCTCGATGCGGCGACCGGCAAATCCAACTGGGTTTACGAAACCGGGAACTACATCAACGGCTCGCCTGCGGTCGCCAACGGCCAGACCGTCTTCGGTGGATGCGACGCCATCCTGCATGTGCTCTCGCTGGTAGACGGCACCAAGGTGAAGGAGATCGAAGCAGGCGCCTACATCGCCGCCTCCGTCGCGCTCGAAGGGAATCGCGCCTACTTCGGCCATTACGAGAACGAGTTTCTCTGCATCGACATCGCGAAGGGCACCAATCTCTGGTCCTACAAGGATCGCGGCTTCCCCTACTTCAGTTCGCCCGCTGTCACCACCGACCGCGTCGTCTTCGGAGGACGCGACAAGCGCCTGCATTGCGTCGAGAAGGAGACGGGCAAGCCGGTGTGGACATTTTCCACGCGCGGCAAGGTGGACAGCTCGCCCGTCGTCGTGGGCGACAAGGTGGTGGTCGGCTCGGACGACGGCCGCCTCTACGTGGTCTCGCTGAAGAACGGCAAGGAAATCTGGAATTACGAAATCGGCCAGCCTGTGGGCAGTTCACCCGCCGTGGTGGATGGCCGGATCATCGTCGGCAGCGATGACGGGAGTGTCTATTGCTTCGGGGCCGGGACGAAATGAACGCCGCTGAAAATCTTCCACTTTTTGAATCATGAGCACCGTCGCGACACCTGAAAGAACGCCCGCCCCTCCGCTCCAGAAGGAGACCACCGTCGGCAATTACTTCGTCTCGAACTACCCGCCGTTCTCCTTCTGGAAACAGGACCGCGTCAATGAACTTGCCGCCGCGCTGGAGCGTCCTCCGGCGCCCGGCACCGATCTCGGCATCTACCTGCACATTCCTTTTTGCCGCAAGCGCTGCCACTTCTGCTACTTCAAGGTTTACACCGACAAGGATTCCACCGCCATCCGCGGCTACATCGAGGCGGCGTTGCGCGAGCTTTCCATCTACGCCAGCAAGCCGTTCATCGGCGGACGCAAGCCCACGTTCGTCTATTTCGGCGGCGGCACGCCCAGCTACCTCAGCGTCGATCAGCTCAAGCATCTCACCGGCGAGATGAAGCGCCTGCTCCCGTGGGATGCCGTCGAGGAAGTCACCTTCGAATGCGAGCCGGGCACGCTCACCGATCACAAGCTCCAGGCCATTCGCGATCTCGGCGTCACCCGCCTCAGCCTGGGCGTGGAAAACTTTGACGAACACATCCTCGAGATCAATGGCCGCGCCCATCGCGCGAAGGAAATTGATCGCGCCTACGACTTCGCGCGCAAGGTCGGCTTCCCGCAGATCAACATCGATCTCATCGCCGGCATGGTCGAGGAGACGGACGACAACTGGCGCGAGAACATCCGCAAGACCATCGCCATGTCGCCCGACAGCGTGACCGTCTATGAGATGGAGATTCCCTTCAACACCACCCTCTACCAGCAGATGAAGGCCGAGGGCAAACTCGTCGCGCCCGTGGCCGATTGGGAGACCAAGCGCCGCTGGGTGAACGACGCCTTCCGCGAACTCGAGCAGGCCGGCTACACCATCGCCAGCGCCTACACCGCCGTTAAGAGCAAGGAGAAGACGAAGTTCCTCTATCGCGACCGGCTCTGGGCGGGCGCGGATTTGCTTTCGCTCGGCGTCGCCAGCTTCGGCCACATCGGTGGCGTGCATTACCAGAACCACCACGACTTCGAGCCTTACGTTGAACGCGTGAACCGCGGCGAACTGCCCGTCTTCCGCGCGCTCACCCCCAGCGCCGATGAGCGCTACATCCGCGAGTTCATTCTCCAACTCAAGCTGGGCCGCGTGAGCCGCGACTATTTCACGAAGAAGTTTGGAGCCGATCCTGGCACCCACTTCGCGGAGCCCTTGCAGCGGCTCATGGACTGGGGGTTCCTATCGGTTGCAGGCGACAGCATCCTCATGAACCGCGTAGGGCTGCTGCAAATCGACAAGCTGCTCCATGAATTTTTCCTCCCGGAGCATCAAGGCGCGCGCTACGCCTGAACCAGCATGACACTCACGCCGTCCATCGCCTTCCCGCTCGACGATTTCTACGCCCGCAGCGGCGCGATGCTGCCGCCGCTCGACCAGATCGACGGCGAGACCGTGCCCGAGCCTTACAAGACACTGCTGGTCCACGAGCGCGACATGACCTCCACGCTGGAGAGCTTTCACAAGATGGGCATCCACCTGCGCGTCCTCAGCAGCCGGCGGCGCGAGGCGGAATACTTCCGTGAAGTCGTCCTCCAACTCGACGGCAGCAACCAACCCGTGGAGTTCGGCGCCATCCAGATCTGCCTCGACCGCTTCCCCGAGGCGGCGCAGCGCGACATCCTCAGCCAGCAATATCCGCTGGGACACGTCCTCAAGGATCACGCCATCGTCTACATCAGCCGGCCGAAAGCGTTCCTGCGACTCGCCTCCGATCATCTCATCAACGAAGTGCTCGGCCTCCACGGCGCGCACGTGCTCTACGGACGCCGCAATACCCTGCTTAATCCTGCCGGGGAATCGCTCGCGGAAATTGTGGAAATCCTTCCTCCCGCTGCGCAAGGACGGTGACCGTGCCACCCGTCACCGCCTGCACCCCGAACTCCTGAACTATTTCGGCTCCGGTTTTTTCTCCTTGATGATCGGGCCGTTTGGGGGACGCGCATTGGTCCTCGTCATTCCTTCGCGCGCCACGACGCTGGCTGGCTCCAGTTGCCTGCCTTGATCGTTGCTCACCTCAATCCACTGTTCGAGAACGCCCCGCAACTTCTTCGCCACCGCCGCGTGTTCGGATGACTTCGCGAGGTTCCGAGTCTCGTGCGGATCCGTAGTCAGGTCGTAGAGTTCCTCCTCGGCCATGGTCGGCGCACAATAGGATTCCTGCAGCGGCGTCAGCTTCCCCTGCGCGTGAAGTTCCTTGAGCAGGTTCCACACGGGATACTGCTTCTCCTTGTAGTTGTTCTTTTGGAGGAATGGCCGGTCCGGCGTGAAGTTCAGGATGTAGCGGTAGCGCTCGTCGCGCACCGTGCGAAAGCGAAAGACCGTCTCGTCGCAACGATCGCGCGCGCCAAAGACGTAGTCACGATTGATGCCCGCCTTGT
>Ga0163144_10011002_pt1 | contig 19189 bp, 13 predicted proteins | sample OliLak19BULKMAT1_FD_123175 | JGI IMG/M metagenome (GOLD analysis project Ga0163144, IMG submission 123175) | Freshwater microbial mat bacterial communities from Lake Vanda, McMurdo Dry Valleys, Antarctica - Oligotrophic Lake LV.19.BULKMAT1 | ecosystem: Environmental > Aquatic > Freshwater >... | reverse complement strand
CCAAAGAGCAAGGCGAACAAAGCGACAATACCTGTGGCAACTTGTTCGATTATTTCAGGGAAAAACTGTTTTGCCACAAAAAAAGCGGCGAAAGCTGCGACGGCAAAAATACCCAGCCAGGTGGGCCAACTTGTTGAACCGGAACCATTGATTGACATGAAGTTTGTTTTTGAATGTTACCGGGTGGTATCGCTTTTTTCTTAGGACGAAGTACGCAAAACATTACTCCTTACCCAAAAAGCTTAGATGATCGACACCTCCCACCCGTTTAAATTGCGGTGTTTCTCGTTGAACGCCAGCAGCAAATATAGTTTTATGCGCAGGATGTTAGTAAAAATCATTCCTAGAAGCATTCAAAAATACCACGAACAACTACCTTCGCTGCTATAAGTTTACTGAGAAAACGAAGTCCGAATTCCCATGAATACTGGATTGCCCACTGAAAGAACAAAAATCAAACACGTAGCCATTGCCGGAAATATCGGCGCAGGCAAAACGACCCTCACCGAGATGTTGGCCCGCCACTTTGGTTGGGACGTGCATTACGAAAACACCGAGAACAACCCTTACCTGTCTGATTTCTACATGGACATGAAGCGTTGGTCTTTTAATTTACAGGTATTTTTCCTTTCCAGCCGCTACCAACAAGTGCTGAAAATCCTGCAAGGGAACCGCACTGTCATCCAGGATCGAACGATTTACGAAGATGCTTTCATCTTCGCCCCAAACCTCGCCGACATGGGCCTGATGGAGCGCCGCGACTTTGAGAACTACCTCACCTTGTTCCAATCCATCGTATCGCAAGTGAAAGCGCCCGACCTGCTTATTTACCTCAAAGCAAGTATCCCGACCCTTGTGGAGCATATTCAATTGCGGGGCCGAGACTACGAAGGCAATATCAGCCTTGACTACCTCAAGCGCCTCAACGATCGCTACGACAACTGGATCAACAGTTACAAGGAAGGCAAGCTGCTGGTGATCAATGTCGACAACCTCGATTTTTCCACCAATCAGGAGCATTCCGCCAAGGTGCTGGAGATGGTGCAGGCGGAGCTTCACGGGCTTTTTTAGAATGGATATCGAACAATTCCGCGAATACGCCCTTTCCAAAAAAGGCACTTCGGAGGATTTTCCCTTCGATGAAGTCACCCTTTGTTTGCGGGTGATGGGCAAGATTTTTGCGATTACGGGCTTAGACCGCCCACAGTTTTCCGTGAATTTGAAATGCGACCCGGAATTAGCCCTGGACTTGCGGGAACGGCACCCCGAGATTCAGCCCGGTTGGCACATGAACAAACAGCACTGGAACACGGTAGATTTTGAAGGCAGTCTGGACGGACAATTGTTGCGGGAATTGATTGACCGTAGTTATGACTTGGTGGCGAAAAGCTTGAAAAAAGCGGAGAAAGAAGCGTTGAGCAAATAGTTGATCGTTGCTAGTTGATCGTTGTTCGTTGAAATTCACTTGATGGATTTTGGCCATTTAGTTTCAAGAAAAGAATTTCAGTGTTTTATTGCCCGACTTCCATCACGAATACCAAACGCTCGGAAACGATCAACGAACAACGAGCAACGAACAATTATTTCCCCAAAAGCGCGGCATCCACCGAAATCAACAGGTTCACACCCAGGGTAGTCAGCTCAATTTGAAAATTTCGTTTTCCCTCCTTTTTTACTATTCTGCCTTTTAGGCCAATCAAGGTGCCTGCTGAAATTTCTACCAAATCCCCGGTCTCAAAAGTGCCCGTTTCCATTGAAACATCCAATCCTTCTTCGAGGGTTACACGCCGGATGATATCGATTTCAGCTTCAGGAATGGCAATGAGGTCTTTGTTGAATTTTACAAAACCAGTCACGTTTTCCGTCTCCAGCACCGGGACATACTGCTCTTTTGTGATCTGTACGAAGACGTAGCAATTGATGAGCGGCTTTTCTACCAGCCTTTTGCTGCGCACGTATTTGCGCATGAATTGTTGCAAGGGGAGGTAAGCATAAACCCCCTTTTTCTCCAACATACGTTTCACAAATTTTTCACTTTTGGAACGCGTGCGCACGGCAAACCAGCGCGCTTCGCTCAGGTGTAGATCGTTTATGGGCTCTGGTGTCGCCATAGCGTTAAAAATCAAGGTTTTGGGTCCAAATATTCATGCGGACGCCTGTACTCATCAGGGTTGTCGTTTGGTCTCTGGCGGGGTCGATGCTTTCTTTTTGGCGCAATAATAGTTTGATATCCCAAAAAACATTGTGCCGAATCATCCAGGAGGCATCCAAACCGAGCAAATTGATGCTGGCGTTGACTCCTTGTCCGATGTTGTTCCCGTAGTCGCTTATACGGGTATCGTAGCTGAGCAATGGATTTGAACCCCAGTTTTCGTTTGCCGTGTTGTCGCCCAATTTGGCATGTATCGCCCTGACGGTCAAGGATATACGTGCGGTCGGTTGGTAGCGGGCTATGCCAATAAACTCCCTGAAATTGCTGCCTAAAGGATGTGCGAGCGGCTGGTTGTAATGTGTGTAGCTGTCATAAGGGTCATTGTGGGAATAGGTGTAAGGCTGGGCACTGTTGTACTCCCCTTGAAGGTCCAGGTGATCGATGCCAAACGCGTTGACGTACTTGGCGCCAAGCTGCACACTGTACTTATTGCCCCACCAGCCCTTGTTGCTGAAAAACTCGCTGAGGGTAAACTCGTCGAGCAAAAACTGTCCGTACAACTGCATGTTTTTCCCCAAATTATACTTGCTGTTCAAACCCAACAACACATTGTCGGGACTGCCGATCATGCCTTCCACCGTGCGGTAAAAAATAACAGGGTTGAGGTATTGAAACTCAAATTGGCGACTTCGGTGCAGCACCGTGGCCTCAAAGAACCCAATGGTAAACCGTGGCGATGCCCTATAACTCAGGTAATGAATGGCGGCGTATTTTTTGGGCAAAATGGTGCCATCGGGGATTTGAACCTGGGAAACCGGACTGAGCTCCAAGAATATATTTTGGTAGTGAAATCGCCAGACCCTCGTACTGAGCTTCAAGAAAAAAGCTGGATTTGCGTAGTCCGACAACAGCATGGATCGGTAGCCGTTGCCTATAAAATGCTGTCCGTGGCCCAACTGAATGCCAATATGCCTGGATACCTGAAACCCGACATAGGCCGTGGCAACATTGAAATCGTACCCGTTGCTGATGTTGAACAAACTGCCTTTGTAATTTTTATAAAAACCGGCTCCCGGAATGGCAAAGAACTCCTTTACCTGATTTGTAACATACGCCGGAAAACGCGCCTGGGTTTCTACTAAATTGGTGTAAAAGAAGGCTTTGCTGTCCACATCTCCCCGTATTTCTAGCCCACGCTGGTTCATGAACAATATTCCAGCCTCGCCTGATTCCTGCCCCAAATTGAAATTAATCATCGGATTCACCCGCATTTTAAAGTACCTGGAGTTCACTTCATACAGGTTGGCCGGTGTTTTATAAAAAGTCTTCAGGAAAGGTTTTTTAGCATACCGGAGCAGGCGACTGCTGTCGGGTATCCACTCGTTGTTTTCATCGGCAAGGTATTGTAGGTCGTGGCGGTCGCGGCGCGTCAGGAGGGTCTGGGAGGTATCGAGGGCAAGTGCCAGGTTGGCTGCATCGTTGCGCCAATAGCCGCGGATGTCGCTGTGAATTGGGGTATGGTGGTGGTGTAGTATTTCGAGGCGATCGATTAACAGATTTGCAGGTGATTGGAGGGGGAGGTTGCTGGGTTGGGCTAGGGCAATGGTATTGCTGATGATGTAGGCTATTGTTATGGAGAAACGGAAACTTTGCACCTTAATGTTGAAGGTTTTTGTTGAAAAAAATCCTGAAAAACGCAAGTTATTGACCATTGGTAAGTTGTTCGAAATAGGTTTTCTCAAGGCATCCCCGCGCCGATCCAAGCCTTCACTTCCGCCAGCCGCCGTTTGGCAATTTCCAGTTCCGTGCCATCCGTAAGCAGCAGTCGGCGTTCGGGGAGAATATTTTTGACGAAACGGCGGTTGACCAAATGCGATTTGTGGATGCGCAAAAAACCATGTGCCGTGAGCAGTACCTCATACTCCCGAAGGGTTTTGCTGGCAAGTACGGGTTTTTGTTCCCGGAAAAAAAGCCAGGTGTAGTTTTCTTTGCCCTGGCAGCGCAGCACATCTTCCAATTTATAAAAAAAAGTGCCTTCAACGGAAGCTACTGCAAGTTTAAAGGCATCAGGCAATTGTTTTTGTGAAAAATTTTCCAAAACATTTTGGATGCGGGCAGCAGGTGCTTCCGAAAGTGCTTTTTGCCTTTTTTTTCGGTACCGAGCCAAAGCGGCTAGCAACTCCGTTGAATCAATGGGCTTGAGCAAGTAATCGAGGGCGCTCAACTTGATGGCATTGATGGCATATTGGTTGAAAGCCGTGATGAAAATGACTTCGAATGCAGGGGCTGATATTTTCCGGAGCATGTCGAGGCCGTTCATCAAGGGCATTTCCACGTCCAAAAAAACCAGTTCGGGACGATGCTTTTCGATGGCGGCCAAGCCAGTGAGCCCATTTTCGCATTGCGCCAACACCTGCATGTCGGGCGCCAGTGCACGGAGTTTGGCATGCAAAAGTTCGCGGTTGAAGGGCTCGTCGTCTATGATAATCGTTCGTATCATGCAGCGTTGTTCAATTCGTTCAAGGCTTGCCCGACGCTTTTCGTTAACGTTTTGGCAAGTTTTTCCCAATCAGACATGGGCATTTCGGCCCAATTTTGCTCCAGTTCAGTCATGTCATTTTGCAATTTGGTCATGCCTGCCGATAGGGTCAGGGGGCGCATGGCATGTACGATGTTGGCAAAGGCTGCCTGGTCGCCATTATTGGTTGCAGCTTCGAGCGGGGCGATCTTTTCAGCCAGGCCATCCACCAACAGACCCAGCATCCGGCTGCGTTGACCGGGCAAATCAGCCGTCAGTTTTTCGAATTCGCTAAGGTCAGCCAAGGTAGTATTTGCAGGTATTGGTACTGCTTTTTCCACAACAAAACTGATGCTTTTTTCTGGCAAAATCCGCATGATTTCGCGGGCCAATTCGCTGATTTGAAGCGGCTTGGGCACGTAACCATTCATCCCAGCATTTAAACATCGTGCGACATCATTGGGCACGACGCTGGCGGTGAGTGCAATAATGGGCAAGACTCGGAGATGTGCCATTGGATGCTCGCGTAACAGTCGAGTAAGTTCATAACCGTCCAAAATAGGCATTTGCACGTCCAAAAGCAGCAAGTCGAAATCGTTGTTTTCTAAAAGAGCCAATGCTTCTCGCCCATTGGCAGCGACGCTTACCTGGAAATCTGCACTGAGTACTGCAAGACTTTCGGTCGCTACAATCTGGTTGAATGTGTTGTCCTCTGCCAACAATACGCGCATTGGCTCATGTAGCTGCATAGTTTGGGTCTTGTTTCCCAGAAGAGCCTGATTTTTAGGTGTTGCCTGCGGAGACAAGTCAATATCAAACCAAAACTCAGATCCACTGCCGGTGTCGCTTTTTACATGCAATTTCCCACCCATGAGCCGAACGATGTCCTGTGCAATAGCCAGCCCAAGCCCAGTGCCGCCAAACTGCTTGGAAGCGCCTGCGTCTACCTGTTCGAAGGATTCGAAAATGAGCCCAAGCTTTTCCTGCGGGATGCCGATGCCCGTGTCCGATACGGAAAAGCGCAGGCTTTCCTTGCTTGTCTGGCTTATCTGTAACTGTACTGAACCTTTATCCGTGAATTTAAGGGCATTGCTGAGCAGGTTGTTCAATACCTGGGTCAGGTAGTGTTTATCGCCGAATACCCACTGGGGCAAGTCCTTGGAGTAATCGGTTTCGAGCCGGATGTTTTTTTCTACAGCTTTTTCGAGGAACATGTCGGCCGTTTGAATCAGCAGTTCCGGCAGGCAAAACGGGGCAGGATTGAGCTGCAATTTTCCGGCTTCCAGTTTAGAATAATCGAGGATGTCATTGACGATGACTAGCAGGTTTTCGGACGATTTTTGTAAAACGTGGTGGTAATGGGTCGTTTTTTCATCGAAAACAGGGCGATTGGCGAGCAGGTTCGAAATGCCAAAGAGTGCGTTGAGCGGGGTTCTGATTTCATGGCTCATATTGGCCAAAAACTGTTTTTTGACTGCTTCCGAACGCTCGGCGCGGGCGCGGGCGGCTTCTAGTTCGAGGTTTTTGGCAATCAGTATTTCATTGTTGCGGCGACGTTGCCGTGTCTGCACCCAAAGCGTAATGGCCAGTAAACTAAGCAGCAAAAGAGCTGCTGCACCAATTGCTATATACCATTGCAGCCGCTTTGCCTCCAATGTTTTGGCAGCCAGTTCTTTTTCTTTTTGAGCGCTCTCGAATTTGGTTTGGAGTTGCTGTAGTTCACGATCGCTGTCTGCTTGGCGAAGGCTATCGCTGAGCGCTTTGATGCTTTGGCTGGCCATGTAAGCGGCCTTATAGTCCCCGGCAGAAACACCTACTTTTCTCAGGTTGTCAAGGATCATGAGTTGAATGTCGGTATAATGGTTTTCGCTGGCCATCTTCAGAGCATACTCGAATTCGCGCTTTGCACTGGGCAGGTCGCACATTTCCAGGTACGCGCCGCCAATGGAATTTCGGAGCGCGGTTTGAGCCTTGAGGGCACCGAGTTTTTCAAAAATTTGCCTGGTCTTTTCAAACCAGACAAAAGCTTCAGGAAAGTGCTTCAGCCTGACGAATGCTTTGGCGGTATTTTGTGAAATCGCAGCCACATTATATTGATTGGCTGTTTCCCCCCCTGTTTTGAGCGCTTTTTTGTAAAATTCAATAGCGTCACGGTAGTCTTCCTTTTCAAAAGAAATATTCCCAAGGGTGCACAAAACATCAGCGACGAGCGCAGCATTTTTTTGCTTTTCAAACAATGGCAAAGCCAGGTACAAATACTTTCCGGCCTCCTCGAATTTGCCTTGCAGCCGGTAAAATCTCCCCAAGTGATTGTAGGCGAAGGCAATGCTTGTTTCATCGCCGCTTTTTTCGGCAAGTTTCAGCTCCTCTTCGAGACACTTAAATGCTTTCGGGAAATCTGATGCTGTCATGTATAGTTTGGCAAGGTTGCCGAGGGACTTACATATATCGCTGGTCAGTCCGAGGGCGCGAAACTTGTCAGAAGCTGAAAGCATGAGCTGTTGGCCTGCTTCCATATTGCCTTGTCTGAACTCTACCCAGCCGAGGTTGCTCTCGCAATTGGCGATGGTTTTTTCATTTCCAGTTTTTCGGGCCAGCGCCAAAGCTTCCAGTCCAATTATTCGGGCAGAGTCGGGCAGGGTTGCGGAAAGGTGGTAACAAAGCAATGACAATGTAAAGGCACGGGTTGTATCGGGCAATTGGGTGGATAAAATAGAGTCGAGGGTTGGGACTTTGGCAGCTTCCTGAGCTATGGCTTTAGCCCCCAAAAGCAAGGCGAAGAGCAGGACGAATATTTTTTCCTTGATGCACATTTCAAAAGCAAAGTTAGGCTGCCAGAAGCTATAAATATTCCCGTTGCATAAATCAGTTTCCCGTTGCCTCAAAGGATTTGGGTATGGCAAGCAAGTAACTTATATTTGTTCCTTCCCCCTTTCAAACAATTGCTTCGCCCCATGGAAAAATTATTGTGCTTGCTGTCTATTTGTAGCGCCTTGTCCTTGTGCGCACAAAGTCCTAAAGTTGTATCGCTGGAGCGTAGACTCTTGGACAACGGCGCAATCATCTCCCGCAACAACAGCACGGGCACCCCTTCTTTTATCCGTTTTACTGGTGCAACGCCGCTTCAAATTGCTGGAGCGTCCTTGTCAGAAAAAGCGAGTATCTTTTTTGAAGCCTATGGGGAAATTTACAAGATGCAAGACATGGGCGCTCAATTGTTTTTGAGAAAGACAATTACGGATGCAACAGGTGGAACACACCTGATGTACGGGCAAACATATCAGGGCATACCTGTATTTGGCAGCGATTTTCGGCTTCATTTCAATGCCCGGAATGAGCTTACTGCTGTTAATGGCGTGGTTGTACCGGGCATTGCGACCATCGTTGTACCGGTTATTTCAGCAGAAAAAGCAGCTGAAATTACACTGGAAAAGGCCGCAGCAACCTACCCTGAGTTTCAGGAGGATTGGGTTGTTTTGAAAACGTCCCTTTCAATTTTCCGGAAGGGGCTGGTACAAGGGTTAGAAGGCAACAACCATCTCGTGTATGAAATTACGGTTTTTAATGGCAGGTTGCGAGAATTTTTGTACGTGGATGCAGCCAATGGAAACATCGTGGAGCAGTTTCCCGGCACTTGCGAAGCCCTATACCGCCGACTATATGTCGGCAATTCCAACAACCAAATCTGGCAAGAAGGCGACCCCTTTCCGGGTTCGCTCACAACCTGGCAGCAAAACGAACTGAATGCTACCGAGGATGTCTATAATTTTTTCAAAAGTGTTTTCGGGCATACTTCGTATGATGATGGCGATGCAGAAATGAAGGTGGTTCATGCTCCTTCTAGCCTGAGTTGCCCGTCCGCGATGTGGAATGGTTTTGTGGTAAATGTTTGCGACCAGGTAGGCACCGACGACCTGATGGCACATGAATGGGGACACGCATACACGGAATTTACCAACAACCTGTTGTACGCCTGGCAAACAGGTGCGCTCAACGAATCGTACTCCGATATTTGGGGTGAAACGATTGACCTGCTCAGCCCCGATGGCAACGACAACGTGCCGCGAACGGGTTGCTCCAGCTCCCAACTGCGCTGGCAATTGGGCGAAGCGGCCACAGGTTTTGGTACTTCCGTACGGGATTTGTGGAACCCCACTTGCAAACTGCACCCCGGAAAAGTCACCGATACCGAATACACCTGTAGTTCTGGTGTGCATGTCAATTCAGGGGTGTCGAACCACTCCTACGCGTTGCTCACAGACGGTGGTACGTACAATGGGCAAACCATTACAGGGCTGGGCCTAACCAAAGCTGCGCATATTTATTGGCAGGTACAAACCGCCTATTTGACCAACACCAGCAATTACATGGTGATGGCAGACGCGCTCGAAACCGCTTGTGCCGACCTCATCGGTACAGACCTAGAAGGGCTGACTATTTCAAGCATACCTTTAGGGCCTTCCGGGCAAATCATCACTGCGGATGATTGTTTGGAAGTAGTCAAAGTGAATAATGCCGTACAGTTCCGCACCCACCCGAATACACAGCCAGAACCGGGTTGTAACTTTGGCTCGTTGCTTGGGCAAGCCCCCCCCAACCTTTGCGGCACAGGAGCGGCCCAGTCAAGCCACTTTTTTGATAATTTCGAATCGGGGCTTGGCAACTGGACCATCACTCAAATCCCCAGTAACCCCGGCAACTGGACTTCCCGCCAATGGGTTATTGATGCCAGCCCTCCCGGCGGACACTCTGGTTCAGTTGTCTATTGCAACACCCCTGACCCCAGTTATTGCAACCCAGCTGGTGATGAAAACGGCATTGTTAGAATGCAAAGTCCTGTCATCAGCATACCAGGAGGCGTGACAGCTCCCGTCAAAATGACCTTCGATCAATATATTTCTATGGATCCGGGATACGACGGCGGTAACCTGAAATATCGACTCAACGGTGGTGCCTGGACGATTGTTCCTTCTGCTGCCTTCACGTACAACGCTTACATCTATGCAGCATTGATTACCAATGGCAGCGACAGCCCTCTTGCCGGGCAGCCCGGTTTTAGCGCCGCCGACCCCGGCACGGTGACGGGCACCTGGGGGCAAAGCCAACTGAACCTTGCTAATATTGGTGTTTTGCCAGGCTCGAATATTGAATTCCGCTTCGAACTTGGCACGAATAGTTGCATCGGCTGGGACGGTTGGTACATAGACAACGTGCATGTTTATACCTGCGAACTGTTGTTGCCGGTGGAATTGCTTTCTTTTGGTGCCACAGCATCCGTGCGCTCAGTCTCGCTTGAATGGGCGACGGCAACGGAATCGCAGAATGCTGGTTTTGAATTGCAGCGAAGTACTTCGGTGGCCAATGGTTTTGAAAAAATTGCTTTTGTCCCGAGTAACAGTTACGGTGGCGGTGGCAGCAAGTACCATTTCACTGATGTCGTTGTTCAGCCTGGCCAAACCTACTATTACAGGCTTCGGCAATTGGATATTGACGGAAGGGAACGTTTCTCCCCGGTCGTTTCGGCAAAGCTGCCTGCGGAGACACAATTACTGCTGCAACCCAACCCAGCCGGAGATTTTTTAGACATTCACATAACGGGAAATGTGTCGCCTGAAATGGATGTTCAATTGTTCGATATGCGGGGAGCGACGTTGTTTGCTACAAAGGCAAATGGTGCTTATCGGCTGGATTTGGCGGGGATTGTTCCAGGTGTTTATCTGGTTAAGGTAATGGTGGGGGGGAGGTTGTTTTTGGAGCGTTTTGTAAAGCACTGAGCGGTAAAAACCTCGTAGGTCTAAAACCTCAGAACCCTTCCCAAAAAACCTTGGTTTTTTGGGAAGGGTTCTGAGGTTTTAGACCTACGAGGTTTGTGCACCAGGCAGCGCTACCTGCTCCGTAAACACGCCTTTCCACTTTTCCCAGAAAGCCGTATTCCAAGAAGAATTATGCCAAAGCAAGGTAAAATCACCGCCGTACTTTTCAACTTCCCGCCGCAATTGCAGGAGCCGTTCGGAGGCTTGTTCGGGACTGTATCCGCGGTATTGCGCCAATGTCACATCCATGGCAATTAAGGGTTGTTCCCGCAAGGATAGCATTTTCTGGTTTTTGGTGTCAAAAACGGGAAAATCGTGGCAAATACCGCAGCGAAAACCCTCCGCTTCCGGGTAACCTAAGCTGCTGTCGGAACGAAGCCCCGCATCTTGCCATACTTGCCAGGTTCGGGGTGCTGCGAAACGGAGGTAGTGCTGTCGGCCGCGCGTGATTTCGAGGGGCGAAACAGCTTGCAAAGAGGACAATTCGCGCTCAAAAACAGCTTGATCTTCAAACGCTTCATAACTCGGATGAAAGCCGATTTTGTGCCCGCGACGCGCGATTTTATCCATCAAATTCAGTACAAACGGATGCTCCAATGGATACCAACAATCACTGGAAACGGGGCGTTTGCCCATGAAATTGAATTGCGCGACATGGCCGTTTTTTTCAAATAAATCCAACCATTCGTCAAATACATCGTATGGATCTTTTTTGCTAAACAGGTAATTTTTAGCGAAATACAGCGCCTCCGATAAATTCCCCCGCTTAAATATGGCACCGCCCAGGGTGCGCAAACGATCGGTGGTTTTCCACCACAGCTTGGGGTGGTCCACATCGCAGGAGATGCTCAATTGGAATTTACGCATTGTCCTGGGTTGATTCCAGCCGAGCCGAACCAGCATTTCCCACAGCAACTCGGCCCATTCGTTCACCACAGGACGGTGCAGGAAACCTGCTTGAAATGCCAGCGATTTTTCAGCGGGGAATCGCTTGTGTTTGTCCAGGACATCCTGGTCATTTTCTTCCGAGCGGCTGAGCATAAAAAACGTGGACGCAAAAAGGTCGATTCCGCAGATAATACGTTGGTTTTCAATACTGATTCGGGGGTTTCCGAAAAGGCAAATGATGGTTTCTTTTGGATGGAAAGGGTGGGGGAGCGTGGAGGGGCTTTGGGGCTGGGGGTGGCTTTCTATGATTAATTCAAGTCCATTTGGTAAGGAGATGCGATGATGAGGTTCGGTATTGTCATGGATGATCTGGAAATCAATGCCGAGAATTTCCATGAAAAGGACGTGGAATGTATAGGCTTTTTCTGCATTGAAAAACTCGGAAGTAAATAGTCTCAGCATCGCGCAACAAAGGTAAAGTCCCGCTGGGACTTAGATGAAGGAATTTTGTTCAGCATTGCTCCAAAACTTTCCCTGCAACCGTCTCCCCAATCGCCAGCGAAGCTGTCGCTGCCGGGCTTGGGGCATTGCACACATTCACGATACGATCCTGGCTGAGGATGAGAAAGTCGTCGAGCAGGTTGCCCGCACGGTCGCAGGCCATGGCGCGCACGCCGGAGCGGCCGGGATGCAGGTCATCGGGACTTATTGCTGGCACCAGGCGTTGCAAAGCCCGTACAAAAGCGGTTTTGGAATAGGAGCGCTGCATTTCAGCGAATCCATCCCGCCAGTACTTTCGCGCTATTTTTCTAAACCCGGGGAAAGCCAATGTTTCTCCCAACTCCTTGACATTCAGATCCCAACGGGAATAGCCTTCACGGCGAAAAGCCAGTACTGCATTGGGGCCTGCTTCAATGCCGCCGCCAATCATGCGCGTGAAGTGAACCCCAAGGAACGGGAAGTTGGGGTTAGGGACCGGATAAATCAGGTTGCGCACCAAGTGCTCACGCGCAGGTTTTATGTCATAGTATTCACCCCGGAAAGGCAGAATTTGCAAATCGGGTTTTTCGCCTGTCATACGGGCTATTTTATCGGAGTAAAGGCCGGCGCAGTTCACGAATAAATTTGCATTCCATGTCTTCCCCATGTTATTGTCGGTATCAACTTCTACCTGACCACTGGTTTTGCGCACCGCCACTACTTTTTGATTCAGGAAAAGCGCGCCGCCATTCGCTTGAAACAATGCTGCGTACTTGCGCGCTACGGTTCCATAATCAACGATACCCGCTTGTGGCACCCAAACAGCTTCCACACAACGAACATGCGGTTCAATTTCAGTAGCTTCTTCAGCGCTGATTTTGCGCAAACCGAGCAAGCCATTTTCATTGCCGCGCTGGTATATTTTATCCAAAGCCGCTCGCTCACCCTCCTCGACGGCAACGATGATTTTACCACAGACATCAAACGGAATCCCGTTTTCGCTGCAAAAATGCAGCATCAGGTCGTATCCTCGTTTGCAGTTGGTGGCGCGAAGGCTGCCAGGTTTGTAATAAATGCCAGAGTGGATAACGCCGCTGTTGTGGCTACTCTGGTGCATGGCCACAGCACTTTCTTTCTCAATTACAGCAATTTTAAGCCCAGGCTTCTGCTGTTGCAATTGAAGGGCGGTCGCCAAACCCACGATGCCGCCGCCAGCGATTAAGATATCGTAATGCATAACGCAAAAATAGTGATGAGTTATGAGAGATGAGAGATGAGTTATGAGAGATGAGTTATGAGTTCGCACAACGTTAGTGCTTTTGCTGGGCTTGGGTGTTTCAGCACTTGATCCAAAGACTTGGCTAATGGTGCTGGAAAACAATTCCAAAGCGAAACGCTAACGTTGTGCGAACTCATAACTCATCTCTCATCTCTCATCTCTCATCTCTCATCACTCATCACTCATCTCTAAAAACAAACTTTGTCTCATGTTGTCCTTTATAGTATGCTGGGATGATGCCAGTACTTCTATCTTTGCCGTCGCTAAATACCACTGTGTCGAACGATTTGTAAATTTTTATTGAGAAAATGCCCTGTGCCAGGCCTAAAGTGGTGCTATGAACTTACAGACATGAGAAACTTTTCCATTTTACTCTTATTTTTCCTAATACCTGCATTTGTTTTTGCCCAAAAAGGAACCGTTCGCGGAAATATTTACGATAAAGATTCAGCCCAACCGATTGGTTTTGCAACTGTTGCCATCGAAGGTGCTTCGATGGGAACTTCTACTGATGTCGCTGGTTTTTTCTCCATCGTTGATATTCCAGTTGGCAAATACAACCTTCGAGTTTCTTACATTGGGTATGAAGACTATAACCAAGAGATCGAAGTTAAAAAAGGGGAGATTTTATTCCAAAATATCTACATCCAAGAAAGCGGTACCAAACTGGGTGTGGTTGAAATCAGTGGCAAAAAAGCTCAGGCTAAGGCTAATGTTGAAGTTTCTAAGATCGCTATTACACCCAAACAAATACGCTCCCTGCCTTCTGCTGGCGGCCAGGCTGACGTAGCACAGTACCTAACGGTATTGCCTGGTGTGATTTTCACGGGCGATCAGGGTGGCCAATTGTACATTCGCGGAGGTTCCCCAGTTCAGAACAAAATCCTGCTGGATGGCATGACCATTTACAACCCATTCCACAGCATTGGTTTTTTCTCGGTGTTTGAAACGGAACTGATCCGCAATGTAGACGTGCTCACAGGCGGCTTTAATGCAGATTACGGTGGCCGTATTTCAGCCATTGTTGATGTCAAAACAAGAGAAGGCAATCGCAAACGCTTGTCGGGTATGGTATCTGGCAGCCCTTTTCAGGCTAAAGCTTTGATTGAGGGGCCAATCGTTCCCCTGAAAACAGATGGTGGCGGTAGTGTTTCTTTTGTAGTGACCGGTAAAAAAGGCCTGATAAACCAAACTGACAGCAAGTTTTATCCCGGCGTGAATGATTCCATCGGCATCCCATTCGATTACGAAGACCTGTATGGTAAAATTTCTTTCCTGACTGGGAACGGCAGTAAATTGAACCTTTTTGGGTTCAATTATACCGATGGTGTGGACTTTCCAATTACGAATTTTGGTTGGAAAAGCAGCGGTGGCGGCCTGGATTTTACCTTGATTCCGACGAATTCCAACACCATTGTGAATGGTATTTTGACGGTTTCGGGCTATAATTCATTTATCGAAGAAGCGGATCGCCTTCCCCGGAACAGCGGTGTTTCAGGTTATTTTGCCGGCTTGAATTTTACCAATTTTGGCCGCAATAATGAAATCAAATACGGCATTGAGCTCAATGGCTTCCGCACCGAATTTGCGTTTGTCAACTTCAAGGGCTTTACCATTGACAAAAATGACAATACCACGGAAATCAGCAGTTATATAAAATGGAAGTACAAAGTTGGCCCACTGGTGATTGAACCCGGATTCCGTTTGCAGTATTACCAATCGCTCAACCAACCGTCTTTGGAACCGCGTTTTGGCATGAAGTATAACATCAGCGACAAGCTACGCTTCAAGGCAGCGGGAGGACTTTACTCCCAAAACCTGCTCTCAACCTTAAACGAGCGCGATATTGTAAATCTTTTCGTAGGCTTCCTGTCAGGCCCGGAAGAACGGATTTTCAAACTTAATGGTGATGAGCCAGCCAATCATCGCCTGCAAAAATCTATTCATGGAGTAGCAGGTTTTGAAATAGATGTGCTCCGTAATTTTGATTTGAACGTAGAAGGCTATTACAAGAAATTTACCCAATTGATTACTTTGAACCGCAATAAGCTCCAGCCACAAGACCCGAACTTTACGACTGAAACAGGAGATGCGTACGGTATTGATGTTTCCGTGAAAATTGAGGGCAAACGCGCTTACCTCTGGGGCGCCTATTCGCTTGGTTTCGTAAACCGCTTCGATGGGCTTCAAGATTATCCGCCAGTATTTGACCGCCGCCACAACATGAACATTGTTACGACATACCTGTTGGGTAAAAAGAAAGCGTGGGAGCTTGGCGCGCGTTGGAACTTGGGATCAGGTTTCCCATTCACCCAAACCCAAGGTTTCTACAATAGTGTTCCATTTTTCCAAAATGGTATCGGTACAGATGTATTGGGCGGCCAGGGCGATTTGGGTATTCTGTACGCAGATAAAAGAAATGGCGGCCGCTTGCCTTATTACCACCGCCTTGACGTTTCGATCAAACGGTCGTTTAAGTTTACCAAACGCAGCAACTTGGAAGTTGTAGCCTCCGCCACCAACGTATACGACCGACCCAATATCTTTTACTTCGATCGTGTACGTTACACCAGGGTAAATCAGTTGCCAATCCTGCCAAGCCTCAGCGCAACCTTCGTATTTTAACTTACGGTAGACGGTGGACGGTAGATGGTGGACGGTAGCCCAGCAATGGTTTTTACTTATGCCACGTAGTTTCAGCACCTAAGCTAAGGATGATTCAAATTGAATTAAGTCCTGATACTTAAGTGCTGAAACTCAGTGCCAAAAGAACCCACAAAAGATGTGCAAACCGTCCACCGTCCACCGTCCACCGTCTACCGTCCACACCGTCCACCGTTTACCGTCCACCGTCCACCGTAAAAAATGTACAAACTCACACAATACTCCCACGGCGCCGGATGCGGCTGCAAAATATCACCGAAACTGCTGGATGATATCCTTAAAACCACTGTGTTGAAACAGCCATTTCCGCTACTGCTTGTTGGCAATGAAGAGCGCGATGATGCTGCGGTATATGACCTTGGCGATGGTACTGCATTGGTGAGTACCACCGATTTTTTTATGCCTATTGTGGATGACCCGGAGGATTTCGGCCGCATAGCTTCCGTAAATGCCATCAGTGATGTGTATGCCATGGGTGGAAAACCCCTGATGGCCATTGCGATTCTAGGCTGGCCGATAAACGCCTTGCCGCCAGAGGTCGCAAATGCTGTGATCGAGGGCAGTCGCAAAGCCTGTGCCGAGGCAGGCATACCGCTCGCGGGTGGGCATAGCATTGATAGTCCGGAACCTATTTTTGGATTGGCGGTGACGGGCAGGGTGGACATTAAAAACTTAAAGAAAAATGGAGGCGCTACCCCCGGCGCTAAATTGTACCTGACCAAGGGGCTTGGCGTGGGCATACTTACCACAGCCCAAAAAAAGGAGCTTTTAAAGCCAGAACATGCCCATATTGCTCCAGACAGTATGAAAAAGCTCAATAAAGTGGGGGAACGCTTTGGCAAATTGCCTTACGTGCAAGCCATGACGGATGTCACGGGCTTTGGTTTACTGGGTCACCTTTCTGAAATGTGCGAAGCCAGTGATGCCAGTGTGATTGTTCATTTTGATCAAGTGCCAACCATCGAGCGGGCAATCCTCGATTACTACCTAGAGCACAAATGTGTGCCCGGCGGCACCAACCGCAACTGGGATAGTTACGGTCATAAAGTTGCCGGTGCGGAGGATGCTGTAAAACGGAATATTCTCGCAGATCCGCAAACCAGTGGTGGATTGCTTGTCGCGGTAGCGGCGGGGCATGAAGCTGATTTTCAGCAAGTAGCAGCGGAAGAAGGATTTAGCCTAGAATCTTTTGGCTTTTTTATTGACCGGCAGGATGTTCTGATTACGGTGATTTGAGGGCCATTTCCCTAAAAATCAGGAATCGTCACGGTATCCACCCTAACCGAATAACCCGAAAAATTTCCCAAGCCACCATTCATGTTGTTGTACACAGCATCCGGTTCGCTCAAGGGCAAGTTGCTGCTTTGCCGGGAAAGGGACAGATGGTAACGGTAGAATTCTTTTGACAAGGTACGCCAGGTGATGTACAAAGTACGTGGTCGCTCTGTACCCAATTTGACAGGAATTCGCGCCGTGAGGTATAACGTTCGGCGGCCATCAGCCCAATAGTTTTCATTGATCAGTACTACCGGCTCAGGGATGTTGTGCAACAGGGAAATAGTGCGTCCATCGGCCAGGAAATTAGTAGGGCGTTGTATGGTGTAGGTGTCCGAAGGATCGCCCGACTCGCTCACCTCGGTATCGTCGGTGATGAAAAATGCAAAGTAATGCTCCGCGCCAAGTGGCTCCTGCAAGTGTAATTCAAGCGGGATCCGCAATTCTTTGGATCCATCGCTCAGGGTTTCTAGGATGGCATCACCTTGTTTAAGTTTGATCGGATCAATCGAGCGATGTACGGGGATACTGCTGCTGGATTGTACGGTAGGGTAGCCTGGCACGCGCACGACAAAGGAGTATTCTACTCCAGTACGTGGTATTTTTTGTAGGTGACTGCGCCAGTAATATCGATCACCATCCCCTTTTTCCTTGTATAGCAGGTCATAATATGTGCCATCAATAGACAGGGTAGCATCTACCGCTGAAGGCTGGTTGGGATCATCGCCTTCGTTTACGGGCTGACTCATGGTGATGTATACCCTAAAATGTTGTCCTTCTGTGAAATGGCAAACAGCGACTACTTTCGGCTCTTCTTCCGGCAGATCAATGATTACCTCTCGTGCGCAGCGCAGGAGCAGCAAGCAGGTCATACACAATATCAGTATTCGGAGATAGCGCATTTATCAGTTATTACAAACTAATCTGGTATCGAAAAACGGGCAATAGCGGCAGCAAAGTAAACTGAATTGCTTTACCTTTTACACTACTCCCTGCATCAACATACAAAAAAAATGGGTTTGCACGGTTATAAGCATTGTAGGCACCTACTTGAATCTCATGTTTTATGCGCCCGGTTTTGAAATTTGCATTCAGCGCAACGTCGAGTCGGTGGTAATTGGGTAAGCGATATCCATTTACTTCCGTGTAAAAAAACACGTCACGTTCTACCTCTCCCTCTACGGATTCGTGGCGAAATTTCACCCCGGTCAATGTAATCGGGTTTCCGGTTGCGAAGCCCCAAACCACATCTGCCTCCAACCATTTGAATAACTTTCGCCGCAGGGCTATTTAAAATCATGCGTGCGATCGTAACGCAGTGGGAATGGCCGACCAGAGTTGATATCTGGGAAAAGGCGCGTGCTGCGCGAAAGGGTGTACACGATGGAACCCGTGGTTTTTCCGCTCGTTTTTTCAAGCAAAAATTCTATTCCCCTGCTCTTGCCGCTCCCGATCGCGATCCGATCTTCCCATCCACTGGCATCCACAGCGCCACCCGTGAAAAGTGCATCGCCTGAGGATATAAACGTGACTACACGATCAAAGTTCTTGAGATAACCTTCTACTTGAAAGCCCCAATTGGCGTGCTGATAGCCAAAACCAGAAGACAATTGCCCTACTTTTTCAGGCGGTACCCTTCTGGTACTCGGCACCCAGAGCTCAAAAGGCAAACTAATGTTGAAGGAGCCAATTTGGTGCAAGTTTTGAGCAGTTCGGTGATAGCCCAGCCATTCACTCCAACCTTTTTTCCCTTGGTAGCGCAGGCGCATCCTAGGTTGTAAAATTCGATAATTGGCATTTTTTGTTTGAAAAACGGTGCCATGCAAGCCGGCGTCCAAGCGCAAACCAGGGTACAAGTCCCATTCTGCGTCGAAATAGCCTTCTGCCTCATCGGCATTGAGGCGCTCGTTGTTGAGCAGAATACTGGCTAAAGAATCCACATCTCCTTCTGTCTGACCTTGTTGCAAGAAGTTGGCCGACAACGCTCCGGGCTGAAAATTGTGGATGGTGTACGAAATGCCCCAGCGCAAGGTCAACGGTTTGGAGACATAAAAAGTAAAATCAGTTTTTCCCGACCAATCGCTGATAAGGGTCTGGTACAATTGACCGTAATTGGCAAT
>Ga0163144_10011001_pt1 | contig 19191 bp, 12 predicted proteins | sample OliLak19BULKMAT1_FD_123175 | JGI IMG/M metagenome (GOLD analysis project Ga0163144, IMG submission 123175) | Freshwater microbial mat bacterial communities from Lake Vanda, McMurdo Dry Valleys, Antarctica - Oligotrophic Lake LV.19.BULKMAT1 | ecosystem: Environmental > Aquatic > Freshwater >... | reverse complement strand
CGACGATACCAAAGACATCCAGCGCGCTACCGAACTCCCTGCCGATATTTTTTGGGAACCTTGCTACCGTTTCGCCGATCCTTTGGCGCCGGCACATGCTGCAAAAAAATGGAATAAGACCATCGACATGGCAGAAATCATTTCGGTTTTTCGCTCTAAGCAAACCAAGAATGATTTTTTGATCGTCGAGGGTGCAGGCGGTGTTTTGGTTCCTATCAATTCCAATAGTCTGCAAATCGATTTAATGAAGGCATTGGGCCTCCCTGCTTTGATCGTCGGGGAAGACCGCGTTGGCACTATCAATCACACATTGCTTACGTTGCGCGCTTGCCGCGATGCCGGCGTGCCGGTTGTGGGAGTAGTGCTCACCAAATCCGTAGAGAACTACGGTAACAAAGAGAGCATCGAACAATTTGGCCAAGTTGAAGTCCTTGCTCAATTGGCGCCTTGGGAAGATTCCAAGACTCTGATTGCCCAAGTCGGTGGTGACCCCCGCTTGAGAAAATTGTTTAACTTGCCGGCTATGCCAGCCTGAAGTAACTGCCAGTCGATGGCAGCTAACGACAAAATCTTGCCAGAGCTTGCCCAGAGCCGGTTTTGGCACCCCTACACCTCCGTTCCGCATGATGGCCCTCGTCGGCTCATTACGCGCGCTGAAGGTTCGTACCTTTACGAAGCTAGCGGCCATCGCTTGCTCGATGCCACGAGCAGTTGGTGGTGTCAGGTGCACGGGCATTGCCACCCGCGGTTGGTGAACGCACTGACAGCGCAAGCCCGGATCTTAGATCAAATACTAGTGGCCCCTCACTCCCATCCTGTTGCTGAAGAATTGAGCCGCAAGCTTGTAGACGTAGCGGGCGCGCCTTACGAGAAAGTGTTTTTTTCGGACAACGGTTCTACCGCAGTCGAAGTCGCGCTTAAGATGGCGCTGCAATATTGGAAATTGAAGGGCGTCGACGGAAAAACGCGATTCCTTAGTCTCGATCGCGCGTACCACGGTGATACGTTGGGGGCGATGTCGGTTGGTAGTCCCAGTGATTTTAGTTGGGCGTTTCCCAAATGGAGTGAATCGACGATACAAGCGCCTGCTCCGCATCCTTATCGCTCTGAATTTTCCGACGCCAAAGCTTGTGAAGATGCAGCAGCGCTGCGTTTTATCGAGTTATTGGATCAGCACCACGATGAATTGGCGGCCGTTATTTTAGAGCCGTTAGTATTGGGTGCTGGTGGTTTGATTGTGCATTCGGCAGAGTACCTTGAGCGGATTGTCGCCGCCGCTCAAGAGCGCGGAGTGCTCGTTATATTTGATGAAGTTTTTACCGGGTTTGGTCGCACAGGAAAGATGTTTGCGTTTAATCACATTCAGAGCCGCCCAGATCTGGTTTGCCTCTCTAAGGGCTTAACTTCGGGGATGTTGCCACTGGGAGCAACGCTGGCGCGCGAGGGGATTTTTGAGCAGTTTATAGGAGGTATGGACCGTAGACTGCAGCATGGTCATACATTTACCGCGAATGCGTTAAGCACCGCCGTCGCTCTGGAAAGCCTGAAGATTTTTGACGAGGAAAAAGTGCTTGATCGCAACCAGCCACTCATTGAAATGTTTGCCCGCAACGTCGAACGATTTAGGCCATTACCGTTTGTCGGAGATGTCCGGCACTTGGGAATGATCTGGGCTTTGGAACTGGTACGCGATAAGAATACCAAGGAAACGTTTGAGCCGGCGGGGGCCTTGGGTTGGCGCCTGGCGGAGAAGCTCTGGGACCGGGGAGTCTGGGTACGGCCGCTGCGGCAGGTGATGTATGTCATTCCACCGTACAGCATTTCGCCCGGCGAATTGGAGCACTGTCTTGACCAAGTAGGAGAAGTTTTAAATGAATGCTAGCTTAGATGCGGTTTTATCGGCGGTAACTCTAAACCCCGAAGTAGAAGCCGAATGGTTGAACCATTTGAGTCAGCTTGAGTACGTCGGCTGCCGCAAGATTTTAAAGGCAGTTCCCTTTGAGAAGATCGATCTTCTTACCCTTCAACATATTCACGAAGAAGCTGGCCACGCATTCCTTTTAAAAGAAGCTGCGACCAAATTGTCTCCCACGATTGGTGGTTTTGCCGAAACGCGCCTCGCACACCCTGGTTGGAATTATTTTAAGCAACTAGATCTTTGCGTGTCAGGCATGTTGCCACTACCGGATCAATATCTGGCCTATGCGTTCGTTAGTTTTATTGTCGAAGAGCGAGTGATGGTGCTGTATCCAGCTTACCGCGCAAAGACCACACACACTGTTGTTCGCGATGCGTTGAAAATTATTCTGGCTCAAGAGGGCCGTCATGAAACTCGCTTTGAGCGCTGGGTAAAAAAAGATATTCAAGCTGCCATTATTCAAAAAGCGCAGCAACTCGAAGAGAGACTTTGGGCCCGTTTCTGTGAAGAAGTTTGTGCAGTTGTTAATCAGCGTAGCGACATTTCAGGGCACGCGGCTATTTGCCAATAGCGTAACTCTTTCAGACAGCCGGGTTAGGGCTTTTTCACCTTTTTGCTAACGGCTTGAAAATCTAAACGTATTCCCGCGGTAATCAGAACTACCCGCTGTACATCTAAAGCGACGATTTAAGGCATTTGCTGGTTTAGGCGTGGCATTCGACTTGCTCTATTTGTCCGTTGGCCGTGCTGTGGGAAAGCCCCTGTAGGCACACGGCCGTTGGAGCGGGTTTAAGTGGTTTATCTAATTGCAATGACTGCCATTGGTTTGTACTGCAGCGAGTTGCTCGTGCGCCGTCTTTTGGCGCGACAAGCCTCGGTTGTGGGACGCGGCCGCATTCGCGCGGTCTCTGAAGTTCTTGCTCGCTATTCGGTTTCTAATATTGAGTCCGAGAATCGCCTTGCCCAACGTTGGTACTCCTCTCAGCCAAAGACTGAATTGGAAGGTTACGAAAAACTGTGGTGGCAACGGCTGCAGGATTTGATGCGTTTGCGCGCGTTAGTATTTGGTAATCAAGCCCGCGCCAGCGAGAGATTACGCCAAGGTTTTGGGTACCGTGTCGAGAGCATTAAGCACGAGTTGTTCCCAGTGTGGGAAAATGACCGCCGGATTTTAGATGAAGATCGATTAAGCTTTTCAGAAATCGCTGCTAGCGGTTCGGAAGTCGCGGCCCTTTACTGGCACCTCTATTTAACCTGCACAGGCGAGTACCCAGAATTAAAAGCTCTGGCGCGCAAGCTGTACCTAGAAATTTTCGAAGAGAATTTCAAGGACGCTGCTGCCCGCGCAAAGATTGAATCCATCATCGACCGCATGCAGGGCGAGTCTGCTTGCAGTTTCTTGATGATGAATCTCTTGCAGCGCCGCGATTTTGCTCAAGCCCGCGCGTTGGGACGGTTTCTCATTACGAATAAGACCGCAGAGAACGAAGAATTTGTTACGACCCTCTACTGGTTAGGCGAGCTGACTTGGTTTGTCCGCGAAGACGGTATCTCGAGTCGGCCGTTGGAATATTCTGACGTTGTTCGCAATCTTTATCACCTTTGCTTCGTAGCTCCTGAGCGTGGTGGCTTCTTGGAAATCGATAGTCAGTTTTATTCTGAGTTCGCGACTATCAACGAGATGGCGCGCGAAGGGTTCCTCTTTGTCGATGGCTTGTTTGAGCGCATCTTGGAAATCTGGAAGCATAACCTAAATCTATTTGATCCACTTTTCCGTAACGTACTGGAGAGTCTGACGGGATTAAAATCCAAAGTGCACCAAGACGTCGCGTCTTGGGAACGCGTTTGGAACCGCGCCGAAGAAGGTTTCTGTCGTGATTACTTGTTAGTCGTTGAAGGAAATCTGAGTTACGCCGCCGGTGAGTTTGCCGATGCAGTTGCTTGTTACCAGCGCGCTCTGGCGATTAATCCAGAGCTGCGGTCTGCACGTTTGAATCTTTTGTTCTGTTACGCGCAACTTTCTCAGCGCACGCGACACGAAGCATTGGCCAAGCAAGTTGTAGCTGATCCTAGATTGCATCCGTCTGCATGGTACGTAGTGGGCAATTCGTTCTTGCTAGTGGGCGATGTGAAAGCCGCTGAGGACTACTACGAGCCTTTGCGTAAGTTAAAGAGCTGGGAAGGCAAAGTAGATTTTTATAAGTCGACCTTCTGCTTTGAGCATGCCATGTGGCACGAAGCGCTGCACTTTGCTAAGTTAGCGCATCAGCAGAATCCGTCGGATAGCTCGATTCGCTATCATTTGAGTTTGTGTTTTGATCGCTTAGGTAAGAAAGAAAAAGCATTGGACGCCTTACGTGGGGTAGGGGAAGAGTTATTCAGTGACTGGCTTAATTTTTACCGATTCACCTTAGAGCGGGATTCCGGATTAAACGGAGTTGCGGGACATACGTTGAAGCAAGTCTCAGCACAATATTTTAAGCAAGAGACGGATGATTGGCAGCAAGCCATTGAATACGCCAAGGACACCAACGACTTGGAACTGCTGCGCCACTTAAAATCCATGTCCGTTAAAATTTCAGATTAAAACTACGACCGCGCTTGGCGGACAGACTTTTTCTTGCCGCTTAGAGATTGAATCGACTGCTGCACTTCGTCGAGTGTGCGGTTGTACGCATTGTACTTATCGGTCATGCGACTAACCGATTCGACCAATTGCTCGCGAATGCGGCGGCGGGGAAATTCAATCTGGTCCAAGATGTTTTGCCGGATGTTATCGTCGACAGCGGCGAGTGAGTGACGGAACGTATCTCTGAGTACTCCGCCTAATTTTTTGCCGATATTGCTCGTCAGCTCAAACTTAAGCGCTTCTGGTTTGCCTCTGACGAGCCCCGAAGCATAGAGCGACGAGAAAGGCACAAATGCGGCGGTCAGCGCTTCTTGCATTAGTTTAAAGCGAGTTTCGACGCCGTACTCGACGTGTGAAGCTAAGATCGTCCACTGAGTGCTAACGTCATTACCAACGAAAAAACCTTCAAAATTAACTTTCGCGTCAGCCTTGGCGACCTTTAATTTTAAGTCCGGTGTGTTTTCCAAGGTCCAATCTGTTAAAGGGAATGCGTCTACCGAGAGTAAAAGTTTCTCTTCTGGAACGCTGCTGGTGTGATCAATCGCGGCGTTCAATTTGATATGACGAATCCCGATGCCGGGGAAGTCTCCCTCAAGCTCTAAAGTTGTCGGCTTTTTCCAAATCGGAGGATCCGTCGTGAAGTTTTTAAGCTCTCCAACGACTTTGCCTTGGTGGGCATCGGCCCCTGTTTCCGACGCAAACTGAATACTCATCAAGAGTGCCGACGGATAAGTGGATTTCTTGCCGAACACGATTTCGCTGCCCCTATCGGTAACGCGTTCCATGAGGACCACACCATCGGAATCATCTTCGGTAGTGGGCATTCGGCGGCGGCTGACGTCGATCCAATAGCCGACGCGTTCAATAGAATTGAGTAATTTGGGTCCCAGAAGTGCGTGGGTAAAGTCAGAGCCGTCGAGCAGTGGCAGTCCTAGTGAATTTCTTACGAGGGAAACATCTTCGGAGACTAACTGGTCGAGTTTCATTAACCGAGCGCGGTAGTTCTCTGCGAGAGTAAGAACTTGTTGGTGAGTCGCGTTTGCGTCCTCGCGCTCTACTAGCAACTTCTTTTTCCAATTTTCAAGCGATGGGCGGAGTTCTGCGAGTTGTCTGGGCGATTTATCCGCAATATCGGCTAGAGAATCCTTGGCGCTTTCTAGCCAAGATTCGGGCTGGTAGGTTTTCTTTTCCCACTGCGCGGTTTGAGTCTTAATTTCTTTTTCGATCTCGGCGATGCGTTTAGTCGTGCCGAGTTGCGCTAGCATCTGATCTACGCGCGCTTGCGTGCCCAGGCCCGTCGATAAAAGGCCCAATTTACGTAGCGGGGTATCGCCTAGCTCTTTGCGCAATGGCTCGTAAAGTCCTGTTGCCACGCGATCCAGAATTCCTGGCGGAAGTGCTGGGCCGTCTGGATCAAACGTCAAACCGCCAAAAGAGTCGCGAGCGGTAAAAAGATGAATTCCCGCGATGCGCACGCGTGGGCTAACTAGTTTTCCGGATAAGAGTGGCAACCATAGAAAGCGAATTTCTATACTCTCGATTTCAATGAGGTTGCGATTGGGGTGTGTGTGGTGAGCGATTTGAACGTCGCGCACGTGCACTTCGCCGCGCAGGAGACTGGTCTTAAGGCTGCCGATATTCACTACAGCGCCATTTACGAGCGAGGCATACTTCTCGACCTGCTTCTTTAGGTGATAGTCAGCGAAGAACGAAACATAAAAGACAACAAGGCCCGCGAAAATAAAGGGGATCAAAAACCCCTTAGGACGGAACCAGCCTGGTTTACGCGCCGTGTTTGGAGACATGATCTAGATACCGTCGAAAGAATAAAGAAGCTCGGAGGGATAGTCCGGCCCTTGATTGTTGAATACGCAAAAAAACCCCGGGGGCGTAGATTCTGTAGAGAAAATACGACGTCAAAAAGAGCGGAATGCTGATCACTGTGAAGACCACGGCACTGCCAAGCACGATGGTGTTGTTGAATTCCGTGAAAGGGAAAATAGGCCAGTGGTAAAGACCCGCCCAGAGTCGGCGCAACGTCGGCGTCAGTACCAAAAGGTGGCGACCAATGTGACCAAAGAAATTTTGCAGCGGAATAGTGAGAATGGTGAAGAAGCAATACGACGCTAATGTGGCTAAAAGATTCAGTCGCACGACGCATAGCACTACAAAAGCGAGCGCGAACTGCGGCGTCAGAATAGGGGTAACTGCGAAAAACGCGCCTAGAAGAATCGCCAGACTCACTTGCAGTGGCGAACTTTCTAGCCGAATCAAATCGAACAGAGTGAAAATCGGTTTCAGCATTGGCATTTTTTTTAGATGCGAGAAGTTCTTAAAATTATAGAATAGAAGCCGCCGAGTGGATAGGACAGGATTTGACCCGGGGGCCTATGGGTTGCTTCAGATTTCTCAATGTTTTGATCATTTTAAACTCGGTTCTCACACCGTTATCTTTTGCGGGTAACTGGAGTTGGCGGCAGGAGAAGGGATCCGGGGGTCGAGCGAGTTCTGACGTGCGGATCGAAGCACTGTTTTTCGACGATATTCCGGTCGTTGGAGTGAAGAGAAAATTCTACCGCGGCGTGCCACTGGGCCGCGCATTTTCCGAAGATAAAGCCTCGATAGATGTGAGTTCGTTCACCGAAGAGAGCCGAAGGGCTCGAATTAATGAGCTACAAGCGCGCTGGGAAATCGATCGGTCCATAGGAGTGCAGTGGGACCTCACGCCGGCACTTTTGTTTTCCCGAAAAAAAGACCAGATGATTCCTGCGTGGGAGGCACGTGCAAGCTCTGACCATGCGCAGTATTTATTTCTCGATTACTTGGACCCGCAGGATGGCAAGCTGATTTGGCGCAAGCCGCTCTATCGCAAGGCCGCGAATGTCTACTCGACGAGTCCCTATAATGATGGCGACAACCAGGCGCTTTTGACGTCAGTGACTCTGCCAGGGATTGGTGGGGCTGCTACTGCGATGAGTACGCAGTACCTGGATGTGAAGCGGCAGCAGTCAGATGGCTCTGGTGGTTTTGACGGCGTAGCAGTGGATCCTACGTTTAACTTCTCGGGAGCGGGTGCTTTTCAAACCGGTGCGCCTGATTCTACTTATTATGCGAGTTCAGCTTGCACGGGTGGGGTTACCGCGTGTCCCAATCAGGGATTCAACGCCGTAAACGTTTTTTACCATGTCGAAAGCTACCGGGAATACGTCGCGGCTTTGCTGACGGATATCGGCGAGCAAATGGATCCGTCGTCGGATCCAATCTTGGTGCTAGTGAACGCGATTGGTTTTGACGTCGATGGCGATGGGCTGACTTCGGATGAAGTGAACAATGCCTTTTTCACGCCGGGTTGCCGATCGGATAGTTACTCCGGCGCTTGTCTGCTTTTTAATCCTCCGGCGCGCAAAGAGTATTTGGATTGCGACGGGCCGCAGGATTTCTATGATCTAGCGCGCGAGGCAACGACAGCAGTACATGAATACCAGCATTACCTAACGGACACTGTGACAGGCATGGAATCTGGAATGGACGGCCCGAATGTCGGAGATATTTTGCACGAGGGCTATTCTGATTATTTTGCGGTCTCGCATGTGAGCAGAACATCGGGAGCAAACCCAACGACGATTCTGCAATACGGATTTCAGGATTGCCCGCATTATCAACGCACGATCGGCACGTTGAAAACATACGAAATTGCATCGGAGCGTACCGATCCGCATTACTACGGCTGGACTTGGGCCAGCGGGCTATATCATTTGAGACAGCAGATTGGTGTGGCTATCGTCGATAAAATTGCCTTGAAGAGTTTGTACTATTTGCCAACAGACCCATCGTTTTTAGATGCGGTGGAGTCCTTGGTGCAGGCCGATCGGGACTTAAATAATTCTGCCAACGTTTTGGCGATCCGCACTCTGTTTTACGAAACGCTACATTTTAACGGCGGAGGGCCCAATCCGTTTTCTGATTTAGAAAAGGGAATTGTGTCGGTAGGTGTGACAAGTTGCTTGTCCGTACCGATGGCAGGTGCTGGTGGCGGCGTAGCGACGATGCTGTGTGGATTAATGTGGCTCGTGGGTTTGATTTTAGGAACAAGGCGGCTCTTTCATGACTAGATTTTTTCTGCTGTGGATTTTCAGTGCGGTTTTGGTGTTGTCTTCGCAGGCATGGGCAGAAGATTCCCTGGGATTCACGAGGGCCTGCAATGTGCTGCAGGATCCAGACATCAAATCGCGAGTGATGTGTAGAGGGGTTCCAGGCGACTCGATTTTGTCGCTGGAGCGCCAAGGGAAGGGCTTTTACTCCGTTATCGTTGAGAAGAAGTGCTCGGGGTTTGTGACGGATTCGTGTTTGGCGTTGCCTCATTTTAAGAAGATCCGACGCGATCAGCAGTCGTCCGATAAAGCAAATTACCAACGTTTTCAATTTGGTCCGGTGGCAGAAGCAGATTTGATTTTCAGCAACGACTCAACCAACACTGGATTCAATAGAGGATGGGGCCTAGAGGTTGGCGCGAAGGTAGATATCCCGGTGTGGGATCGTTTCAGAATTAGCCCGGTGGTTAAGTACGCCTCATGGAAGATAACGAGAGATATTACATCGTCGGGAGTGGTGGTAACCCCAACAGCCTCGGTCTCGCAGTCGCTGACGTTTTTAGTTTTAGGAGCGTCGATTGGTTACACGTTTGGCAGCTCGTACTCGTCGTCATCGATGGATCATGAAGCCCCGGGTAACAGAACCTTTTGGATGGAAGCGGGCCTAGAATATTTGAGTCCGTTGTCGGCTACGCAGACGATATCGGGCGGCACTGCCACCGAATTTACGAACACAGAAAAGCCGTTGTTATTTACCTTGATGGGCGGCATCGACTGGCCACTGACGTACAACCTGCTTATCGGCACGCACCTGGGCGGGTTCTATAATATCGCTGCAAACCAGGGCGCCCATTTATTGGGTGGAAGATTCCAAGCTACGCTGACGTTCGGTTTCGAATAACGGGCCCCCCCCATTTCACCTCAAAACCTGCCCCAAACCACGCTGCGTTATTTCCATTGCGCATCAGCCCGTCTTTGGATTAACTCCCTGGGTAATGAATGAATTTGAATTTAGTCCGGACGCTCCAAGTGGCTTAGAAACTTTTGTGAATCCCGAGCTTTCTCGTCGGTATTCCATTGAATTTAATTGCCCTGAATGGACGGCGCTCTGTCCAAAAAGTGGGTTTCCGGATTTTGGGACCATTCAGATTAAGTATGAGCCGCGCGATAGTTGCGTCGAACTAAAGTCCTTAAAACTTTATATCAACGCATATCGCGATCAGCGCATTTTTCACGAAGCAGCTGTGAACAAAATCCTCAACGATCTAGTCACTTCCTGCAATCCGTGGAAAATGGTCGTAACGGGGGATTTCAATGTTCGGGGTAACATTAAGACCATCATTCGCGCCGAGTTCATTTCACCGGATTTCCCGGGATAATTTTCTCTTTCTCTCTTTGCTTCTGCTGCTCTTAGCGAGCAACGCTTTTGCCGTTCCTTGCTCGCAAGTCATTCGCGGTGGGCAACTTGTTCTCGCGAGCCAAGAATGGTCATCGCGCTCTCCCGCAGCCCCAACCAATTTAGTCCTCGATTACTGGCTCGAACAAAACAGCGCCATGGATAAGACTCCTACGCCTGAGGAAATTGAAGCCGACTTATCGAAACCCGAAGTCAAAGCCGATACCGGTATCGCCGTCGGTTTCGCTGAGAACAGTGCTGTCGATGAAGGCAAGCGAGCCGCCGTCTACAATTTCGTTCACGACATCAACGAACGCGTCGGCGCCATTCGCTGGGAGCCTTATTTCCCGGGCATGGGCAAGTCCGTCCAACTCGTGCTCCAGAACAACGACAGCATGCAGCTGTTTTTTCAAACCTTAATTGATCGCTCCGGCCTTCATCCTGGGGGTTGGACAAGCTATATCGGGACCGCCGCCATCGCCGCTTGGATTCCTTGGATTGGAATTCCGATTGCCGTCTATCAAGGTGGCAGTGCTGTCTATCGTTATTGGTGGCAGGAAAACATCGACACCACAGTTATCGACGATATGTATGCTGTGGTCGCTGGGCGCCGCAGCCTTGCGCCCAACCAAGCCCTCGGACTTCGTATTCAAACGCCAAACGGCGCCGAATTGGTTTTGCTGATAGTTCGCGCCCCATCCCGCGAAGACCTGGTAGCCGCGGCCGAAGCATCCCGACCTCAGAATCGGCTCGTGGCCGGCCTGCGCAGTATTCTGGGGCGAGCTGTTCCCGCAGCCCAAACGCGGCCTCCCCAGTTACTCAATACCTTGGTAGGATTCTACATCCCCGCCAGACCCGCGGGCACTGGAAGCACCACCGATGAAACTACTCCAACTACTCAAGTCCCCTGATAACTTACTCAACTTACCCAATCTGCTAACGCTGATCCGCATCGCGCTGATTCCAGCGATGGCGTTTCTCTTAAATTTTGATGCGGAGCAATTGCCCTTCGAACAAGATTGGATGTTTCGATTTTCGCCAGGCCGCCTCGCTGCCATCGTTGTCATCATCATGGGGCTCACCGACCTCTTCGACGGTTACCTCGCGCGTAAATGGAAAATTGAAACACTGCTGGGGAAATTTTTAGATCCACTCGCTGATAAACTCGTGCTCATGGTCGGTCTGATCATGCTGATGAAATTAGGCCGGGTGAATGAATGGCTCGTCATCCTCTTGCTGTCTCGCGAGTTTCTCATCACGGGACTCAGAGGCATCGCAGTAGGCGAGGGCATCGTCATTGCCGCTGGGAATTCAGGCAAATGGAAGCTCGTATTTCAATTGGCGGGACTTGCTCTGTTGATGTGGTACGGCAGTCTGCTGGGATTTCCAGCAGCTATCGTGGGGATTTATATTCTCTACGGCGCGTTGGGCATCTCGCTCGTCAGCGGCTATAACTACCTAAGCGATTTTCTAATCGCTCTGCGCAAGCTACGCGATAAGAAGCGGTAGATTGCTACGCCCGCTCGCATCTACTTATTCCATCTCGGTGCTGATTTCGCCCGGATCGGATTTCGATGCAGCCTCTCGGGCTTCCAACGAAATCTGACGGAAGTCCATGTCGCCATCTAAGTTTTGCTCGTCGATAAACTTATCGATGATCTTCTTAGCAATATCCGCTTCTTGTTCCACGTCGATGAGGTAATAGCCTAGAGACAATTTCAGGTACGGATCCTTTGGATGGCTCTCTGAGAGATCCACTAGTTCATCCTTAGCCTTGGCAGTCTCGCGGTTCTGCAACATCGCGACGGCAAAACCAATCTTTGCCGGGATATCAGTAGATTCGTCTTCAAGCGCTTTCTTGAAGTAGCTCTTTGCTTCAAAGCCGTTGCGGTACTTCAATGCAGTGAAGCCTAAGTTAATGAGTGCATCGTTGGCGTATGGCAATTTGGCCGCTTCCCGGAAGTAAGCAATTGCTTTGTCCTCACGGCCTTCCATATTCGCTAACACGCCTAAGTTATTCCACACCGCAGCACTTTGAATTCCCTGAGCCACAAGTGCGAGCCAAGTGATCCGCGCTGCTGCAAAGTCACCGGCCTCTAAGTGAGAGAGAGCCAGTAGATTGTGTAGAGCATAGTTCTTAGGATCTTTTTGAATCGCGTCCAAGATCAATCCCGATGCACGCTTAGGCGAAGCCACGCGCATCAAGTTTAAGAAAGCGAAGCTCGCGCCTTTGCGCAGGTCTTCAGGTTTCTCGCGCTCAAGCGATGCTTTAATCGTCGAGGCACGTTCTTGCGTGAGGGTTCTGTACTGAAGCGCGTGAGGCAAGACTTCTGTCTTGTCTGTATTGTGCTCGTTATAAAGATCTGGAATGTCGACTGCCATTTCCGATGCGGGTACGCGCTTGGTTTCAAACAGCGCACTCGAGAACATCGGATACGGATACTTTTTCAAGTTGCCCACTTCGATCTGAGCATCCTTGGTCGGAGCTGCAACTGCCAATCGCATAGCAGGCAGGTAGAACGTGCGCACTGGTGGGTAGCGTTCAGGTTCCGCAGAGCTCACCAACTGGTAGCAATGCGAAGTCCAAGTCGATAGCAGATTAAATTCCTGTGCTTTTTCCAAGCAAGAAAGCCCCATGTTCTTGGCCTTCTCTTGAAAGGGCTTAATCCTCTGCTTCTGTAATTCAGCGCGATACAATTCGATTTGCTCAGGTCCCAATTCTCCGGGAACCGGGGCTGCCAACACGGCTTCTGCCATGTGCTGGTAGCTGGAAGCAGCTCGATAAATCGAAGCTAGACCCCATTCCGCACTGCCCATCGAAGCGATACGTGCGTACTCGGTGTCTAGCTCTTTTAGGATTTTGAGTTTCATCTGAAGATTGGCTTCGAGACTCGATTGCTTACCGGCTAAAGAAATGCGGCGGAAGATCTTCTCTCTCGACTGAACGACGTAGAACATCGTCTTAGCCAATGCCTCAATGCCTTGTGGAGTGCCGCGCATTTGCTTGCCGTACTTCAGAGCAATCATGCGTGCCTCTTCCATCAGCTTAGGAGAAAGCTGATTCGATTTTTGCGACTGCAGCTCCGCGACTTTCAACGTGTAGTCGAGATATTCCGCGTAGCCTAGGCCTCGTTGTGCGCGCAGCTGCAAGTAGAGTTGCGCCAATTTGCCGACGGCATCTTGGTTCTCATACAGCTCGATCAGATCCTTTTGCACGGTGTCTGAATCTTTTGGATAGCGCTGGACGTAGGTTCTAAAAATCGTTTCGGCTTTTTCAGGACGGCCACTGCCGCCTAAGTAAACGCCCGCTAAACGAAGGGCGTTCTTGCTCTGAGGATCAGATGGATACTGATTGGCAAAAGCCTCAAAGTAATTTCCTGACTTCTCAAAGTTAGCCAAGCTCTCGTAGGTTTTAGCGACTTGGAGCAGCATGCCTTTGCGCAAGCTGCTCTGAGGGAATCGACGTAAGAATTGCTCTTGCACTTCAGCAGCGATAATCAACATCCCGGCTTTTGTGTAATTAACCGAAGCGTTGTAGAGCGCTTTTTCAAACAGAGCAGGATCTTGAGATCCGTATGCTTTGGTGTACTCCACGTACTGATCGCCCGCTTCTTTAAACTTGCCGTCGTTTTCGACGAGCTGAATGCGTTTCAATTCCGCTTTGCGCAGAATATCGGCGACATCGCTCTTAAAGTGAGCGCTGCCAAAATTTGGGTTCGCCAGGAATTCACGAGCAGCTGCAATGAGCTTTCCGTAGTCTTTTTCGCGATTCAAGATATCTAAGATCAAGTGTGCGCTCACTGGAGCTGCCACGTGCTTAGGATAGCTGCGGATAACTTGCCAGAAGCCTTTGTAAGCGCGTTGGAAGTCATGATGCAGATAAGTCAGATATGACCGCGTGTAGAGTACGTCCGGAGCATCTTTTGCCGTCGCAAACACCTTTAAATAGACCGAGCCAATTTTGATGAACTTTTCTTCGGCTTCAGAGTAGGGGATGAGTTTTAGTTCTTCGCCTTCTTTGGCTTCCAGCTTGGCAGTCGACTTAGAGGAAAGTGTTTTCATCCCAGCTTTTTTGCGGTCCGCATTTACTTGCTCATCTAATGACGAGAGAGCGTAACGAATGCTGGGGTTTTTCAAGTTGCCAGACTTAGGATCTTCAAACACTGCGTAATACTGATCTGCCGCTGGCACGTATTGTTTTTGCTTGTAGAGAATTTCTGCCAAGTAAAAGCGAACTTTTGAAGTGTGAGCAGTTGCCGGGAAAAACTCGATGTACTTAGCGTAGATCTTTTTAGCCACTTCGTAGCGGCTAGCATCTTTAGTCTTCTGGCCTTCTGCGTGGTACTGGAACGCGTACTTGCGAGTCAGTTCCTCAAAGCCATTTTCGGCCTCTAAAACGATTTTTGGCGTCGAGGCGTGGAGCTCATACCACGTCGAATTCTTCATATACAACGGTAGGCGAACGAAGAGGCGCTGTAGCGAATCTTGCTCACGGTTACTAAGCTTTAAGCACTCAATAATATTAATATCGTAGTTGGGATTCTTCGGATCGGTTTGGCTCTGTGCCAACAAGTGTTCGTAAAAGGTTATTGCTTGCGGGTAGCTGGCTTGTTCAAAATACAACGCGGCCAGAGTTTCCACTCCGTTGCGATAGTAAGGTGAGCCCTGAGCCTTGAAATATTCAATCGCTTCGCCAACCATTTTCTTGTCGGCCATTGGCAAGGTGATATCGCGCAACGTTTCACCGCGTAGGCGAATTGCACCAGCGTTACCTTCGTGCGCTAACGCAATCACGCTTTTGAAGTATTTAAGAGAAGCATCAACTTGCTGTTGGTTGTAGCTACACCAGGCTTTTTTATACAGAGCGTAGGGTACGAGCATTTTGGCTTTACGAGCTAAAACTTGATCGTAAAACGTCTCTGCTTTTTTGAATTCGTTATTATCGAAATGGTAGTCGCCCAATTGCATCAGGGCATCTGGAACATATTTAGAACGGGGAGCAGAGCTCACCAACATTTCCAAGAATCCCATGCCTTCTTTTTGCTTGCCTTGATCCATCGAGGAGATGGCGAGGAAGTAATACATTTCATCCCGACGGTTATGCTTGGGCGCGACCTTTACGAGAGTTTTGTAGATCTCGCGTGCTTTATTTAACGAGGCAAGGGCTTCGTTACGATCAAAGACGGGCTTTTTCTTTGTCTTCTTATCTTCAAAAGCTTTCTCGTCTTTTTCGTACATCAACTGCGCCTTGGAAAGATTGGCGTAGTAGTCCTCCATGTAGAGCGATCCTAATCGCAGCTGGAGTTCGGCAGCTTGTGGGCTGCCTGCGCGCGCTTCGCGAATAAATTTCTTAATGTCTTCGATTAGAGCGCGGCGTTTTTGGCCGAGAATGTCTGTACGTTCTAAGGTGAGCTCTTCGTTTGATTCTTCAGAGAAAGCGGCAGGGCGCTCAATCTTGGTTTTTTTGCGGATCTTGATTCGTTCACGGACTTTATCCGAGGCAACCGTATCAATGCCGCCTGTGAAAGAAACCAGGAGTAAGAGATATGCGAATGTACGTCCCAATGAACTACAGATGTGCTCACTTTTGCCGTCTATCCGCATATCTCCCCCTCGATTCTGGTTTGGAGGCAGCCTTAGCTAGGCCACCTTCAGTGCGGATTCAACGCGGGCTTCCAAAACAAAGCTCTCGATCGTTTCCTTGGCCGCACTGTCTAGTCCTATGAATTGTACCGCTAAACCGCGTCTTCCCCCACGTTCAACTCGCACTACTGTTCCATGCGCTTGAATAGGGACAGTGAGTTGGTCGCTTTTAAGGACCAGTTTCACTTCGCGGCCCGATGGAATGTTGATGAGCTGTTCAATAAACATTCCTCCAGCTGAAAGATTATTTACGGGAGCAATGAATAGATGCTCGTCGTCATGGATCAGCACTTGTCCATGTAATGCCGCGCGAGGAAATATCTGCTGCGCGCCGAATTTGGGTTTTGCACTCGAGTATTTCTTATTTGCCGACGTGCTGCGCATAACAACCTACCTTCTTGTTTGGTTTTGCTATGCCTTGATTGTAGGGAATAGGGGGCCCCACGGTCAAAAGTCGGGAAGTCTTCATAATCTCTAAAAAGCCAACGATTACAGGGGATAACATTGTGCGGATCTTGTTGAAGTAATCTTGTTAGTTGTCTTTTAGCGTGAAAATTCAAGAAGTTTTGAATGCACCTATAGCCCTCTTATCGACAACTTTTGGAAATCACCTTAGGCCGCGGCGTATCATTTGAGTTGTAGGGAATGTTTTACCAAGGAGGCGGCTATGAAAATCCAAGTGCACTTTAAGAAGGCTGTGATTGTGATGGCAGCTCTGTTCTCGCTAGTGCGTTGTGATGTCGAAGACGCATTCTACTCCAACTTGCTGCGCAGCGACGTGTTCGTGCAGCTCTATTCCGATTCTAAGTACGACATCCTCTGGGTGTTGGACAACTCGGCCAGTATGACGAGCCGGCGTCAGTTCGTGGTCGATAACATGCAAAACTTCCTGACCATCTTGAACAGCCGTAAAGCTGTGGATTTCCAAATGGCTGTTACCACGACTGACATGTTCAGCAACTCGGGCAACTTGATTGCCTCGGCTGGCGGACTAAAAGTCGTAAAAAGCACCGCTGCTAATCCAGTTGCTGATTTCGCAGCGATTGTTTCTAACGTTGTAGACAGTCCTACTTCCTTCTGGGAACAAGGATTGGAATCGAGCTATCAAGCGATTCGTAATCACAAGAGCGAATTCTCTCGCACGGGCGTGCCGCTGATTGTGATCTTCTTGACCGACGAAGACGACTTCTCCTGCCAAGACAATTGCTTCGGCGTGGAACCTGAAAACAATCCTAACGATGTTGTTTTCAATACTGCTCGCTACATCGATTACTTCAAGACCATCAAGAAAGCCGAAGGCACTGAGTTTTATGCTTTCCCCATTGTTGGCTTGGCGAATTCGATTTGTTCTGTTGCAAGCGCTGGTGCTCGTTACCAAGAAGTCCAAGAAGGTTTGGGCGGTTTGAGCAAAACGGGCAGCATCTGCTCTTCGCAACTGCAAGAGTCGTATGAACAAGTTGCTCGCATCATCGGTGACCGCGGCATGGTCTTCCCACTTAGCTCTCAAGCAAGTGGCAAGGGACTTCGCTTATTCGTCGATGGTGTCTTCGTGAAGTACGACCCAGCAAACTACATCTACGAAGCAGAAACGAATTCTATCGTGTTCACCGGCGCGATTCCAAAAACCGGTTCGGTCATCGAAGTGACCTACGATCAAAACGTAAATTCAACAACTGCAGCGAACTAAATATCCAAAACGGTACGTAAGTTCAAAAGGCGTTAATTCCAGGAGGGATCCATGGATACCAAAACACTCTTTCAAACCCTGGCCAAGGCTGGTCTCTGTTTGAGCAGCTTATTTGTAACTAGCTGCTCGAAAACTATTTCTCACGCGGATGCGCTCTTAAAAGAAGAAGAGCAAGTTCTCGTCCAGAGTTCTTTCTACCCTGGCGAAGTGAACCCTCAAGCCGCGCAATTGTACGGAAGTTCGCTTTCCGTCTCTACCACTGCTGCTGGCACTGATGGGGGCGTGATCAAGAACCCTAACGGCGGCATTGGTGGAAATGATACCGGAAGCATTCCTGCTCCTGGTGGATCTACCGGCGGCTCAACGACAAATCCTTCAAATCCAGCTCCTGGCGGCTCGACGGGTGGAACAGCGGGAACAACTCCCACGACACCTTCGAATCCTTCTACTCCTCCTGCTTCAGGCGGAACAGTAGATAGCGGAACGCCTTCGACTCCAAGTAATCCGTCTGTGCCGACAACTCCTTCGAATCCTTCTACGCCAGCACCTGGCGGAAGTGATGGCGGAACAATCATCGGTGGAAATCCATCGGGTGGTTCGGATACAGGAACAGTTCCTCCAGCTAGTGGTGGTGGCAATGACGGTGGAAGTGCTCCTTCCAATCCAACTACGCCGACAACTCCGTCGAATCCTGGAGATACGGCAGGAAATAATCCCCCTTCGACTCCGGGCAATCCATCTACGCCCACAACGCCAAGTAACCCCAGTAATCCTTCTAATCCTGGCGACGTAGCGGGCGGACCTTCAACCCCCAGTAATCCAAGTAATCCAGCACCTGGTGGTAGCGACGGTGGAACGGTCCCTGGCGGAAGCAATCCTCCTGGTGGCGGTAACGACGGTGGAACCGTTGGACAAAATCCAACCACGCCAACGAACCCTGGCGCGCCTTCAAATCCATCCACACCGACGAATCCTTCGACTCCAACTACGCCTACGAATCCCGGAGATACGGCAGGAAATAATCCTCCTTCTACTCCGTCGAATCCGAGTAATCCTGGTGGCGGTGTAACGCCTCCTGGAACAACTCCTGGTGGACCGATCGCGAGCAATCCTCCGACGACACCTGGTGGCAATGATGGCGGAACGGTTCCTGGCACGAATCCCCCTGGTGGTGGCAGCGACGGTGGCACTACGCCCCCAGTTGTTCCGCCGGTTGTGCCTCCTGTGACTCCTCCAGTAACGCCTCCGATTGCCGGAAGCGGAATGGATGTTCAGATCAACCGTGTTTGTTCTGTGATGCGCAGTAGAATTCCATATCCTGGCTTCGTCTTCTTTGAAGACGCTGCTCGTCCGATCGTCGCGTTTGAATCGATGGTCGATATGAAGAAAAAAGCCTGCGTGTCGATCAGCTACTACCAACAAAGCAACAAGAAGACTCAAATCGCGGCTGTTGGTTTGCTGGGAATACTCGACAAAATGGAGCGCACCGAATCGAACTTGATGCGCCTCATCTTCGAGAAAATCGACTTGAAGGGTGTGGACTTAGTGTCGTCTAAATTTAAGACGGCAGTTCAATTCAAGTTGGCACAGGTGAAAGCCTTGTTTCCAACTGCATGGCAAAAAGTCTATTTGAACGCAACGGTTTGTGACGACACTACGAAAGACGGCAGCTGCATCGACGAGCCTACGAATCGCATCCTCTCGGTTTCCGCGACGGGTGTGGAGTTGGGCAAGTTGCCAAAGCTGCTGAATCTCTATGTGTGGAGCGGTCGTCACTTAACTTTAAGAGGCGATCCTACGTCATGCGAACAACAATACAGCCCGTTG
>Ga0163144_10011000_pt1 | contig 19194 bp, 15 predicted proteins | sample OliLak19BULKMAT1_FD_123175 | JGI IMG/M metagenome (GOLD analysis project Ga0163144, IMG submission 123175) | Freshwater microbial mat bacterial communities from Lake Vanda, McMurdo Dry Valleys, Antarctica - Oligotrophic Lake LV.19.BULKMAT1 | ecosystem: Environmental > Aquatic > Freshwater >... | reverse complement strand
TGGGCGGTTTGGCTTCAGGAAGGTATTGAATTGGACTGCTCGGGGCTGAGTGAGATGGAACGTTCGTTCATGAGAGAGCTAAATCGCTAAAACGTTAAAAGCTAAACGGCTGCGCGCTCTTTGAGCGCGACGCGCGCAGGCAGACACAGAGCCGCCTCCGCTACTAGAGCGAGGGCCATGAGGACGAGGAAAATGCGCCAGATTTCGGCGGCGAGGGCGGAGCCGCTCCCTACGCTGTCGGTGATGCGGCGATACTCCACGCCGTCGAGGAGGGCGGCCTCGGCGGCGGGGGAAAGGGTTGCGAGGTCGTCTTCGGCCCGGGGACGTTCGAGGGCTAGGAGGAAACGATCATCGCCCTGACCGACGCTCAAAGCGGCCGGAAGGAGGCCGGGAGCAGCGAGGCTGCCGGAGGGGGTGGCCTCGGCGAGCACTTCGGTTAGGGGTAAGGCGTCTAGCACCTTCCCTGAGGCGGTGAGGGTGCGAGCGCGGGAGACGGCCACCGCCCCTTCATCAAGGGCGCGGTGGAGCATGGCAAAAAAGACGATGCCCTCGGTGACGACGTTCGAGTGATCGGAGCGCGGGAGTGTGCCGAAGAGATAGGCGGCTCCTGATCCATCATGGACAAGCCGGGCTAGGAGATTCTGGTCGGGCGCGATGCGGAGGAGGGATTGGCTCTCGCCGGTGAAAGGGCGGTGCCGGAGGATCCTCCAATCTCCGGCTGGCAAGGCGGCGCCGTTGCGGGTGTTTGCGAGCAGTCCCGCCTCGGTGCGCCACCAGGTCACCGCCACAGGGGCGGTCGATTCATCCTGCCAATCCCCCCAATTGGCACCCAGGAAAGTCGCGCCTCCCGCTCCAGCAGGCGGGAAAAAAACGAGGCTGCGCCCGGCGGTGAGGTGTTGCTCCAGGAGGGTTGCGGCATTGCTTCCCGCCTCGGGGAGAGCAGCCTGCCAGCAAAGCAGTGCGACGCGATCCCAGGGGATGGTTACGAGAGCACTGGGACTTACAATGAGGGCCTCGTAGTTCGTGCCTGACTCCACCGGAGAGGTGACGACGGCGCGGATCGCCTCGGCGACAGACGAATCGTCACTGACGATGGCGGTGAGACGGGGAGCAGGGTCGTCGAACACGAAGAAGGCGCTGTTGTCCGCGAGATTGTCATCGGCGGGCAGGTCGATCCGGCCCCATCCGCGGGCATCACCGGCGCCGAGGGGGACTCGATGGCCGAGTCGGGCGGTCTCTTCACCGGTCAGCTCGAAGTCCATCGTAGTGCGGGTGCCAGAGACGGTCAGCTCTAGGGGGATTCTCTGATTGGGAAAGCTGGCGGCGTTGGGCAGAGCAGGATGCCGCACCGCCAGATCCATCAGCAATTCCGGGCCTTCGGGGCCGCGACGTTTCTTCACATTGCTGACGGTGACGGAGAAGTTGCGGGGTGAGGTCTCGGGGAAGTTGAGAAGAAAAAGCCGGACGGCTTCTCGCGAGATTAGATCGGCCCGCAGGTTCGCCCAAAGCCCGCTGCCAGGCGACCAGTCGGACACACGAGAGTCCGAGGCGAGCCAAAGATCAGCCCGTCCGGCATCGGCGGTATGGAGATAGTCGAGGCCGGTCTGGAGCAGGGTGGGAATGTCCGTCGCCGTTGCGGTCCCGGCGGTGGCAGGCAGATCAGTGAGAGCGCTCACATCGGTGATGATGGTCGGGGTGAGGGTCACGCTGTCGATCAGCACGATCTCGCTGCCGCGGGCCGTTTTTTCCAATAAATCGGTGAGCTTGGCGAGGGCACCGCTGCGTTTCGACTCTCCGGTTGCGAGATTTTGCTCCTCCATGCTGGCGGAACGATCAAGCAGGATGAGAACCGTATCGGCTCGCCCGCCTGCTCTTCCGGCCCATCCGCCCGCAAGCGGGCGACTCGCAGCAAAGAGCAGCAGAAGCACAGCGAGCACCCGCATCGCGAGGATGAGGATCTGTCGCAGGCGGGCGAGGCCCTTGGTCAGCTTTTTGGCATCGAGCAGAAACATCATCGCCGCCCAGCGGACCGTGCGATGCCGATGCTGATTGATCAGGTGAATGATGATCGGCAGCAGCGCCAGCGGCAGACCGAGGAGGAGGATGGGCTGGAGAAAGCTCATCTGGCGCTGCGAGCGGTTTTGGGGTTGCGCCCCATCAGGAAACGGGCGAGGGCCTGCTCGTAGGGCTCGTCGAGGAAGGTGCGGTGGTAGTCGAGGCCGGCATGGTTGACCATCTCGTCGATGCTGGCGAGGTAGGCAGTGACCGCTTCCCGGTAACGTTTTTCGATCAGCGAAGGGTCAGCCAGGAGCGACGCCCCGCCCTCCAAGTCGAGGAATCGGGTGGGACGGTCAAACGTGAAATCGACTTCCTGACGGTCCAACAAATGAAACACGGCGACGTCGTGTTTGCGGAAGCGGAGATGCTGGAAGGCTTCGCGCAAGGGAGCCGGTGGAAAGAGCAAATCGGAGAAAATCACGATGAGGGCGCGCTGCGGAATTTTCTCGGCTGCCGCATGGATGGCGGCGACCAGCCCTGTCTCGCCGCCGGCCTCCAGCGCGGCGAGACGATCAAATACAACCCCGAGATGGAGCGGACCGCGTTTCGGTGGAATTTCGATCTCGGCTAATGCACCGGTCGCCCCTTTGGAGCCGCTGTAGAGGCCCACCGCATCGCCTTGGTGCGCAGCCAGATAAGCAAGGGTGCCTGCGAGACGGCGAGCGTAGTCGAGACGGGTTTTTCCCGGCTCTCCGTAGTTCATCGAACCACTCGTATCGACGATGGAGCAAAGGCGCAGGTTGGTGTCGGCCTCGAACTCCTTGATATAGTAACGATCCGTTCGACCCCAGGTCCGCCAGTCCAGCCGTCGGGTATCGTCGCCGGGGACATACTTCCGGTATTGGGCGAACTCAAGGGCCGAGCCTTTGACCGGGCTGCGATGCCGTCCCGAGACATTCCCCAGCATGGGGTGCCGACTGTGCAGCGACAGGCCGAGCAGCTTGCCGAGTACCGCCGGGTCGAGAAAGTCGCGTTGGTGGGAGTCGGGCACGCGGGGAAGGGGCGCGGGGGATTTACAAAGTCAGAGCTTACCGAATCGGTTGTATCGCTCAGAGTTCGCGGCTCAACTCATCGACGAGGCGGGCGATGATGGATCGGCAGGTGACGCCCTCTGATTCGGCGGTGAACGTTTTGATGAGGCGATGGCGCAGGACCGGCTCTGCCACGGCCACGATGTCCTCCTGACGCACCATGTAGCTACCCGTCAAGGCGGCGCGGGCGCGGGCACCGAGGATGAGATATTGCACCGCCCGGGGGCCTGCACCCCAGCCAACATAAGGCGTGATCCACGAGGGAGCCTCTGGTGATCCGGGGCGGGTGCGGCGGACGAGGTCGACCGCGAAATGGAAGATATGATCAGGCACCGGGATGCGGCGCACGAGAGATTGAAAGCGCATCACCTTCTCCCCGTCGAGCAGGGGAACCAAGGTGGGGAGCGAGTTCCCCGTGGTCGTTCGTGCGATGGTCAGCTCCTCTTCTCGTGAAGGATAGTCCACTCCGACCATGAACATGAAACGGTCGAGCTGAGCCTCGGGCAGGGGGTAGGTGCCTTCTTGTTCGATCGGGTTTTGGGTAGCCAGGACGAAGAAAGGCTGCGGCAACTCAAAACTGTGACCCGCCACGGTGACGCGGTGCTCCTGCATGGCCTCCAGCATGGCCGCCTGGGTTTTCGAGGGCGCCCGGTTGATCTCGTCAGCGAGGACGATGTTCGCGAAGACGGGGCCGCGGGCGAATTCAAACTGGCGACGTCCCGTGCCGTCATCTTGTAGAATTTCCGTGCCGGTAATGTCCATCGGCATGAGGTCCGGGGTGAACTGGATGCGCGAGAAGCTTAGGCTCATGGTCTCGGCGAGACGCGACACCAGCAAGGTTTTCGCCAGACCGGGGACGCCCATGAGCAGCACATGACCGCGGGCAAAGAGACAGATTGCGAGCTGCTCGATGACGGCATCCTGACCGACGATGATTTTCGAGAGCTCAGCTTTCAACCTCGCATAGGTGTGCCGAAGATCGTCGATGGCCTCGACGTCATTGGCTTGGAGTTCTTCGGGGTGAGCGATGGTGTCGGACATGGGAGGGCAAAAACGTGCTTCGGGATCGATGAACGATAGAAGCGGAGCGCTGGTAGCGAAAGGGGAAAATCGGGGGGCTGATTTGTCGCCAAGGTCACTGACCTCGGGGGCGGCGTGGTGATCCGAGCGCGACCGAGGTCACTGACCTCGGCTACAGGTTGACCTAAATGGCCGGTTTAACCCAATACTGGCGCGTCCGCAGGCCGAAAGACGATTAGGCCCATGTTGCTGCTTTTCTCGTAGAGAACCTTGGAAATGCGGTCATCAACCACGCAGCAGCGACCTTTGCTGTTGCTGGAGGTGGCGTGCATGAAGCGGCAATTCGCTCCGTCACGGACGGCGAGACCTACGTGGGAGGTGTAGCCGGAGGGATCCTGCGATGCGACGGCGAGGACGTCACCATCTTGCAGGCGGGACTCGATCCCGGCCACTTTCGAGCGAGGGATGTAAGTCACCGGAAGGGCGGAGACACGGGCCTCGACTTGAGCGATTCCAGGGATGAGTGACGGGTCGCTCTTGAGATACCGGTATTGCCTCCAGGCGGATTGCATCTCGCGCACGTTGCGGCGAACGGACACACCGCCGAGCGAGGCGGTCACATTCTCACCGAGACCTCGACTGGCATTGTTGGCGAAGACCTCCTCGAGGTGATGCATCCGGCTGAGGTAGCCACCATCGCAGCGGCCATCGCGGTAGCGCTCAAGCTCGACGTAGCGCAGCAGTGCCTCTCGTGACCAAAGGGACGGCGAGGATTTGATCATGCGACTGAAGGCGAGGGAGCTTTCGTAAAAGGTCCAGCAGTCGAGGGTCTCAAGATTGACCGAGGGAGATTCGATCTTGTCGTCAATTTCCAGGGTGTAGTTGCCGTAGGGGGTACCCACGAGCGCCCGGCCAACGGTGGCGGTGCGCTGACTGATGGGTAAATCGACCCAGTTTTTTGCTCGCGCCGCCTCACAGAGTTGGCGGAACTTGCCTTCGCCCTTGAAGACGGTCGGCCAGGGTAGGCGCGGCTTGTTGAGAGCGATCTCCGAACTCGTTGGAACGGTGGCGCATTGGGTGAAAAGCATTCCAGCGCCCGCACCGCCGAGTCCGCAGAGAAATTGTCGGCGGCTGCCAGAAATCTGAGAAGGACGGGAGGACATAACCGGGCGCGCGAAATATCACGCGGAGTGAAACTACCCGTTCCGGCGGCGGTTTCAAGGGCGAAGGCAAGTTTGCCCATCGTTGGCACCTGTAATCCGAGCTTGCCAACAGGATGCAACGGGAGTGAATTCCGGGCATGGCGATATTCGGAACTTTTGATGGTGTGCGGGATCAATTCCCGAGGACGGAACGAATGATGAAGGCGGCGGAAATCGCGGCGGAATATTTCCGAGAGGGGAGTGACGCGCGAGAGCGGGCTTTTGGACGGAGCACAGGCGAGTCGGTAAAGATTGACTTTGCCGACGGCTTGTTTGGCATCGAGGAGGCCTACTTCAGCAAAGCGAGCGAGGCCGTTCGCTGGGAAGCTCATACGGACTGGACCGACGTGCAGTTGATCCTCGATGGAGAGGAAATCATCGAGGTTACTGACCTGTGGGGCCTTACACTGCAGGAGGACGGTAGGCCTGAGCGGGACATTCAGTTCTTCGAGCCTCGCGCGGGGGGATCGAGATTGCACCTGACTCCGGGTTGCGTGGCGATCCTGCGGCCGGTGGATGCGCATCGCCCCAGTCTGGCGGTCGGCGAGCCGGCGCTCGTGCGCAAGGTGGTGCTGAAAGTCCGGGGTTAATGCTGGGTTCCGCAAATTTCGCTTCGGACCTAACCGGGTTTACTCATCGACCTGACAGGGTTCACTCATCGACCTGACAGGGTTCACTCATCGACCTGACAGGGTTCGCTCACTGATCCAACAGGGTTGTCCTTTCGATCTGAAGCGATGGTTCATTCCCTGAGCCAACCGACTTCCTTCACCCCTCGTTTGCTGTCATCGCCGATGGTTTGACAGAGATTGATGATGCGGGAGGCGAGATGGTGGAGATCGTGAAGTTCGGTTGCGGAGGCGGGCACGTTCCCAAATTTGACGGCATCGGCGGTGGTCAGGAAGTGGCTGAGGTCTTGTTGAGCGGCTTGGGGCAACTTGGTCGATTCGCGGGAGATCCGGCGGAGAAATTCCGGGGTGGTCTCGAAGCGCAAGGGGTCGCGGAATCGCTCGGAGAGGAAGTCTTTGAGTATGTTGGAGAGGGCGAGCGTGGCGCTGTTCGGCTCGGCGGTGGCAAAGGTGGCCTCGACTTCACGGAGGCGGCGGAGGGCTTTTGCTTCGGGCGACTCCGGACGGGTGCGGGCGGTCCGCCGCAGGAACCAGCGCACTCCGAGCGCGATCACCACCAGGGCGGTCAGGGTGCCGAGTCCGGTCCAGAGGAGTGTCCGCGGAAACTCAAAGGGTGGAACCTCGACGATGTCATAGAGACCGTCTTTTCCCAGCGTTGGGGGACCGGGCGCTGCGATGAGCAGGTGGATCAGGATCAGGCTCATCGGAATCACTTGCGCCGCCTTTGGAAAAAGCGATGGAGCGCGGGTTGGTATTCCTGATCGGTGCGTAGGGAGATTTTGTCGATCCCGAGTTTTTTGAAATGCTGGTCGATGTCTTGCTGCCAGGCGAGCGCGGCGGTGCGATAGGCCTCCCGGATGCGTGGCTTGTTGGTGTTGATCTCGACCTGCCGCCCGGTCTCGGGATCGGCGAGGCGGATCGCGCCGACGTTCGGAAGGCTCAGTTCGGCGGGGTCGCTCACCTGGATGGCGACGAGGTCGTGCTTGCGGTTGACGATGCGCAGCTCGGAGGCGAGGTCTTCGGCGAAGAGGAAATCGGATAGCAGGAAGACGAGGGAGCGCTTCCGCACCGCATGGGTCAGCACATCGACGGGCGCGCTCAGGGAGGTGCGATGGCCGACCGGCTCGAAGTAGAGAACCTCGCGGATGAGACGGAGGGCGTGGGCCATGCCCTTTTTGGCGGGCAGGTAAAGTTCGACTTCGTCGGTGAAGAGGAGCAAGCCGACTTTGTCCTTGTTCTGCAAAGCGCTGAAAGTAAGCAAGGCTGCCACTTCGGCCATGAGTTCGCGTTTGCTCGGGCCGTGGCTGCCATAGTCGCCCGAAGCGCTGACATCGATGGCGAGGATGACGGTCATCTCCCGTTCCTCGGCGAATTTTTTGACGAAAGGATGCCCCTGCCGCGCGGTCACGTTCCAGTCGATCGAGCGGATTTCATCCCCGGGTTGATACTCACGGAAGTCCTCGAAGTCGATGCCTTCGCCTTTGAAGCAACTGCGGTATTCGCCTCCGTAACTTTCCTGAACGAGCCCGCGGGTGCGCAGTTCGATTTTGCGAACCTTGCGCAGGATTTCACTGATTTCAGATCGGCTTTGTGTCGGATGGACCGGTCCGGGATCTGCAGGCTTCGGGGGCATGGATCAATTTTTGAGAAAATCCTCGCTCAAGGTGGAGATCTGCTCTGCCGTGAATTCCCTGGATCTGATGACGAGCCGATACTTCACGGAGAGGGGCTTCTCCGGGGTGAGTTCGGCAGTGAAATAGCTCCCGAATCGTCCGTAGTCCCGCTCGCTATAGCGGGCTGGTTTGGGGTTGTCGGGACTGTCCAGGTAGGCAACGGAGACGGCCTTGTTGTTGTATTGGAAACAGAGTCCTTTCCAGGGTTGATCGCGGGTCAATTCATTGTCCGTCTTTTCAGACCAATTGATCGTCTGACCGGCGATGCCCTTGCCGCTGTTGGGGCGGATGTAGTAGGTGGCCTGCTTCGCCGAAGTCTCGACATCGTTGGAAGCCCGGAATTGGAAACCGGCGTGCTGGGGGTCACCGTCCACTTTCAGTTGAGGCACCAGCGGAGTGAGGATCGATGAGAAATCGACCACTAAGTTCGAGTCTGCCTCGGAAAAAGTCATGGTGCGGGCTTCACTGGCAAAGGCCTTGCCATCCGGGCCGATCCAATCGATCAAGGAGGTGAAACCTGCTCCCTCCGCATCGGCGGTTTGGGTGCTGAATGACCGATGGATTTGCGCGGCGTTGCGACAGTGCCAGGTATCGACTTTGTCCACGGCCTTCCCTTCGGGTGTCGTATAAGTGATCTTGGAAAACCCGTAAAAGATCCCGCGATGGTGGGTGAATTTCCCCCCGGGACCCTTGGTGATGAAGCTGTCCTTTTTGTCCTTTTCGAAAACATGACAGTATGGCTTGTAGGTCTCCTCGCGTCGCTCGGGCGTGCTGTCGTCGAGCGGCTCATAGACATACCTGGCCACCTGCCGCGGACCGTCCATGAGATCGAGATGTTTTCCCTCGGTATCGACCCAAGTGTAGTCAGCGAAGGCCGGGGTGGACAGGAGAAATAGGAGGAGCGCTAGTAGCTGTCTCGCTAGTAGCTGTCCCGCTAGTAGCTGTCTCGCCGGTAGGTTTTTTGCGCGCATAGAGATCATTGGTGGCGGGACTTCTTTTTCAAAAGGTGAAATAGCTGAACCGCTGTGAGCTAAACAGCGAGCTCCTCTGCTACGGGGCGGCCAGTCCTTCGGCGATCATTTTTGCCTTTCCTGGCCGGGGGCGGATGCGATGTTCGTTGGGGAGTCCGGTGACGCGGTCGAATTCATCGGCGGAGCGGACTTCCTGAGGGAGGTCTTTGGTCTTCTTCGTCCAGTCATCGAGCGCGGCCCGCATGGCGCGGAGCAGGGGGGCGTAGCGCTCATCGGCGGCGAGATTGGTCAACTCGTAAGGGTCAAGCTTGGTATCGTAGAGCTCTTCGGAGGGCCGGGGAACCGTGAAGCAGGCCCGTTGGGCGGGAGTGAGACCGCCGCGCTCCTCGAGTCGGAGCAGTTCGAGGTGAGCACTGCCGCGCACGACGTCGGATGGGGGGGTGAGGGGCAGGTCCACATAGTCATTGCGGATGTATTTGTATCGCTCATTGCGGACGGCGCGGGCGTGGTCCTCGTAATCATGCCAGTTTTTTTCCGCGTAGATATAGTCCCGCAGGGGTGCTTCCGGATTGCCAAGAAGCCTTGAAAAATCCTGCCCCTCAAAAGTGAGTCCAGGGTTTTCGATACCGGCCAGTTTGAGGAAGGTGCGGGCAATATCGACGGTGCTGACAAGGCGGGGCGAACGGGTCCCGGCGGCGACTTTCTCGGGCCAGCGCACGATCCACGGAGTTTTGATGCCGCTGTCGTAAAGCGTCGTTTTGTCGCGGGAAAAAGGCCGGCCATTATCGCTGATGAAAAGCACGAGGGTTTGGTCGGCGACCCCTTGTTGGTCGAGTTCGTCGAGCACTTCTCCAACGTAACGGTCGAGCCGGGTGATCTCATCGTAGTAGAGAGCATATTCGGCCCGCACGGTAGGGGTATCGGGTTGATACGGGGGCAGGCGGACCTCTTCCGGGTGGGCGGGATCGTCGAGGATGCGCTCGTGATAGGGGCGATGCGGATCGAGCGCGGCGAGCCAAAGGAAAAAAGGAACGTCGGTGGGGCGCTCGCGGATCAGGGAAATCCAGTCGGCGCATCCGCTTCGGGCATCGCCCTCGAGGCTCTCTTTGAATGCACCGTCGGCTCCCTCCGCTCCGCTAGGCAGAGTGAAACCGGACTCGTCCGCTTCCTTGATCACGTGGAAGCGATCCTTGATCTCGTCGCCGAGATGCCATTTTCCGGCCGCCCCGGTCCAGTAGCCCTTCTCTTTGAGTTGCTCGACGAAGGTGACCTGCTCCTTCGGAACGGGCCAGTGGAGTTCCTCGGCGTCGGTTTGATGGGGATAACGACCGGTGATGATGCTGGCCCGGCTCGGACTGCACGATGAAGCCGTCACGTAGGCATTGTCAAAGGTCATGCCCTCGCGGGAGAGGCGGTCGAGGTTCGGGGTCATGATCGACTCGTGTCCGTAAGGAGTCGAGTCGTCCCAAGCCAGGTCATCGGCTATGATCAAAACGAGGTTTGGCAATTCGCGTAGAGTGGCTTTGCGGGCTTCCTCTTCGGCGGCTTCCGCAGCTGCTTTGGCCGCAGCTTCCTCCTTTTTTGTCAACGCCTCCGCAGGACGTGGCAGCAGGCAAAGGGTGAAAATCAGGAAAAGCGAAAAAGCAGCGCGAAACATGGGCGCTAATGAAGCAGATACATGGCCATCTGCCAAGTGCGGCCTTTCGCCCGATCAAGTTGTAGCCTCCGTCGTAATCGCGCATTTTTGGATGGACCTGGAGCCTTGTCTTTCGGTAAGATTTGGGTTACAACATCTTCCATACCTATCATGAAACGTCTCGCCCTTCTCTCTCTCTTCGCCCTGGTCATCTCCTGCTTCTCGATCGGCTGCGAATCCCGCAAGGTCGCAGACGACGCACCGAACGGCATCCGCGGCTCGGAGACCGGCTACTCCCGTCAGTCGGTCTATCAGCTCCAAGACCGGACTTTCCGCCAACTCGCCTACTGAGAGCGGAAAGACTCACGTGAGCTACTTTGAACGGGAGATGGCGAAAGAAGTCTATAATTACTAGACATTTCATGTTTTTTAAGCAATCTTGGGGTCAAATCCCATGATGTCGCCAGAGTTCGTGATTCAGTATGTGCTTCCGGCTTTCGCCTTCGCGGTGGGTGCCTGTATCGGGTCTTTCCTCAATGTGGTGATTTATCGCCTGCCGAACGGGCTGAGCGTCAATGAGCCGCGGCGCTCTTTTTGCCCGGTCTGCAAGGGCCCGATTCCGATCTGGCTGAATATTCCGCTGTTCTCGTGGTTGCTGCTGCGGGGGCGGTGCAACAGTTGCTCGGTCTCGATCCCATTCCGATATTTTTTTGTCGAACTGTTCACCGCAGTCGTGTTCTGGGTGATTTGGCAGCAGGGGATGGCGCATTTCACCGGCGATTTTGTCGGCACCCTGGTGGGAATCGTGGCCCGTTGGGTCTTTGTATCGTTGCTGATCTCGGCCACCTTCATTGATTTCGATCATCTCATCATTCCCGATTCCATTACGATCGGGGGTACCGTCGCGGGGGTGCTGGCCAGTTTGCTTGTGCCGAGCCTGCACGGTGAGGACCTTTGGTGGCGGGGTGGCCTTTTCAGCATCGTCGGGGCCATGATCGGGTTTTCGCTGCTCTGGTTGGTGGTTCTGATGGGCAAGCTGGCCTTCGGCAAAATCAAACACGAGTTCGCAGAGCCGGCAGCATTCGAGATCTCGCAGCCAGGCGGTGAGGAAGCACCGATCATTATTCAGATCGGTGAGCATCAGTATGACTGGGGTGATGTCTTTTTCCGCAAATCGGATCGACTGGAACTGACGACTGAGAGTTTGGCTTTTGACGGGATGGAGCAGGCGCTTGAGAGCCCGGCCGCTTTCCGGGTGCTGGGCGAGTCTCTGGAACTGAACGGAACCAAAGTCGGACTGGACTCAGTCAAACGGGTGACCGGCCGGATCACCGGCGCGGTCGTGCCTCGCGAGGCGATGGGCTTCGGTGACGTGAAATTCATCGCGATGATCGGGGCTTTCCTAGGATGGCAGGCGGTCTTGTTCACGATTTTCGCCGCGTCGATCGTGGGTGCGATCGTTGGGTTAACTCAGAAATTTCTGGTCCGACAAGAGTGGTCTCGGCCCTTGCCTTTCGGCCCCTATCTCGCCCTCGGAGCGGCGGCCTGGCTTTTCGCCGGTTCGTCAGTATGGGACTGGTATTGGCGCTTGTTGAAGGTCGGAGGTCAGCCGCATTAAGGGAGAAAATGTTGGTAAACGGGATACCTTATCGGACGGTTTGGCTGGCGGAGGATGGTGCCTCCGTCGAGATCATCGATCAACGGCGACTACCTTTTTCCTTTGAGGTAACCAGCCTGCGCTCGGTGGACGAGGTGGCGGGGGCGATCAAAGACATGCTGGTGCGCGGGGCGGGCTGTATCGGGGCTACGGCGGGTTTCGGGATGGTTTTGGCTGCATTTGAGTGTTCCGGGAAATCATTGAAAGATAGTGAGTTTGACTCGGAATTTACGTCATTGGGGGGAAAACTAAAAGCGACTCGTCCGACGGCCGTGAATCTCGCTTGGGCGGTGGATCGCCAGGTTCGGGCGGTCAGGTCTGCGACGAGCGTTCAGGACAAACTCGCGGTGGCCCGCGCGGAAGCCGAGGCCATCGCCGATGAGGACGTGGACTGGTGTCGCCGGATCGGGGAGCATGGCTTGCCCTTGTTGGCCGAGTTATTTTGGGAAAAAGGGAAAAATGGTCCGTTACATATTCTCACTCACTGCAATGCAGGCTGGCTGGCCTTCGTTGATTACGGCTCAGCGACCGCGCCGATCTATGCCGCCCATGCAGCCGGGATTCCTGTTCACGTCTGGGTGGATGAAACGCGGCCGCGCAACCAGGGGGCTCGCCTAACCGCGTGGGAACTCGCCCAGCAGGGCGTGCCGCACACGGTGATCGCCGACAATGTGGGTGGCCACCTCATGCAACACGGCTTGGTCGATGTTGTGATCACCGGAACCGACCGAACCACGGTCACCGGCGACGTCGCCAACAAGATCGGAACGTATTTGAAGGCACTCGCAGCGAAGGACAACGGAGTGCCGTTTTATGTGGCCTTGCCGTCATCGACCTTCGATTGGCAGACGCGCGACGGCGTCACCGGGATCCCCATCGAGCAGCGAGACGGGATGGAAGTCCGCACGATCAGCGGCATGATGCACGATGCAGCCCCGTTCGGGCCGGAGACAGAAGTGAATCTGCTTGCCGAGGGCACACCGGTGGGGAACTATGCTTTTGACGTGACCCCGGCTCGGCTCGTTAGTGGGCTGATCACCGAACGCGGAATTTGCGAAGCTCGCGAAGAGAGCATTCGGGGGCTTTTCCCGGAATCTTGCTGATCGCATCACCCGAATTTTTGTTTTCATGCCTGTTAAAATTGATCCTGCCCTCCATGTGGAGAAGAAGCCCCCTTGGATCAGGGTGCGCCTTCCGAATAATCCCGTTTTTTGGAATACCAAAGGCCTCATCGAGGACCTCAAGCTCGTCACGGTGTGTGAAGAAGCTCAATGTCCGAACCGCTGGGAGTGCTGGGGGCAGGGGACGGCCACCTTCATGATCGCCGGAGATCGCTGTACCCGCGCCTGCGGATTTTGTGCGGTGGATACGCGCCGCCCCCTCGCTCTCGAAGCCGACGAGCCGGAACGCGTCGCCGAAGCGGTCTCGCGGATGGGGCTGAATCACGTGGTCATCACGGCGGTGGCGCGCGACGATTTGCCCGACGGCGGAGCCTGCCATTTTGCGAATACGATCTATCAAGTGCGGGAACGCAACCCGAATACGGTGATCGAAGTTCTGGTGCCGGATTTCGTCGGTCGGGACGACGCGCTCTGGGTGGTCATGGAGGCAGCGCCGCAGATCTTTAATCACAATCTGGAAACGGTCGAACGGCTCACTCCCGTGGTGCGATCGATGGCGGAATATCGGCGCTCCCTCGCGGTGCTTCGCCGCGCCCGCGAGATGGCGACGGAGATGGGGCGTCGTTGCGCCACCAAAAGCGGAATCATGCTCGGTCTGGGCGAGCGTGAGCCCGAAGTGCTTCAGGCGATGGATGATCTGCGGGCGCACCAAGTGACCGTCCTCACCATGGGCCAATACCTGCGTCCTTCGGCGAAGCATCTGCCGGTGGTCGAGTATCTGGAGCCCGAAGTATTTGATCGATATCGCGAGATCGCGTTGGAGAAGGGCTTCCGCCACGTTGCTTCCGGGCCGCTGGTGCGGAGCTCGTATCATGCGGCGGACTTCAAGCCGGAGCTCGATCCCGAGGCTTGATCGGTCGGGTTCTGTCCCCGATGACGTGATTTGATACCGGTTTGTTCGGGTGAACTTTGGTGGTATGGTTTGTGCTTCACAAGTCACCAGTCGGATCTGTCCTGTTTTGAGGCGACTCTTGCTTGCCGGAATCCGCCAATCGTGGCATCTTGCCGCGACGTGATGTGAAATAAGCTATGAATCCCCCCCAAATGCTGCTCCGCACCACGCTGTTGTCTCTTTTTACGCTGTCTTTATTGACCGGGGTGATCGTGACCGACTTTTACTTGCGGCACGAAGAGACCCGCAAGGCCAAACGGTTTCTGGCGACTCGGGGCGTGGAGCTGAATATCGATAGCTCCATTGCGGCGGCGGAGAAGGGTGAGATATTGATTTTGGAGTCGCTTGAGAAGGCCGGGATCAGTCTGGCAAGCCAGGATGCCCTTGGGAAAACCCCACTCATTGCCGCAGTGGCCAAACACCAGCCGGTCGTAGTCGATTTCTTGCTCGAACGGGATGCCGTGACCAAATCGATCAATGTCCAGGTGCAGGCAGAGCGGGCCTCGGCCCTGACTTTGGCGCTGCGAGATCGCGATTTTGCCCTGGCGGAACGTTTGCTCAAGGAGGGCGCTGAAATTGACTTGGATCAGGCACCGGGGCTGCCTTTTCTGGTCGCGGCCGTGCAGAGCAAGGACCGAGAAATGTTGGATTTCCTGCTCGGTCACGGGGCTGACGTGGACTATCGCAGCGCCCAGCCGACGACCGCGTTGGCTCTGGCCTCGGAGGCGCAGGATCTGCCGCTGATGACGGTTTTGCTGAACGCCGGGGCAGATCCGGATGTGCGGGGAGTATCGGGCAAGCCACTTTTGATCGAAGCGGTCAAAGCAGGTGACGGAGAGCGGGCCAAACTCTTTTTGAGCCATCAGGCCGACGTGAACATCGAAGTCATCGAGTCGCGGGGGCAGCGAGTGACCGCCCTGAGTTATGCCTACGAGCTTGGCTTCGAAACGATCGCCGGGCTGCTCCTCGGCCAAAAGGCTAGTGCCGATGTCGCCGCTCTCTCAAGTGAGTCACTTTTGACCCGTTCCATCCGGGATCGCAACGGTGCCTTCGCCCAACGCCTGCTTGGTTCGGGAGCCAATCCGAATGGCCGGTCCGGCGAAGAGGAGACCCCCTTGCTCGCCGCGATCGGGCTAGAAGATTTGGATCTGGTCGATGTCCTCATTGCAGCCGACGCCGATCCCTCGCTCGCCGGAACAGGTGCGGACCGGGCACCCCTGTTCGCTGCCGTCGAGAATGGGAACATTGCGATGGCCCATCAACTCATCGTCGCTGGCGCCAAGCTGGACACCGACACCCTTCTCGGAGAAGCCTACGACAAACGCGACGACCCCCTGATGAGTCTTCTGCTCAATGCGGGAGCCGACCCGGAATCAACCTATCGCAGCACCGGCGAAAGGGTCTTCGACGTGGCCATTCGCGAGGGTTCATCGGGTGCGGTGCGAACTCTGCTGGCGGCCGGGGCAAAAATCGGAGACAATCTGTGGGCCGCTCTTTTGACCGGAGAGGACGACCTGGTCCGCTTGATTCTCGACGCCGGGGCCGATCCTTCGCAGAAGGGGGCCGACGGGCAGGATCCTCTTCACTATTGTCTCCTCCACGAAAAATATAAGGTGACCCGCATCCTTCTCGAAGGCGGGGCCAATCCGAATTCCAACTTCGATGCTGAAGAGACCTGGCTGGCGAAATCGATTCGCGAAGGCAACGCCCCGATCGCCTTGGCTCTGGTCGAGTCCGGCGCAACAGTCAAGGATGTCAAAACGGGTGACGGGCATACCCTTCTCGCCTGGGCCATCGCGCATAAGATGATCGACGTTTCGATCGCGCTGCTCAAGGCCGGCGTCGATCCGAACGCGACTGAGCGTTCTCCGGCCAGGGATGCTTTCGCCAAGATGTTCGAGAGCACGACTTTCCGGTATCATCTTCAGGTGGATTCCGGCGTCCGTCCGCTCATGATGGCCGCCGCCCAGCGGAATCACGACATCGCCCAGGCACTGATGGATTCCGGAGCCAAGGGGAATGTCTATACGCGCAAGTATCTGTTTCCGGTCGGAATCGGCGCGTGGTATAAGGATACCCGCATGATGCAGATCGTCCTGCTCGGAAAGGTGCCCGAGGTCCAGCCGCGCAGGTTGGTCATCGATATCTCCAGCCAGCGTCTCACGTTATACGAAAACGAGGTGGCGACGTTCAACTCCCCTGTTTCCACCGGGATGTCGGGCTATCGCACCCCAACTGGGGAATACGTAATTTCCGATAAGAATCGCCACCATATTTCCTCCATTTACCACTCAAGCATGCCATTCTTTCAGCGCTTCAGCTGTGCCGCCTTCGGTATTCACCAGGGGCATCTCCCGGGGTATGCCGCTTCGCACGGCTGCATCCGCCTGCCCTACGAGAGTGCCCGTTTCCTCTTCGGTAAGCTCGAAGTCGGCGATTATGCCGTCATTCAGGAGTAGGCATGATGAACTCAGTTCGCGGGATTTTTGACCCAAAAAGTTTTTCCCAGCGCGGACTCGCTTGAACAATCCGGCCAAAAGTGGACGAGTTCGGAGATTTCCCTGGTGGGGGATCGTCGGGCTACCGATGCTTGTTGCCGCGCTGTTTTCCGGAAGCGCCCGCACACAGATTGGTTACCAACTGGAGGACGCGACGATGGATTGGCGCCTTTGGGCGCGAAGTGGCTCCGATCCCGCGCCAGATCCGCGGATTGCGTTGATCGGTATCGGTGAGTTATCGCTGCGCTCGATCGGGCGATGGGAGGAATGGACGCGCGACATCCACGCCCAGTTTACTCAGGCCCTCACGTCGCGGCAACCCAAGGTCCTGGTATTCGACTTCTTTTTCTCGGAACCGAGTCGGAATTCCGAGCACGATGTGGCTTTCTCTGATGCTCTCGCCTTCCACCCCGATGCCATCACCGGATTCTTGACCGATCCGACGACCGTGCGGAGAATGCCTGATGAAGTGCCGTATTTTGGCAAAACCGAACCCATCAAGCAGATCGAAGGGGACCGCAGTCGGATCATCGGCGGGGAGGAAGCCACCATACCAATACCGGTGATTGCCGAAAGCGCCTGGACCGGGACGGTCGATTTTCCGGCTTCTTCCTACGACGGGATGGGGCGGACCCTTCCGTTGATCTGCCGGGTGCGGGATAAAATCTATCCCTCGCTGGTTCTGCAGACCGTCATGAGACTGGAGGAGTGCAACGCGGACAAGGTGCGCGTGATCCTGGGCGAATCCATCTATGTTCCGAAGGCGGATGGAGGGGAGCGAAACATCCCGATCAACCGCTCCGGTTCTCTGGAACTCAATTACCGCGACACCCAGAGACTGGAGATCATTGATTATTTCGCCGTGCTCGCCTCTCTGGCGGGCTTGGAGGAAGGTAAGCCATGGCCCGAAGGTATGCCGCCGTTGGAGGGGCAGATCGTCCTCGTGGGTCAGAGCGCCACCGGTCTCTCCGATTTGGGGCCGACCCCTTACAGTCCGACAGATCCACTTTTCCGCGTGCAGGCGACCGCGCTCAATTCGATTTTGATGGAGGACTATTTGACCAAGCCCTCCCCAGCTCTGTTCTGGGGGGGCTGGCTTTTGGTAGCCTGCTTGACACTTCTGGCGCTATTCCGCGCACCCGTGTTGATTTCTATTTTGGTTCCTGTTGCCATGCTTGCCGGATACGGGGCGGTCTCGTTTATGGTATTTGAGAGCCGGTCTTTGCTGCTGCCGATTGCACTGCCCATGATCGGGTTCGCACTGGTCCATGCGAACTTCCTCGGGACCCGCTTGCTCGCAGAGACCCGCGAGAAACGCTATTTGCGGTCCGTTTTCAGCACCTACGTCTCTCCCGAGGTGGTCAACAATATCGTGGCCTCCGGAGTCGCGCCGAAGTTGGGAGGGGAGCGGGTCGAGATCACCGCCTTTTTCTCAGATATCCAGGATTTCTCCACTTTCTCCGAGAAGCTAGTTCCCGAAACGCTCGTGGACCTGATGGTGGAGTATCTCTCGGAGATGACCCATTTCATCCTGCAAAGTCAGGGCACTCTCGACAAATACATCGGGGATGCCATCGTGGCTATGTTTGGAGCGCCCATTCCATTGCGGAATCATGCTTATGCGGCGGTCTCGGCGGCGATCAAGATGCAACAACGCCAGTTGGAGTTGCAGGAGCTTTGGAAAGGGCGTCCGGAGTTCCCCGACGTCGTCCATCGCATGCGCACGCGCATCGGGCTCAATACCGGCGATGCCGTGGTCGGGAACATGGGCTCGCCGCGTCGCTTCAATTATACCATGATGGGGGACAATGTGAATTTGGCGGCCCGTTGCGAAAGCGGAGCCAAATCCTATGGCATTTTCACCATGATCACCGGGGAAACGATGGCGGCGGCCGTCGCAAGTCAGGACGACGTGTGTTACCGGCCCCTGGACCGGATCATTGTGAAAGGCCGCACCACACCGGTCGAAGTGGTGGAGGTCGTCGGGAGCAAAAAAGAGGTAAGTGATGAAGTTCTGGAGGGACTCGATTACTACGCGATCGGGCTAAAGCACTACTACGAGGGAGACTGGGAGTTTGCCGCACAGACTTTTGAACGGGCCGCCCGTCGTGAGCGCTATCGCCCCGGTGAAAGTCCTGGAGTGAAGACCAATCCTTCCGTTTTGATGGCGGATCGATGCCGGACGCTTCTGGAGCTTCCTTTGGCGGAACCCTGGACTGGCGTCTTCCAGATGACCGAGAAATGATGAGTTTGGCGAACTTGATCAGAAAGTCTCCCAACGGCCCGGTTGGTCAAGTTTGATGCCGCAGGTGTGGGGTAGTCTTGCGTGACTTTGGGAGAGACCGGCTTGGGCTTCCAATTTCTCCGCGCAATGGTAATCTCCCGCTCAGACGAGCCACAGTTCCGCGTTGCTCAGGGGACTGTAATCGGGAATCCGGATGGCGACGTAGAGAAAGCCGCGATGCTGCCGACTCGCCGCAGCTTGTTCCACTAGTTCCTGGGACTCTTCTGTTTCCCAGGCGACCACCCGGATCGTTCCGTGGGACGGAGGCGGGCGGATGCCTGCAATGGCCCTATGATGGAGGGCTGTAAGTCGGAGGTCCCGTCGGTGGGGTGTAAGTCGGAGGTCCCGTTGGCGGGCTGTAAGTCGGAGGTCCCGTCGGTGGGGTGTAAGTCGGAGGTCCCGTCGGTGGGGTGTAAGTCGGAGGTCCCGTTGGCGGGGTGTAAGTCGGAGGTCCCGTTGGCG
>Ga0163144_10010999_pt1 | contig 19196 bp, 22 predicted proteins | sample OliLak19BULKMAT1_FD_123175 | JGI IMG/M metagenome (GOLD analysis project Ga0163144, IMG submission 123175) | Freshwater microbial mat bacterial communities from Lake Vanda, McMurdo Dry Valleys, Antarctica - Oligotrophic Lake LV.19.BULKMAT1 | ecosystem: Environmental > Aquatic > Freshwater >... | reverse complement strand
TTTAAATAGGCAACCACATCTTTAACTTTCTGGGCATCTTTTTTAGGAATAACCACAACACTCTGATCATTTGAAATAACCACTAAATCATCTACATTAACCAGCGCCACAAACTTATTTGGAGCAAAAACAATATTACCCTTAGCATTGGCAGCATACACATCACGGGCCTTAACAATCGTATTTTGGTTGGTAGGATTAATTACACCCTCTAGTGCATCCCACGATCCCAAATCGTTCCAATCAAACTTTGATGGCACCACTAAAACTTTTTGTGATTTTTCCATGACGGCGTAGTCAATAGAGTTGCTGGGCATTTGCATGTAAACTTCTTTTAATTTATCGGCATTTTTTAAACTTTTTTGTAGCCCTTCAAAAAACTTAAAACTCTCTGGCGAATGTTTAGCAAATTCTTCTAATAGAACTGAAATTTGCGCTACAAACATTCCGGCATTCCAAAAATACTCTCCACTGGTGATATATTTTTTTGCCGTTTCAAAATCTGGTTTTTCACGAAAGGCAGAAACTTTATATCCCTCACCTTTTTGAATATAACCAAAACCAGTATGAGGAAAGGTTGGAACCACACCAATAGTGACAATTGATTTAACTTTTTCAGCAATTGATTTGGCCTCACTCATGACCTCACGAAAACCTTTAGCATTTAAAATCACATGATCTGAAGGCACAATCGTTACAACATCACTCGCCTTGGCACCATTTTCTAATAAATGCGCCATGGCCAGCAATATACATGGGCCAGTATTTTTTCCGGCCGGCTCAAAAATAAGTCCATTTTGATGAGTCAAATTCTTTGAACATTCTTGGGCCAACTTACACTGATCATTTACAGTAACCACAAAACGCTCAGGCGCTTCAATCAGCCCATTAAAACGTAACAAAGTTTCTTCTAATAAAGATTTGTCTGAAGTTAAATTTAAATATTGTTTAGGTTTTTTAGAAGTAGACTCTGGCCAAAATCTTGTACCCTGCCCACCGGCCATAACGAGTGCATAAAACTTATTTGTCATGCGATTTTCCTACTCGAAACGAGCGATGATGTAGTCTTCATCTTGCAATAAGGTCTTTTCCTTACTAATAAATTCTTTGGCCTCTTGAATTGTCTTAAAGGCCCCCAGACTCACGCGGTACCACATTCCTTTACCAGAAATATTAACTTCAGAAATAATAGGCTCGTAACCACGAATACGAAATCCGTCTGCAAATTTTTCGGCCTCTTGGCGGCTGCGATGAGAACCAATCTGTACAGTGAACTTTCCGCTGAACTCATCACGCGAGGTTTTTCCTTTGTCGCTAGAAATTGTTGATTGAATTTTTTTGCTATCAACTTTTTCATCTTCAATTAAATTAGGCATCTCATTTTTTTTATCAACGACTTCTGCTGGTTCAGTAGTTGCAGCAGCGCCGGCCTTCCGAGTTGTTTTTAGTTTGCCAAATTCTTCTTGTAATTTCTCGTAAGTTGAATCGCTCGAATTCTTTTTTACCACCTCATGTGAATTTCCATGCTCGCTGTGACTTTCCTCAGGTTTTGTATGAGCTGCTTCTCCATGCGTAGCATGTTCGGCCGGAGCAACTTCAGCGGGAGTAATCAATTGCTTAACTTCTTCTTCATCTTGTGACAAAAGATCAACTTTTTTTTGATCACTAACCTCAAGCCCTTGTGCTTTAAAGGCATACGTCTTTCCAAATTTCACTCCTAGAACAAATGAAGTGATCGCAATCAAAATCATTAGAACAAAAATGAGTGCCACTTCTTTTTTAGCAAAGACGTAAAGTTTGGTTTTATTATCCATCAGCTTTATTTTACAAGGCCTTAGCGTTCTTTACAAATGGTTTTTACAATAAAAACGCACCCACGGAAAGCGCGCAGCTACTTTGGCATCATCTCTGCTATAGCGACTTTAATGGAGGTTCTATGAAAATCAAATTTAAAAATCAAAAAGGCCAAGGCGTTATGGAGTATCTCATTCTAACTAGCTTAATCGGTATTGTCTGTATCGTTGCGGTCAAACAGCTGGGCACAACGATAAAAACGCGTATTGATCACGTTAAAAAAGAAATTTCTGAAAATATCAAATGATTGCAGAAATCATGCTCTCTCTTCTTATTCTGCTCTCACTCACACTTGGCTCAGTGAAACTTATTTCACTGGGCCACTCTGATTCAAAATTTATGAAACGCTCAGCGATCGAAATCACTAAAATTTTGCGCCAGGAAAAATCTTTTTTTTGCTCAACACAAAAAAATACAACAATTAAAGTAACATGCCATGAACCCAATAAAAAAATACAATTACAATTTAATTCATACTAAAAAAGCTCAGCAAGGCGCCATCACAATTTTTGCGTTGACCATGACGTTAATGATGGCACTTTTTTCACTCTTTTTTTTACAGATCATGCAGCTTAATCATCAACTTATCCACAAAAGATTTGAAACCTATTTATGTTATCGCTACCAAGATCAACGTTTGAAAAAACATATTGAGCGTATGAAAAAAATAAATATTCTCATTGCCACTGCCTTCTACGCACAGTTTTCACCCAATCCAGCGATCTCTGGCGCTGCAAAATTAACATTGGAAATTATCAAGAACTCACAAAATGTATACGCTGGTGTTTTCGTCGCTAAAACATTAAAGACGCCACACTGTACTTCAGTGCAAAATATTTCTTACCTAAAGGGCTACCCCTTCAAAAACTCTGGCCTGGTCCTTGCTCGTCTTCCCGATCAAAGAGCTTATTTAAAAGGCGCAACATGGAAAAATTATCTTTATCACTCACCCGCTTCAGATCGTTTCATTTTAGAAATAACGTATCGCGATCAAGAAAACAAAAAGACAGAGTTAAAGGAAATTCCTCTAACCGTGGCAGTGCCGTCCTGGAAACGCTACTTTGGACCTCTTTGAATGTTGCCATCCTTATGAGCGTTATTAATTGTTATAAACAGGTAAGACATAAAACCAGACAAGACATTATAAATTTTGAAACAAAATGGAATCAATATGGAAACTAAAATCATCCCCACAAAAAAGATCGACTACATCATCTATTATAAATTTGCTTGCCTGTTAGTTGTTACCAACCTAATGACCTATTTAATAACGTCTCCAGGTATCGAAGTAAATAAAGACGAGAAGTCCCCTGACAACTATTCTCGCATCACCTGGCCGGTGACCTCACGTTTATCAAATGTAAAAATACTTAATCAAAAAATTAATCTCTACTCTTCTAAGAAAAAATTAATTGTTGAAAATGCCCTTTTTATCAGTGAGGAAAATGGGGAATCAGCTGATAACAAACTTTTAACCATGGACATAGCAAATTCACAAATCGAATTATTAATTGAACATACAGGCGAAGAAGTTTTAGCTTTGCCTAGTTCAGACAACACTTTGGAGGATAGAACCCATGAAGTTAATTTATAAAGTCATTTTGATTAGTTTTTTTATACCCGCAGCGTGGGCGCAAAAAATTATCATCACCTACCATAATGATAGTGATCGTAGAGATATGGTTTATGAAGTTTTAACAGAAAAATTAGGTTTGCCTGAATCATTTATTACCACCATCGAAACAAGCAATCCCTGTCTTAGGCGTCCAGAAGTTGTATTACAAATTTGCATCGAAGATAGTGGGAAAATATATTTCCCTGTCGCACGCAGAGATATTTTAAGAAAATCATTTAAGGTTTTTTTAAAGGATAGAGAATGAAAAGAAAATATGAAAAGTCTGCTCAAACCAAGTTCAAACAGACTCAAATTGAAAATTATTTAGTGTGGATAGCAAATTTAGGAGTCGTTCCCTTATTTTTGTTTTGTTGTTTTCTTCCACGGCCACCATTTTTTGCTCTACGTACTCTTTTTACTGATGTTGCAGCTGTTCTAGATACCATAAAAACTCCTAAGTATTACATTAAAGGCTTACTTCTACCTAAAATGCTGTTGGCCGTCAAGGCCATACTTCTAATTTTGCCTATGTGTAATGGGGCATTTGCCTCTGAACATATCTATCTATCAGTAGGTGAACATGCTGAAATTTCAATGGCACAGGTGGATAAATATTCAGTTGGTACGCCAAATATTGTGGCGCACAAAGTCATCGCCAATAACAAAATACTTATTAAAGGTAAGAATATTGGAACCACTGAACTTATAATTCTAAAAAAAGATAGCTCAGTAACCTACAATATACAGGTTGTTGATAAAAAAAATCTCTCCTCACTCCCCCCAGGTATCAGAAAACAAGGCAACTCATTAACGGGAAAAATTTCAGATTTACCATCCCTCTGCCAGCTGAAAAATTTATACGAAAAAAATCTTTCTTCTTTTTCCAATAATAAGATTAGTTTAAATCAAAAAATGAAAAGTGATTTGATAGCAGAAGTTTATCAATACTTTTTCAAACGAGGCATGGAGCAAATTGAATGCAGCGCCAACCAAGGAATTATAAGCTGTCTGGTTGATGAAATTCCGACTGAGTATCAAAAAGAAGTTAAGGACTTAGCACAAAAAAAATGTGTCATCATCAATAGTACCAAAATAAAAAATCAATTTAATTACAAAATAAAAATCAAGATTGTACAAATTGAAGATCTAAGCGGTAAAGAAGTGGGCTTTGGTTTAGATAAAATTGATACTGGTTGGGGCGATATTTTCACACTAGGAACAATCGGCCTTTTAAGCAGAAATCAAATTTTTATAAACGAACAAAAGCTACATGTTTCAACCCTGGGCGAACCTGAAGCAATTTTAAGATTAGATAACGAACTACAAATACAAGTGGGCGCTGAAGTTCCTTACAAAATGACTTCTAGTGAAAGTACCGGAGGGGTAAATCGGCTGGAATGGAAATTTGCTGGACTGGGGGTAAAACTCACATTAAAAAAAATCGGTAATCAACATTTACTTGAATATCAAACAGAATTTACCCGCCCTTCAACCGATGGATCAATTTCTGGTAGCAAACAAAAATCATCTCTTATTATTACTCCTTTTGTACCGATCGAAATTTTCAGAATCGGTTATCAAACTCAAGCGGAACGTCTTAGTGCACTACCTGGTATTAATGACATTCCCATCATTGGTGAAATCTTTAAATCAAAAGGCAGCGAGAAAACTTTTAAAAATATAACAGGCCTAGTGCAATTAGAAAGGATGGAAGAATAAATGGATGAGTTATTGAAAAAATATAAAAAATACTTTAAAGAATGGCTTTTATCGGGAAGAGTTCCTGAACATCAAGAGCTACTCAAAGAAATTATTGCTGGACTTGCGGAAGAAATTTCATCTAGTGACTGGCAAAAGTTTCATTTGATCGCACAAAACTGGAACGACACCATTTGGAATTTAAAATTTCTTGATCCTTTCTTAGAAAGACCTTTTGAAGAATTAGTTTTTTACCATCATCAAAAGTTGGGCATCTTCGTTCATGGCCATTTTTCCTTACAAGATTTAAACTTAGACGAAAATGATTACATGGTTTTCCTAGAAACTCTGGCCATTAAGGCCAAGCAGTCATGGAATTTTTCCTCTCCTTTTAGTAGTTTTCAGTTTGAGCTCAATAATCAAAGCTATCGTTTTGCATTGGTGCACCCATCACTCTCCACTAAAGGAGAGGCACAAATTTTTATCAGAAGGCAATCTGTGCGAGGTCACGCTCTTGAAAATTTTTCGAAAAACAAGCATGAAGAAGAAACATTAAATTTTTTAGTTAACCAAAAAGCTAATTTTGTTATCTCTGGATCGACTGGCAGCGGAAAAACAAGTTTATTACAAGCGCTGCTTAATCATCATCAGTACGCGGAAAATACCATTATCCTTGAAGACACACAGGAAATTACCTTGCAAAAGCCGGGAGTGATAAATTTATTGGCCAGTGAAAATACTCCCAATAAAAGTTTGAAAGATTTATGCGCCTACGTCTTAAGAATGAGACCTGAGCGTTTAGTGGTAGGAGAATTAAGATCCAAAGAGATAGTGCCCTTTATTTTGTTAATGAATACTGGTCACAAAGGGCTCATGAGTACACTGCACGCCAATAGCGCCAAAGAAGCGCTGCATCGCCTAGTCACCTTATTTTTATTATATAATGATAATATGGATATGCCTTATGAGTTGGCCTTGAAATTAATTACCAATAATATCGATTATGTCGTTCATTTAGAAAATAAAAAAGTAAAAGAAGTGATAAAGGTAATTGGAGCAGACGGAGCAATTGCTCTCTTTGAACAAATTATTGGGCCAGAAGATCAGTATGAAGCATCTTCGCTAAATCATGCCCCTTATCTGAAGGCACAATAATAGTTTCAACTTTTTTTCCGATGGTCGAAACTAAAGTTTGATTGTCAGTGATTCGTATTTTTCCTAAATTAGGCAGCATCGATAGTTCTTTCATCACCTCTTCTGCCAAACCTTTTCTGGCATAAATCCAAAGCGTGGTAAGATTATTTCTCCAATTAAGTTGGGTTAAATCAATATTATGTTTTTCCACCCAATCGGCAATTTGTTTTATCCTTTCAAGTTTTAAAGTATCTTCAAAAACAACAAATTCAATTTGCACATGATGAGGATAGACAGCAATGCCTTTTATTTTCGAAGTATTATCGCTCGATTTATCTTTAATCCAAGTACCCTTAGCGTCGGGTTGCAAGCTAGAGCCAACAAACACTGGTATATTTTTTCTTGCGGCCGGCATTAAGGTTTGTGAAAAAAGAACTTTAGAGCCGAGTTGTGCCATAGTGGTGGCCTCCTCGTAAGTTAAATCAACTAAATACTTTGCTCGTTCATCAATTCTAGGATCTATAGTGGCAACACCTGGAACATCGGTCCAAATTTCTATGGCAGAAGCATTAACCGCTTCGCCCATTAATGCGGCAGAAAAATCCGAGCCTTCACGACCCAAAGTAGTTGTTTCATCGCCAACGGTTTTACCAATAAAGCCCTGAGTTACATAAACTTTTTTTAACGGTAAAATTTTCAGGAAGTTTTTTGCAATACTCTCCAATTGCGGACGGGCCCTATTAAAGGCATCGTCAGTAATAATAAAATCTCTGGCATCTAGTAGTTCGCTGATGACATTAACTTTTTTTAAAGCGGCGGTAAAAAGGAGAGATGAAATCCTCTCGCCCATCGCATACAGCGCATCCATCAGTCTTGCATTGCAATGTTTTTGCTCGAAGACTTCATTTGATATTTTTTTTAACTCGATAAAAAGATTTTGGAATTTTGTCCATTCACTAAAATTTAAATCTTCCCCTATTTTTTCATGACGAGACTCGATCAAGCAAAGCAAAGAATCTAGCTCGGTACGGTTTTGTTTTTTTGCCAGGGTTGCCACTTCTTCTAACTGATTGGTGGTATTTTGTGTGGCACTGATGACAATGATTAGTCTTTCTGGATTTGCGGCAACAATACGAGCACAGCGAAGCATCGCCTCACTGTCTTTCACACTGCTGCCACCAAATTTAGAAACTATACTCATTCTATCGTTTTAATTTTTTATAAGTTAAACGTTTTGGAGTCAGTGCACTCTCGCCTAAGCGCATTCTTTTATCTTCTTCGTAATCAGAAAAGTTTCCATTAAACCAAACGACTTTTGAGTCACCTTCAAAGGCCAAGATATGAGTCGCTAAACGATCTAGAAAGTAGCGATCATGGGAAATAACGACGGCGCAGCCAGGGAAATCCATCAAGGCCTCTTCAAGAGCGCGTAGTGTATTCACATCCAGATCATTGGTTGGTTCATCTAGAAGAAGAACGTTCCCTTCATTTTTAAGCATGGTCGCTAAATGCACACGATTTCTCTCACCGCCTGAAAGCTCAGAAACTTTTTTGTGATGATCGTCACCAGAAAAATTAAATTTTCCAATATAGGCCCGCGAATTTATTTCTCGTCCACCAATTTTTAAAATCTCGCAGCCATCCGCGACAATATCCAGCATCGTTTTATTAGGATCAAGCATACGGCCTTGATCAACGTAAGACATTTTTACACTATCACCAATGCGGATCCCTCCCACGTCAGGTTTTTCTTCTCCCATAATCATTTTAAAAATGGTGGTCTTACCAGCACCATTGGGCCCGATAATTCCCACGATACCGCCCGGAGGAAGTGAAAAATTTAAATCTTCATAAAGAACTTTATCGCCAAATGATTTTGCGACATTTTTAAATTCAATAACTAAATCACCTAAACGTTCACCGGGTGGAATAAATAATTCATTTATCTCAACTCGTTTTTCTTTTTGTTCCTTTAATCTTTCTTCATATTGCGAAATACGAGATTTAGACTTTGCCTGACGAGCTTTTGGAGAACTTCTAATCCATTCCAATTCTTCTTTGAGAGATTTTTGTCTTTTGCTCTCGGTTTTTTCTTCTTGTGCTAAACGTTTAGATTTTTGCTCTAGCCAACCAGAATAATTTCCTTGATAAGGAATTCCATGTCCGCGATCTAATTCTAAAATCCATCCCGCTACATTATCTAAGAAATAACGATCATGGGTTACGGCAATAATCGTTCCTTTGTATTGTTGTAAATGTCGCTCTAACCACCACACTGATTCTGCATCTAAATGGTTGGTAGGTTCATCTAATAAAAGAATATCTGGTTCTCTTAAAAGCAAACGACATAAGGCCACGCGCCTTTTTTCACCACCGGATAAATGATCAACTAATTGATCTGCTGGCGGACAGTTTAAAGAGTCCATCGCCAAATCTAAACGGCTGTCAATATCCCAAGCATTGCAGGCGTCTAATTTGTCTTGTAGGTCTGCTTGACGGGCCAAAAGTTTATTCATTTGTTCATCATCAGTCACAATTCCTAGTTGTTCATTCACATGATCAAATTCTTTTAAAAGATCCATGATGGGTTGCACGCCTTGAGAAACTATTTCACGAATAGTTTTGCCGGCCTCAAGATGCGGCTCTTGCTCTAAATAGCCAACGCTATAGCCTTTGGCCAAAGTCATTTCGCCAATAAAGCCTGTATCAACTCCAGCAATAATTTTAAGTAAAGTTGATTTACCGGAACCGTTTAGACCCAAAACACCAATTTTGGCGCCATAATAAAATGATAACGAAATATCTTTTAAAATTTGTTTTTGTTTATAAACTTTTCCCATTTTGTGCATGGAAAAAATAATCTGTTTATCTAAAACGACCGCCATAAGACCTACCTTTTTTTGATCACAGATTAATACAGCTGGGGCGTTTAAACAAGAGAGCGAAAGAGACTCATTATCATCACAAAATAGGTGGGAAGAAAGAATAAGATCAAAAACAAAAATTTTAGTGCCTCCAGGCCTTTTTCTAGGCCTTGTAAGCGATCGCGTTTTAAGTAAGTTAGCTCACTAATTAAGAATTGAACTTCATTCTGAATCGACGCGCCTTTTGTGATGAGCTGATGCAAGGCCTCGCGAAGAATTTTTTGCAGCTCCTTTAATCTTTGCTCCTTGGCATTGGTATTCATCACCTGGGCCTTTTCGATCACTTTTGACAGGGGCAAACCGGCGCGCATAAGCATTTTAAAAGTTTGCACCGACTGCAATAATTCTTCGACACATTTTAATTTTTTAAGCTCTTTTTTTTGTGCCACATACAAAAACAAAAAGACTCCTGAAAGTTGCCAGAAAATTAAGATAATTTTTATGGCCCAGTTCACTTTTATCTCAGGGAAAAACCATCTGGAGAAAAAATAAAAACCCCAAGTGCAAATGGCGGTTAGGAAAAATTGCATCATGGAAGATATCTTAATGGCCCATTTTTTTTCTTCAAAACGAATATCCTCTTCCAGTGATTCCCGCACATCAAAAAGTGCACCGGAAACTGAAGTGCCAAAGGTTTTTTGATAGCTTAGAAGCTCTAAAATATACTGAGCATAATTTTTATAAGTTGGGAGTGGCGACTGCAATTGAATTTGCCCATGCAAAAGTTTTTCACGCAGGCCAGTCACCTCAATAAATAGCTGCCGACCGCGATAAGGTGAGTAAAAAAGTCTAATTTTATGCACCCATGGAACCAGCGCTTCCTGCAGTTTTTTGTAATAACTGGCAGGGATAAAAACGGGACATAAAATAAGTAGGCAAAGACACCACATCATAAGGTAGTAAAAGCAATATTTTTGCCAAAAATGGCAGGCAAAATCGTTTTGTGTTTGACGAGAATTCAAGAGTATGGGAATTTAAAAGTGATGGAATCTTCCAATATTGCAGAATTAGAAAAAACCGTAGGGGCGCTCACTAAATTGTGTCAGGAAATTAATCCGTTTAATCCACTGACAGAAAACGAGCGAGCGAGCTTAAAAATGCTGGAGATCAATCCAGAAGAAAATCCCTACGCCATCACCAATCAACTAATCTTACGTTTAGAAAATTCTATTGAAGCCCTCGAAAATTTGCGTCGGTTGAGGCAATAATGGATCGATTAGTCGTACTACATCCTATCACTTGGAAGATGTTTAAACAGGGACATCCTTGGGTTACTGAAGATTCATACACTAGAAAGTTTCCCAAAAATGAAAACTGGCTACATGCAGAGCAAGCCGGATTAAATGCACTTATTCTACATGACCCAGGTCATCCAAAAGTGAAGGCCAGACTTTGGAGCTTACAAAAAATTGGTGAACAAAAATCAACCGAAAATACCTTTGAAAAAGATTTTGTGGAAAGACTGCAAAAGGCACTTCACACTAGGCACACTATTAAATTGCACCAGCAGCGCGAAAATATTTATTTAGTATTTGGTGAAGCTGATCATATTCCAGGTCTGTGGATTTTAAAACTCGGAAAAATTTTAATCCTGCAAACTTACGCCATGATTTGGCAAAAAGAACCGTTTAAAAAAATGGTAGAAAGTAACGTCATGAAGGAAGTTAAGAATCTTTATCCTGATGTACAGGAACTTCATTGGCAAACCAGAGTGACAGTAGAAGAGAATCGCCAAGGCGATTCAGGTCAAAAGAATTTAGAATTTGTCTTAAAAGAATTTGGTATCAACTATAAAATCAAAATTAATCAATATTACGACTTTGGAATTTACACTGACATGTCTTCTATTCGTGAAAGCATGGTATCGTATTTAAACGACAAGAAAGTTTTAAATTTATTTTGTTATACTGGGGCCTATAGTTTGTTTGCTCTAAAAGCTCACGCTAAAAGTGTTTACTCAGTAGATCTTTCGGAAAAATATTTAGCGTGGTTAGAAGAAAACTTAAAACTAAATCCCGATCTTCCTGCGGCCAATCACCATAGCGTGCATGCTTCTTGTACTGATGCTCTAAAAGATTATATTGGCAAAAAACAAAAATTCGATTTTATTATTTGTGACCCACCGAGTGCTTCTAGTGATGGCAAAAAAATTTCCAATGCTTTTAAAAATTATGAAGTGCTTATTCCCTTGATGAATAAAGTTTTAAATCAAGGCGGACATATGCTCATTTTTTTAAATACTCATCAAGTGACTGATAAAAAATATACCGAAAAAATTAAGCATCTCTTACAAGAAGTTCCGGGTAGCTTTCTCATGGAAAAACATGTGAAGCTACATCAAGATTGCCCTACCCTAAACGGGTTTCACGAGGGAAATTATCTCAAAGGTATTTTAATTAAAAAAGAGAGATAAAAAAATAGTCTAGAGCTTAACAATCCGATCCAAGGCCTTAAGTAGGGAGCGGGCCATCTTAAAATCTTTTTGCACACACTCTTGGTAAACTTTTGGCAAGGTTCCGTAGCTTAAAGCATGATCAAGCTTAAAATCTTTCCCAAGTTCATTGTGAGTTAGTGGATGAAGTCTAAAATCGAGAGCGCGTCCTCCCAATAAATTAGCACCACCTCTTTTTAATTTTCGAGCAGATGAACCTGATAGAATAAATGTGTGCTTTAGTTTTTCAATACCTTTTTGTACATAATCTAAAAGTGCTGGAACTTTTTGAATTTCATCGACAATCACCAAACTACCATTATCGAGCGCTAAAATTTGCTGCCAAAAAAGTTCTGGATTTAAGCGATAGCTCTGCTCTATTTCTGGATCTAGTAAATCAATGAAGAGGTCGGCATTTAATTTTTCAAGAATTGATGTTTTTCCGGTCGCTCTTGGTCCAAAAAGAAAACAACTATGCTTTAAGGATTTTAGCTCTAGTTAACGTTTGTAAGGCAAGTTGTTACTTGTGGCCATAAATAACAACTCATCATTGATTTATGGTTAGGGTCAATTTGTTATTTACTGACTAAACGATCTTTCCAAGCACGAACTTCTGGATCAAGATAATCGTACATCATAGTGTCTAATGTATATTGAGAGTATTCATAGTCTGTAGTGTGAGTTAAGCATTCGGTCGGACAAACTGTCGTGCATAGACCACAATAACAACAAAGTGCTGTATCGATTGTGAATTGAGTTAGGTTTTGCTTAATTGCCGTTCCATCGGAAGTTTTTAATTCTGGGTCTTCTTTGCTTCTGGGGGTTGAGGCGATGTAAATACAATCAACCGGACACACTAGAGCACATTGAGTACATGAAATACAATCATCAGCATTATTAAACAAACGTGAGCGAGAGTTATCAGGAAGCACTTCTCGCACTTCTGGATATTCGATGGTCACTGGCTTTACAGAGTAAACATATTTAAAAGTAATCATCATACCTTTAAAAGTTGTGCTAATAGCGCGCCAAATATTTCCAAAATATTCTTTAACTGTTACTTCATCTTCTGGATTTGCGTTTACGTTCATAAAAACCTCTAAATTTTTTTAGCGATCCACTTCACCTAATACAATATCAATACTACCAATCGATGCCACCAAGTCGGCAATCATTTGCCCTGGAGCAATTTCAGGAAGAACTGAAATATGAGTAAAACAAGGAGATTTAACTTTTAAACGATAAGGAACTTTATCACCCTTAGAAATAATATGATAACCAATCTCACCGCGAGCACTTTCCGTGCGATGATAGATTTCACCTTCAGGTAATTTAATAACTTTTTTCACTTTGCTCATAATTGGGCCAGCAGGAATTTTATCTAAACACTGACGGATAAGACGAATAGATTGATGCATTTCACGCATTCGAACATCGTAACGATCCCAGCAATCACCTACCTGACCTTTTTTTCCTTCGCCCACAATAACGTCAAACTCTAACTCTGGATAAATTGAGTAAGGTCTATTTTTACGTAAATCCCACTTCACTCCAGAGCCACGAAGCACTGGTCCAGTTAGACCGTATTGATAACAAAGATCAGTACTAATGATTCCCACGTTGGCAGTTCTACCAATAAAGATTTCATTTTCACCTACCAGTGTATGGTATTTTTTGATATTTTCTTCGATCTCATCTGATAAGAGGGCAATTCGTTGTAAATGATCATCAGTCAAATCATTCCACACACCGCCAATCCACATATAATTATAAAGTAGACGAGCGCCAGAAACTTCTTCAAAAATTCTTAAAATATTTTCGCGATCTTGAAAAGCATATAAGAACGGCGAGAAAGCACCAAGGTCAATAGCGTAAGTTCCAAAGAACATTAAGTGGCTGGCGATTCTTTGCATTTCACCAATGATCGCACGAATAAATTCCGCACGACGTGGAACTTCTTGGCCTAACATTTTTTCCACGGCAATGGCGTATCCCCATTCCATATTCATGGCGGCGAGATAGTCCATACGATCCACAAAAGGAATAATTCCTCGGTAATCCAAATGCTCACAATGTTTTTCCATGCAGCGATGCAGATAACCAATATGTGGAATTACCTCAGCGACAATCTCTGAATCGGTTTTAATTTCCAATCGCAAAACTCCGTGCGTTGCCGGATGCTGCGGGCCCATGTTTAAAGTTAAAAGTTCTGTCTTAAGTTTTTCTTCTGTCATTACTTGATTCATAACTTATACCTGCTTGCCTTTTAATTCTGGACGAACAACATTGCGCCCCTCTTTAAAAGCAAGATCTTGAACATTGGTAAAATCTCTTTCAGCAAAATTCATTTTATGTTCTGGGTTAACTTTCATACCTTGATAAATTTCTTGTACTTTATAATCTTTGCGTAGTGGGTAACCTTCCCAATCGTATGGACAAAGAATGCGACGTGGATCTGGGTGTCCAACGAATTCTATACCAATCATATCAAAGCATTCGCGCTCTTGCCAGTTGGCCGATTTCCAAACGTTCGTTACGGTGTCAACTTTTGGTAGAGAGCTATCGTTAGTTTTTGGTAATTTTACTTTTAGTAACAATTCTAAATTTTTAGTGAAACTGGCGAGCACATATGTCACTTCTAAATAATCCACAAAGTCTGCTCCAGTGATAACTTGCAAAACATTAAAATCAAATTGCGGAGCACTTTTTAAAGTTTGGCAAACGCGAGAAATTAATTTTGCTTCTACATAAACCACATCGTCACCAACACCTAATCCCTCTTGTTTTACGAAGGGAACTAAGATCGCATTACAACCTGGAACTGCACCATTTAATAATTCTAAAATTTGATTATGCATGCTTCACCCACTTGTCGCGTACTAATCTTTCGTTAGCAATTTTCTTTTGTAGAGTCATTAGGCCTTCGATCAAAGCTTCCGGTCGTGGCGGACAGCCTGGAACATAAACATCGACAGGAACAACTTCATCCACGCCTTTTAAAACGTGATAACCGTGTTGCCAATAGGGTCCACCTTTATTGGAACAAGATCCCATCGAGATAACATATTTCGGTTCGGCCATTTGTTCGTAAAGTGTTTTGATTCTTGGCGCCATTTTTAATGTCACAGTTCCTGCCACAATCATCAAATCGGCACGACGTGGAGTGGCCATAAATGCTCCACAACCAAATCTTTCCAAGTCATATTTGGCGGCCCCACTCGCCATCATTTCAATCGCGCAACAGGCCAATCCAAATGTCATGGGCCACAAAGAGTTTTTGCGTCCCCAATTCATGAATTCATCAAGTCGCATTAATACAACACCGTCTTGCATAATTCTCCATGCCTAAATCAATAAAAATTAATAGTTTAATACTACATCAATTTTTTAAATAGTCGATTAATTTAAGCTTTGGCAGCGGGCCCTATAGCTCTCTTCGTGGGATTTTAAAATTGCCGATTGTGAGGTGGTAATATCGGAAGGTTTTCTGGATTTTTCCTGACCATGTTCTTTTAAAATCACCAAGCGCTTTTGATCATTTTCGCAAACTTTTTTCATGATCCCTTCATATTCGTAAATGGCCGCCAAAGGATAGGGAAGTCCGTAAGCTGACGAAATAAATGGACCATCTAGATCAGTAGCTTCTGGAAACTGCGATTCTTCTAATTTGTGTTTCTGCAATTGCTGTTGAAATTCTTTGATAAATTTTCCTACGCGATAAAACTGTTTAACTCCGGCTTCTTTAGAAAAACCATGCTTCTGCGAATCATAAATATTTTGGCAACGAGAACGATCGGAAAGCTCGCCAGGAAATAACTCCTGCATCACCTGACATTCCACCAAATAAGCTTCGACTTCTCCGCCCACACCTTCAACTGTCGAAACAATAAAATCTTGAACCTTAAAATTTTCGCGGTAGGGATTAAATGGTTCGCGAAAAGTATAGTGAGTTAATTCATGAGCTAAATCTAACAGTGCATCCATGGGATATAAGTTCACATTCAAAAAAACTTTCGAGCGCGACTCATAAATTATTTTATCTGGGTACAGCGGAGAAAATTTTCGCACTAGCGTAGTATCGGTAATAGAGCCTTTGCCTGGCTTAATCACATCTAGAAGAGTCAGCCCTTCTTCGCGTGCTTTTTTTTGTGCCTTTAAAATAATCCTTTCACCAGTTTTTGATTTTGCTAATTCCTGAATAAGTACTGCTATGGCCTCACGATTATTTTTTTTTAAATTAGTCCAGGTCTTGCGGGAATGTAAGTCTACACCATTATCAATGGTCACCACTCGCTCTCTTTTAAAAAAACTTCCTGCGAAAACATTTTGCACACAAAAGAAAAATAAAATAAAAGCGTACTTCATAGTACGAACTTTTCGGAAGTTGCTAAGTAAAACTCAAAAGACCTTCAGTGTGGAGGAAAAATATGCCGCTAAATATTTGATTTAATAACGTAAACTGACTATTTGTTTGGTACTTTTATCTGCCAGATTAAATTCTGGACCATTTCGCTCGCTAATCTTATCGCCATTGATACTTAAAACTTCAATTTTCGAAGTATATTTTCCAGGATTTAAATAAAAATCTGTGAGCTGTAATTCACTGGGTAATGTACTCCAGTATCTTAGGTCAGCTTTTTCACTGGCGGCAATGAGCTTGGAGGCACCAATATATTCAACTACTGCTATGTTGCGAGCTAAAAATGCATTGGCCTCATTTGATCCAGCGACAAGTTTATAAGTTCCATACGCCGTAGCAATGGCAGCAACGTGTTTAAGCGCCAAGCGTGTTCCCACTCTCGAGTAGCGCCAAGCTGAATCTTCTGCAATGGCCTCTTCTGCGACGTCCCCTAAGGTTTGCAAAATAGTAATGTCTTTGGACAAAACTTCCGCGCCGCTCAAATCAAAAATCTTAAGACGCAACTTTTCTGAAACTGGACTGGCCGTCACTTTAGGTAATTCAAAACTAATCGAGACAGTTGCTGCTGCAATGGTACCAACCGCCAATCCTAAATAAGCACCAGAGGGATTCCATCCATTGGCCGGTGGTAAGAGTCCTAATTTTTCCGCCGCAAAAATTCCGAGTAGCTGAGCACCAAATCGCGCCACACCGCTGGTGCTAGGATCTTGCAGCGCTTTTTCTAAACCAAAATAAAATTCATCCGGTGTTTTTTCAGGAATTAAACCGCGCTCTAAAACAAAACTCACATTAGTTTTTTTTTGTGCCTTTAATTCGTTTGAAATTAAAAATCGCAGCTTGGTCGTTTTTAAATCTTGCGGCCGCAGCTGTGTGGTTAAATCTAAAATTTTCTGTGATAAAAAATCGTGTAGCGAATTATTTAACCAAGTACCGGCGACATAATCTTGCCGCACCTTCGCCTCTGACAATTCATGCAACTTAGAAAAGTTTTTTTTAAATTCAATAAATTTTTCATTAAAACTTTTAAGTCCATTAAGATTACGAAATAGAATATGATCAGCATCTTTGTAAAGTTGAAGCGCAATAAATAGATCTTCTCTGGTGTCAATCGCCTCATGAATTTGTGCACCAAAAACTTTGGCCAAAATATCATCTTTAAAAACACTATCCCCGCGCTTATCTTCTTTTAAGACTCTCAAAAAAGCATTCCATGCCACCACTTCCGCACGCGCAGAAAATAGTTGAGCACGATCATTATTTTTTAAAAATAATTTATAATGATTAAGTGCTTTATAATAATGCACCATCGAACGTTCAAAACTGGCACCATAATAAATATCATTACTGTCATTTAAAAGCCAAGCCTGGGCCTTGGCGGTGACACTTTTAGTGTATAAGGCATCAATCAGCTGGCCGGCCTCGGCCAAGTATTGATTCGATTCTTCCCAATTTTCTTGCAGGTGCTTTAATCTTCCTGCTTCCATCAAAAATAATAGTTTGGAGCGCTCTTCTTTTAAGTCTTTTGATTCGGTTAGAACTTTATAAGCACCTGCGTAATCATTCTTATTTAGCAAATCACGCATTTGATTTCGTTCCTTGCTCCCTTTGTGGGCGCAAGAAACGAAAAAAATTAAACTACAAAAAAGAAAAGATCTTACCAACCCACTCCGCCTTTTTTAGAAAACTTATTAAGCTTGGTACGAGTACGCAATACTTCCTCGGCCTTTTCAATGTCAGTCATTCTTAAATTGATGGCATATTCTTTAATGGTTTTCCCATCACGTGACTCTGGCTTCATAAAAACATTTCCAAAAATCATCAGATCAGCACCCGTTTGCTTGCCAATTTTCTTAGATGTTTTTGGATCAATCATTCCATCATTGTGATAAGTAATTTCTTTTAAAATCGCCTCACGAGCTGCCGCATCCACTAGAACAAAATCACCAGACATAGAAAGTTCATTTAAAAATTCATCATTAATGTCATTGATGGGAAAGTAAGCTTCACTAGTTAAGTTTTGTACTTCTCCCACAAAAACTCGCGGTGTACGACCCAGCGATCTTAAATAATTTTTAAAACCTTTATGTTCAGTCATTTGCTTAATTGTGTCTTTAACCACTCGCTCTGTATCACCGGCCACCCATTGATCAGTAATTTCCATCGCCTTTTCATCTGACTCAGCAGAGTCAACTCTTTTGGCCTTGAATCCACCGCAAGCCACTAGGTTAAACATTAAAACAACCAATAATAATTTTTTCATTAAATTTCTCCTTGTCTAGCTTTTACAAAATTTTCATCTGCCTTATCTAGGGCCTTTTGCACTTTTACTTTCATTTCTGCATCTTCAGTTTTCTTCACCACTTCAGTTGAAGCTTTACGAATCGCTTCCTCTAGATTTTTCTTTGGCATACTGACTAAAACGCCACAAGAATAAGCGACATAGTCTTTTTCAGCACCTTTATCTTGAAGATATTTTCTTTTTTCCCAATAAGTTTTTTGTACCGCCGCGCCATTTACAAAAGAGCTTATTTTTTCAACTAAGGTATTATCAATAAATTCTTTTAATCCGTTGGCACCAGGGGTATTAACATCGATTGAGGCTTTTCCTTCTAAGGTTTGACCTAAAGTTTTATCAATAAACGTTGCAATTTCACCCGCGATGTCTGACTTAGTATTGGCCTTGGCAATATCACAGGCCACTTGACGAGAAACTTTTGGTTCACTCTCAAACGAATAAAAATATAGACTCGCGACATCTTTACCGTTTTGTGCCGCCCAAACAGCAGCGTCTTCAATCCAACCTGGACGAGTGTTAGAACTAGCATCAATCACATCAAAATCACGTTTCAAATCTTCGTGCTTTTCTTCACGTAACTCACGACTCTCCTCTTCTTTTTTAACCGAACTGCCACATGCACTCACTAAACCTGCCACCAAAAGTAGCATCACTAATCTTTTTAACATAATCACCTCTAATCTAAATTAAGTTGATAAAAATTTTCCGTAAAATATTTTTTAAAATCTTCATTGTGTTGGTATTGTGCCTGCGCCTCGGTACGAGCAGTCTGCTCACTTTTAAAATTGAGTGATCCAACTTTTTTATTATGTAGCTCAACTGCG
>Ga0163144_10010998_pt1 | contig 19196 bp, 16 predicted proteins | sample OliLak19BULKMAT1_FD_123175 | JGI IMG/M metagenome (GOLD analysis project Ga0163144, IMG submission 123175) | Freshwater microbial mat bacterial communities from Lake Vanda, McMurdo Dry Valleys, Antarctica - Oligotrophic Lake LV.19.BULKMAT1 | ecosystem: Environmental > Aquatic > Freshwater >... | reverse complement strand
TGGACCGTCCGCGGCGCCAACGCCATCATCGCCCTCCGCTGTTGCGCCGTGAGCGGTCGCTGGGAGCAGTACTGGGAGCGTCGGGCCGCTTGACCCTACCCACATTCATGTCGCACACCCCCCCGGGCCATCGTGCTTGAATGTTCGCTTTTCTTTCGCCTATACTTCGCGACCGTGAACCCCACCCCGCGACAGAAACAGATTCTCGATTTCGTCACGCGCTCCATCGACCGCCGAGGCTTCGCTCCGTCGATCCAGGAGATCTGCGACCACTTCGATCTCGCCTCCACCGCGACCGTGCACAAGCACCTCAAAAACCTCGCGGCCCGGGGTCTCCTGAACCGTGAGTCGCACCGTTCGCGCGCCCTCGAGGTTCCAAGTGCGGTGCCCGTCGAGGCCGCGGAGATTCCGCTTCTTGGCCGGGTGGCCGCGGGCGTGCCCATCGAAGCGATTTCCAACCCCGACACCATCTCCGTACCCGCCGACTGGCTGGGGCGCGGGGAGACGTTCGCGCTGCGGGTCAGGGGTGATTCGATGATCGACGCCCACATCGAAGACGGAGACGTTGTCGTGATCGAACGCAAGGACGTCGCGCGCGACGGAGACACCGTGGTGGCCCTCCTGGACGATGCCGAAGCCACCCTCAAGGTCTATCGGACCGAAGCCAGCGGCCGCATCCGGCTCGAACCGCGCAACGAATCGATGAAGCCGATGATCTTTGACGCCGCCCGGGTCCGGATTCAGGGCACGGTCGTAGGCGTGCTCAGGCGCTACGGCCGGCGGGTCTGATCTCTCGCTCCAATCGACCGCGCGATCAAGGGATGGTCACGATCGCAAGGCCGCCCTCGACGATCTCGAAGGTCTTGTCGATGCCGCCCTCGAGAGTCAGCCGGTAGGACCCAGGGGAGAGGTTCTCCATGCGCTGGGTGAGCCTCGAGAGGCGGAACGAGCCCGGCCCGCCCTGTCCCATCCCTACGGGTGGTCCGCTGAGCGATATGAGTTGGCCCGACTTCGGGCCGGCCGCGAGGAACTCCTCGGTGGTTCGGAATTCGACGGCGCCGCCGGGCGTGAAGAGCAGCCTCAGGGGGACGGTCGATGGAGCCATGACATTCGGGATGCGCACCGGGGCATAACCCGAGGCCTGGGCGGTGACGGCATAGCTTCCCGCCGGAATGCCCGGGATCTCGCCCTTGCCCTCGCCATCGAGCGATACCGTCCCCGTGAAAGAGTCAACCGGACCCTCCTGAACCCGCACGAACAGACTTCTAAGGCCGAAGCCCATCTGGGCGTCGCGAGTCTCGAGGGCAAGGCCTGACCCGCGCTTGAGGGGAAGTTGCAGATCCTCCCCGGCCTCGGTGGGTCGCACCGTCCTCGTGACCGACTCATAGCCCGAGCGTCGCGCGGTGAGGCGATAGTCGACGGGCTCCAGATCTTCGAAGCCGAAGCGGCCCGACGTGTCGGTAGAGCGGGCGAGCCGCGGGTTTGGAGTGCCGGGGGGCGGGGACGCCGCGAGCTGGAGTTCAACCGTCGATTCGAGAGGCAGGCCGCTCACGTCGTCTACGACGGTTCCGCCGAGCTTCGCCGTCGGTATCACGAGGTCGATCGAGGTGTCGGCGGTGAGGTCGATGGTCTGCCGCGCCTGAGTTCCGAAATTCTCCGAGAAGGCCATCACGTTCACACGTCCGGCTTCGAGGCCCGACACCTTGAAGGCGCCGTTCTCGTCCGCCCGTCCACTCGCCTGTCGCCCCGTGGCGGCGGTAAAGGCGTTGACCCGCGCTCCCGCGACGGGAACACCGCCGCGCGTGACCGTGCCCGAAATCGACAGACCGTCTTCGAACACGATGTCGGCCAGGACTTCGGTCTGACCCTCGGCAACCACCACCTCCTTGATCGCGGTACGGCTCGAACCGAGGACCGTTTCGCCCGCGGTGGCGCGAAGGGTCACGGTACCTTTCGGGACACCCGTGAACTCAAAGGAACCGTCGGCGTTCGATCGCGAGTTGGCAAAATAGTCCTGAGCGCCCTGAGCGCCCACGAACACTCCGGACCTTTCGTTCTCAGTCAGTCCTCTCAACATCCCGCGGATCGTGGCCCCGCCGTCCAGAGCGAGACGGATGTCCTCCCGCACGTCGCCGGCGTTTAGTGGCACATCCACGAGCGGACTGGCCTCCGCGCGCAGCGTGGCTCCGACCTTGTAGCGCCCCGCCGCGAGATGCTCGAAACGGAACCGTCCCAGGGCGTCGGTGAGCGTGCCCTGTCCCTCCATTCCAAACCTCATGGGGCCGCCGTCACCGCTGTTCTGGAGCGCCACCTCCGCTCCGGCAAGAGGCGCGCCTTGCGAGGAGAGCACCACGCCCGCGATGGTCCCGCCGGGCTGAAGCGGGATGTCCATGACGCCGTCCCTATCGTCCAGAACGATACGCGCTGATCCTTCGGCAAAACTCGTGTGCCGCGCGGTCAACTGGTACGAACCCGGACCCTGATCGGTGATTTCGAATCGTCCATCGGCATCGGTCAAAGCGCCCCCCGGCCCCCCGGCATCGAGAATGAACAAGCCTCCACCGGGCCCGCCGCCGTTTCTTGCCGAGACGGTTGCCTCCTGCACGCCCCTGCCGGTCTTTGCGTCCACCACGCGGCCGCGGATCACCAGGCCGCGCGCGGCTTTCACCTCCACCATCTTCGTCTCTCCCGAGACCACCGCGATCCCGCCCGTCCGTGCCTGCTGGTAGGTCTTCGCCCACACTGTGACATCCCAGTTTCCGGGCGGAACTTCCTCGAAAACGAATGCGCCTTCGGACGAGGAAAAAGGCGTCCGCCGGTCCGTGTCGCCCGCTCCCCGCATGACCATCACCATTCCGCCCCCGCGGGCCGGGGTGAAGGCGGCCTCGAAATCCGTGATGGGCGCACCCGTGGCCGCGTCGATCGCCCGCCCCTTGATGCGGCCCCGCGTCGCGACCTCAATCTCGATGTCGGTGGCCGGCGCAACCACGCCTTTCTTTCTGGGGTCTCCCCGGAACTCGCCCTGGCCGAAGAGGCTGAGGTCGTAGGCGGAGCCCGGAATCAGGCCATCGAGCAGGAAGGCTCCGTCCGGATCCACGGGCACACTCGCCCCGCCCCGCCCGCCCAACATCGGCGCGAGGGCCGAGCCCTGCGCCGCGGCGGGACGCGCGTTGATCGTGTAGCCCGTGACCGGCTGGCCGTTTGGCTGAACCAGTCGGCCCGCGAGGGTGGCGCCCGGAGTGAGAACCACCTCGATCGGCGCGCCGCCGTCGCCGGCCTTGATCCCATTCGTCGCGCTCCGGGTGAACCCGGGCTTGTTGATGAGCACGTCATAGTCGCCGGCCGAGAGTCCCTTGAATTCGACCTTTCCCTCGAAGTCGGTTTCACTTTGAGGGCGCACCGCTTCGACGGCGCTCAAAGACATCATGTTGCCGCCGCGTCCGCCGGTCATCCTGACCGCCTGATTCAGCAAGACCCTGGCGCCCTCGATCGGCTTCCCCTCTTTGTCCTTGACCACGCCGGTGATGAGAAAGCCCGGCGAGAGGACGATGTCCATCGACAGTGGCCTCGGAAGTCCCACTACAAGATCCACTCCCGGCACCACGCGTCGTTCGAACGCCGGATGGACCACGCTCAGCCGTTGATTGGTCCCGGGCGGGAGGCGCGTGGCCTTGAACGTCCCATCTTTGCCGGAGATGAACGCCGACTGGCTCTCACCATCGCGCGACATCATGCGCAACACCATTCCCATCCGGGACTCCGCACCCGCCGTGATGCTCCCGCGCGCCCCCGAAACCGGCTGGCCCGACTCGTCGCTCACCTGACCCACGAGGGTCACCGCCGGGGTGAGAGCCACGTCGAGGGCTTTCACTTCTCCGGCGGCGACCTCGACCTGAAGGCGATCGAGGAGGACAAAGGTCTTCTCGTCGAAGGTCACGCGATAAGCACCTTGCGGCAGACCCGCGATTCGGTACCGTCCGTCAACTCCGGTTCGCGCGATCTGGGTGTTCCCCGGGATTCGACCGGTGACCTTCGCGCCGGACACGAGCTTGCCGTTGTCGGCCCGGGTGATTCGTCCCTCGATCGTGGCGGCCCGAGTGAGGGTGAAGGTGGAGGGCTTCACGTCCGCGGGGACCGCGATCTCGAGCCATGAGCCATCGCGGCCCAGAGCCTGCAGGCGGCCCTGCTTTGAAGGCGGTCCGGGAATCTCGAATCTCCCCGCGGTGTCGGTGCGCACCCAGCGCGTGGTCGCATCGCCCACGATCCGAACCACCGCCTCCTGCGCGGGCTTGCCGCTCCACTCCTTCAACACGCCGCTGAGTTTCTTCGCCGAGGGCTTGAGTTTTATGGTTACGGGCGCCGTGTACCGAACCGGTCCCGCCTGTACTTCGAACCCCGCGGCATGGACGCTCATCGTGGAGGGCGAAGCGAACTGGGTCGCGTCGCGACGGAGGTCATCGAAGCGGAAGAGGCCGTCCTTGTTGGTCGTCTTTGGCCGGCCGTCCCGCCCGATCCGCACCTGTGCGCCGGCCAGGGGCTTGCCCTCGCCGTCCACCACGCGTCCGGTGACGCTCTCGCCGGGGCCAAGGGTGATTTCGCCGAGATCCTCCACGTCGCTTTTCTCGAAGACGCCGTCGACGGTCCGTCCCGCGAGGCCGCCAAACGTCGCGAGGACCACGAAGGGCGGCGCCGTGGCGGGGACACTCAGCTTGAACCGGCCATCAGCGGCAGTGGTGGCGGAGACGATCGAGGAGGGTGCGGGCTCTCCCCGGGTCTCGCGCAGGGCCGCGGCGTACCGCGTTTCGTAGGGCACGGCCGCGACCGTGGCTCCCACCACGCCTTTGAGCTCGCTCACCACACGTCCGGTGAGTTCGGCGGCGGGCGAGACGACGGCCACGGCCAGGATCAGGATTTGAAGGAGAACTCTTCGCATGGCAACGCCCCCTGTGCTGTTCGAATCTTTAGTCGCTATTTGACCTCAGAGGGGGCGACGAAGCCCATGACCGGGCTCCAGACCTCGGATGGCCGGAAGGCAGCCTTGTAGCTCATCTTTCGCGAATCGCCGAGCCAGTAGCCAAGGTAAACGAAATCGAGGCTGAGGCGGCGTGCTTCTTCGACCAGGGTGAGGATGTTCAAGATGCCGAGCGACCGCCGCGAAGATTCCGCGGGATCAAAGTAGCAGTAGACGGCGGAAAGCGACCGCGGCTCCCGATCGACCACCGAGACGCAGAGGAGCCGGCCCGAGCCATCGCGAAAGAGCAGATCCTGGGTATTCACGCACGAGGTGTACAGAAAACTCTCGAACTCCTCCCGCGAGCCGTCCATCGCGTCCTCGTCGGGCGATTCGGACGAATGGCGCGCGACAACATACTTTTCGTAAAGGCGGTGCTTTTCGTCGGAGGGCCGAGCCGCCTCGATGGAAACCGTGAGATCCCGGTTCCGCCTCAGGCACCTTTCCTGAGACCGGTTCGGGGTGAACGCGTCGACGGGAATGCGGATCATCCGGCAATCGGCGCAATCGCGGCAGTCGGGCCGGTAGACCACCGACCCGTTGCGGCGGAAGTTGACCTGCATCAAAGAGTCGTAGAGGCCCTCGGGCAGGGGTCGGTCGCAGTCGAAACCCGAGAACCTGGCTTCCCGGCCGCGGACGTAGGGGCAGGCGAACTCGGCCCCGGTCTGGCACAGGGTCGAGGCGATCATTCGGGCGATGAGGGAATAGTCCGGCCGCATGGTGAGTCGGGAGATTCTCGCACTAAGATCCATGCCTCAACCTGAGGAGGGTTCCCATGCGCATCGGTGTTCTTCGTGGCCGCGAAAACTCTTTCCCGGACGCCTTCATTGGAAAGGTGAATTCCATGGGCCGCGGCGTTTTCGCGGAGCAGATCCAGCTTGGCGGCACCAAGCTCAACGAACCCGTGCCCTACCGGGTGGTGCTCGACCGCATGGGCCACGAGGTGCCCTACTACTCGGTCTATCTGAAGATGGCGGCGCTTCAGGGGACCTACGCGATCAACAACACCTTCTGGCGGAACGCCGACGATAAGTTCTTCGGTTACGCCATCGCCGAGAAGCTCGGGATCGCCGAACCGAAGACGGTCGTGCTCCCGAACTTTCAGTACGTCGACGACGTGAACGAACTGAGCCTGCGCAACCTCTGGCCCATCGACTTCGCGATGTACGCGGACTACGTCGGCTTTCCCTGCTTCATGAAGCCGGCTTTCGGCGGAGGCTGGAAGGACGTCAACAAGTGCGAAAACATCGACGACATCATGCGCCACTATCAGGCGAGCGGACAAAAGACCATGATGCTTCAGGCTGCGGTGACCTGGGACATCTACATCCGCATTCCTACCATCGGGCGGAAGCATGTGCGGGCGATTCGTTATGACCCGGCTCCCGGAGGCATGGGCGGCTACAACCAGGACTACGACGCCATCCCCTCGAGGATCCGCGACGAAGCCGAAGAGTTGTCGCTCCGCTTCAACAAGGCGCTCGGCTACGACATGAACGCGATCGAACTCGCGTACAAGGACGGCCGCTACTACGGCATCGATCTCACGAACTACACGCCGGACCTCGATTACCGCTCGCTCAAGGACGCGCATTTCCCGTGGGCGGTCGAGAAGATGGCGGAGTTCGCGGTGGAGAAGGCCCTCTCTGGCGAGGGAACGCCGGAGCCGCCCACCGCGGCGAACCTGATGGTCCGCTGAGGACGTCTCCACTTGAAGGGCGACATCAACGGCACCGACTCGGGTCACGCCCGGGTGGTCGAGTGGATGACCGACTGAATCCTGCGAGGGTGCGCCGGTGATCTCGCGGGTTAGGGAATGGACCCTGCGCCTCCTGCTGGTGTCGCTGTCCACGGTCTTCTTCGCGGCGGCGCTGGAAATTGGGGCGCGAATCATCGTATGGAACTGGTCCGCCCAGCCGAACGTGGTTCGTGAACCCTTCGCCCAGTTCGATCCGGATCTGGGCTGGTCAAAGCCGCCGAACGCGCGCGGCATCTTGAGGCGGTCCGAGTACCGAACCTCGCTTGAGATCAACTCTCTCGGTCTCCGCGGCCCCGAAATATCCATCGAGAAGCCCCCCGGGGTCCGGCGTGTCCTGCTGCTCGGAGATTCCTTCACCGAGGGCTACACCGTCGAGGAAAGCGACACCGTTCGCAGCCTCCTCGAACGGGCACTAAACCCCACTCCCAGGTTGCCAGTGCAGGTGATCAATGGCGGTACCGCGGGGTGGAGCACCGATCAGGAAGTGCTTTTCTACAAGTTGCGGGGTCGACGGTTCTCCCCCGATCTTGTGATTCTTCTTTTCTATTACAACGATCTCTACCGGGACGGAGATCTGAGGCTCCAACCCTGGTTCGAAATCGACGAGGCCGGCGCGCTCGCCCTGCGCAACCATCCGGTGCCGCCACATCGGGAGTTCTACCGAGGAAGGCCCTTCGCCCTCAAGCCCTACCGCGGCTCGATGGCGCTGGCTCTGTTGCAGCCGCGCCTCAGCTCCCATCCGCGAGTGGCTGGGGAGCTCGCGCGATTTGGTCTCACGGACCCACCGACCACACGTTCCGTTCCCGACGAATTTCACCCTTTTGGCCGACAGCGTCCAAGAGAGGTTCGGGCCCACTGGGCGAGGCTGTCTGAGCTCTTGAAACGTCTGGCTGGGGAGGTCGCCCAAGACGGCGCCCTCCTGGCGGTATTTTATGTTCCCGCGCGGTTCGAGATCGACGACGGTGCGTGGACCCTGACGCGAAGGCTCTATCGGCTGAACGCTCAATGGGACCGAAACCGCGTGGCGGAGGCCTTGGGTTCCCTCGTCTTGGATCTCGGCCTGCCCTTCGCCGACCCGCGGCCGGCTTTGCGAGGCCGTGAGGGGCGGGGCGAAGCGACCTACTTTCCACAGGACGGGCATTGGACCGAGGCAGGCAACGAAGTCGCAACGGCCGAACTCCTGCGCATGATCTTGCGACACCGCCTTCTAGAGCAGCCAGGATTAGAGTAGGCAGTCACAGGAGAACTCATCCATGACCTTCGATATCGACCTTCCCGACCTGCGGGTTCGGCCCGGCAGCAAGGTCCGGCTCAAGTCCATCGATACGGATTCGACCGGTTCGTACGAGTCGAAGGAGATGGCGAAGAAACATCTTCGGAAAGGTGTCGAGGAACTGCGCCGGATGCAGGAGATGCTCTACGCGCAGGACCAGCAGGCGTTGCTGCTGGTTTTCCAGGCCATGGACGGCGCGGGAAAGGACTCCACGATCGAGCACGTGATGTCCGGCGTGAATCCCCAGGGGTGCCAGGTCTTCTCTTTCAAGTCACCGTCGTCGGAAGAAATCGATCATGACTTCTTGTGGCGCACTGCGAAATGCCTGCCGGAACGCGGGCGGATCGGTATCTTCAACCGTTCGTATTACGAGGAAACCCTCGTCGTGCGCGTTCACCCCGAGTATCTCGAGAGGCAGCGTCTGCCGCGCGAACTTGCCACCGATCGCATCTGGGACCACCGCTTCGAGGACATCCGGAACTGGGAGAAATACCTGACCCGGAACGGCACGGTGATCCGGAAGTTCTATCTCCACGTCTCCAGGGACGAGCAGAAGCGGCGCTTCCTCGCCCGGCTCGAGGAGCCCGAGAAGAACTGGAAGTTCCAGGCGGGCGACGTAAAGGAACGGGCGCTGTGGGACGACTACCAGCGCGCCTACGAGGACATGCTCGGCGCCACCAGCACCGCCTACGCGCCCTGGCATGTCATCCCCGCGGACCACAAGTGGTTTGCGCGCCTGGCGGTGGCCGACATCGTCATCGACACCCTGCGCTCCATGAAGCTGCATTACCCCAAACTTTCAAAAGAAACCCGGGCGGGTTTAGAGGCGGCGAAGCAGTCACTGGAAAGCGAATAGGTTCATGGAAGCAGGGCTTGCCGGTGCCCAGGATGAAAAAATCATCCGCGCCGCGGAAAGCGTCATCGACGAGGCGGTCGAGTTCACGCAGGAAATGATCCGGATCCCCACCGTCAACCCGCCGGGGGATTTCTACGAAGACGGCGCCCGCTGCATCGGTCGGTGGCTGGAGAAAGCCGGGTTCGCGTCCGAGTACATCGCGGCCGAGGGTCAGCCCGAGCACACCGCGAAACACCCACGGATCAACGTCATCGGACGGCGTGAAGGCGCCCGGCCGGGGAAAACCCTCCACCTGAACGGCCACTTCGATGTGGTCCCCGCCGGCCGGGGCTGGACGAAAGACCCTTTCGGGGCGGAGATCGCGGACGGGAGGATTTACGGTCGCGGCACCTGCGATATGAAGGCGGGGATCGCCGCCGCGCTCTTCGCCGCCGAAGCCCTGCGCCGGGCCGGGGTCGAGACGAACGGGGCCATCGAGATCAGCGGCACCGTGGACGAGGAAAGCGGCGGTTACGCGGGTGTCGCGTACCTGTGCAAGACCGGTCGCGTCACCGCTGCCAACACCCATTTCGCCATCATTCCCGAACCGCTCAACGTCGATCGCATCTGTGTCGGCCATCGCGGCGTTTATTGGTTCGAGGTCGTGACTCATGGGCGGATCGCTCACGGATCCATGCCGTACCTCGGCCACAGCGCCATCGACGACATGGGCGCGATCCTCGAAGCCATCCGCACCGAACTTCAGCCCGAGCTCGCGAAGCGCCTCACCAGGGTTCCCGTGGTGCCGGAGCGGTCGCGGCGGCCCACTTTGAATGTCAACACGGTGAGCGGCGGACAGGTGGGCGAGGACGTGCAGAGCCCCTGCGTGGCAGATCGCGCCCACGCGATCTTCGACCGGCGTTTCCTGCTCGAAGAAGGTTTCGAGGCCACCAGGTCGGAGATCCAGAACCTTCTGGAATCGGTGAAGGCCCGCGTGCCGGGACTGCGATACGACCTCACCGACCGCATGGTCGTTCATCCCACCGCCACACCCGAGAACTCCCCGGTCACCCAGTCGCTGCAGAGTGCCATCCTTCGTGTCCTCAAGAAGGAAGCGCAGATCATCGCGAGCCCGGGAACCTACGATCAGAAACATTTCGATCGCATCGGTCACATTCCCCACACCGTGGCCTATGGCCCCGGTGTTCTCGATCTCGCGCACCAGCCGGACGAGTGGGTGGGTATCGACGATCTCAAGAACAGCATCGCGGTCCTCGCCCTCGCCACCGTCAAACTCTTGAACCACTAACGCGCGCGACCGCGTTGCCTCGGCAGGATGGGCGCGGCGCTATTCGGGGACTCCGCATAATATCCGCGCACCATGCCTCATCGATTCCTCGCCTCGCTCCCGACGATCCTGATCGCTTCCGGCGCCATGGCCCAGCCTGCGCCACCGCCCTCACCCACGCCCGCAGTGCGGACCGCGACGACGGTCGAAGTAGAAGCCACCACCGACGACGAGACCATCTCGCTTGGCGCTCTCGGCCGCGAAGTCGATCTGAAGCGCGCACCGTTTTCGCTTAGCGTCGTCTCCTCCCGCAATCTGCGCGAGTCCGGCGCGCGCCAGCTTTCAGACGGCCTCACCGGGGCATCGTCGGTCAACATGGCTTCCGGGTACGGCATCTTCGACCTCTTCATAATCCGCGGATTCGATTCGCTTACCAACGGTCTCGTGATGATCGATGGCGTTCGCGAACCGGAGTCGACCTTCCTTCCGGCCTACAACATCGAGCGCCTCGAGATTCTGAAAGGACCTTCGGGCTTTGCCGCCGGCCCGGACGCGGCAGCCTCAACGGTGAACGTTCTTCGAAAACAGCCGCTCGGCCGCGATTTTGGGGCCATCGGCGGAAGGTTTGGAACGTTCAAGTCGTTTGATCTGGATGCCGATGCCGGGGTGACGAACTCAACCGGTTCTCTTTCAGCACGGCTGCCGGTTTTTCTGCGCGGATCGGATGGCTACCGCAACCGCGAGAATTCTCAGTGGGGGCTCAATCCTGGGGTTCGATTTGTCCGGCCGTCCGGCCTTATCGCGGTCGCCAACTACGAGCGCCTGCGCAGCGAGTTCCTGCCCGATGTCGGCCTTCCCCTGGTGAACGGAGCGGTGCCGAACGTCTCGGTCGAGAACAACTATCAAGCACCGTTCGACTTCTCCGAACAGGACGTGGACCGCGCCCGTCTGCGGATCGAGAAGAAGGTGGGGGACCGCACCCGGATCAAGAATCTCACGTACTTCACGCGGCTGCGCTGGAAGAGCGACGGCACCTTGTTCGTCGGCGCCTTCGTGGATCCGCGGGTGCCGGGGGCTATCACCGCCCGCACCATGACCCTTCTCGAGGACGACCAGCGGCTCTCCGGAAACCGGCTCTGGGTTGAAACCGACCGGACGAGCGGATCCTCCACTCATCGGCTCACCGCAGGCGTCGAGGCCTATGAACTCGCCGACGAGTACAGCCTCGATGTCGCCCTCCTCCCCGTGATCGGAATCGACCGTCCGATCGAAACCGCGACGAAGCCGCTGTTCTTCATTCCCGGCTACTCGGTACGCGCCGATGCGAAGAACCGGGTTCTTTCCGCTTTCGCATTCGACGAGGCGTCGCTTGGTTCAAAGGTCCAGGCCCTGGCGGGCGTGCGCGTTGACTCGTTCGACTTCACCGAAAAGGCCTTCGGCATCGAGAAGTCGTGGACGCGCCTGTCTCCGTTTGTGGGTGCTAGTGTCGAACTCACACGCGCCGCACGCGCCTTTGCGTCCTTCGCTACCGGCTTTTCGCCGGCTTCGACTCTGGCCCTCGGGTCCAGGGAGCCCGAGGAGACCCGCCAGATCGAAGGCGGATTGAGGTTCACGAGCGACGACTCGCGAAAGCGCGCCTCGGTCACCGCGTTCGAACTGCGCAGGAACGACATCACCATTCCCGACGGATCCGGGCAGCCGCGACCCACCGGTGACCAGCGTTCGCGCGGTTTCGAGTTCGAGGCGAGTGCTGAGAAATCGCGAGCCGGCCTCTCGTTGAACTACACCCTCACCGATGGCGTTTTGTCGCGCTTGGCGGAAATCGGGACGGTCGGCATCGATCCTGCCACTTTCCAGCCGGTTCAGGGTGTGCTGGACCGTTCCGGAAACACCTCGCCCCTCGCCCCCAAGCACCTTTTCGCGGCCCGCCTGCGCCTCGATCTTGGCCAGGGCTTCCTCGCTTCCGCGGCCTTCCGCTGCATGTCGAAGCAGTTCATCGCCGAAGACAACTCTTTCGCGATTCCATCAGCTCAGTTCGTGGACGCGGCAATCTCCTACAGCCGCGGCAACGCCCGCATTTCCGTCATCGGCGACAATCTGCTCGACGAAGAGTCCTTCACGCGGGGCTACGCGTCCTACTCGGTTCTGCCGATCCCGCCGCGTCGTTTGAGTGTGCGCGTCGATCTGCGGGCCGATCGAAAGCGTCCGTAGTCCGAAGCCCCCAAGCACCTGAATCCTTCGCGAAAGGAATACGCCCGTGGTTTCCCCCGTCAGCCCGGAATTTCAACCCCGTCTCGATGCCCACGTCCGCGAAATGGTTGCCTTCCATTTCTCGGACGAGACGGGAAGTCCCTTCTGGCTGGATTTCAAGAAGAAGCTCCACTTCGACCCTCGCGAGCGGATCAAGGGCTTCGCCGACCTTGCGAGCCTTGGCTTCTTCCAGGACGAGTGGTTGCGCTGCAAGGAGCCGCGGATCTTCGTGCCCAGGGCGTTCAAGGACCAGCCGGTCTACGTCTTCGAGACCGGCGGCAGCACCGGGATCCCGAAGTCGCGCATCAACATCGAAGACTTCCGTCTCGACTACTCCGCCTTCAGCGAAACTCTTCCCGAAAAGTTCTTCCCGAAAGGCTCCGACTGGCTGGAGGTCGGGCCTTCGGGTCCGCGCCGTTTGAGACTCGCCATCGAACACCTCGCCCAGGTGCGCGGCGGCATCTGCTACATGGTCGACCTCGATCCGCGTTTCGTCATCAAGCTCATCAAGTGGGGCGAGATGGCGATGATGGAGCGGTACAAACAGCACGTCATCGACCAGGCGCTCACTCTCATCAAGGCGCACTCGTCGATCAAGTGTCTTTTCACGACACCGAAGCTCCTCGAAGCGCTGTGCGAAAAGATCTCGCTCGAGAAGGCTGGCATCACCGGGGTTTTCTGTGGCGGCACGGAGATGACGCCGCAATTCCATCGTTTCGCGGTGGAGGAGTTGTGCGGTCCGAATGTCCACTTCGCGCCGACCTATGGGAACACGCTCATGGGCCTCGCGGTGGGGAAGCCGCGCGTTCCCGAGGACAAGTACGCGGTCATCTACTACCCGCCCGCGCCTCGCGCGGTGATCGAGATCCTCGACCCCAAGGACCCCTCGCGCACCGTGGGCTACGGCGAAACCGGCCGCGTCTGCCTGACCACCATGACCAAGGAGTTTTTCATGCCGCGCTTCCTCGAGCGCGATCAGGGAGAGCGCGAGGCGCCGAGCCCGGGCTTCCCGTATGACGGCGTGCGCAACGTACGGCCGTTCTCCGAGTTGAACCAGACCGTCGTGGAAGGGGTCTACTGATGATTCACCTTCCCCTGCTCCGCAAAGGCGAGCCTTACCTCAGTCTCGACACCGCGAAGGTCCCGCATTACCGCACCGGGGCGCCGGTGGCCGAACTGAGCCTCGCCAATCCGGGTTTGATCCGCCGCGACCTCGCTCCTGAATCGCAGAAAGAGATGAGCGACTCGCTTGCCGCGATTCCGGTCAAGGACCTCGTGGCCATGTCGGCGAAGGCCGCCGATCTGTTCCTGAACGCGACCCTGCCGTGCGGCGATGGCACGCAGAGCGTCGACGAATACGTCAAGGCGACGTCGGGGACCACCGGCCTGCCTTTCGCGCTGGTGCGCCGCAACATGGCAAAGATCGCGGGGGTCATGGGGAATGTGAGCGACATCCTCGCCGGTCTCATGCGCGGCCTGCCTCTCGAGGTCCTCGACACCGGCCTCTCCACCGCGGGTGGTTCGATGGTGAGCTTCACCGCGCGCGGGTCGTCCCTCGGCGTGGTGCTTCCGAGCAACTCTCCCGGGGTCCATTCGCTGTGGGCCCCGGCGATCGCGCTCAAGACGCCTCTGCTCCTCAAGCCCGGCAGCGCCGAGCCGTTCACGCCGCTCAGGATCGTTCAGGCCTTCATCGCCGCGGGCGTCCCGAAACAGGCCTTCGCCTACCTTCCCTCGTCTCACGCGGGCGCTTCGGAGCTCCTTAACCGGTGCGGTCGCGGAATGGTTTTCGGGGATACCGGGTCCACCGCGAAGTGGCTGACGGATTCGCGGATCGAAGTCCATGGACCGGGTTACAGCAAAGTGGTCCTCGGCCCGGACGCGAGCGCCGACTTCGAGAAACACATCGAAACCATCGTGGCTTCCATCGCCGAGAACTCGGGCCGGTCCTGCGTCAATGCGTCGGGCGTCTGGGTCACCTCGCACGCGAAGGAGATCTCCCGGGCGATCGCGGAGCGTCTAGCCCAAATCGTGCCGCGCCTTGAAGACGATCCCCACGCCCAGTTAGCACCCTTCGCCAACACCCGCGCGGCCGAGTATTTCTCGAGCGCCGTGGACAGCGGCCTCGCCGAAGGCGGGGCGGAGGACGTCACCGCGACGGTTCGTCCCGGGAAGCGTCTCGTGGTCTTCGAAGGGTCGACGTACCTTTTGCCCACGGTTGTGCGCTGCGATTCGCCGCAACACGCTCTCGCCAACCGCGAGTTCCTCTTCCCGTTCGCGAGTGTGGTTGAAGTGAAGCCCGAACAGCTTCCGGAAATCCTCGGGCCTTCGCTCGCCGTGGCTCTCATCACCGACGACGAAGAGCTCAAGACCCGCTTCCTCATGAGATCCCATGCGCACCGTCTGAATCTCGGCGCCATTCCCACGCCGCACATCGGCTGGGATCAGCCGCACGAGGGGAATCTCTTCGAGCATCTCTACGCGCGGCGCGCCATCCAGTTCCAGAAGGCGTCCTGAGAACGAAAGCCGGGCCATGAGGCTTCTACAGTTCAGCGCCGGTGCGGGGGCCATGTACTGCGGGAGCTGTCTCCACAGCAACACCCTGGCCCTTCACCTCGGCGCCCTCGGCGTCGATGTCACCCTCGTGCCGCTCTACACGCCGACGCGCACCGACGAGAAGAACGCCAGCACGGGCCACGTCTTCTTCGGAGGCGTGAGCGTCTTTCTCGAGGAGAAGATCCCGTTCCTGCGGCGCACTCCGAAGATCTTCGATGCCTTGTGGGACTCGAATGCCGCGCTCCACGCGGTCGGCCTGCTCAACACGTCCACCGATCCCGCGGCCCTCGGGCCGCTCACCGTGTCGATGCTCCGGGGCGAAGCCGGGCACCAGAAGAAGGAGATCGAGCACCTCTCAGCCTGGCTCGACCAGCAGCCGCCCTTCGAGGTGGCGCTCATTCCCTACGCTCTGCTCCTTGGCCTCGCCCCCATGCTCAAGGCAAGGGGCCTCAAAGTTGCGTGCGAGCTGCAGGGCGAGGATCTTTTTCTCGACGGCCTCACCGAACCGTCGCGGACCGAAGCGAAGCAGCTCATCGCGGAACGGGCGAAGGATGTCGAGCTCTTCATCGCGGGCAGCCGCTACTACGCCGACATGATGAGCACGGATCTCAAGATCCCTCGCGAGAAGGTCCAGGTCGTCCGCCACGGCATCGATATCGACGAGCGCCTGATGACATTGAAGTCCGCGCATTCGCCCGAATTCACCGTCGGGTTCTTCGCGCGTATCGCGCCCGAGAAGGGGCTTGATGTCCTCGCCGATGCCTACATCAAGTTCCGCGAACGTCGACCCGACCGTAAGGCCCGCCTCGCCGCGGGCGGATATCTGGCCGGCGAACATCGTCCGTATCTCCTCGGCATCGAAGAGAAACTTCGCGCGGCGGGCCGGGAGTCCGAGTTTCACTACCACGGCTCGCCCGACCGGCAGGGGAAGTTCGAGTTCCTTCGTAGCCTCGATCTGCTGGCCGCACCCACCCCCTACCGGGAGCCGAAGGGCCTCTTCGCCATGGAGGCCATGGCCTGCGGCGTCCCCGTCATCCTGCCCCGGCATGGCGCTTTCCCCGAGCTTGTCGAGGCCACCGAAGGCGGCCTCCTCCACACCGCGGGCGATGAGGCTGAACTGGTGAGAGCACTCGAGCGTGTGGCCGACGACCACGAAGCGCGCATCGCGATGGGGGCCCGCGGGGCGAAGGCCGTGAGGGAACATTTCGCGGCGCCGCTCATGGCCACGCGCACGAGGGATCTCCTGGCGGGGCTTCATGGCTGAGAAACTTCTTCGCGCCGAAGCGGTCTCGAAGTCGTATGGCGACGGGGCCACGCGCGTCGAGGTGCTCCGCGACCTCTCGTTCTCGGTCGCGAGTGAAGAGTCGTGCGCCGTCCTCGGTCCTTCGGGCAGCGGCAAGAGCACGCTTCTCTACACTCTCGCCGGCCTCGAACCGCCGACCACCGGCCGCGTATTTCTGGAGAACACCGACGTCTACGGACTCGACGAGCAGGGACGCTCAAGACTGCGCCTCAGGGAAATCGGTTTCGTCCTGCAGGATCACGGTCTGCTTCCGTATCTGACCGCGCTCGAAAATGTTCAGATCGCGAACGCGGTGGGCCACATTCACGATCCCGCGGCGGCGGACCGTCGAGGCCGCGAACTTCTCGATCAACTCGGTCTCAAGGACCGCGCGGATCACCTGCCCGCGGCCCTCTCGGGCGGTGAGAAACAGCGGGTGGCCATCGCCCGCGCGATGTTCCTCAAGCCGCGCATCCTCCTCTGCGACGAGCCCACCGGCAACCTCGACGCCACCAACGCCGCTTCGGTCCTGCAACTCCTGCTGGAGCTCCACGCCGCGATGAAGGGCGCCCTGGTGGTGGTGACCCACAACGCGGAGTCCGCCACCCGTTTCAGAAGGCGCCTGATCTTCGAACACGGCGCCCTGCGGGAGGTCTGAAACGTCAGACCGGTGGGTCAACATACTCATGCCCGCCGCGATTGATCATTCGGATTCTGGTAGCGTCATAGTATGAAAGTGACCGTTGAATTGTCAGAGTCTGATCTCCGGAAAGTCTGCAAAGTCACCGGTGTCAGCAAGAAGGGCCCCGCCATTCGAATGCTGGTGATCGACGCTCTGATGCTGAAGCGACGAGAACGGCTGGCGCAGAAGTTCATCAGCGGCGAGTGGGGACTGGGCCTCGATGGGGTTGCGGCGGGCATGGCGGCCGACCGTCAATCGGAAGGACGGCGAGCAACTAAGTGGCGCGCCTGATGTTCACCCTGATCGATACGAGCCTCTGGAGCGATTTCACGCGCGCGCGGTCTCCCCAGTTTCTCAAGGGCTTCATAGCCCCGTACATCCTCAGCCGGGCGGCCCACATCGCCGAAGCGGTCCGCTTCGAACTATTGCGACACGCCACCGCGGAAGAGGCGCGGCAGTTGACCGCACAGTTGGACACGCTGCCCGTGCTGGCGACGCCCGCGGACATCTGGGCGCGCGCCGCCCTTCTGGGGCAGGCGTGTCGCCGCCGCAATGTGACGGCAGGATCCATCGACCTCCTCGTTGCGGCCACCGCGATCCATCATTCCGCCGAACTGGTCACGTTTGACGCCGACTTCAGCGCTATCGCGACGGCGTCAGCCCTGAGAGTGAAGCTCCTCTTCCGCCCCCTGCTGCCGCCATGATGGGCTAGGAGCGAGGGCGAGCGCCCGGCACCATCACCGGCGGCGACAGCCCCATTCGCTTCGCACGTCGAGCAAACCGGCGATCGTCAAATGGCGCGACGCTGGCGCAAGCCCGGCAGCTCGCGTGATGCAGAGCGTCGGCCAGGTCGATCCTCGCATCGGCATGCGACAACGCCTGCTCGACCGTAGCGCGGTCTTCGATCGTGACGTGGGGCAGGCCCAGCAGGGGTCGCAGGACCGAGGCCACTTCGGCCGACTCGAATCCGTAGTAGCCACGCAGGACCCATTCGAGTTCGAGGACGATGGTCTTGCACACCATCAGCGGTCGCCCGGACTCGATCAGGCGCCGCGCGCCTTCCCGCTGGCGTTCCGCTTCGGCGCCCTGTCGGTCCTCGACGTAGCAGCGGGCAAGCCCATTGGTATCAGGGCCGATGGAGCGGGTCTCGATGCCTCTGCCATTCAGCCAAATGGTAGATTCAATGCCATGTATACAACCATCGATTCTGCCGGTCGACTTGTTATTCCCAAACCGGTCAGAGACCGGCTTGGTCTGATTCCAGGGGAGATCATCGAGATCCGTGAGCGGGAGGGCGTCCTCGAACTTAAGCCAGCCCCCACGCCCATGAAGCTCGTGATCGCGAAGCATGGCCTGGCGGCGATGCCGTCCGGGACGCTCCCTCCGCTGACGGACGCAATGGTCCGGGACTCCATCGAGCGTTCGCGTCGGTGATTGCTGTCGATACCAGCGTGGTGGTGGCGGCGTTCGCCTCCTGGCATGAAGGCCACATTGCGGCGGCCACCCTGCTTTCAACGAAGCCGAAGTTGCCGGCTCACGTGCTCATCGAGGCCTACTCCGTGCTCACACGCCTTCCACCTCCACATCGAGCGCCGGGAGGCGTCGTCGCGGCGTTTCTGACCAGAGCCTTTGACGGCGCCCCCTTGTCGCTTAGAGGCGCGGCGCACCGAGAGCTTGTCGGCGAGATGGCGCGTTCCGGAATCGTGGGCGGATCCATCTACGACGCGCTCGTCGCGGCGACCGCCAAACAGCACCGAGCCACGCTGATGACGCGGGACGTCCGCGCAATGCGGATCTACGAGGCCGTAGGCGTCCGGTTCGAGTACTTGGATCGGTAGGCGCGTCCCGGGCGTCGCCTCCGAGGGGCGTCCGGCGCGCTAAACCTTCGCGGCTCGCAGGCTTCGCGGCCCCGCTGTGCAACCCGCGTTTTCGCTTCCGCTGCTACGCTGCTTCGTCGCCTTTGCTGCGGTGGTCTGCGCATTGGTGGCCTTGGGCCTTGCTCCTGACCTCCCGACGGGCGGGTGCGTTGGTGCACGCCTACTGCGGAGAACGGTTTCGCCACGCCTCAAAGTCCAGCCAGACACGATCGACGGTCTTCTTGTCGAGGATCTTCAATGTCGGAACCCCGGGCCCGCCGCGCCGGTGCGAACACGGCGCCGCCGCAAGGTGGTCGAAGCCTCTGGCTTTCCGATTGGGCCGCGCGGGACCTGGCCGCGAAGCCGGGCTCTCGCGTCACCCTCCATTTCGATCTGTGGCGCGAGGC
>Ga0163144_10010997_pt1 | contig 19198 bp, 11 predicted proteins | sample OliLak19BULKMAT1_FD_123175 | JGI IMG/M metagenome (GOLD analysis project Ga0163144, IMG submission 123175) | Freshwater microbial mat bacterial communities from Lake Vanda, McMurdo Dry Valleys, Antarctica - Oligotrophic Lake LV.19.BULKMAT1 | ecosystem: Environmental > Aquatic > Freshwater >... | reverse complement strand
GGGTTGTCGGACACGGAACTGTTGAAGCGGCTTTCGGCGATTTACGATGAAGCTTTCGTCGCTGGAGTGGCCCATGAACTGGCGGAAGCGAGGAAGGCGGACTGTGTGAGTGAGACCGTCCGGGACGAGGCGGTGGCGGCGATTCATACCCGGTTCACCTACCGGATGCACGACCTCGGTGAGTTTATGAAAGGTCTGCTGCAACGGTTCACGCAGTGGTTCAACCGCAAGCACTCACGCACCGGACACCTGTGGGAGGATCGGTTCAAGAGCGTGATTGTCGAGGACGGCGCAGCGGCGAAAACCATAGCGGCTTATATCGATCTGAACCCGGTGCGGGCGGGGATGGTGAAGGATCCGGCAGACTACCGCTGGAGCAGTTATGGAGAAGCGATTGGTGGCGGAGCGAAGGGCAATGGCCAAACCGCGCGGGCGGGTTTGGTGCGTGCGTTGCGAGCGCACAAGGGATCCGGTGCGGACGCGGCGCTTTGGACCAACGATGTTTCCCGTGAGTATCGCAAGCTGTTGATGGCAGGCGCGGTCGGGAAGTCGGAGACGAAATCGGCTGGCCGTGGAAAGACCACTGTGAAGGTCCTGCGAAAAGGGGTTTCGAAGACGGATGCGGCGAAGGGTCAGGGTGAGGACGGCGATATTCCGCTCGGGAAGATGCTGCGTTGCCGGATCCGTTATTTCACGGACGGCGCGGTGATTGGCAGCCGGGCGTTTGTGGACGAGGCGTTCGTCGCGGCACGCGAGTGCTTCGGGCCGAAGCGCAAGAGCGGCGCAAGGAAGATGAAGGGCGACGCGGCGGTTGCCGCAGCGGAGGTCTGGAGCATGCGGGACTTGAGAAAGGGAATCTCCACATGAGAGATTCAGACCCAAGACGACGCTTTATCCTCATTTGCCCTGGACTGGCATGTGAAAGGCCGTTGGCCAGCAATAGTCCCCCGTCAAGCTGCGCGAATGAACGGGGTACCAGTCCTTGGATTTCAATATTTTCACCTAATGAAGTGAACGAGTCACATGTCGAATTTCAACCAAACGTGGTATGAACCGACGACACGGGATATGGAAATGGGAGGTGCGGAAAATCGGGGGCAGGGTTCAAATCTTAACAAAATTGTATCCCGGTTTCCGGCCTTGGGGTCTGCCAAAGACCCACCGTCGAAGGCCTCCGGCCCCTCATGTCGGCATCTCTTTCGCATGTTAGGCGGCAAAGTTTGACAGAATCATGAAGAGCGGGGTTCTGGATTTCTTCAAAATGATTCTGCCATTCATGATTCTGCCAATTCTTCGGCTGGGTCCGGGAAGGTGTTTCGACTGTCTCAGTCGGATTCCATTTGGGCAACGTGTCCCGACTGAGACAGTCGGCACACGCGTGGATGAACTCGCGGCGACCGGTGATCGCCGCTACGTGTGTTTCGACTTTCGACTTTAGACCGGCCTGAAGAACTCCAAAGTCCGGGCCAGCCCCTCATTGAGGCTGTGACGAGGGATCCATCCGGCGGCGAGAAGCTTGTCCGCACTCGCGCGGGAGTGCCTTACATCGCCAGCCCGTTCGGGTGCGTGAATGACCTTTGATGAAGATGCTGCGGCTTTGATCAGGCCGTAAGCGAGATCGTTGATGGTGATTTGTCCGCCGTAGCCCGCGTTGAAAACACCGGTGACACCCGGGGTTTCCACGGCGAAGGAGAGCGCTCCGACGATATCCTTCACAAAGATGAAATCACGGGTCTGCCCGCCATCTCCAAAGATGGTGATATCCTCGTTGTTCACGGCTTTTTCGATGAAGATCGGCACGGCGGCGGCATAGGCTCCCTTCGGATCCTGGCGCGGACCGAAGACATTGAAGAACCTAAGCGCGGCGGTCTCCAGCTTACCCTCGCGCTGGAACATGCCGAGGTAGTACTCGCCGTCCAGTTTGGTGATCGCATAGGGACTCTTCGGCTCGGGAAGCATGTCTTCCAATTTAGGAACGGTCGGGTTGTCACCATAGATCGCGGCCGAAGAGGCGAAGACGAGCTTCTTGACATCTGCAGACGAGGCTTCTTCCAACACATTGAGCAGGCCGTGGACATTGATATCCACGCACTCGCTAGGTTTCGCCATCGACTCGGGCACACTGACCAGTGCGGCGAGATGGAATACATAGTCCACGCCCTTCACCGCGCGCCTGACAAGCTCACGGTCGGTAATCGAACCTTTGATGAAGGAACATTCAAGGCCGTCGAGGTTTTTCCGGTAGCCGGTGCGGAGATTGTCCAACACCCGGATTTCCGATGCGATGCCCTGATAGTGCTCGACAATGTGCGAGCCGATGAAGCCCGAGCCGCCGGTGATTAGAATTTTCATGAAGGGACGGCCATTCTGGCGGGTTGATGATACTCGAGTGGGGAGTGGCGGCGCACGATCATTTCCATCTCCGGCAGTTTGCCCTCGATTGCCTCGACATAGGCAAACTGGTTGCGGCAGCGGTCGAGGTTATGGCCAGGATGTTTGATTTTGAAATACACATCTCCATTCAAATAGTCCGTCAGGAACCGGATGCCGCACTCCAAGGTGAGGAGCTTGCCTGAGAAGGCAAGGTTGGCGAGTTCATGCTCATTGAGGAAGGTGGCGGTGGAGAGATAGCCTTGGACGAGGGCTTCGAAGCGGTCAAGGCGGACACCACTATTAGACAAATCGGGATCGTCCTCGCGGGTGGCAGTGGCGGCAGTGCGCACCATGTCGCCGAAGTCATAAAGCGCGGAGCCGGGCATCGTGGTATCCAGATCGATGACACAAATACCCTCGGCGGTCACGTCGTCCAGAAGCACGTTGTTGAGTTTGGTGTCATTGTGCGTGACCCGCTCCGGGATCATTCCGGCAGCGATGAGATCGGTGATGCGAGAACAGTCGGCGGCACGGACGCGGGCAAACGCGATTTCGGCAGCAACCTCCTCGACCCTGCCGGCGGAATCCGCGACGATGGCTGCCTGCAGGGCGATTAGCCGCTCGGGCGTGTTGTGGAAATTTGGAATGGTTTCGTGCAAGCGTGCACCGCCGAGGGTGGCGGTTAATTTCTGGAACTCACCGAAAGCACGGGCGGCCTGATAGGCCTGCTCGTTGGTCTCGAGGACATCATGGCCGCGAGCCCGTTCGATGAAGGGATAAATCCGCCAGAAATTGCCGTCAGGGTCGATGGCGTAGGGCTTGCCATCATGCGAGGGAAGACAGGTCAGCGTGCGGCGGTAGGCATCCGGGTTTGCATCGGCTTTCAAGGTCGCCAGGGCATGTTGGGTCACGCGCTCGATGTTTTCCATCACCTGAACCGGCTGCTTGAAGACATCATGATTGATACGTTGGATGATGTAGCGGATGCGTTGGCCGGATTGGTCAAACCATGCACAATAGGTGTCATTGATATGCCCGGAACCATAGGGGAAACCATTGATAAAATCGGAGCGCATGTCGAAAAGTCCGGCAATTGCCTGAAGGTCGGGAAGGGTGTTGGTGGGTGCCATGAGCTAGGGATGGGTTAGGTTGGTGTGTAAAATCAGATGGTCTGCCAGGCGGGCTTGTTCTCGTAAACCCACCGGTAGTAGTCCGCCCGTTTCAGTTGGGAAGCCGCCGATCGGTCGAGGCAGACCTTGACCACCGGATGCATCTGCAGGACGGAGGCCGGGTTGATCGAGGTGACCGGCCCCTCGATCGCTTCGGCGATGGCGTGGGCCTTGTTTTCGCCAAATGCCATCAATAGATTCTGACGGGCTTCCATGATCGTGCCGATGCCCATGGTGATGACATGATAAGGCACCTTCTGCCCTTCGCCGAAGAAGCGCGCGTTATCCTTGCAGGTTTGCTCGGTGAGGGTCTTGATCCGAGTCCGCGAGGCGAGGGATGAGGTGGGTTCGTTGAAGCCGATGTGGCCGTCGGTGCCGATACCGAGCACCTGTAGATCGATCCGGCCTGCGGCGCGGATCTGATCCTCATAGTCCCGGCAGAATCGGGGGATGTCCGCGGCGTTGCCGTCCGGAATGTGGCAATTTTCCTTCGCGATGTTGATATGTTGGAAAAGGTTTTCCCACATGAAGGTGTGGTAACTCTGCGGGTGATCGCGCGGCAGGCCGATGTATTCATCGAGGTTGAAGGTGGTGACCTTGCTCCAGTCGAGATTCATCTCTATCAGCTTTTGATAGAGCCGTAGCGGCGTGCTGCCGGTGGCAAGACCGAGCACGGCATCGGGCTTGTCGCGCAGCAGGCTGGCGATGACGCGCGCGGCGATATGGGTCGCGTCTTCCGGAGTGTCTTGAATGATGATTTCCATCAGGCTTGTCCCAATCTTTGCGTGAGTTTCTGGCGGACGTCGGCGTTGAAGCGATCAATGAAATCGCAGACAAATTCCACGATATCTTTCGAATCGTCGGCGACCACGGGAGTTAGATCGATTCCGAAGATGAGCTGGGTGGAGGCGTCGGTGGCGTGCGAATTGAAGAAGGTCGCGTTCGCCGCGCGGCGTCCGAGGGTGGCGAGATCGTAGCGCTTGCCGCCGGCGATCTGCGAGTCGAACACGCCGTTCAGTGCGGCTGCCAGGTTATCGCGCCCGCTGACATCCATCAGAACCTTGTCCCCGTCGGGCAGCCAGTCGAGATTGCGCCAGACCTCGCAGCCGATGACTTGTTTGGGGCGCTGCTCGCGCGGGAGTTCGCGCATGGCCTGCAGGGCGGCGATGGTCACGCCGATGTGGGTGTCGTGCTTGTCCGCGGGATTGTGGGTATAAACGATTTCCGGGCAGGTGGCCGCGAGGATGGATTTCAGGTCTTCCTTCAATTCCTGCGCGGTCGGGCTTTTGATGGCGCTGCTAGGATAGTCGAGTTGAATCATCGCGCCGAAACCGCCAATGACTGCTGCGGTGTTTTGTTCCTGACGGCGGATCACCATCATTTCGGCGTCGGTGAATTTTCCGTAAGGGCCGCTGCGTGAGCTGCCGGCACCATTGGTGCAGGTCACTCCGCCGAACCATTGATCGTCACTGGCGAAACAGTTCAGGATGCCATGGAAGGCCATGAACTCGAGATCGTCCTGATGGGCTCCGATGCCGAGATGGGTGACGCGCTTCAAGGCGTCCGCTTCAGACTTGCTGTCAGGAATAAAGATTCCCGCAGTGGAATTGTGCAGTTTCATAGGGTTACTTTTTGTGATTGGGCAAGCTGGCGGCGGCGACCGCCTGGCCGACGCGGCGGGTCTTTTCATCGGGCACGTGAATGGCGATGGCCCCGGCAACTTCGGGGAATTCCTGTTGGAGGACCTCACGCGCCTTTGAGAGCACGATGTCTCCGCCCTTGCCAGTGGTCACACGACCGAGAATGAGCATGTGGGCGTAGTCGTAGAAATCCACATAGTGTGGGATCGTGTAGCCGAGATAGACACCGATGGTTTCGTAGATTTTCGCGGCGCGCTCGTCGCCCTTGGCCATCAGGTTCTGGACCTCGACAAGGCGCCCGGGCAAGTCCATGGAATTGGGCAGTTTGATCTTCGCGGCAGGCAGAAGCTTGTTGACGGCTTGCTGGGAGAAGTAGAGCGCGCCGACACCGGAATCACCGGACCATTCATCGGGCGGTGCGTTGGGGTTGTAATCCACGGGGGCGAACGCGAGCTCGTTGAGCCAGCCGAGGATGCGGCCCTTCTTGTCCATGAAACCGGCGGCCTCGCTCGATCCCATGGCAATGCCTAACATCCCGGTCTTATGAAGGGACATCGCGCCTGCTAGGGCGGTGACATCGCCGTCGTTCATGGCCACCAGCGGCACGTTCCATTCCTTCCGGATGCGCTTGAAAATGGCGGCGGCCTGCGGGAAAAGTTTCTTGGGAATCGCGCGGAGCAATGAAGCAACGCGGATTTCGTTGTCCACGATGATGCCGGCGGAGCTGCCACCGATGGCATCCACCCGCGGCATGCGGGCCGCGGCACGATGGAGCGCTGCGGATAGATGATGGTAGTGATACTCCGGATTGGCCTGGTTTTTCGGATCCCATGGAGTTTCCTCGGTGAAAACCGCCTCGCCATCGATCACGGCGGAGACCTTGTAGTCGCTGGCACCCAGATCGAAACCAATGCGGCAGCCCTTGAGGTGGCCGCCCGCCGCGACCTGCATCTCCTTGGCCGCGGGAACCTTGCCAGGCGATGTTAGAACAACCTCGAAATCACGCCCATAGGCAAGGGCCATCATCTTGCAGTCGAACTTGCGTTCGCCGCGTGACGAATAGGTCTTGCGGATCGCCTGCCCGATCAATTCGGGTCCGCCGAAATGGAGTTTCCAACCGCCGCGGCCCCAGAGCAGGAATTTCACGAGGCGCTCGACATAGAGCAAGGTCGCGGCATCGGGAGTTGGGCTAACAACGGTTTCGAAACGCGAGATCAATCCGTTCTCGCGTTCGAGTCCGAGCACCAGCGGCACGGCTTTGCCGGAAGCGCGCGCGCTTTCGATGTAATCACGGTTGAAGAGCACGGCCGGCAAGAAACCAGGGTCGAGAGGTGCGGGTATAGGGAGTTTATCCATGTGGCTTGATTTGGCATGACAGTTAGGAAGGGCCGCTCATTTCGACCCTTTCGTCAATCGATGGTGAAAAACTGGCTAATCAGCGCCACGGCGTCAATGATTGATTATCTCGTGCTAACCCCGTGCTCATACCCTTGCGACAGAAAAATTCTTCACCCGAGCCGTTCTGACGATTTGCGAATGTCGAGTTTCGGTCTCAGGACGATTTGCCGGGGCGCGGCTTTCGGATCACTCAGGCGCTGCTGCAGGAACTGCCATGCGGTGGTGCACATTTCCGCGACGGGTTGGACCAGTGTGGTCAACGGAACCTCGAGATACTCGGTATCCTCAATCCCATCGCAGCCGACGAGAGCGATTTGATCCGGCACGGAAACCCCGATATCACATAATCCCCGGTAGATCCCGAGAGCCACATCGTCCGAATGGCAGAAGATCGCTTCCGGCAAGCCGTTTTCAGCGACGTATTCCTGGATCAGTTGCCGGGTGACCGGGCGCTGCCTTTCGGTGAGCGGATAATGGATGAACTCCAGCTTTAATTTCGCATCCCGCATTGCCTGTGTGTAGCCGATGCGCCGGCTTTCATGGGGAAGATTCTTCCGGACAAAGGTCGCATGGGCGATCCTCCGGAACCCGGAGCCGATGAGATGGTCCATGATCTCTTTGGTCCCTCCTTCAAGATCCACCTGCACATGGTCGGTGCCGGAGGAAGGGTAGGTCCCGACGCTAACAAGTGGGACCGATTTGGCGGCCAAGGCATCGAGCTCGGCCTGAACCGCCTTTGAGGCATCCACCGCCACGATTCCGTCCACCGGCACATGAGACCAGATATGCTTCATGTCGCTAACACCCACCTCCGAAATGATCAGCTCGTGGCCGGTGGACTTGATCAAGCGCGACAGTTCACGAGCCACGTGGGTATAGTGTGTTGAAATCTGGTCGGGAATCCACAAGGCGATGATCCCGGTCTTCTGGGATTTCAGTGCGCGGGCATGGGGATTCGGGCGATAGCCCATTTCCAAGGCAGCCGCGAGGATCCGCGCTTTGGACTCCTTGGCAACCTGAGGGTAGTCGGCGAGGGCGAACGTCACCAGTTGTCGGGAGACTCCAAGTTTTCGGGCAATTTCTGCTTGGGTAACCATGGTGTCACTGGATCCAGCACTCAAGGCAACATGGAATGGAATTGCAAGACCGTTATTGATCACGAGATAATTCAACATAGGTAGCTTGGGCCACCCAGATCCCCGGCCACCCGCTGGGTTTGTCTGAAGCGCACGGTAGAATTTCGAGTCAGGAAGAGGTGAACCGGCATCCCTAACTAACGGTTTGCTCCGGGAGCAGCGATGTCCCCCCAGGCGGAAACGCTTCACGAGCTTTCCATCAGGTCTTGAGAAGCCTCTATTTTGAACCACGCTGAACATTTCGCTCGCTGGTTCGAGTTGAAACCGGTCAGATTCAACAAACTGACAGTAAACCCGGCCTGCCACCCAGTGAAACGTCCATCCCGCTACCTTCCGTTGTGAAAAAATCCACTCTCGCCGCGCTCCTCGCGCTCGCCTCCGCGCTGCCATCCCGCGGCCTCACCGTCAGCGCCGACTTCAGCCGCGACATCGTAAACGGCACCAACCCCGGCACCAACCCCGGCACCGACCCCGGCACCGACCCCGCGCCTGTCCTTTACGCCGGAACCGGACCCGTTCTCGGCTCGGGCACCGTTTGGAACGACCTCCAGGTTCCACTTTCCGCCTCCGGCGATCTCGGCACCGATACCATCACCCACCCAATCCAGTTCAACGACCTCGCCGACTCCACCGGTGCCTCCACCACCATCGACATCCAGCTCACCAGCGGTTTCCAGCGGTCCTTCAACTCCACGGCGACCGCCAACACCAGTGTCACGTCCCTTCAGAACGACCGCGTATTCTCCAGCGGTGGTGCCATCGCCACCATGAAGGTCCAAGGCCTCGATCCCGCCAAGCGATACGATCTTTTCATGATCGGCTCCTCCACCTTCTCCACCACCTTCTCCATCAACTCCATAAGCAAGATTACCCTCGGCACCACCTACGACGGGGCATGGACCGAGGGTGGCGAATACGCCTCATTCATCGACATCGCCCCCACCGCCGGCGGAGAAATCACCATAACTCTCCAGGACAGCGCCGGCATCGGCTTCGGCATCATTTCCGGCCTCCAGATAGAGACAACGCGCGCCCAGTTCCTCTTCGCCAGCTCCGTCACCACCACCGGCGGCCAGTTCAACACCAGCTACCCGCCCTCCAACCTCATGAACAGTGGCTATACCAGCCCCTCCACTACCATCGACACTACCGTCAATTACGCCGCCGCCGACAACAACTACGCCAGCGCTTCGGGCACCACTGCCAACTTCGACCTCACCTTCGAGTTCTCCTCCGCGACCGACGTCGATGGCTTCCACGTCTGGAATTACATTTCCCGCAACGGCGGGACCAACACCTCCTTCAACAACGGCGTCAACGCCTACACCCTCACCTTCTACCCGAACCCCGGAGCCACTGGCACCCCCATCGGTTCCGTCTCCTCGGGAAATCTGCTCAAAGCCCAGATGAACGCCTTCAATTCCGCCCAGTCCGTCTTCTTTCCCTCCACCTACTCCGGCGTCCGTTCGGTAAAAATGCGGGTCGTCTCGAACTTCGGCGTGAACAACTTCACCGGCATGAACGAACTCGCCTTCAACGGCACCAGCGCCGCCCCGGCCGCCGCCATCACCTCCTTCAGCGTCTCCGCCCCCTTCGTCCAGCGCCCCGCGACGCCCACCCTCAGTTGGACCGTCACCGGCACCGTCACCTCCCTCACCATTTCCCCCACCGCCGGCGACGTGCTCCCCCTCACCACCGGCGGCTCCGGATCGGTCCCCGTCTCGCCCATCGGCGACCATATCTACACCCTCACCCTCAACGGCTCCATCACCCAGCAAGTCTCCGTCATCGGCCTGCCGGTGAAGGAAAAACTCCACCTCTACCTTCTCATCGGCCAATCCAACATGCAGGGCGAGGGACAGAGCTACAGCGCTCCCCTTGATGACCCGGCCCCCCGCGTCATCAAATTCGGAAGTCGCGACGGCCTTGAGCAAGCTTTCATCACCGGCGGCCACCGCCTCACCAGCTTCTCCAGCGTCTCCGGCTCCAAAATCGGCATGGGCGTCGAGTTCGGAAAAAACCTCCTCGTTGCCGAAACCGATCCCGAAGTCGTCATCTGCCTTATTAACCACGCCCTCGGCTCCACCGCGATCGAATGGTGGCAACCGGGTGCTACCAATACCGTAAACGGCACCAATCTATACGATAACGCCGTCACCCGCATCAACGACGCCTCATCCTTCGGCGTGCTCAAGGGAGTCCTCTGGCACCAGGGCGAATACAACTCCAACAATAACACCAACCCGCCCTCCGACCCCAACGGCTACGCCGCCCGCCTCAGCACCCTCGTTGACAGCCTCCGCACCAGCTTCAACAACCCGTCCCTGCCCTTTATCTGCGGTAAATTCGTCCCGCGCGATTGGAACAATGGCGGTTCCACCGATGACTTCGCCGGCCTGCCCAACCGCGCCATCGTCGAAGCCGCCCTCGACGACCTCCCCAACCAGCGCTCCAACACCTTCTCCGTCACCAACAACGGCCTGCGCGGAAACGCCAGCGACGCGATCCACTTCGACGCCGCCTCCCAGCGCACCCTCGGCCAGCGCTATGCCGCCGCCATGATCAATTTCTATGCCGATCCTTTCCTTCTCTATCTCGGCGGCTACCTCACCCCTGCCGGGCTTGCGAATCCGACCCTGAACCAACCTAACGGTGACAATGATCATGACGGCTACAACAACTACCTCGAGTCAGCCTTCCTCACCGATCCATCAAAACCCGAAAGCACCCCACCGGTTAGCGGCGGGTCCGTCACGATTCCAGGACAAGGAAAATTTCCCGCTATCAGCTTCCGCAAGCGCTTCGACACGGAAGCACCGCAGTATGTCGTGGACGTCTCATCCGATCTTGCGAACTGGACCAGCAATCTGGATGGACCGATGGTCACTGAAGCTATCAGCTCTCCCGTCAGCAATGGTGATGGCACCTCAAACGTGACGGTGCGCGCTCTCACTGAAATCACACCCGCGACCCCCAAACGCTTTCTCCGCGTCCGGGTAACCGGGCCGTGATGGACGAGCCGCGCTTTTCACACCTGGGACGGAGGAGGCGGAGACGCTTCATGGCTTACCGGAGCCAACTGGGTCGGCGACCCGGGAACCGTCACCATGGGTGCCGACTCCGTTCAAACGTTCAACACCACTGGAGCAGGAAATCTCGCCACCGATCTCGGAGGCAGCACTGTCCTGGGCACACTTGATTTCAATGCCAGCGCGGACGTCGATGTCAGCGTCAGACTCGCCGACCTTCCCGCCGGAGGCACTCAATTATACTGCCGCGCGTCAGGTTTTGTGGAATCGTGGCAGCGGTTTCCAACCGCATGCCCCTCTTCCAGTCTTGATCAGGCATGGCGGTTGAAAACCGCCGCCACGCGCGTCGCGCCATTCCCCTAAACACAAAACCTGACGCGCTCAAAGGAGTGCTGTGGCACCAGGGAGAATACAACTGCGGCAACAACACCGACCCGGATTCAGATCCGGATGGTTATGCGGCGAGATTGCAGGCACTCGTCACCCTATCTCAGCCCGGCCCGACTCGCGGACCCGCAGTTCAACAATCCCCTCGGGGACAATGATCACGACGGCTATAACAATTATCTCGAATTCGCGTTTCTGACCAACCCCATGCAGGCGGCGAGCAGTCCTCCTATATCTCGCGGATCTGTCACGATTCCAGGACAAGGAAGTTTTCCCACCATCACCTTCCGCAAGCGCTTCGATACGGAAGCGCCATGTCGTGGATGTTTCATCCGATCTCGCGAACTGGACCGCTGCAATGGAGGTTTTTACCAGATACCGGAAGCACCCACCCGAAAAGGTGGACTTTCATGGTGCAAGAAAGAGTTCTTGAATTGTGTGTGATAAATCTCAAAGAGAGGCATATACCTTTTAACCCCATTGTAGAAAATCCTTCAAAAACCATGAAACCCAAGGGAAACCCTGCCTCCACCGGCCCCAATCGCGGCTTTGCCCTGGTCATCACCCTCACGCTGATGATCCTGCTCACCGTCATCGCGGTGGGTCTGCTGACGCTGTCCTCCATCTCGCTGCGCAACTCATCGCGGGCCATGCTCGTGCAGGAGGCCCGCCAGAACGCGCGCCTCGCGCTGATGATCGCGATCGGTGAATTGCAGTCCGCCACCGGCCCCGACCAGCGGATCACCGCCACCGCCGGAGTGACCACCACCCCTCCCGCCCGCCCCCGCCTCACCGGTGTTTGGAAAGGTTGGAAATGGGACGGTGCCGGCCAAACTCCCAATTTCGAGACCGAGAAGAACGACCGCTTCGTCCGCTGGCTGGTCTCCGCCGGGGACGCCGCCCTAACGCTAACCCCTGGCTACGCCGCCACCGAACTCGCCGGCAAGAAGGTCAGCCTCGTCAAGGCCGGTACTGACCCGCTCGACGAGGTCGGTGCCAATATCGTTCCGATCGCCAGCGGCAGAGGCAGCAACTCGCAGGGCTTCGCATGGGCGGTCTTCGACGAGTCCACCAAAATCCCGACCGCGCTCCCGGAGCCCGTGGGCGATACGCTTGCGGTGATTCAGAACCGGATGACCGCCGCGCCGCTTCCCGGTTATGCCTCCGCGACCACCCGCAACTGGGGCCCGCTTGGCGAGATGGCCAACGACCGCCTCAAGCTCGTTTCTCCGGAACAATCTGCGCTGGCAAAGCTCGCCCCGGAGGACCGCCAGTTCCATGACCTCACCTCGCGAACCGCCGGCCTTGCCGTGGACGTCGCGAAGGGCGGACTCGCCTCAGACATGTCCCGCATCTTCGACAAGAGCGCGATCAACAGCGATTACGAGGACCGATACCTTTACTCGGGAACCGACACCGCCCTCGTCCCCTCACCCAAGCGATTCAGCGGAGCCAATCCCTTTCCTTCCCCGGACCCTTCCTGGAAGCTCCTCCATTCCCACTACCGGATGTTCGAGAAAATGTCGGGCGGCACCACCCCGGTGATCGACTCCACAACCATGGCCCGTCCGGCGGCGGGTCCCCCCGGCGAAGGCCCGTTTTTCCAAAACCAGCAGATCCTGCCGGTCATCTCCAAGGCGCAGTTCGTCTTCAGCATCAGCTTCGGCTGGCACGGAATGTTGGATTTATCCACTGACCCCAATCTGCCCGCCGCCCAAAAGGACCATTACGTCACCTGGCTGGTGATCGATCCGGTCATCACCCTGTGGAATCCTTACAACGTCACCATGCGTTACACCGGCGGCACGATCGACCTCTATCGCATTCCGATGGCGTTCCGCCTCTACAAGAACGGGACGCTGATCAACTCCGAATACACCCACCTCGCGAACACCTTCCTGAGTACTGAAATGGGTGGCCGCAAGAACACTTTTTACCGGCTCAATCTCCTGCCCAAGGCGGGCGACTCGGATATTAAACTTGCCCCCGGCGAACACGTCGTCCTCACCGCCAGCAACCACGTCAAGCATGCCGGCTATCAGTACATGAACAAAGGCCTGAACCTTAGTCCCGGTTTCACTCCGCCGGCGGGAAACGCCAGTGCCAAATCCGTCGGCGGAACCTCCACCCTCAACCTCTGTGTCTCATCCAACGGAAGTTCGTCCGGCAAGGACTATGGTAAAACTGTCCGCACGGCTGCGGTCAAGGCCGGCGACAAGATCCAGGTCGAGGTCAAGCCCCTCCGCGGGAACGTGGACACCCCCCCTGAAACCGGCGGTAAGGAAATCTCCGGATTTCTCAAATACTACTCAGGAACATCCGACGACAAGAACCTGAAGCTTGTTGGAGGCATCGAGCTCGACTACAGCGACAAGGAGTCCAGCTACCTGAAAAGCTTCTCTCTCAACGAACTGCCCACCTTCGTGGTCAGCAGCGCCATTCCGAAAAACACCAAGGCCGACGAATATCAAGGAAACAAGCCGCCGCCAGTCGTCAGCTTCAAGGAGCCCTTCCTGATCTCCACCTTCCAGCTCAAGACGGAACGCGACTCCAAATTCCCGTCCCGTGGCTGGCTCGAGAATTCTCCGATCAACCCCTACGCCTCGGCAGGTCTCGACCAGAAAGAACCGTGGGAAGCCCAGCAATACGAGTTCCAGTGGGAAGCCATGACCGACTGGCCGCCCTCGAGCCCGACCATCGAGATCAGCACCAACGGCAACCGCGGCTACGGCGGTCCCGGCATCTACGCCCAGTCCGGCCTCGAGTTTGCCACCCACAGTTCACTTCCATTAGAGCCGTCACTCTCCATCCCGCAGTTGCGGCACGCCCCGCTCAACACCGGCGGCCAACTCCCGCTCGTCTCCCAGGTCGTCGGAAACTCATTCCAACCCCCGCAGATGGATCAAGCGAAAGTCCGCAGCACTGCCGGCGACCGGACCCTCCTCGATCACTCGTATTTCGCCAACAACGCCCTCTTCGACAGCCACTTCTTTTCCGGTGTTGCGGGTTCCGGAGGCAAGCTGCCCGGCGACTCGGGGGATGCCAAATCCAAGCTAACCGCCTTCTTCGACGGAGGAACGCCGTTGCCCAATCCGCGCTTCATCGGCTATCGCGACGGACTCTCGACTGCGAAAATCGTCACTCAACTGACAGCGTCCGATGGCTACCGCAAAACCGCCGCCCACCTCCTCATCGACTCTCCTTTCAACATCAACTGCACCCGCGTGGATGTCTGGGAGGCCCTTCTCGCCAGCGCCTTCGGTGCCGAGGTTCCGGTCATGACATCCGGCAACATCGGGACCTCTCCGGTCGATGACAAGACCATCCCCGTCAGTCGGCATCTGCCCAGCGCCGGCTCCGACATCGAGTCCCAAGCCGACCCCGTCGCCCGCGACCTCGCGAAATGGAACGGCTACCGCCGTCTCGAACCCAAGCAAATCCGCGACCTCGCCGAGCAAATCGTCAAGCAAGTCCGTGAGCGCGGCCCCTTCCTCTCGCTTGCCGAGTTCGTCAACCGCCGTCCCGGAAATGGCGAGCTCGCCCAAAGCGGAGCCCTCCAGACCGCCCTCGAGAAAGCCAAGATCAACACCGCCGTCATCAACCCGGGAATGAACCTGCCCACCCTCGGCAACACCGCCGACGGAGCTCCCGGAGTCCTCAACCAGGCCGACCTGCTCACTCCCATCGCGCCTGTCCTGACCGTCCGTGGCGACACCTTCCGCATCCGCGCCTACGGCGAGGCCACTCCCGCCAACGGACCGAAAATCCGCGTCTGGTGCGAGGCCGTCGTCCAACGCCTGCCGGAATACATCGACCCCGCCGAGGAACCATGGGCCGATCCGCAACTCCCGGTCAACCTGCGCTTCGGCCGCCGCTACGAGCAGATCAGCTTCCGCTGGCTCTCCCCTTCCGAAATCTAACTCCCAACAAGCTCCATGTTCAGCAAATCCCTCGCCCTCCTGCTGCTCTTCGCCGCCCCGCTCATCGCGCAGGAATCCAAGCCCAAGATCTCCGCGTCATTCTACGCCTTCGCCTACTCGCCCGGCGACGAATCCGTCTTCCTCCCGAGCGGTGCCGGCACCTCCTTCGAGGAAATCCGCCTGTCCACCGCCAACATCGTCGGCCCGGTCCCGTGCGCCATCACCGACGGCAAGCTCACCATCCACTCGGAACCGGTCAAAGGCGCCGACGGCAAGATGTCCAATCCCGTCATCGCCACCGGCTCGATCGGTGCCGACATCCGCAAGGCCCTTGTCGTCCTCTTCCCGTTGCCCGAGAGCGACGCCATGAAATACCGCTGCATCGTCCTCAACCACGAGCTGACCGATTTCCCGCTCGGCGTTTACCGGCTCATGAACCTCTCTAACAAACCTGTCCGCGGAGCCATCGGCAAGGAAATCGTGGGAGCCAAGCCCGGCGGCATCGCCAATCTCACCCTGCAGGGCGAACCCGGGGCCATCGTCCCGGTCCGCTTCGAGTTCTACGAGGAAAAGCGCTGGAACCTCCTGACCGAGACCCGCGCCGCCGTCCGCAAGGACCGGCGCTGGCTGATGTGCATCTATCAGGATCCCGCCACCGGCCGCATGAACATCCGCAGCATCCCGGACCGGACCAAGGTCGCGCCCGACAAGGAAACCGCCGCCCCATGATCCCCATCCAGGCATCGGGCGCACTTGCTCCCTGCCATCCCGCCAAACTCAAAACCCATCAGCAAATGAAACCGTCCCCATCCCTAACATCGGCACTCCGCCACCTGCTCACGGTTCTCGCCGCCAGCGCCGCCCTGCTCCCCTTCGTCCCCGCCACCGCCGATGCCAATTCCACCAAGCTGCCGCTTTCCATCTACTGCTTCGACTACGCCGGTGACCTCAAGTCCGTTGATGTGAGAACCGGGCAATCCGAATTCAGCCCCATCAACCTCTCCACCGCCAATGTCATCGACGCCGGCGAGGTCCTTGCCGAGGACGGCAAGATCATCCTCCACGGGCCAGCGGCAGGCGACGACGAGCACCCCGTCGTCGCCACCCTCGAGGTCGGCACCATCAGCAAGCCCCTCGCCGTCCTCGCACCGGCCCCGGCACCCGCAACTGAAGAAAAAGTCGAGGGCGAAGCCGACGCACCCGCCTACCGCAGCCATGTCATCGAAGCCGACGACAAGACCTTCCCCATGGGCAGCTACCGCTTCGTCAACCTCTCGCCCTACCCGGTGCGGATCAACCTGGGAGAACACTCCATGGAGATCGAGTCCGGCACCGACAAGCTCTTCAATCCCAAGGTCGCCGCCGGCGAGCTCCTGGCCGTGACCATCGAATACCAGCTCGAGGAAAACTGGCTTGCCGTTTCGAGTTCCCGCTGGGCCTACCGCAAGGACCGCCGCACGCTCGTCTGCATCCAGCAAGACCCGCAGACCCAGCGGATGCTCCTCAAGAGCATCCCCCTGCGGGAATAAGTCCGCGCCTGCCGGCAAATGGTTTCCCCCTCGCCACCATACCAATGGGTCAGGTATTGTGGAAAGGGGGATAGGCGTTTCGCCCAATGCTGTCAGATTAAGATTTTCTAACCGGTAGATGGACGCAGATGAAAATCCAAAATCATCCCTCTTTATCTGCATCCATCTGCGGTTTGATTTCTCCAAATTCTTCGGGCTTCATGCTTAAACTGCCGGTATTGGGCGTCTCGCCTGTCGTTTAAAAACGCAGCACCCGAAACCACAAATCCTGATGCGTGCCAGCATGATGGGGACAAGAGTTTCCCCACTCCTCACTGTGGGATTCGCCAAATGATTTTGCGATCAATGATCTAGCCCCGATTGCGGGACAGCATGTCTAACCCCCTATGGCGACATGATCCTGCATCCGGCCTTTTGCCCGCTTTCATCGAAAAACCACCCGAATGAGTGGGGGACTCGTGCCACGGGCCGATGCAATCATCCCAAGCGGCAGAGTGATGACCATCGCGAGGATGCGGGACTCATCACTCCGAAAGTTCCGGCGTCACCACATCGTTTCCATGGCTCGTTCTCCCTGCGGATGAAATTCCATTCATGAAATCATTTCTCACTGTTGTTATTGCCAGCTTTCTTGTTCTCGCCCATTCCAGTGCGGCGATCTATCATGTTGATTCACGGACTGGTGATGACGCCCGCACCGGCCTAGGTCCGGATGACGCGTGGCGAAGCCTGGAGAAAGCCAACGCCACGATGCTGAAACCGGGCGACCAATTGCTTTTCAAAGCGGGCGGACGCTGGTCCGGCCAGTTGAAACCCATAGGAGGTGGGAACCAATCCGGCCTGGTCACCATCGGCAGCTATGGCGAGGGACCGCTGCCGCGCATCGACGGCGAGGGAAGATTCCGCGATACGGTCCTGCTTCGAAACATCTCGTTTGTCGAAATCAAGGACCTGGAGATTACCAATCGTGGTGCGAACACAGCTCCATGGCGGACCGGAGTCAAGGTTTCCGCGGAAGGCATCGGGAAAATGGAGCGCATCTATCTGCGCCGCCTCTTCGTCCATGACGTGAATGGCGACCTGCGCAAGGACCGCGAGGGATGCGGAATCTTCTTCGAGGCCAGCGGCGCCAAGGATACGCACTTCGATGGACTATTGATTGAGAAATGCCGGGTCGAGCGCTGCGATCGCAACGGCATCTGCCAACGGGGAACCGGCACGGCCCGCAGTCGCAATGTGATCATCCGTGAAAACACGCTCGATGACATCGGCGGCGATGGAATCAAGCTTTGGGGCACGAACGGCGGACTGATCGAAAAGAATATCGTTAGAAGAGCCCGGTCACGTTGCGGTGAGGACGAGGCCGCCGCCGGCATCTGGCCGTTTGCCTGCGACGACACGATCATCCAGTTCAACGAGGTGTCCGGCACCGTCGGCACGAAAGACGGTCAAGCTTACGATTCGGACTATCAATGCCGCCGGAGCATTTTTCAATACAACTACAGTTTTGAAAACGAGGGTGGCTTCATGTTGATCTGCACGCCTGGCAAATCATTCAACGAAGACACCGTCATCCGCTATAACATCAGCGTGCATGACGGCATCAACGCGGCGCGGGTCTTTCATTTCGGCGGTGGCGCGGAGAGGACCCATGTGTATAACAACACCATCGTGATTGGCCCGGAGCAGGATCTGCCCATGCTGCTTTTCAAGAAGTGGAACGGCGGCACGGCCAAGGATTCCCGTTTCACCAACAATCTCTTCATCGTCGAGAAAGGTGGCCGTGCCACCTATCAGCTCACCCCGAGCAGCGGCAATGTGTTTGAGTCGAATCTCTTCATCGGTCGCCACGAGGGATTGCCGGAGGGCTGCACCATTTCACCCGCACCCGGGTTCGCCGGACCGCTGGAGCCATCTCCCGGATTGGATTCGCTCAAGGCGTTCCGCCCTGCCGCCGGCGGCGTGCCATTTCCCCGCGGCCGCGTGATCAATGACAACGGCGGCCGTGACTTCTTCGGCAATCCGGTTTCCAATGTGCACCCTCCCGCCATCGGCGCGGTGGAGAGGTGAAGCGCGAATCGTGGCTGGAGCGTCTCGCTCCAGACCGTCGTCGGAGCATCTTGCTACGAGGACACTTGGACTCTATACCCAAAGTTATTGCCGCATCTTTTCCGTGATCGGAAAATCGCCGCGGAATGGATTCATGGAGCGAGCGAAACGCGGAGACGCAGAGGCAGGAGAGAGGACCGCGGAGATTGGGAAAATTGGCCAGCTTTGCCTCCGCGATACTCCCTGCGACCTCCGTGACTTTGATCCCGCCCGCCGGCGGTCGGGCACGTCGCGTTCGCTCCTGTCCATGTCGCTCCGCTCCATTGCGTTGCGTTTATGAGACGACTTTTGGCAAACGATCCAACTACAGACCCTGCTCGGTCACCCACTGGGCCGCGCGCTGGTAAAGCTCGGCGGCGTTTCTGATCCCCAGCTTCTGTTTGATCCGGGCCCGGTAGCTGTCCACCGTGGACGGGCCGAGGTTCAGCCGGGTGGCGATGTCTTGCGATCTCAGGCCTCGACCGATGAGCTGGAAGACCTCGAGCTCGCGGTCGGACAGCAGGTTCAT
>Ga0163144_10010996_pt1 | contig 19199 bp, 14 predicted proteins | sample OliLak19BULKMAT1_FD_123175 | JGI IMG/M metagenome (GOLD analysis project Ga0163144, IMG submission 123175) | Freshwater microbial mat bacterial communities from Lake Vanda, McMurdo Dry Valleys, Antarctica - Oligotrophic Lake LV.19.BULKMAT1 | ecosystem: Environmental > Aquatic > Freshwater >... | reverse complement strand
TGGAACCTGCTGCGGGCCTGAGAAATTGGAGCGCGGAATTTATTCCGCCCGTTGTGCCCGTCCCGCGCCAGCGTGGACGGGCACTCTTCATCTTAACCCTCACCATTCACCCATGAACGAAATCCACAACCTCCTGGACAGGATCGAGCTTACGCACGACGTCCGCATTCTCTACGCCTGCGAGTCCGGGAGCCGGGCATGGGGATTCGCCTCTCCTGACAGCGACCATGACATCCGCTTCATCTTCGTCCGTCCCGCGAACTCCTATCTATCCGTCATGGATGGCCTCGATTCCATCGAACTGCCCCTCGAAGGTGAGCTTGATGCCGGCGGATGGGATGTCCGCAAGGCGCTTCGTCTGTTGGGAAAATCGAACGGTGCTCTCGTCGAATGGCTGCACTCACCCATCGTCTATCGGGAGTCACCCGGCTTCCGTTCAAGATGGCGGGAGGTTGCGAGGACGGTATTTTCTCCTCGCGCATCGTCCGACCACTATCGGGGTCTCGCGAAGCAAATGGTGCTGGGGAAACTCGACGGGGAAGCTGTCCGTGCAAAGGACTACCTCTATGCCTTGCGCGCCGCTCTATCAGCCGGGTGGGTGGCTGCGGGAAAGGGAATTCCGCCGGTGCCCTTTCCTGAGCTTGTCCCCACCGCTCCTGAACCGATACAGCAACTCGTGCCTGATCTAATGGAGCACAAGGCTCGGACGGCCGAATCCGAAAGAATGCCCCGCATTCCGGCACTCGATGATTTCCTCAAGGAATTTCTCGAAAAGACGGTCATCCTTCCCCAAGGCTCCGGCGACATCGCCGCATTGGATGCATTGCTGCGGTGTGAAATCCGACGCCCCGCTTCCATTCCTGTTGCCGCCGAGTTCACGCTCGAACGCATCCGGCAGCCGGACATGTTGCTTCTGGATACAGTTGCCGGCAGTCATGGCTATGGAACGGCGATCCAAGGCTCCGATGAGGACCGTCGAGGGGTTTTCGTGGCACCCCGGTCGTTCGTGGAAGGCCTGGACACCATCGGGCAGGTGTCCGACGAAAGGAGCGATCAGGTGTATCACGAACTCGGGGCCTTCGTCTCGCTCCTGTTGAAGAACAACCCTAACGCACTGGAACTGCTGGCGATGCCGGACGATTGCATCCGACGTCGTCATCCCTTGTTCTCCATTCTAACCACTGAACTCTTCCTTTCAAAACTCTGCGCGAAAACCTTCGGCGAGTATGCCATGGGGCAGATCCGCAAGGCACGCGGATTGAACAAGAAGATCGTCAATCCACAGCCGGAGAAGCGCATGGCGCTTCTGGATTTCTGCAATGTCCCGCTGGGTCAAGGCAGTGTGCCTGTCCTGGAATGGCTGCGGGAAAGAAAGATCAATCCAGAGGAATGCGGAGTCACTGCGGTACAACACACCACCGGAATATTCGCGATCTATCAGGATCATGCCACTGGCTGCCGGGGCCTGGTTTCACCGCGTGATCCGGATGCGTTGGTTTTCAGCAGCGTTCCCGTCGATGCCATTCCCGTGTGCTGGATGAACTTCAACCACGATGCCTTTCGCGCCCATTGCAAGGCTCATCGCGAGTATTGGGAATGGGTTGGCCAACGAAATGAAGAGCGTTTCACCACCAATGTGGAACATGGACGAGGCTATGATTCGAAGAACCTGATGCACACCATCCGGCTGTTGGACATGGCCGGGGAGATCGCGAGGGAAGGTGTCCTGCGCATCCGGCGTCCGAATCGTGACTTCCTGCTGCGGATTCGCGCGGGAGAATTTGAATACGAGGAACTCGTGTCCCGAGCCGAGGGCCAGTTGGCGGATGTTGTCGCAGCCTTCGAGGTTTCCGAACTTCAGGAAGTGCCGGATCGGGATCGGGTCAACCAGGTGTTGGTGGAAATCCGCGAAGCCTTCTGAAAGATAATCCGAACCAGGATCACACAAAGACGCGCGGCGTCGCTAAAATGAGATTCCCGTTCCATTTGGAGGAAATCGATTGATCGTCATCAAGTGCTCCCAATCTTCAAGCGTGGTACTCCTGGATGCTCTTCACCGTGAACTCCTTCTCCTTGAGAGAGCGCATGGCTTTCACCGAGGCTTCGGCGGCGGCGAGGTTGGTGGCGTGGGAGATTTTTTGCGCAATGGCGGTGGAACGGATGAGGATCTCGTCGGCGCGGGATTCGTGGGTGCTCGGGGTGTTGATGATGAAATGGATCTCCTTGTTCTTCATCATGTCGATCACGTTAGGGCGCGCTTGCTCGAGGACCTTGTAAACACGACTGCTAGGAATTCCCTCGTCCATCAGGCGCTGGTGGGTGCCACCGGTGGAGTAGATCTTGAACCCGAGTTCGACGAGGTCGCGGGCGACTTTCACGGCGCGGTTCTTGTCGAGATCGGCGACGGAGAGGAAAACATTGCCCTCGGTGGGCAGCGGGTTGAAGGCGGCCATCTGGGATTTGGCGTAGGCCATGCCCCAATCGGCGTCGATGCCCATAACCTCGCCGGTGGAGCGCATTTCCGGGCCTAACACGATGTCGATGCCGGGGAAGCGGTTCCATGGGAAGACGGCTTCCTTCACGGAGAAATGTTCCGGAATGATCGTTTGGGTGTAGCCCAGGTCGGCGAGCTTCTCACCGACCATTACCTTGGCGGCAAGCTTGGCGAGGGAAACGCCGGTGGCCTTGCTAACGAAGGGCACGGTGCGGGAGGCACGCGGGTTGACCTCGATGACGTAGAGCTGCTCGTCCTTCACGGCGAACTGGATGTTCATCAGGCCGCGGACCTCGAGCTCACGGGCGAGATCGACGGCGGCACGGGTGATTTCCTCCTTGATCGAATCTGATAGTGAGAAGGACGGGATGACGCAGGCGGAGTCGCCGGAGTGGATGCCGGCCTGCTCGATGTGTTCCATGATCGCGCCGACCACGGAGGTTTCACCGTCGCTGATGCAGTCGACATCGACCTCGGTGGCATTGTCGAGGAAACGGTCGATGAGCACCGGGCGCTCGGGCGAGACGATGACGGCCTCGCGCATGTAGCGGGTGAGCTCGGCGTCGTTATAGACGATCATCATGCCGCGGCCGCCGAGAACGAACGACGGGCGGACGAGCACCGGGTAGGTGATGCGGTTGGCAATCTCGATGGCCTCCGCCTCATTGGTGGCGGTGCCGGCTTCGGCCTGCTTGAGGTTGAGTCTGTCCAGAAGGGCGGAGAAGAACTTGCGGTCCTCCGCCTGTTCGATGGATTTCGGCGAGGTGCCGATGATCGGGACGCCGTGGCGCTCGAGATCGGCTGCTAGATTCAGCGGGGTTTGGCCGCCGAACTGGACGATGACGCCGTAAGGTTGTTCCTGGTCGCAGATGTTGAGGACGTCCTCTAACGTAAGCGGTTCGAAGAAGAGTTTATCGGAGGTGTCATAGTCGGTGGAAACGGTTTCTGGGTTCGAGTTGACCATGATGGTTTCGTAACCGAGTTCCTTCAGCGCGAAGGCGGCGTGGACGCAGCAGTAGTCGAACTCGATGCCCTGGCCGATGCGGTTAGGCCCACCACCGAGGATGATGATCTTCTTTTTGTCCGACTGGCGGGCTTCGTTCTCGTCGCCGTAGGTGGAGTAGAAATAAGGCGTGTAGGCCTCGAACTCGGCAGCGCAGGTATCGACAAGGCGATAGGTCGGGATGATGCCCTTCTGTTTGCGCTCGGCGCGGATTGTGTCTTCGGAGGTGTGGTATGCCTTGGCGATCTGGCGGTCGGAGAATCCGAGTTTCTTGAGGCGGCGGAGGTTTGAAGGTAGAATGGCCGTCCCGGCTGTTTCGACAGACGGGCGTCCCGCCTGCTGTTCCAATTTTTCTTCCGGGGAGATTTCAAATTTCCCCTCGGGCAACTTTGCCGGATTGGCCACAATATATTTCCTCAAGCCCTTGAGAGCATCCCAATCCCTGACAATCCGGTCGTAGCTCTCCTCCATCCAGAGTGTGCCGTTTCGTCCGAGGGATTTGTTGATTGCGTGGGAGGTGAAGGATTTCCACGAATGAAGGATTCCGCCGAGGTCATGACCAGGAAGCGGCTTCACGAGGACATGCACATGGTTCGGCATGACGACGAAATGATCAAGAACGTAGCGCTCGCCGTGGAAATGGCGGAGGGCGCCGGAAACCGTGTTTCTAACTGACTCATCCGCAAGGAGGCATTCGCCGTGGCCTTGATCGAGCCACTTTTCCGGGCCTTCCTGAAAGCGGAGTTCGTAGTCGAGGAATGTCTTGTAGTCCCAGGGTTGCGGGTGGCAGTCGTGCCAGAGTTCGAGTTCGCGCTTCCATTTCTCCAGCTCCATATGTGGGAGTGCGTCGGCCAGGCGGAAGGTGACGAAGTAGGTGGCGCCTTCCTGTTTCCAGTGGGGGAGGTGGCGGCGGGTTTTATCGATGCGGGACGCGGCGTCCAGGGGGTGGAACGTCTCTTTGGGACAACAGGCGGGACGCCCGCTTGTCGAGACAGCCGGGACGGCTGTCTTACCTTCGGGTATTCCGCCTTCGGCGATCATCGCCATGCCTTCCCTGGCGATCTGTTGGAGATGGCCGAGGAACCAAGGATCGATGGCGGTGGCATCATGGATTTCCTCCAGCGTCCAGCCATTCACAAAAGCGGTTTGCAGCCAGAAGATGCGCTCGGCATTCGGGATCTGCAGTTTGCGGGTGATCTCGTCGCGGGTCGGTGAGTGCGGATCCTTGTTGTCGAATCCGAAGCCCCAACGGCCGGTTTCGAGCGAACGCAGGCATTTCTGCATGGACTCCTTGAAGGTGCGGCCGATGGACATGGCCTCGCCGACGGATTTCATCGAGGTCGTTAGAACCGGGTTGGCGGTCGGAAATTTCTCGAAGGTGAAGCGCGGGATCTTGGTGACCACGTAGTCGATGGTCGGCTCGAACGATGCGGGCGTCTCGCGCGTGATGTCGTTCGGCAGCTCGTCGAGCGTGTAGCCGACAGCGAGCTTGGCAGCGATCTTGGCGATGGGGAATCCGGTGGCTTTCGAAGCCAGCGCGGACGAGCGGGAAACCCGCGGATTCATCTCGATGACGATCATCCGGCCGGTTTTCGGGTCGGTGGCGAACTGGATGTTAGACCCGCCGGTTTCCACGCCGATCTCACGGATGACGGCGAAGGACGCGTCGCGCATGATCTGGTATTCGCGGTCCGTTAGTGTCTGGATCGGCGCGACGGTGATGGAGTCGCCGGTGTGGACGCCCATCGGATCGAGGTTTTCGATGGAGCAGATGACCACGCAGTTGTCGGCGCAGTCACGCATGACCTCCATTTCGAACTCTTTCCAACCGAGCAGCGATTCGTCGATGAGGACTTCAGAAACGGGTGAGAGATCGAGGCCGCGGTGGATGATTTCCTCAAACTCCTCGCGGTTGTAGGCGATGCCACCACCTTGTCCGCCGAGCGTGAACGCGGGGCGGATGATGAGTGGGAAGGTCCCGATTTCCTCAGCCACCTTGCGGGCTTCCTCCATCGTGTGGGCGATGCCGGAGCGCGGCATGTCGAGGCCGATCCTGGTCATCGCCTCCTTGAAAAGCTGGCGGTCCTCGCCCTTGTCGATGGCCTCGGCATTCGCACCGATCATTTTCACGCCGTATTTTTCGAGCGTGCCGGATTTGAAGAGCGACATCGAAGTGTTCAACGCCGTTTGACCACCGAGCGTCGGGAGCAAGGCATCCGGCTTCTCGCGGATGATGATCTTTTCCACCACTTCCGGCGTAATCGGCTCGATGTAAGTGCGATGCGCGAACTCCGGGTCCGTCATGATCGTCGCTGGATTCGAGTTCACCAGCACCACTTCGTAGCCCTCTTCCTTCAGCGCCTTGCACGCCTGAACGCCGGAATAGTCGAATTCGCAGCCTTGGCCGATGACGATGGGGCCGGAGCCGATGACGAGGATTTTCCGGATCGAGGTATCTTTGGGCATGGTCTGGGAAGGTTCGGGAAATCGCCGTCCGCGCGGCTAAATTTCGAGGTGTGTGGCAGGAATCCCGCAGCTTGTAAAGGGCGGGATGCGGCGAAGATTGAATCGCCCGCCGCGATGCTTCAATTCCGCACCTGCGGTCCTTCCTAACAATCCACCATGCCATATTGTGCACCCCGGCGACCGGAGGATTCATCCGCATGCTAGCTCCCCACGCGCTTCATGCCGGGAACCGGAGGACGCCACTCTTTCCCAACGCGTTGCAACCCGGCAAGGATCTCCTCGACCTTCTGGTCAACCCGCTCCTGACTCCAGAACCCAGGGAAATCGAAGACCTTTTCGGTGCCATTGAACATCACGACGTGCGGCGCTTTGGTCACACCCTGCCCCTTTGAGAATTCCGCCTGCTTCCGGATATCCACCCGGGTGACAGTCACCCGCTTGGCATACTTCGCCTTGATGTGATTGAAAACATCGGCGAGCGCCTCACTCGACGGCTCTCCAGGCAAGTGGTGATGATAAATCAACAATGGCTCCACAGGCTTTGCGGGCCCCTGATGGGTGACGGACAAGGGACTCTCCCCCTTGCTCATGCTCGCCCCGGACATCGGGCTGCCAGCTCCCTGCGGATTGGAAGCCTGGCCTGCCGCGGATTGTGCCCCCTTCTGGGTCTTGTTCTCGACTATCTCCGGTGGCTTGGGATTGTCGGTCCATTCGAAATTGGAAGACACAATCGCGATGATCGCGACCGCCACTCCGATTACGAAAATCCTTTTGATCCAGGCTGCCCGCTCGTGAGTCATTCGGGAAAATTCCTTAAATTTTCCGTAATTTCAACTCTAATTTAGCCCCTTGGATTTTTGAAACTCCTTGAACTCCTTCGGAAGCGGCGACCCTCCTCCCAACGATAGCTCGAACAAGGCCGCGACAGCTTCCGCTTGCGCAAGCTTCATCCGCCCCCCGTCAGGCGAGGATTTGCTGCGGAGCCTGATCGCCGCCTTCACGGCAGGGTCGGCATGATAAATCGCAAGAATCCGCAAAGCAGCCTGACGGGTGATCTCTTCCGATGCGCCGGCGTCGGCGGTGATCGCGGTCTGATAGCAAATCAAGGCGTCGTCGGGCCGGCCCAAGCCTTCGAGCGCGAGTCCCTCGCACCAGGCGATCTGCGCGCGCTGGTCGCCGGGAAGCCGCATGCCCGCGCGTTCCTTGGCCAGCGCCTCCAGACGTTCCCAACTTTCCTTACGGACGGCATCCCACAGGACGTAGAGCTCGAGCTGCCGGTTCTGATATTCGCGCGACAACGGCCCTTTCGAAAATTTCTGCAACGCGGCAGCCAAGCCTTCGAGGTCACCTTCCTTGCGCAGGCATTCCATCTCGTAAAAGGCCGCCAGCGTCGAATAGCTGTCCTCCAATCCCTCAATCGGGCGATAGAGTTCCTTCACCGCGACAAGCATCTTCCCCGCCTCCTCATAACGACGCGCCCGATAGAGATCCATGGCCGCCGTGAAATCCGGTGGCTCGCTCACATGGACCGCTGCTCCGTCCGTGAGCACGAAATCCAAGACATCCTTCGAACCGTCCGGCACCCGGTAGCGGATGGACGTGCCGGTTGCCGCGACCAACTCGATCTTCACCGGCTCTCCGCCCCTGGCTATCAGAAATGCCGCCGTTTGGAATTCCGCCTTCCCCACCGGCGCGGCATGGCCGATCGCGGCGGTCGAGATTATGCCTGACAACGCCCACAACTTCCCGAATCGCATGGAAAAACCGATCATCGTTTCAAATCCCGTTTTTTGGTAAGATCATCGGGTTCCCCATTGATGACAGCCGACTTGATGCCCGGGCTGGTGCCGAAGGTTTTCACCGCTTGCTCGACCTCATGCCATGCCCCGAGATCCTCATCCTTCGTCGCGGGAACCAGCTCACGGGTCCTATCGAGATATCGCATCCCCTCATCGTAGGCCGACTGCCGGTCTGGCGGATTCACATCGTCGCGGTTCCGTGCCCAAACCAGTTGCATCCAGCCGTTCATCGCGGGAGCTGATAGACCCAGGTCATCCGTGTGGGTGGACCAAACCCTGGCGTATTCGTTGATCGCCTCATCCGTGCTCCCGAGTTCCTGATAGGACCTTGCAAGCATCAGACGCAACTGAGGGACAAACTCCGAACCCCCTTCATTCAGATAGAAGCCCGCCTCCCCGACCGCGGACGCGAAATCTCCCTTTGCCATCAATGCCTCGACGATCCGGAACATCGAGTAGCCTCGCTCTCCCGCATCCTTGGATTCCTTGTAAATTCCCTTGAAGCCGGCGATTCCCAGATCGATCTCCTCAGGAGCGGCGGAACGCACGCGGACATCGGCCCTGCCTAACAACGCCTCGTTCCGCCATGCCACATCCTCGCGGCCGATCACCTCCTCATAACAAACCAGCGCCTCGCGGGGTGTCGATGTGTTGAGGCGCAGATGATCGCCCAGCCGGATCAACGTCTGGCTGTCCAGGTCCTCGGGGGTGAACCCGGTCTTGAGTTTTTGATAGAGTGTCTTGACCATCGCCGCGGCGGCCTGCTTCCTCGCGCCATCCTTCGCGTCACGCGCCTCGTTTTCAAAGGCCCGGATCACCGCAAGCTGGAGACGGGCGAGCACGCGTTTGTTGGATGGATCGATTCCGGGAAATTCCTCGAATTGCGCGGCAAGTTCCTCCGTGCTGTGGCTTCCGAGGTAGGCCTCGGCATAGGATTCGATCAAACCGCTGTTTCCACCCGGTTTATCCGCCTCACTTGCGACAATTCCCCGCAATCGTTCCAATGCCTCATCTCCCCGGCCGACTTTCACGAACGCACTTACCTGAGCCACGGCAACCTGCGTCTGACAGGCTGATCCCGCGGCATGGTCCTTCCAGTAACGGTCCGCGAATCCGACAGCCTTCTTCATCCGCTTCGAGGAATCTCCCGAGGCGTCATATCTTGCTAACAATTCGACCAGAGAACAAAGCACATCCCCGATCACCTGCTGGTCTTTGGAGGCGGTGACCGCCTCGAGAGCTTTTAAATAGGCCTTTTCCGCGTCATCGGGCTTTCCTGCCGCCAGCTCGACCTTGCCGAGGAGATGATAGGCCTGCGCGGTCACCGGGCTGTCCGGAAACTCCTTGGTTAGACGTTGGATTTTCTCCCGCGCGGCGTCCGGCCGGCCTTTCTGGAAATAACAGGATGCGCGCTCATAGAGCGCGGAGGCGAAATACGGGCTGTCCGGATGCTTTGTCAGAAACGAATCGAACAACGTCGCGGCCTCTTCCCACTGCCCGAGCCTGGCGGCGTCGGATGCCAGGTAATAGGCGGCCTCGGTCGCATGCCCGCCTTGCGGATAAATCCTTATCTGCAAGGCGAGCAGATCCTTCGCCTTTTCATGCAACCCGCTGTTGAAGTACGCCACGCCCAGTAGATAGGTGCAAAGCTCATGCTCCGGCGTTCCCTCCGCCAACAGTTCCAACATGGGGGACGCCACCTCGATGCATTTCGCGGGATCGCCTTCCTCAAGCAGCGTGGAGAGGACAAGCTCCCGCATTTCGCCAATTCTCGGTGACTCCGGAAAAGCCATGAGGAAGGTATCCGCATCACGCCTCAGTTCCCGGGATCGCCCCACACGCGATGCCACTCGGATCAGGTTGAAAAGGTATTCCTCGCGCTTTTCAGATCCCGGATAGTATAACTCCAACTGCTGATAGGCGGCGTACGCACCCAGGAAATTCCCGCTCGACTCGTGGAGGAATGCCACCGCCGCCAGCTTGATGGATTCCGTCGCCCGCTTGCCGCGGCGGTCCGCCTCGAAGGTCGCCAGATCCGCTTCCAGTTGTTTGCGGTCGAGAGTCACGTTTGCGTCCTTGATCAGATCCGCCGCTCCCATCGACCTCAGCCGCGCGCGGACGTCATCGATCGCGACATCCGTGGATGGAATGAATTGATATAACTCCATCGCCGCTCGCCGCATGCCCACACCGATGGCATCGCCGGCCAGCTTCATGAAGACCGGAGAGAACTGATACATCTCGTAAGGTTCGATCAACAGCGTTCCCCGGTTCTTGCCGATGAAATCCAGTAGCGCCTGCTCGTTTCCATCCGCAATGGCCGCGCTGACAAGCGCTTGGAACCCTGCGATGATTCCCAGATCCGGCGTGGGGAAATCCGTCTTGTTCCTGATGGCGATTTCCAGGCTCTCACTGCCCTGGACGATGTCCCCCAGCTTGTAGTGGCAGATGGCGAGATTGATATAGTAGGAGCCTTGCGGAAACGTGTCGTTCACCTTGTCGCGCTCCGCGAGGAATTTCGCGAATTGCGCGAGGGCCAGCGACCAGTCCTCGGCCCCCATCGCGGACTCGGCCCATTTCCGCAAGGCCAGCTTCTGATAGGTGTTGCCGGTGTCCGCACCCTCGTTAGGAAAATCCCGATAACAGGTCTCGAACGAGATCATCGCCTCCTTCCACCGCTTGAGCTTCATTTCACAAAGCCCCTTGCGGTAATGGATGATCCCGAACTGCGCGCCGTATTCCCGGTACGCCTGGTCGCTGCCGAAGCGCGTGATCGCCTGCGTGTTGGATTCCAGCGCCTGCTCCCAATTCTTCTCCCGCATCGCCGTCCGGGATTCCTCGATCAGGCTTTCCAGCGTCGCATCCCGGGCGAATGCCGGCATCATCAGGAAAAGCGAAACCACACACGCCCTGCCAAGGAACGGGATGAGGGAAACGCGGAATTTCATCGGAACGGAGTGGATTTCGGGACGCTGCCAGACAATAGCCCCAGTCGGGAACCTTCGGCAAAAGCAAAATTGTCCATCGTTCACGAAATGCTCGCGCCGTTCAATCGACCGCCCTGCGAGGACCAGATCATGAATGAGTTGAAAGACTCCGGCTCTGCAGGAGATTGTCGGGCGTGCCATGCTACTCCGCCACCGCAGGGACGATCAGCGTGGGAACGGAGGCCTTGCGGACCATTCCTTCCGCGACGCTGCCGAGCAGCAAGGAAGCGATCACGCCATGGCCGTGCGAGCCGACGACGATGAAGTCGGCTCCGCTTTGCTTCACGTGATCTAGCAGCGAGTGGAGCGGGCTGCCTTCGGCGAGCTTGGAGGTCGCGTTGGGAACATCGGCTTGGACGGTGGTGAGGAGATCCGCGAGCTTGCCGGTGGCGCGGCGTTTGGCTTCCTCTTGGAAGGCATTCATCGCGGGAAACTCGTCCGGGGTGAAGCCGTAGGCCGTGTAGCTCGGCTCTGGCTCGATGACGTGGAAGAGCTCCAGATCCGCAGCGAAGGATTTGGCGAGGCGGGAAGCCATTTCAAGGACTCCAGGAGTGGCGTTTGAGAAATCTACGGCGACGACGATCTTTTTCATGGTGCTAGCAGTTAACATTTCTGACGGCCGCTTGCAAAGGATGATCAGCCAATGCTGCGAAAATGCGCTGCCTTGCGGAATCGCCATTTGGCAATCCGGCCGTTTTGGTCCAGTTTCCCCGGACCATGATCCGATTTCTCCATACCCGCATCCGTGTCCGTGACCTCGACAGCTCGGTCTCCTTTTATGAAAAGCTCGGCTACAGCCTGACCGACAAAAAAGCCTCGCCGCAGGGCAACAGCCTGGCATTTCTGGGACTCCCGGATAACGACGTCTTCCTCGAGCTCTGTCACTCCCCGGACTACACCGCGACCTGCCCGGAGGATCTGATGCACACCGCGCTCGGCGTGGACGACATCATCGACTACTGCGACAAGGTCGAAAAGGCGGGCATCGAAATCTGGCCGTCCGGCTGGCGCGAAAAGTTCTCAACCAGCGACCGGAAGATGGCATTTGTCACGGATCCCGACGGCTATGAGGTCGAGATCCTCGAGCGCTGATACGGGAGTTTTTTTAGCCGCAAAAAGGCGAAAAAGGGCGCAAGAGTCTCTGAAATTCCCGATGTTTTGGCATGGATCGGAATCTAACTTCGGGATATGGCCCAGCCTCCCACTCGCCGTGATTTCCTAAATCCTTTTGCGTATTTTTGTTCCTTTTTGCGGCTGAAATCCGCTCATTGACAGGGATCCACTTCGGGCTATTTCCCCGCCAACGCTTCGGCCACCGCGCGGATCGCCTCGTCGGTGGCGAATGCTCCGGCGGTGAGCGCGACCTTTTCGCGTGGCAGGAATTCGATGCTCGCGAGTTCGTCCGGGCTGGAAATGACATGGGCCTGCTTGCTGCGGCGCGAGGCGGTTTCCGCCAATGCCTCGCATGAGGATTCTCCGGCGTCGCCGACGACGAGCACCCGATCACACACCACCAGAAGGCGTTCCAAGGCCTCCTCGCGGGCGACCATCGCCGGCGAAACCGTGTCCAGAAACGTCACCCGCGCGTCCCTCCAGCGCAGGCGGAGTTGCTGGGCCAACCACGAAACCCTACGTGGCGAGAATGTGGTCTGGCAGACCGCGCCGAATGTCGGCGAGAACAGGAGCCGTGAGGTGTCGGTGGTGTCCTCAATGATCCGGGTGCCGGAGTTTCCTCCGGAAATGGCGAGCGTTTCCGGATCTGCATGGAGGCCGATGACCAGTGTCTGCGCTCCCTCCATTTTCAACAGACCGAGCGCCACCTGCGCCCGCCGGACTTGCGGCGAGGTCAGGTCTTCGAGGCTTTGACCAGCCTCTTCCCACTCGCGGCGGAGTCGTGGCGACACGCCGCAATAGGGGATCACGATGGTCCGGAATCGGAAGAAATCCGCAGGATCGACATTCTCGGGAATCCCGAGTTCGGTTAGTTTCGCGCTGGCTCCGGAGTCCGCCATGAAGCGCCCCGCGACGCCGATCTTGCGGGCTTGCGACAATTGCTCGATCCGCCGCAGGGCAGCTCGCGCGTCGTCATCCATTCCGAGCACCGGGGCGATCCGCATTTCCACCCCCGACGCGGCGGGTGGCATGAAGCGCTTTTCGGCAAGGGTGTTCATTTCTTTGTGATGCAAAGTTTCCGGGCGCGAAGCGGGGCGAAATCGGTTCATGGCTGCGAGCTTTGTATCACAAAGCCAACTGTGGGCAAGCGGATTATTTCCCGAGGCCAAGAATTTGTTCGAGGATCCCGAGGTAGGCGACAAATGCCGCGCGCCCGGAGGTCGTCAGCACATAGAGCGTCTGTGGCCGACCATCGCCCGTTAGTTTCTCTCCGGAAATGAATTCCGCCTTCTCCAAGGTCCGCAGGTGGGTGATGAGATTTCCGTCGGACATCTCGAGTTGCGACTTGAGATCCTGAAATGCCCACGGGTCCTTGCGGGAAGCCAGCAGCGTCATGATCGACAGCCGCCCCTTCTCATGAATCGTCCGATCCAGTTGGGAGAAATCGATCATAAGGCACGCTCTTCGCGCCGACCGGTCGTGACGATCAACGCGCCATAGATGAGATGAAATCCTCCGAAAGCGACCGCCATCAGGCGTGAGCCATTCAGGATGCGGATCCAGTCCGGCGGCACATGGATGACGCCCGCGACGCTGGCCAGACTGACAACTCCGAAAATAACGAACGCCCAGCCGAGCCAGACCATCGACTTGGGGGTCAATTCCCGGATGGCCAGCAACGCCAGACCGTAGTGCAGGATCCAGAGGCACGCCGCGAGACGGTCATTGTCCGCACGAACGAAAAGCAGACCCAGGAATCCTCCCGCAATCAACGACGGCATCGCTCCACGGAGTGCGATCCGCAGTCCGGAACTCCAGAACGGGCGGTTTTCGGCCACCTTGAGCCGCATGATTTGAAACACGTTGAAAGCCAGCACCAGCACCAGTCCGCCGAGCCACCAGCCGGCGAATCCCCAGTAATGCTGCCCCTCCGAGCGCCACGCCGCCGCCAGCGCCGCCGCGCCTCCGATTAGGGCGGTTTCCCCGGAAAGCGCGCGGAAAGTCGTCGCCCGCTCCATCACCGAGCGGATCAACCGCAACTGCTCCGCCGCTTCCTCGCGTGTTGTCATGCCTTGCTTTGCCATGCAAAGCCTCTGCTTGGCAAGATGGAAAGCGGAGGATTCTGGAGTGCGGTGGCAGAGCGAAGCGCCACCATGGAGTGCGGTGGCAGAGCGAAGCGCCGACACCGCTTTGGATGAACCCGTCGTCCCGGTTCGCGTCGTCCATCCCCGGAAGAATCCAAAGCGGTGTGGCGCTACCGCTTCCCACCGCACTCCAAGGTGTGGCGCTACCGCTTCCCACCGCACTCCATGTCGGCTACTTTCGGGCGATGGCCACCAGCACCGCCTTCTGCGCGTGGAGGCGGTTTTCGGCTTGTTGGAAAATCGTGTCGGCGTGGAGTTCGAGCACTTCCTCGCTGATCTCCTTGCCGCGGTAGGCGGGCAGGCAGTGGAGGACGATGTGGCCGGGTGCGGCGTCTGCGAGAAGCTCGGAGTTCACCTGGAAGCCGGCGAATTCCAGCTCCTTTTCCTTCTGATCCTCTTGCCCCATGGAAAGCCAGACATCGGTGTTGATCACATGGGCATCCTTCACGGCTGCAACCGGATCGCTGGTGATCGTGACATTGGGCGCGTCGAGTTTCGATAGAAACCCGGCAGGCGGCTGGCAGGAAACCGGCGATGCCACGACCAGCTCGAAGCCGAGATGTTTCGCCGCCCACATCCAGGAAATGGTCATGTTGGAATAGCCATCTCCGACGAAGGCGACTTTCTTTCCTTCCCAGGTTTCAAGCTTCTCCTTGATGGTCAGCAAGTCGGCCAGGATTTGGCAGGGATGCTCGTCATCGGTAAGGGCGTTGATCGTTGGAATTTTGGAAAACTCCGCAAAGTCCGCCACATCCTGCTGGGCAAAGGTGCGGATGATCACCCCGTGAACCATGCGCCCGAGCACGCGGGCGGTGTCCTTGATGAGCTCACCGCGGCCGAGCTGGATGTCATTTCCTGATAGAAACAACGGATTGCCGCCGAGCTCGCGGATGCCGACCTCGAACGACACGCGCGTGCGGGTGGACGACTTGGTGAAAATGAGCGCCCAAGTCTGGCCGGCGAGATTTTGCCCGTCACGGCCGCGCTGGAACTTCAGGTATTCGGCGGAATCGAGCAGGCCACGGATTTCCCTGGCGCTGAGTAGTTCGATGGAGAGGAGATTTTGCATGGGATGAAATTCAAAGTGCGGTTAGCACGGAAAGGATGATTGCCAGCGCCTCGTCCACCTCCTCGTCGGTGACGTTGAGCGGAGGAAGCAGGCGGAAGGTGTTAGGGCCGGCTGGCGGAACGAGCAGGCCCTTTTCCATCAGGCGATGGACGATGACGAGCGCGGGCGTTTTCCCTTCCTCGGCGGGGATGAGCGCGGGATCGAGGGCGATTCCCAACAGCAGCCCCTGGCCGCGGATTTCCGTGATCACGGGAAGGTCCCACGAGCGGATGGTTTCGCGGATGCGGACTTCCTGGAAGATGGCGTTTATGGCGAGTTCCTTCTCGCGGATCTCCTTGAGGACGGCAAGCGAGGCGGCACAAACAAGCGGGTTTCCTCCGTAAGTCGAGCCATGCGCGCCAGGCCCTAACAACGATGAAAGCGGCGTTTCCTTCTCATCCACCGCGCGGTCGCTGAGCCAGAACGCGCCGATCGGCACGCCGCCGCCCATGCCCTTGGCCCAGGAAATGCCATCGGGCTTGATTTCCGGGGCGATCATGCGCCACGCCATCGCGTCGCCACAGCGGCCGAAACCGGCTTGCACCTCGTCGAAGAAGAGCAACAGGTCGTGTTTCTTGCAAACCGCCGCCACCGCGTGGAGGAATTCCAATGTCGCGGAATTCACTCCGCCCTCGCCCTGGATGGGCTCCAGCAAAATGGCCGCCGTTTCAGGAAGAATCCCGTTTTCCAATGCCGCGATGTCATTGAACGGCAGATGGCGGAAGCCCGGCAGCAATGGATCGAAGCCATCCTGGATCTTCGTCTGGCCGGTGGCGGACATGGCCCCGAGCGTGCGCCCGTGGAAGGATTGCTGGAAAGTCACCACTTCGAAGCGCTGGGTGCCGTCCGGTTGCGGGCGTGCGCGGCCGAAACGGCGGGCCGCCTTGATCAGGCCGTCGTTCGCCTCGGCTCCGGAGTTGGAAAAGAACACCTTCCCCGGCAGCTTGACGTGGTTCTCGTTGATTTCCCTGGCGAGCTCGGCCTGCGGCTTGTTCTGATAGAGATTCGAGACGTGCATCAGCTCGCCGGCCTGATGGCGGATCGCCTCGACCAATCCCGGATGGCAATGCCCCAGCGAGCAGACGGCGATGCCCATGCAGAAATCCAGATAGCGTTTTCCATGGTCATCCCAGAGCCTGCAACCGGATCCCCGCACGATCACGAGCGGAAAGTGCCCGTAGGTGGGAAGAACATGTTTGGCATACAATTCGGGAGTCGTCATGGATTCGCGGGAAAGGGGCGGAGGCTAACGTGAATCCCCCAAATGGCAATGCGCGAAATTCAACGATCCAGCCGGCAGCCGGTCCGGGAAATGAGAACGCCGCCTCCCCCCCCGGAAAGACGGCGTTCCTGTATTCACCCTGTCGCAGACCACACCTGCGAAACCAGGGCAAAACTGAATGGACAATGTCCACGGAAGAAGTATGACCCGCTTTCTCACTTTCGATAGTGGAATTCTTCTTTTTTCCTTGTAAGAAAAATCCTGCAAATCTTTGTAGGTGTTTTTACCTACAATGCTGGTTCACTCCACCAGATGGTTTTGCATCGCGTATCGCGTCAGATCGACGTTTGACGACAGCCCCATTTTCTCTGAAATGCGGCTGCGGTAGGTGGCCACGGTCTTTTCGCTGAGAGCCAGGTCCGCGCTGATCTCCTTGATCGTTTGTCCTGAGGCGATTAGGCGGAGAACCTGGAGTTCGCGATTGGAGAGCGACTCGTGCGAGGTGACTGGCGAATCACCCGAAACCGCTCCGGCCAAGCGCTCGGCAAGCGCGGCGCTGATGAACCGGCGGCCGGTGATCACCCGCTCCACGGCGGTCACAAGAATGTCTGCGGCGCTTTGCTTGGAAATGTATCCCGCCGCGCCGGCCTTCATGGCACGGAGCGCGTAATCCTCCTCGGATTGCGAGCTAACCACCAGAATCGGCGTTTCCGGCCTCTCCCGCCTGATATCCTGGATGAGTTCCAATCCACTCCGACCGGGCATGCTGATGTCCACCACGGCCACGTCCCAAGGTTCCCGCATCACCGCCTCCAGACCCTCCCGGGCATCGCCCGCCTCCCCAGCTTGCAACTCCCCGAAGTGCTCCTGAAGCAACGAAATCATGCCTCGGCGCACAAGGGCGTGATCATCGACTATCAATACCTTCATCACAGTGAGTTTGACCGAATCCCCTTGTTTTGCAAAGGAATCGTCAGAATGACGTCCGTGCCCTGCCGTGGTGCACGCTGGAATAGCACTTTTCCTCCGACATTTTCGGCCCGTTCCAGCATACCGATGAGACCCAGCGATCTCGGGTCACTCAGATCACCTGGCTTGATGCCCTTGCCGTTGTCACGGATCGCCAGCCTCAGAATATTCTCACTGACCGAAAGACTTGAGTCGATTTTCGCCGCCTCCGCATGCCTCGCGACGTTGGTCAGGGATTCCTGGAAAATCCTGAATGCGGTCGTGCTCACCTCGTCGGGGAGAATCTCGGGATAGTCATCAATCTCGATTTCGCAAGGAATCGAAGTCCGGCTCGTGAAGAGTTCCGCCTCCTGTTTGAGTGCGGGCCCGAGTCCAAGGTTATCCAACGCCCTGGGTCGCAACCCGGTGGAAATCCGTTGCACCGAATCGATCATGGAATCGACGATTTCGCCGCATTCCACCAATCTGTCGATGCTCGGGTTGAGTGTCCGGCCATCCCGATTGGACAGGTGGGTCTCGATCATCCGGAGCTCGATCTTGAGGCCGGTCAGCAACTGGCCGAGCTCGTCGTGGATTTCCCGCGCGATCCGCCGCCGTTCGTCCTCCCGCAAGGTCTGGATGTAGGATGAGAGCCTGCGGAAACGTTCGCGAGTTTGCTCGATGACGGCCAACCGTTGTGTTTCGGCATGTCGCCAGCCTTGATAGGCGCGGCGCAGGGCGAAATACAACAGCACCGCCGTGGTGATGACGAAATTCAAGCCCTTCAGCGACTGGATCAGGGTCACCTCGGAAGGATCAAGGACAACTCTGGACAAGACCAGGTCCGACACCACGATCCAGACACTCGCGAGGATCACATAAATCGCAACGATCCTGACCTCCGGCAATGACCAGTGGAGGCCTGCTGGCGACACCACATGTTGCCCAACAGGCGCTTGATTGAGTGCTGGAAATTCCTTCACGGCTCTCTCCATTATAGAAATTCACCAGAGAGTCGAGCCGGGATATCAGATCCGCTTTATCATCGTCGTTTCACCAGGAAGGGCGCGGGAATAGCCGCAGCCATTTTTCGAATATTGAAAGAGTGAAGGCACCACGAATCCAACGAATCCGAAGAAATGATTGGAGCCGGGAAATCTTCGATTCTCCGGTTCCTTCCTTCTTCCATTCGTCAGATTCGTCAGATTCGTGGTGCCTTTCATCTTCGGAAAAACGCATGAACAGTAACCAGTAATTCATGAGTCTCTCGCAAGCCTGGTCATTCATACATCCCAAACCTTCGTGGACCCCGCCGCCAAATCACGATCATCGCTCGCTCCTCTTCAGGAGCTCATGTTGCGGGATTCAATTGACGCTCCCACGGCCGGATATCATGTGGAGCAGTTGGAAATCGTCTTTTCCCGTGACTTCCCTGCGGATGTGATCGCTGAAGCGTGGGAGAAAACGGTCGAAGCGACCGAAGCATTGAGAACCTCGTTCGATCTGACTAACGGAATCCCGGCGGGATGCCACCTCTTGGATTTCCATCCGGACCTGCAGCTCCCCACCGGAACTCCCGGATCCTGGGAATCCTGGCGCGAGTCGGACCGTTGCCGCAGGATCCTGTTCCCTGATGGAGTGCCGTGGAGGATTTCCTATTGGCCTTCCGGGCGACGGCTCATCTGGACCTTTCACCATGCCCTGCTGGATGGCCGGTCCATCCCACGGATCCTCCGCTCGTTTTTAGCGACACTCGGTGGAAATGCCGCCGAGGTGCTCCCCCGATCCCTGTGGCAAGCTCCGAAGCGGGAATCCGTCAATCTCGCCACTGAAATCCTCAACAGGATCAACGCCGCACGGGTCTCGGATCATCCGGAACTTCCGCGGGATTCATCTCCCCCCGGTCCGGCGGTGC
>Ga0163144_10010995_pt1 | contig 19201 bp, 14 predicted proteins | sample OliLak19BULKMAT1_FD_123175 | JGI IMG/M metagenome (GOLD analysis project Ga0163144, IMG submission 123175) | Freshwater microbial mat bacterial communities from Lake Vanda, McMurdo Dry Valleys, Antarctica - Oligotrophic Lake LV.19.BULKMAT1 | ecosystem: Environmental > Aquatic > Freshwater >... | reverse complement strand
TGGAACCAGCACCATACTGGAACCAGCACCATACTGGAACCAGCACCATACTGGAACCAGCACCATACTGGAACCAGCACCATACTGCTCACTCCGTTCTTTACGGCTAGCAAGCCCGTGGTTGACTCTCCAACATCGTTCATACGGAAGACCGAACCGCGAAGAGGCCAGACGCTTTCTGAAAATGGAGCTTGCATCGCCATGCCGCAAGATTCTACTACTGCAATAGCAATGCAGATGTAGATCAAAAGTCATGATAGTCACCAAGCCACCAACCACGCCATCCACTGCTCGAAAGAACGGCCCAAAGCGCGAGTTCGAAGTCCGTGATTCCGGAGCGCAGTCTCCGGCGTTGGACCGGGCGCTGGCTTTGCTGGAATTTATCAGCGCACGGGCGGAGGGGGTGACAGCGGCGGAAATTCGGGATGCCCTTGGTTTCAGTGCGAACCTGGTTTTCAGACTGACGAAGGCGCTGGTGGCGCATGGCTATGTGGAGCGGGCTGAGTCCAGCTTGCGCTATGGATTGTCCCGCAAGTTGCTGAGTCTTGCCCAGCCGAAGCGGGAAGAGCGCAGTCTGGTGCAACTGGCTTGGGAACCGATGCGCTGGCTGCGCGACGCCACCGGTGAGTCGGCTCACATCGGGGTACGGTCGGGCTTCGAGTGCATCGTGCTGGATCGCGTCATTGGTCCGCATCCGTTCAAGTGTTACGTTGAAGCCGGTGCCCATGGTCCCTTGCACGCGGGTGCCCCCGGCAAGGCGATGCTGGCGTGGCTGCCCGCCAAAGAGCTGGAGGACACGCTCAATCAAATGCCGCTCGCGAAACTGACCGCCATGACCATCACTTCCAAGGCCACGTTTGCCAAACACCTGACGGAAGTGAAGCGCAAGGGGTATGCGACGGATCTCGGCGAAGGTTTGGAGGGCCACCATTGCCTCGGAGCACCTGTATTCGATGCGGAGGGACGGGTTTTCGCCTCGGTCTGGATCACGGCTCCAACACCGAGGCTCACCGAAGCAGATGAGAAGAGGATCGCACCGTTCGTCATCGAAGCGGCAGAGAGGATCACGGACGCACTGAGATAGCTGGGAACGCTTTTCCATGAATTCCCCAGCTTCCAAGATGCTTCTTCTCATCCTCGCTCTGCTCAGTGCAGGGAGCCTGCGCGTGGCTGCGGCGAAACTGCCTGAGCCGGTCCGGACTGCGATTGAAAATCATTGCGCCGATTGCCACGACGAACTCACCGCCGAGGGCGATCTCGATCTTTTCGCCCTCGATTTCGATCCCGCTGATCCGAAAAACCGCGACCGATGGATCCGCCTCTTCGACCGGGTCGAGCAGGGCGAAATGCCGCCGCCGGAGAAGAAGCGCGATTTCACCGAGGAGGAACGCGCCGCTTTCGTCGCCGCACTGGGCGGAAGCCTGCGGCAGGTGGATCGCGCCGAAGTCGCGGAAAACGGGCGCGGCCCCGTGCGCCGTCTCACGCGCGATGAATTCGATCACCAACTGCGCGATCTGCTTCAGCTCCCGCATCTCGACGTGCGCGAGAAGCTGCCGGCGGATCGCGAGTCGCATGGCTTCACCAAGGTGACGAAGATGCTCGATGTGTCCCGGGTCCAGCTTGAGGGCTGGCTGGATGCCACCGAGGCCGCGTTGGAGACGGCGGTGGTCGGAGGAGTGAAACCAAAACCAGTCGAGACCTATCGCGCCACCGGGACCGATCTGTTCCCGAGTTTCGACACCTTCGGCGGACGGGAGGCGATGTTCTTCGCCCGTGACGGAGTCATGGTGCCGATTGGCTCGAAGGACTACACGAAAATGACGCCCGAGCAGCGGCGCGACGGGACGCTTGAAGCCGCGATCTTCCGCTCCGCGACCTGGCCCTATTTTGGATATCCTCGCGGATTCAAGGCAAAACATGACGGCGCTTACCGTGTGCGCTTCTCCGCCCGCGCGGTGCGCCAGGTGCCGGATTTCCGGTTGGTGCCTGCGCACGAACCGCAGCCGATGAGCTTTCGGGCACGCCAGCCCTCCGGGCCCGACGTCTCCGGCGATGTGCGTGAGACGGGCGGCTGGATCGACCTGCTGCCGGAGCCGAAGATTTTCGAAACAACGATCCGATTGAAGGCGGGCGAAACCTTCGAATACAGCCTGCTCGGTCTGCCGGTGCCCTTCATCCGCACCGACGGCGGTTTCTTCTACGATTTTCCTCCGATGCCGCCGGAGGGGCATCGTGGCGCGGCGATCCAGTGGCTCGAAGTCGAGGGACCGGTCGCGCCTGAAATGTGGCCGCCCGCCTCGCATCGCGTGCTGTTCGGCGATCTGCCGATTCGACCGGCCGCTCCCGGTTCTCGTTTCGTGGTAGAAGTGGTTTCGGAGAATCCCCAAGCCGATGCCGAGCGACTGTTTCGCCGTTTCGCCCGCAACGCGGCCCACGCTCCCGTGCCGGAAGCCGCCATTGCGAAGTATCTCGATCTGATCCTCGCGCGACTGGAGGCAGGGGCGCCTTTTGTCGATTCAATGGTGAAAGGCTATCAGGCCTTCCTTTGTTCCGGTCACGTCGTTTATCTAATCGAGCCGAGCCACGGTGATGACTTTGCTCTCGCGAAACGGCTTTCCTATTTCCTCTGGGACACAGGCCCGGACGAGCGTCTCCAGGAATTGGCGAACACGAAAACGCTGAGCGATCCGGCGAACTTGCGGACCGAAACGCAGCGACTCATTGCTGACGAGCGCTTCGACCGTTTCGTGACCGGTTTCACCGATCAGTGGTTGCAGTTGCGCCAACTCCGCCGCGACATCCCCGATGGCCGACTCTACCCCGAGTATCGTAAAGATGACTACCTTGTCGATTCAATGGGGAAAGAAACGCAGGCCTTCTTTCGCGCGATGGTGCGCGACAATCTCCCCGCGACGACGCTGGTCGATTCCGGCTTCACCTTCGTCAATGACCGTCTCGCCCGCCATTACGATCTGCCTCGCACGACGGGGTCGGCGATGCAGCGGGTCAAACTGCCGGACGGGAGTCCCTACGGCGGGCTTCTCACCCAGGCCTCCATCCTGAAACTCACCGCCAACGGGACCACGACATCACCCACGCTTCGCGGTGTCTGGATCATGGAGAAAATCCTCGGCGATCCGCCGCCCCCGCCGCCCAAGTCAATTCCGGCGATCGAACCCGACATTCGGGGCGCGACCACGATCCGTGACATTCTTGCGAAACACACCGAGGTGAAATCCTGCGCCGCCTGCCACACCCACTTTGATCCGATTGGTTTCGCCCTTGAGAACTTCGATGTCATGGGCGCGTGGCGGGACCGCTATCGCGGCATGGAAAAGGGTGAAAAAATCACCGGCATCGATCCGGCCGGGCACCCCTACACCTACTTCGTTGGACATCCCGTCGATGCGAAAGGCGAACTGCGCGACGGGCGGACTTTCACGAACGTCCACGAACTCAAAGCCCACCTCGCCGCCGATCCGAGACCGCTGGCCCGCAATCTCGTCCACCAACTAACCCTCTACGCCACCGGCGTCCCCGTGAGATTCTCCGACCGGCCCACCGTGGAGTCCATCCTCGATGCCTGCGAGCCGGAAGGTTATCGTGTCGCTGATTTGATGCTCGCCGTTATCGAAAGTGAAATCTTCCTCGGCAATTCGCTCCCATGAACCTCAACATCAACAAAGAGCAACCCGGAGGGTTGTCAGCCATTAGCCGGTGGTTGAGGAGCATCGCGACGACACCACCGGATCACCACATCCCAATTCTCTGCATCCCGGAGGGATGCCAGCCTAGCCGTTCGACGTCAATCCAAATACTGATCCTCATAGTTGACCCCCGCCGCCCCCAAAAACTCCGCCAACTCCTCCCGAAACGACTTCACACGGTGGTGCTCAGCTTGGTTCGCGATGTAACTTTGCACCTGAGGACGCGCCGTCGGGCTCACAGTGAACGCGCCATACCCTTCCTGCCAGGCGAACTCCTGCAGTCCGATGGTTTCATGAACCCAAACCGAGGACGCCTTTTTAAGTTCCCGCATGAAATCGGCCGGGCAATGTGTGGCCTTCAATCCCACGAGCAAATGCACGTGATCGGCCACGCCCCCAACCCCCTGCGGGGTGCCGCCCAGCCCCGACACCGTGCCGCCGAGGTATTCATGGAGGCGATCCCGCCAAGAGGCATCGATCATCGGTGCCCGGTTCTTGGTGGAAAACACGAGGTGGAAATGGAGAGCAAGAAACGTCGAGGGCATGGCGGAATCCGAACGCGGCTGGCATCCCTCCCGGATGCCTTGTGTCGGGGCATCCTAACCGGTGGTGTCGCTTCGCTCTACCACCGGCTTATGGCTGGGATGCCTCCGGCATTGGGTCAACCGACCCGGGTTGCAAACTTCTCATCCCGCAGCCCGTCGAACGAAGGACAAACACTGCACATAAAAACGCACAGCTAAATCCCACCCATCTAATTCTCCCATTCCTTAATTCCTTAATTCCTTAATTCCTTAATTCCTTAATTCCTTAATTCTCTCACACTCGCATCCCTCCCCTGCCATGAACGCCCCCCATCTCAGCCGCTCGGCTCGCACCAGCCGCCGACGCTTTCTGCGCGGCCTCGGCGTCACGCTTGGACTACCGGCGCTCGATTGCTTCACCCGTCCGGCCTTCGCCAAGGCAGCAGATTCGCCGCGCAGGATGCTGCTGATCTCGAACAACCTCGGCGTGCTGCCGTGGCAGTTCTTTCCAAAGGACACCGGTCCTGACTACGCGCTCTCCCCCTACCTTGAGGAACTGAGCGATTTTCGCAACGATTTCTCTGTCTTCAGTGGCCTCTCGCATCCTGCCGTGGTCGGGGGTCACTCTACGGAAAACTGCTTTCTCACCTCGGCGAAAGACCCCACCGGGAGCGGCTTTCGAAACTCCATCTCGCTCGACCAGCTCGCGGTCGAGCACCTCGGACAGCAGACGCGCTTTCCGACGCTCAATCTCGGCGTCAACATCGACAAGGCCAACCGCAGTCTCTCGTGGACTCGCGACGGCGTGCTGCTACCGGCGGAGGACAAACCCTCGGAGTTGTTTCAGAAGATGTTCGTCCAGGGCAGCCCCGATGAAGTGGAGCGCCGCCTACAACGGCTCGAAGAGCGCGGCAGCATTCTCGACGCCGTCTCCGATGACCTGAACGGATTTCAGCGCAACCTCGGACGCGATGACAGCGAACGAATCGACCAGTATTTCACCTCGGTGCGGGAACTGGAGGAACGCCTCCACGTCGCCGGCGAATGGGAGCATAAGCCCAAACCCGCTACCGAACACGAGCTACCCGAAGACATCCTCGACAAGGCCAAGTTCTTCGAAAAGTTCGACCTCATGCTGCGGATGGCACAACTTGCTTTCGAGAGCGACTCAACCCGCATCGTCACCCTGATGGTCGATGGCTTCGCCACGCCGGTCTTCGAGATCAGCGAGGAGGAAACATCGCTCAACGGCTACCACAATCTCAGTCACCACGGACAGGCGAAGGAGAAGATCGCGCAACTCGAGCGGGTTGACCATCGTCAGATGCGAGTGCTTCGCGACCTGTTCCAGCGTCTCGCCGGCCGTCCCGAGGGCGAGTCGAATCTCTTCGAACACACCATGACCCTGTTCGGCAGCAACCTCGGCGACGCGAATATTCACAACTCAACCAACCTTCCCATCCTCCTCGCCGGAGGTGGATTCAAACACGGCCAGCACCTGGCGTTCGACCACGACGACAACCCGCCGCTCTGCAATCTCTTCGTCACCATGCTGCAGCAGATGGGCATCGAGGCCGATGCCTTTGGCAGTAGCAACGGCAGGGCCATGGGCCTTGAGTCGAAGTAAGACTGATCTTTGGTAATCCATACCAGCAAAGGCCTGCTAGCAAAGGCAACCAAGCTCTCCTCGACCGCAAGGACTGGCCGGTCGGTCTTGATGCGCTCGTTCCGGCCTGCCCAGGTGTGGTGCCACTGGATCCCCTCGACGACAACCCGATGCGCTGCGACGCGACTCGAAAGATCCGCTCAGGCACCTCAGAGCGTCTTCTCGAAGATGTGGTCATCCATCACGAATCCCGCTCCGATGTCACGGCAGTCGCTCGTCTGGATGGTTAAGCCGCATTTTTGGTAACATCCTATAGCTGGTGCATTGAGACGGTTGACCCGCAGGGTGACCCGGCGACATCCGGTGGCTTGTAGTATCCCCTCAAGAGCCTGCCACGCGGCGCTGCCGTAGCCTTTGCCTTGTTGCGCGGTCAGGAGGTAGAGTTTGTGAAGCTGAGCGGAAGCATCGGATGCCGCAAGTTCCACCGCGAGGAAGCCGCGCCTCACGCTTTCGGCTTCGATCCAGAAGAAGCGATGCTCCGGCGAGTCGAGTTGCGCGGTCAGCGAGGGCAGTGCATACATCCGATCCAGCATGTAGCGAATTTGCTCCGGGGGGATGATGTCCCGGTAGGCCTCCGGCCAGATCGACTCGGCCATGGCACGCACTGCCGCTGCTTCCGATGCGAGGACCGGGACAAGCTTGATCGGCGGCGCAGGGCGATTCATGGGGGCAAGCGTAAGCGCATTTCGCTCCTGAAGCGATGAATCCACCGCTGATCGAGCCGCGTATTTTCCCTAGGGAAGTATCCTGAACGTTGACTTCCCGCCATTTCGGAGTTTTATCCCCCCCTATGAGCGACTCTTCCGACACCGCCCCCAAGAATCCAGTATATTATCTCGGCAAGTTTTACGAGGTCCTTGTACCCGTGATTTTGATTGCCATGCTCGGCGTGCTGGGCCTTGCCTTTCTCGGGAAAGGTGGGTTGCTACCGGCGAAAATTGAATCTGTTGCCAACACGACAACTCCCGCGCCTGCTCCCGCCCCGGCGCCTGCGGGTCAGGGTTCTGCACCGTCGCCCGCTCCTGCTCCCGCCCCGACGTCTCTCACGGTGGCCGATGCGGGAACTGCGTCGCCAGGGGGCCTCGATCCGGCACAGATGGCCCTGGGCAAGGCAACTTACATGACCTGCGCCGCTTGCCACGGGATGGATGGTGCCGGATTGAAGGCCGGTCCCGCGCTCATGGCACCGAGCTTTCTTGGTTCGGCAAATTTGCTGGGCGATCCGGAAATCCCTCTTCTCGTGGTCCTGAAAGGAATCCAGAAGGAAAATATGGACTACATGGGCATGATGGCCGCTCTCGGTGCCGCCCTCGACGATCAGAAGCTTGCGGCGGTCCTCACCTACGTGCGCAACAGTTTCGGCAACAGCGCTTCGGCCATCACCACCGAGCAAGCTGCTGCCGCCCGGGCGAAATTCGCCCCGCTAGATGTCCCCGCCGGCGTGAAGCGCGCGGAACTTGAGTCCACCCTCAAGGGTCTCTGAGGTGCGTCGGGCGAGTCCCCCCAGCGAGGAACCTACTTTGCTCCGCGAGACCCTTACTTTTTTCCGCTCGCATCTTTCCGCGTGACAAAGGCGGTCGCGTCGCTTTCGTCGGGATCAGTATGAAGATCCCCCTTTGCGAATTGACTACGCCCTTTTACGAGGGATCGGTGCAGCGACTCTTCGCGGTGCCAGGGGACGCCACCCGCATGGTGACCCAGACCTCGGCGCGGGGCTCGGTCTTTGACGTGGGCGCTTTGTTTGAAATCGCCGGACACGATGTGAACCGGGCTCTCTTTCGGCACGTGCTCTTCACGAGCCTCGGAGATCCTGCGACGTGGGAACGGGTCGCCGAAGCGATTGCGGAGGATGGAGATTTGGATCCGGCTTACCGGGAGAAGCTGCTGGCAGGAACTTTGGAGAAATTCCGCGCGGAAGGCGCCCATACCCATCACGAGGGCATGCTGGATGCGGTGACCGGCGAGGTCTGTCGGGCTGGCGTGCCGGAGCATCCCAGCGCTTACAATGTGGTGCGCCGCTACCAAATCCTGAAGCCGAGCCGCGTCGATCTGCTGGGCGCCCATTTGTTTGATTATCACCGCTTCGCCAGCGAGGACGGCTTCGTCGTGCCACTGGAGTATATCGTGCGTTTTGGCATCACCACCGCCAGTTCGGTCTTTCGAAAGTATCAGTCGCTCGACCCGAGCGCGCAGCGGGTTTTCGCTCAGGAGCTGGGTGCCGTGAAAGGTCTCGCGGCCTGGGAGATGCTGGAGCGCCCCATCCTCGACTTTACGAGTAAGTTCGAGCCGGAAGATCGCATGGTCAGCAAGCAGGAGGCCTTCGCGATGAGCGGTCTCGACGGTCGAGCTTTTGTCGCCGGAGGTCAGCTTGCGGTCTTGGGAGCCTGGGCAGTGCGGCAATTGATCGAACCACTTGGGCTGCGCCTTTGGGATCTCAAATGGGAATTCGCCAAGGACGGCGAGGACCTCGTGTTTGTGGATACCATCGACACGGATTCGATTCGGGCGACCCTGTTCGTGGAGGATCAGGGCGGGCGTTTTGTGATCCACTTCAACAAGCAGGCCATGCGCGACTATTTCAGCTTGCTCCATGGAGACTGGATCGCCGCGATCAAACTCGCCAAAGTTGAGGGCCTGCGCCAGGGGGTCGCCTTCACCGAGATCCTCGCGGCCGGTCAGGCTAGCGGAGAGCGGCCCGCCACGCCTTCGGTCGATCCGGTCTTTCTCGATCTGCAGGAGCGCAAAATGAGGATCATACGAGAGCATTTGCTAGGACAGGGAGACCCAGACAATCTGAAACAGGCCCTCATGGCGGCCGGAATTGAGGAGGTGACCTACTATCGCGAGCGCGGAGTGATCACAGGCTTCCGTGCCATCAATGGCATTTGACGGGAAAATAAACTCCCGGTGGGGCGCATGTCTGGTTGACTCGCTTCGATTCCGGCCTAGGAAAAGGAGGTCTCACTCCTGAGCGCCAAGCCCCCCGTTTTTCCGTTTTCGCCGATGCGAGAAATCTACGAAATCAGTGATCGCTTCATTCCCGACGCCGACGCCAATGCCCTTCTCTACGAACCGCTCGACGGGGGGCTGCGCTTCCGGCGGACCCGTCGTTATGGGCTTTTTGGATCGGGTGAGACGGGGGCGATGGAGCGCTTCGTGCGGACCACTCTGTTCGACGAGATCAGTCAGGACCTTCACGTTGGCGAGACTCCGGCGCTGAGCGGCGCGGCTTTTATTTTGGAATACGGGATGAAGCCCAGCGCACTCGATCTTGAGAAAGAGGCCATCGTTCGCCATTATCGGGGCCTGATCGATCCGGGGTTCAACCTGGAGGATCTGGTGATCCGCCAGCGCATTTATCTTTTCGGGGCGGCAGAAGCCAAGGCGCCGGTCGAGCGCTTCGTGCGCGACATCTGCAACCCAGCCGTCCATCACTGGCAAGTCATCTTTACGCATGTCTGAGTCTGCAACCCTTGTTCCCCAGAGCCTGCTCGAACGCATCGCAAGTGCTCCAGCGGACCACTATCGCGTCCTAGCGATCTCGGGCTTGAGCGACGATGAGCTCGTCGAGTTGAGCCAGGCCATGAAGCTGTCCCTTCCACTGGAGGACATGCACGCCATCCGCACGATCTATGCGGAGTGGCAACGCGAACCCACCGACGTCGAGCTGGAAGTGATCGCCCAAACCTGGAGCGAGCATTGCAAACACCGCATCTTCGGAGCGACCATCGCGCATGAATGCGACGGCCAGCGCGAGGAAGTGCGTTCGCTTTTCCTGACCTACATTCGCGATGTCTCGCGACGGATCTTTGATACGAAACCGGGCTTCGTGCTTTCGGCTTTCCACGACAACGCGGGTTTCATCAAGCTTGACGATGAACTGGCGGTCTGTCTCAAAGCGGAGACCCACAATCACCCCAGTGCGATCGAACCCTATGCGGGAGCGAATACTGGACTCGGTGGCGTCATTCGCGACATCCTCGGCGCAGGCAAAGGTGCCCAGCCGATCGGCTCGCTGGATGTCTTCTGCTTTGGCGCGCCCGATACCGCGACGGACCAGATCAAAGCTGACGACGTGATCCATCCACTCGGAGTCATGCGTGGGGTCGTGCGTGGAGTGCGCGACTACGGCAACCGGATGGGTATCCCGACGGTTTCGGGGGCGATTCAGTTTGACCCGGCTTACATCTACAATCCCCTCGTTTTTTGCGGCACCGCCGGAGTCATTCCGATCAAGGATATCGAGAAGGAAGTCCGTGCCGGAATGCGCATCGTCGCGGCGGGAGGACGGACCGGGCGCGATGGTCTGCACGGCGCGACGTTTTCTTCCGCCGCCCTCGATACCGAGAGTCACGAGGAAGACCAGCAGGCCGTCCAGATCGGCAATCCCATCGAGGAGAAAAAGGTCGCCGATTTTATCCTCGCCGCGCGGGAGCAGGGCTTGATCGAGTTCGTGACCGACTGCGGAGCGGGTGGCTTCTCCAGCGCCTGTGGCGAAATGCTCGAAACCTGCGGCGGCGTGATCGACCTCGACCAGGTGAAGCTGAAAGAGCCGGGTCTGGTGAGCTGGGAAATTTTCATCAGCGAGAGCCAGGAGCGCATGGTCCTCGCGGTCAACGAGGAGTCCATGCCGCGTCTTCAAGCACTCGCCGACCTTTACGAGACTGAATTGACCGAACTGGGTCACGCCGATGGCTCGGGCATTTTGAAAGTCACGCACCACGGAGCGACCGTCTGTCAGCTCGATTGTGCCAAGCTGCACGATGCGCCGGTCCGGCAACTGACCGCGACTTGGACCAAACGCACTGCGTCCATCGAGGTGCCGCTCGTCGCGAATGCCGGGGCAACGCTTCGCTCCCTCCTCGCCGATTTTGCGATCGTCTCGCGAGAACCGATCATTCGCGAATATGACCACGAGGTTCAGGGCAACACCGTTCTCAAGCCTCTCGGCGGAGCCAGCGGCGACGCTCCACAGGATGCCTCCGTCCTGCGCATCGCGGGCAGCAAACGTCTCTTGGCGATGAGTGTCTCCCTGCTGCCGGAGTGGGGCAAAACGGACCCTTTTGCCATGGGAGCCGCCTGCGTCGATGAGTGCGTGCGCCAGTTGGTCGCCGCTGGGTCGGACCCGGAGAGGCTCGCCATCCTCGACAATTTCTGCGTGGGGAATCCTCATGCCCCCGAAGAACTCGGTGCTCTCGTGGAGACCGTTAAAGGCATCGCCGCCGCCGCCGAGGCATACGGCGCTCCGTTTGTTTCCGGTAAAGATTCCTTCTACAACTACTTCGAAACCAAAGACGGTCCTGTCTCGATCCCGGTCACGATTTTGATCAGCGGCATGGGCATCGTCGAATCTCCCGAGCATGTCACCGGTAGTTCGCTGCGGCACGACGATAGCCTGCTCGTGCTGGTCGGGACCACCGCCGGTGACCTCGGCGGATCCGTTTACGCGAGGCAGAACGGCCTGACCAACGCGACCGTGCCGGCGACCGATTTCACCACGGCGATGGCCTGCTACCGGGCCTATTACCAAGCGGTGCAAGAGGGCCTCATCCTTTCCACCCACGATGTCAGCGAAGGTGGGCTCGGGGTCGCACTGGCGGAAATGGCCTTCTCGGGTAAGGGCGGACTGGAAATCGACCTTTGCTCTCTCCCCATCGACGCGACGGCAGGAAAAGCGGCGCTGCTTTTTGGCGAAAGTCCCTCGCGTCTCATTCTCGAGGTGGCACCCGGCAAGCTGGAGCGACTCTCCGAAATATTTGCGGGCCTGCCTTTCGCCGCCCTCGGACACGCCACCCCCGATCATCGCCAGTTGCGGATCGAGTGGGGCAAAGAAATTCTTCTCGATGAAGCAATCGCGGAACTGAAAACGATATGGAAGAGCGGCCTTGCGCAGTATTATTGAAGTTTCCCGGCACCAACTGCGATGGGGAAACCTCGCGGGCGCTGGAGGCGGTCGGCTTCGAGACTGAAGTCGTGCCGATTTCTGCCCTGAAACCGGAAACGCTCGTGGGGGTTGATTTGGTGGTATTGTCGGGCGGTTTCAGCTACGGCGATTACGTTATGTCCGGCCGCCTCGCCAGTCTTGTGACCAAACAGAAGATCGGCAATACCCTTCAGGAGTTTCGCGACAACGGTGGTTACCTTCTGGGCATTTGCAACGGTTTCCAGATCCTGACGCAACTCGGCCTCCTGCCGCCCGCCAGTCTGGTGGCCAATGCCAGCGGCCGGTTCCAATGCCAATGGGTCACCTTGGAAAACCGGGCTCCGACGAGCCCCTTTCTCTCTCGTTTGCCCGAGCGATTTGAGTTTCCGATTGCCCACGCCGAAGGGCGTCTCGTGACTCGTGAAGCCAGCGAAGCGGAGTCGTATCTCGGCTCGGGTGCCGCCGCTCTTACCTACGCCGATGACGTCAATGGCAGCTTCTCCCGCATCGCCGCGTTGCAGGATGAAAGCGGCCGCGTTCTCGGCCTGATGCCACACCCCGAGCGATTCCTCCGCCGACGCGATCACTATGACCCCGACTGGCAAGGATCGGGTGACGGCGACTGGGGAAGCGGCTATGCTTTTTTCCAATCCCTTTTTGAATCGATCACCCAAGCAACGGGCGCGACAGCATGAGCGAAGAATTTACCTATCAAGGAGCAGGCGTGGACATCGCGGCAGCCGCAGCCCTCGTGGGCGACATCGGCCGACTGCGTCAGCGCACCGAGTCTAAGCGCAAGCTTTTCGGAGCCTTCGGGCTTTTCGCGGCAGCCTATGATTTGAGCGACTATAAGGAACCGGTCATCGTGACGGGTTGCGACGGGGTCGGCACCAAAATCGAGCTTCTCTTGGAACACGATCAGCTGGAGGTCGCGGGCAAAGATCTCGTGGCGATGAATGTGAACGACATTCTTACCACGGGCGGTGATCCGCTTTTGTTCCTCGATTACATTGGCATCGGTCACCTGGACAAAGATCGCATCAAGCGACTCATCGGTGGCATGGCGGAATATTTGGCGAGCTGCGACTGCATCCTTGCGGGAGGAGAAACGGCCGAAATGCCGGGCATCGTGCCCGACGGCATTATCGAGCTGAGAGGTTTCTGTGTCGGCGCGGTGGAGAAGAAGCAATTGATCGACCCGACCCGCATTGCAGTGGGCGACGTGCTTATCGGTTATCCTTCCGATGGATTTCACGCCAATGGTTGGAGTCTCATCCGCCGGATCCTTGCAGCCTATCCCGGTCTGATCGAGGCAAATGAATGGGCGGAGTTTTTGACTCCGACTCGTCTGTATCATGACGTCGTCGCTGGTCTGCGGGAGGCCAAAATCGATGTCAAGGCCATGGCCCACATCACCGGCGGTGGACTGCCGGAGAATCTGGAACGACTCCTCGGAGAAAAAGGAGCTACTCTGGAAATTCCACGCTGGACCAAGGGAGCCGTTGGTAAGGTTTTGGCCCACGTGAGCGACGAAGAAGCGATCAAGACCTTTAATATGGGCTGGGGCTGGGTGGCGATCGTGCCTGCTAGCGAGGCGGAAGCGGCCACCGCATTCCACTCGGGAGCGCGAATCCTCGGGTCCGTCGACGCGAGCGGCGTTGTGTCTGTTTCGATATCCAGTTAGTTTCCGATGCCGGATTCCCCGACCCCCCACTCATGAGCGACTCCCTCCAGCACGAGTGCGGTCTGGCCTTCATCCGGCTGAAGAAACCACTGCCTTGGTACTACGACAAATACGGTAGCTGGCTTTGGGGCTTTCAGCGGCTCTATCTCCTCATGGAGAAGCAACACAACCGCGGCCAGGACGGTGTGGGGATCGGTTGCTGCAAGCTCGATATGCCACTCGGCTTGCCGTATCTCTTCCGCGAACGCAACGCCGAGCGCGACTCGCTCATCAAGCTGATGGAGGGCGGGATCCGCGACTACCACAAGCTGATCCGCAAAGGCAAAATCAAGGAGGACGATCCTGAGTCTTTCAAACGCCATTTTGATTTCGGTGGCGAAGTGCTTTTGGGCCATCTTCGTTATGGGACCTCCGGCCAATTCGGCACGGGTGGTTGCCACCCTTACGTGCGTCGCACCAACTACCCGACGAAGACGCTTATGGTTCTAGGCAACTTCAACATGACCAATGCCCGGGATCTCAACCACCACCTCATCCAGCGGGGGCAGCATCCCGTGTTCGACACTGACACGCAGACCGTGCTTGAGGAGATCGGCTTCCACCTCGACGAAGCTCATGACGCCATCTACCGCCGCGAGCGCGATGCCGGAACAGATGGTGCCCTCATTCCGGCGATCATCTCCGAAGAGATCGACATCTCCCGCATTCTGTCGAAATGTGCCGACATCTGGGACGGAGGTTATTCCATCGCCGGAGTGCTCGGCAACGGTGACGGCTTCGTCCTTCGCGACCCCAACGGCATCCGCCCCTGCCACTACTTTGAGAATGACGAAGTTATCGCTTTCGCGAGTGAGCGCGTCCCGCTCATGACCGTCTTCGATGCTGACATCGATGAGGTCCACGAGCTGCCCCCCGGCCACGTCGGCATGATGGATCGACGGGGCGGACTTGAGATCAAACGTTTCACCGAGCCTGGTGATCTGCGGCCCTGCTCCTTCGAGCGTATTTATTTCTCCCGGGGCAACGACCCTGACATTTACCACGAGCGCATGATGCTCGGGACGAATCTCGTGCCCCGCATTGCCGAGCGCCTTGATGAAGATTTCGACCGCACCGTCTTCAGTTTTATTCCCAACACCGCTGAGATCGCCTACCACGGCATGATGGATGGCCTGCGCAAACTGCGACGTGATCAGGTCAAACAGAGTCTCGTCGCCGCCGCTGCCGCTGGCACTCTCGATGAGGAGACCATCGACAAACTCATCCTGCAAAGTTGGCCCCGCGGCGAGAAAATCGCCCACAAGGACATCAAGCTGCGCACCTTCATTTCTCAGGAAAAAGGCCGGAACCAGATGGTCTCGCACGTCTATGATGTGACGTATGGCCAGATCGGTCCCGATGAGACTCTCGTCGTGCTCGATGACTCCATCGTGCGCGGCACCACATTGCAGGACTCCATCATCCGCATCCTTGCCCGGCTCAACCCCCGCCGCATCATCGTCGCCGCGACGGCTCCGCAGATCCGTTACCCGGATTGCTATGGTATCGACATGTCCGAACTTGGGAAATTTATCGTCTTCCGCGCGGCGGTGAATTTGTTGGAAAGCACCGGTCGGCACAATCTCCTGACCGATGTCTATTACCGCTGCCTCGATGAGCTCAAAAAGCCCGTCGCCGAGATGACCAACCCGGTCAAAGCGATCTACGAGCCCTTCACCGAGGCCGAGCTCTCCGCCGAAGTCAGCCGCCTCGTTCACCCCGAGGACCTTACCTGGAAAGGCGCCGTGGAAGTCATTTTTCAATCCATTGAGGGCATGAGAGCTGCCATCCCCGTGCACAACGGCGACTGGTATTTCACCGGGAACTACCCGACCCCAGGTGGCTACAAAGTGGTCAACCAAGCTTACGTCGCTTATTTCGATAAGACCGGCGAGCGCCCCTACGACATGCTTCCGCTGTAGCCGACCTGGAGAGGGCGGTTCCGCGGTGGCCTACTTTGCTCGTGAGATTTCGAATTTCACGTGAGACGCGGACCCAGGCGCCACGATGAAACCGGGCCGGGCCGCAAAGGCTTCGTTTTCCTTCGTGATTGCCGCTGAGGCGTCGCGCCCGTTGTGAACGTAAAGCAAGTATCGCAGCACGAGAGGTTTCTCCGGGGTAATCGTCTCGCCGTCGGCGAAGCAATACGACGCCCCCATCCAACCGTCGTCGCGGACATGCCAGTGGGTCGGATAACGAGGATTCTGAGGATGGTCCAAAAAGGCGACACCTTCCTCGACCCAATGTCGTTCTTCTCCCTGTCCGACCGCCACCGGACCGGAGTAATCCATCCAGACCGCCTGCTGTCCGAAGATCGCCTTTTCTCCCTCCCGGCCTTCGGAGTCGAGCAAACGTCCGGCGCCGAATCGCGCGGAAATGCTCGCGGCCATTCGGACGGCCAGTAAACCGAAGTTGGTCTTTTCCAGGCGGGTGCCTTCCCGTCCCTCGGGAAGACGCCAAGTGGATTGGAGCTCTACAGTCATTTCTCCTTCGGACAAAGGCCGGACCGCGACGACCAATTCCTGTTCAAGAAGCTCGATGCCTTCGGGATCATACCAGCCCAGCAAGGTCCCGAGGCGTGCCTCTTCCTCGCCCGACTCCATGGCAAGCCACTGCTTTTGCCGGATCCGGGCTTCTGTTTCTTCCGTCCAGAAGGAATGCCCCTCGATGTCGTGATGGGCGAACCAAATCGAACGATGGTGGTCGTGATCGGGAGCGCCGGGATGCCCCATGCGGGTGAGAGGCTCGCCGGAAGGCCCGATCAGAGGAAAGAAAAACGGCCGCAGAACATCCGAACCACCATGCCAGGTCAATCGTTCCACGCCGTCGATCAGGAACGAGATTTCGGCTCCCGGCAGAGATACTAGTTCACAACGGAGTGGCTTTGTCGGCAAGTTCTCGGCGCCAGTTGCCAGACCAATGGAAAGAAGTGCGCCACACAAAAAGTGAGTCATCATGAAGGCATGCTACTGAACGAACCGGAGGAACGTCAATCCACCGTTGGGGCGCAATGGCGCGGGGCAACGTTCCAACCGTGGCTAAACATTGGGAGACGGAGGGCGGCCCCCCTCCACTTCGATGCGAGTCCAAGCGTTCGGACTGCGCGACTTGGCGGTCGATCCCAAACGGTCTCCGTGGGCTGGCAGCCCCTGGGCTACCTTTCGGAAATAAGAAGGCGAGGGCGGGAATCGAACCCGCGATAGAGCTTTTGCAGAGCTCGGCCTTACCACTTGGCGACCTCGCCGTTGCGGGATGGCGGAATATCCGAAGCCACCCCAGAACGTCCGTCCGAAAACTCGGGCGGGCGACAGTAAAAACGCGAACCGTTGGGATGTCAACGAGGGAGACGCCGGGAACGACCCCTTATTGGATCATGCCCGCTGCGACGGTTTCATTCGTCTGCATGTCGATGAGGATGAAGCTTCCGGTGCTGCGGTTGCGGCGATAAGCATCGAAGAGGAGCGGAGCGGAGGTGCGAATTTTGACCCGGCCGATTTCGTTGAGTCCGAAATCGGATACATCCTCGATTTTGTGCAAAGTGTTGATGTTGACCTTATAACGGATCTCTTCGACGATAGCTTTGACCTCTTTGGTGGTGTGCCGGAGGTAGTATTTGCCCCGGGGCTGGAGCTTGTTGGAGTCGCTGAACCAGCAAATCATGGCCTCGATGTCCTGGCTTTTCTGGGGCGGATTATTGGCTTTGGTAATCATGTCACCGCGGCTGATGTCAATTTCGTCCTCCAGCGTCATAGTGCAGGAGAGCGGGGCGAAAGTTTCCTTACTCGGACCGTCGAAGCCTTCGATAGCCTTGATTTTGGTAGTAAAACCGGACGGCTGGATCACCACGGAATCGCCGGGACGAAAGACACCACCAGCCACCCGACCGGCGTAGCCGCGGAAGTCGTGATGCTCATCGGAGTGTGGGCGGATGACCCATTGCACGGGGAAACGAGCGTCGACGTGATTGTGATCGGACCCGATGTAAACAGTCTCGAGATGATAGAGCATGGTCGGCCCCTGATACCAGGGCATCCTCTCGGACTTATCGACCACGTTGTCCCCGTGGAGGGCGCTGATCGGGATGGCCACCATATCGACGATGTTGTCGAGGCGGGACGCGAAGCGCTTGAACTGCTCGGTGATTTCGTTGAAGCGCGCCTCGCTGTGCTCCACGAGATCCATTTTGTTTACCGCGAGGATGATGTGCCGGATGCGGAGGAGATCGGCGATGAAGGCGTGGCGGCAGGTCTGCTCGATCACTCCGGTGCGGGCATCGACGAGGATGATCGCCAAGTTCGCCGTCGAGGCACCAGTCACCATGTTGCGGGTATATTGGATGTGGCCGGGAGTATCAGCGATGATGAATTTTCGCTTCGGCGTCGCGAAGTAACGATAGGCCACGTCAATGGTGATGCCCTGCTCCCGCTCCGCGCGAAGACCGTCGGTCAGCAAAGCCAAATTGACGTGCTCGTCGCCGCGCTTCTTGGAAGTCGCCTCGACCGCTTCGATCTGGTCTTCAAAGGTGTTTTTGGAATCATAGAGCAGACGGCCAATCAGAGTCGATTTGCCGTCGTCCACACTGCCAGCCGTCGTAAAACGGAGCAGGTCCATATCGAGGTAGCCTTCGTCGAGGGGAATTTCAGTCATGGGAAGAAGCGGTTTAGCGGGTGAGCGGTTGAGCTAGTTGGCTTTTTGTAAGCGGGAATCGGAGCGAAGCGAAGTCAACGCGGGTAAGCGGGTAAGCGGGTAAGCGGGTGAGCGGGTAAGCGGGTAAGCGGGTAAGCGGGTGAGAAAGGTTGGTCTGATGGAACGGTCGTGAGTCTCTTTTTTGCTTTTTATGCCTTTTGTTGGCCTAATCTCTTCAGCATCGGCAGGCGTTCTGTGGCTCCGCGATTTCAGAAATACCCCTCCTTCTTCCGGTCTTCCATGGCGGTCTCAGAACGTTTGTCGTCGGAGCGGGTGCCGCGTTCGGTTTGGCGGGCGGTAGCGACTTCGTAGATGATCTCGTCGATGGTGTTGGCCGGGGAATAGACGGCACCGGTGCAAGTCATGTCGCCGATGGTGCGGAAGCGGACTTCGGCGTTGGTCTCGATACGTTCGCCGGTTTGAGGTACGACCACCTCGGAGATGGCGAGCATGGCCCCGCTGCGGTGAACCACATCGCGCCGATGGGTGAAGTAGAGATTCGGCAGCGGGATGGACTCGGCTTTGATGTATTGCCAGATATCCATCTCGGTCCAGTTGGAGAGCGGGAAGACGCGGAAATGCTCGCCGTGGTGTTTGCGTCCATTAAAGATATTCCACAGCTCGGGGCGCTGGTTTTTAGGATCCCATTGGCCGAAATCGTCGCGATGGGAGAAGAAGCGCTCCTTGGCGCGGGCTTTCTCCTCGTCACGTCGGCCGCCGCCGAGACAGGCATCGTATTTATTGGCCTCGATAGCATCGAGCAAGGTCACGGTCTGGAGGGCGTTGCGGCTGGCAAAGGGGCCTTTCTCTTCCTGAACGCGGCCTTGGTCAATGGAGTCCTGGACCATACCTACGACCAGCTCGGCGCGGAGTTCAGCGACGTATTGATCGCGATAGGCGATCGTCTCGTCGAAGTTGTGACCCGTATCGACGTGGAGAAGTGGAAAGGGAATCCGGGCCGGGTAGAAGGCC
>Ga0163144_10010994_pt1 | contig 19202 bp, 21 predicted proteins | sample OliLak19BULKMAT1_FD_123175 | JGI IMG/M metagenome (GOLD analysis project Ga0163144, IMG submission 123175) | Freshwater microbial mat bacterial communities from Lake Vanda, McMurdo Dry Valleys, Antarctica - Oligotrophic Lake LV.19.BULKMAT1 | ecosystem: Environmental > Aquatic > Freshwater >... | reverse complement strand
GTCATGTCAGACGCACATCCTGAAACTCGCCTCCAGATCCGGATCATCCCGGTCACGCCGCTGCAGCAGAACTGCTCGCTGATCTGGGATACCGAGACAAAACACGCCGTTCTGGTCGATCCCGGCGGCGACACCGACACCTTGATGGGCGCGCTCGACCATTTCGGCCTGACACTGAAGGAGATGTGGCTGACCCACGGCCACCTCGATCACGCCGGCGCCGCCGCCGAAATCCGCGAGCGCACCGGCGTGCCCGTGATCGGCCCGCACAAGGACGACCAGTTCTGGCTCGACCAGGTCGAAAGCTCGGCCGAGCGCTACGGCCTCACCGGCCTGAAGAACGTCACGCCGGATCGCTATCTCCAGGACGGCGACGTGCTCGAACTCGAAGGCGTCAAGTTCGACGTTTCGCATACGCCCGGCCATACGCCGGGCCATGTGGTGATCCATAACCGCGACGCCCACATCGCCTTCGTAGGCGACGTGCTGTTCCAGGGCTCGATCGGCCGAACGGATTTTCCGCGCGGCAATCACCAGCAGCTGATCGACTCGATCACAGGAAAACTGTGGCCGCTGGGCGACGATATGACCTTCGTGCCGGGCCATGGACCCACCAGCACATTCGGTCAGGAGCGCAAGTCAAATCCTTTCGTCGCCGACCGGCTCACCGGCTATGCGGGCGCGCAGAAGGAGAACAGCGACGCCTTCGACCAGAGGACCGCGAAGCGCTACACTTGAGGCCAACGATGCCGTCGGAATTCCGACTGCAGCGGAAATCGTTCGAGCCCGGCTTGCAGTCATGAGCAGCTACACCATCTTCGACACGGCCATCGGCTGGGCCGGCATTGTCTGGGGCGACAACGGCCTGACAGGCTCCCACCTGCCCGACAGCGACCCGGACATGGCACGCACATCAACGCTGCGCCGCTTCCCCGGCGCGGCGGCAGCTGAACCGCCACCCGCCTTCGCCGGTGTCATCGACGGCATCCGCGCACTGCTTCGCGGCGAGAAGCCGACGCTTCTCGAAACCAGGCTCGACCTGGCGCGTGTTCCGGAGTTCAACGCCAGGGTCTACGCCATCACGCGCCAGATCCCGCCCGGCGAGACGATGACCTACGGCGCGATCGCCTTGAAGATCGGCGACCAACATCTGGCCCGGGCGATCGGCGGCGTTCTGGGCCGCAATCCGTGGCCCATAATCGTTCCCTGCCATCGCGTGACGGCGGCTGGCGGAAAGCCAGGCGGCTTCACCGCGCGGGGCGGAATACAGACCAAGTTGAAACTGCTCGGGATCGAAGGTGCGCCGGCCGCCGCCCAGACAGACCTGTTCGGTTCGGGCTGACGCGCTCGAAGCCCTCGATCGCCAGCTTAAGTCGCGCGACCGAGAACGCCACGCCACCCCGTGCAAAAGCCGTTACAAACAGCATGCACGCGACGCCTTGGCTCAGGGGACTGAACGAGGGTTGCGCGGGGGGCTCCCCCTCGATAAACCCACCGCCAATTTGCCCTCTACCAGCCTCGTCAGGTGACATGCCCAAGCGCACAGACATCAAGTCAATCCTGGTCATCGGGGCGGGCCCGATCGTTATCGGCCAAGCGTGCGAATTCGACTATTCCGGCGTGCAGGCAATCAAGGCGCTGAAGTCCGAAGGCTATCGCGTCATCCTGGTCAATTCGAACCCCGCCACGATCATGACCGATCCCGAACTGGCGGACGCAACCTATATCGAGCCGATCACACCCGAGATGGTCGCCACGATCATCGCCAAGGAAAAGCCCGACGCGCTGCTGCCGACCATGGGCGGCCAGACCGCGCTCAATTGCGCACTCAAGCTGGAGCAGATGGGCGTGCTCGCGAAGTACGGCGTCGAGATGATCGGCGCCAAGGCCGAAGCCATCGAGAAGGCGGAAGACCGCAAGAAATTCCGCGAGGCGATGGACCGCATCGGCCTCGAAAGCCCGCGCTCCGCCATCGTCGCATCGCCCGAGCTTTCCAATGTCGACGGCAAGGTCACCTACGACCTCAAGGCCGGCTTCATTGAGGCGGTGAAACAGATGGAGATCGTCGGCCTGCCCTGCATCGTGCGTCCTGCGTTCACGCTCGGCGGTCTGGGCGGCGGCATCGCCTATAACCGGCAGGAGTTCGAGGATATCGTCACGCGCGGCCTGCAGATGTCGCCGGTCAGCCAGGTGCTGATCGACGAGAGCCTGCTCGGCTGGAAGGAGTTCGAGATGGAGGTCGTCCGCGACAAGGCGGACAACTGCATCATCATCTGCTCGATCGAGAATGTCGACCCCATGGGCGTACACACGGGCGACTCAATCACGGTTGCCCCGGCCCTTACGCTGACCGACCGCGAATACCAGGTGATGCGCAACGCCTCGATCGCCGTGCTGCGCGAGATCGGCGTCGAGACCGGCGGATCGAACGTGCAGTTCGCCGTTAACCCCGAGAACGGCCGCCTCGTGGTCATCGAGATGAACCCGCGCGTGTCGCGCTCGTCGGCGCTCGCCTCGAAAGCCACTGGCTTTCCGATCGCGAAGGTCGCTGCGAAACTGGCCGTGGGCTACACGCTGGACGAACTCACCAACGACATCACGGGCGTCACGCCCGCCTCGTTCGAACCGGCGATCGACTATGTCGTGGTCAAAATCCCGCGCTTTGCGTTCGAGAAGTACAAGAGCACGGACCCGGCGCTGAACTACCAGATCCAGACACTGACGACGCAGATGAAATCCGTCGGCGAGGCAATGGCCATCGGCCGCACCTTCCATGAAGCGCTACAGAAAGCGCTCCGCTCGCTCGAGACCGGCATTTCGGGCTTTGACGAGCAGGACATTCCCGGCGCCGGCGACCGTAGCTCGCTGATCGCCTCGATCTCGCGACCGACCGAGAAACGTCTGCTGAATGTCGGCCAGGCCTTCCGCGAAGGTCTCAGTGTCGACGAAGTTCACACCGCGTCCAGGATCGACAAATGGTTCCTGCGCCAGATTTCGGAGATCATCGCGGAAGAAGCGGCGATCAGGAAGGCTGGCTTACCGAAGGAGGCGGCAGACTGGACCCGCATCAAGGCGATGGGATTCTCCGACGTCCGCCTAGCCAAGCTGACCGGCGGCAAGGAACTCGACGTTCGCGCCGCCCGCCACAAGGCCGGCGTCCGACCCGTGTTCAAACGCATCGACACCTGCGCGGCTGAATTCGCCGCGCGTACGCCCTATCTCTACTCAACCTACGAGCAGGGCTGGATCGGCCCGGATGGCAAGGCCATCCCGGCGCAGAACGAGGCCGAACCCTCAACGCGCAGGAAGGCGATGATCCTCGGCGGCGGCCCCAACCGCATCGGCCAGGGCATCGAGTTCGACTATTGCTGCTGCCACGCCGCCTTCGCCATGGCCGATCTCAAGATCGAGTCCATCATGGTCAACTGTAATCCGGAAACGGTCTCGACCGACTACGACACGTCTGACCGTCTCTACTTCGAGCCGCTGACGCTCGAAGATGTGACCGAGATCATCCATGTCGAACAGTCGGCCGGCGACTTCATGGGCGTGATCGTTCAGTTTGGTGGGCAGACGCCGCTGAAGCTGGCGCAGGGCCTCAAGGCATCCGGCGCGCCGATCCTCGGCACGACGCCCGACTCCATCGATCTCGCCGAAGACCGCGAGCTGTTCTCCCAGCTGATCGACCGCATCGGCCTCAAACAGGCACCAAGCGCTATCGCACGCACCGACGCGGAGGCGATCGCCGCTGCCAACCGCATCGGCTATCCCGTGATGCTTCGTCCGAGCTTCGTGCTCGGCGGCCGCGCCATGGAGATCGTTCACGATGAGAACGACCTCAAACGCTATGTCCGCGAGGCCGTGCAGGTGTCGGGCGACACGCCGCTGCTGGTTGACCGCTATCTCGCCGACGCCATCGAAGTTGATGTCGATGCCCTGTCCGACGGCAAGACCACACACGTCGCCGGGATCATGGAGCATATCGAGGAAGCTGGCATCCACTCGGGCGACAGCGCCTGCTCGATCCCGCCTTACACGCTGGGCAAGGAGATCGTTGATCGCCTCGCAGACCAGGCGCGCAAGCTCGCCATGGCGCTCAATGTGAAGGGCCTGATGAACGTGCAGTTCGCAGTCAAGGGCGAGGAGATCTACGTACTCGAAGCCAACCCGCGCGCCTCCCGCACCGTGCCGTTCGTCGCCAAGGCGGTGGGGCAACCGTTCGCCGCCATCGCCGCCAAGGTGATGGCCGGCGAGAGCCTTGCCTCCTTCGGCATCGGGGCCGGCCCCATCCTCGGCCCGCGCGTGGCGGTTAAGGAAGCCGTGTTCCCCTTCTCCCGCTTTCCCGGGGTCGACCCCCTGCTCGGGCCCGAGATGCGCTCGACCGGCGAAGTCATGGGCATCGACGTCACGTTCGACGCCGCCTATCTCAAGGCGCAGATCGCCGCCAGCATGTCGCTGCCCGCCGCGGGCTGCGTTTTCATTTCGGTCCGCGAAAGCGACAAGGCCGCCATCGAACAACCCGCCCGCGATATTGCTGCGCTTGGCTTCACCATCATCGCAACCGCGGGAACCGCGAAGTACCTCGCCGACAAGGGCATCAAGGTTCAACCGGTGAACAAGGTGGCCGAGGGCCAGCCGCACGTCGTCGACGCACTGATCAACGGCAAGGTCCAGCTGGTGTTCAACACCACGGAGGGCGCGCAATCCCTGCTGGATTCGGCCTCGATCCGCCGGGCCGCCCTGGCGCAGGGTATTCCCTACTACACGACGATTTCCGGTGCCCGGGCCGTTGTGCAGGCCATTCGTGTTCTTAAGACACGCCCGCTTGATGCCGGGGCGCTTCAGACCTACTCTTGATCATTCGAGACGGGCGGTCGCTGGCCGCCCGATATGATGATTCCGTGTAATTCCGGCGCTTTTCCATAGGACTACCCATGCAGCGCATTCCCATGACCTCCGGCGGCTACGAAGCCCTGCAGGCGGAACTCAAGGTTCTCAAGTCCGAAGAACGCCCGAGTATCATCGCGGCGATTGCGGAGGCGCGCAGCCACGGCGACCTTTCGGAAAATGCGGAATATCACGCCGCCAAGGAGAAGCAGTCCTTCATCGAGGGACGCATTGCGGAACTCGAAGGCAAGCTCGCCCATGCCGAAGTGATCGACACGTCGCGGCTGGCTGGCAAGACCGTGAAGTTCGGCGCCACGGTGAAGATGACCGACGAAGACACGGGCGAGACCTACACCTACAAGATCGTCGGCGACGACGAGGCGAACGTGAAGGAGAAGAAAATCTCCATCTCCTCGCCCATCGCCCGCGCCATGATCGGCAAGGAAGAAGGCGAGACCGCCGAGGTCTCCGCTCCCGGCGGAGCCAAGTCATACGAGATTGTCTCGATCGCCTGGAAGTAGTTTCCCGCACACGTGACTGATGGAAAATCAGGACCTGCAATCTGGTGCGTCGCGGATGGCCGCGCCGGCATCCTCAACCAGACGCTCGCGCTCGCCGCAGCGCTCGCCGAACCCGGTCGCGCAGCAGACATCGCACACATCCGCTCGGATGCGCATCGCAACGCACCGGTGATCCTGCAGCCGGAAGGATGGCGGCTCGCGCTGCCGCCCAACCTCTGGCCCTCGCCCCTGTCTGCGCTCCCCGTTGTGCAGAGCGAGCAACTCACCCCGCCATGGCCCGACATCTGGATCGCGGCAGGCCGGCGTTCGATCCCTTATTCGCGGCTGATGCGGAAACTCTCCGGCGGCAGGACGCTCGTGGTGCAGACGCAGAATCCGCGTGTGTCGCTTTCCGATTTCGATCTCGTCATCCCGCCCGAGCATGACGGCGTCACCGGCCCCAACGTCTTTCCGATCGCAGGCCCGCCGGTTTGGTTCCCGGAGGCGCGCATCGATGACTCTCTGGCGCGCTTCCCGTCGCTCCGCATTGTGCAGGGCCAGAAGGTGCTCGTGTCGATCGGCGGCGATTCAAAGAGCCACAAGATGACCGAGGCCAACGTCGCCACCATCGAAAGCGCGATCCAGCGCCTCGCCCAGGGCCGCACCTTCTGGATCACCGTCTCCCGCCGCACACCCGAGCACGCCCGTGTGCGCTTCCGCCGTCTCGCCACCTCGATCAACGGCATCTTCTGGGAGAGCGAGGAGCGCGACGGCCCCAATCCCTACGTGGCTTTCCTCTCCCGGTGCGACGTCGCCATGGTCACCTGCGAGAGCGCCAACATGATCGCGGACCCTGCCTTCTTCGGAAAGCCGGTCCACCTCCTTAAGCTGGACGGCGGCGGCCCGCGCTTCGACAAGCTCCACGCCGGCTTCATCGATCGCCGCGCGGCCCGCTGGTTCACGGGCAGCCTGCAGACCTGGACTTACACCCCCATGCGTGAAGCGGCCCGGGTGGCGGATGAGATCGTGCGGCTGCTGCTGGTGCGACATCCGAATCGCTAGAAAAACTCAACTGTCCCAATGTGCTCGGGGCCGGCCCTTCTCCCACGGCACCGACATCCCCAGAATATGAGGTCCGGCGCGCCTTGCCCCATTTCGCGTTTCCAACTGGCCCGTTAGGAAAGGCCGGACACAGGATTTGCCCATGACTGCCCAGATGACCGCCGCCCGCCACTCCCAGATCATCATCCTCGGCTCCGGCCCGGCCGGCTACACCGCCGCGATCTATGCCGCGCGCGCCCTGCGCAAGCCGATGCTGATCGCCGGCATCCAGCCGGGCGGCCAGCTTACCATCACGACCGACGTGGAAAACTATCCGGGCTTCGCCGACGTCATCCAGGGCCCCTGGCTAATGGAGCAGATGCGCGCCCAGGCCATGCACGTCGGCACGGAGATGGTGGAAGACCACATCATCAAGGCAGACCTGCAGAAGCGGCCCTTCACCCTCACCGGCGACAGCAGCCAGATCTATACCTGTGACGTGCTGGTGATCTGCACGGGCGCGCAGGCCAAGTGGCTCGGCCTTGAGAGCGAGAGCAAGTTCAAGGGCTTCGGTGTGTCGGCCTGCGCAACCTGCGACGCCTTCTTCTACCGTGGCAAGGAAGTGATCGTCGTCGGCGGTGGCAACACGGCGGTGGAAGAAGCGCTGCATCTCACGCACTTCGCCTCTAAGGTCACAGTCGTGCACCGCCGCGATCATTTCCGCGCTGAGAAGATCCTGCAGGACCGCCTGTTCCGGAACCCGAAGGTCAACGTGCTGTGGGACACGGAACTCGCCGATGTCATCGGGCAGGAAGGCCCGCTCAGCGTCACCAAGGCGAAGCTTCACAATCTCAAGACGGGCGAAGTCACCGAACAGCCCGTGCACGGCATCTTCATCGCGATCGGTCACGCGCCGCAAACGGAGCTGTTCACGGGGCAACTCGAGATGAAACAGGGCGGCTACCTCAAGACCGCGTCGAACTCCACCGCCACCTCCATCCCCGGCGTCTTCGCCGCGGGAGACGTGGCAGACGACATCTTCCGCCAGGCCGTCACAGCCGCCGGGCTTGGCTGCATGGCCGCGCTTGAAGCCGAAAAGTATATCGAAGGCCTTCCCAGGGATGCGCCTGCCCCGGGGGCGTACTAAGCCATGCCGGATCGCGCAGCCTACGATCGCTGGATTGCCTTACTCCGCCCCACCGGCATCGAGCTGATCGAAGGCTTGTCCAAGGCCCTGCCCGGCAAACTCGATGCGCCTGATGTAAAGCAGGGCGAGCCCCTCCGCGCCGGCGGCTATGGCGAAGATCGCTCGGTCTACACCCAGACCCTGTTTGCGCCCGACGGCGAGGAGCCGCGCACAGTTCACCTCGGCCTCGACGTGTTCGCTCCCGCTGGGGCCGAGGTGTTCACGCCGCTCTCCGGTCGAGTCCACTCATCGCGCATCAACGATGCCGAGGGCGATTACGGCCCCACCATCATTCTCGAACACGCCCCGGTTGCCGGCCTCAAATTTCACACGCTCTACGGCCATCTCGCGCGCGACAGCCTCAAGGGCCTCAAGCCAGGCACTGCGTTCATGGCAGGCGAGAAGATCGCGGAGCTGGGAACGAAGCGCGAGAATGGCGGCTGGTCGCCCCATCTTCACTTCCAGGTCATACTCGATATCGGTGGCGCAAAAGGCGACTATCCCGGTGTCTGCCGTCGCACCGAGCAGGACCACTGGCTCTCGATCTGCCCGGACCCCGGCCCGCTGCTCGGCCTGCGTTAGCCGCTACTTCGCCATCGCACGCAGCATCCACGCGGTCTTCTCCGCCACGGCGACACGTTGCGTCATGAGGTCTGCCGAGGCCTGGTCACCTGCTTCCTCGGCCGCCTTCAGCGCCGTGCGCGCCGAGCGCGCAAGCAGTTCGTTGCCGTCGACGAGGTTCTTGATCATCGTCTCTGCGTCCGGCACGCCCTTGTCCGGCGGCAACTGCGATTTGGCACCAATCTGCTCCCCCACCGGCGCATATTCACCCAGCGAGCGAATGCGTTCCGCTATCAGGTCCATCGACAGCCAGAGGTCGTTGTACTGCGTCTCGAACATCAGGTGCAGCGTGTTGAACATCGGCCCTTCGACGTTCCAGTGGTAGCCGTGTGTCTTGAGATATAGGCCGTACGTGTCGCCCAGCACCTGTCCGAGCGCGCCCGCAATCCTCTGGCGCGCCTTGGTCTCGATGCCGATGTCGATGGCCATGGAAGTCTCCGCTCTGACACTCTCCAGATAGAGCGGGTCCAATTGCGAGCAAGCCACTTGCGGCCAGATGGCGCTATCGCTGCGATCGCACCCAGTCGAGCAACTTGCGGAAACTCTCCGGCGAGGCCTCGTGCGGCAAGTGACCCACGCCGCGCTTGACCTCGATCCGCGCATTGGGCAGGGCTTGTGCAAGCCGCAGCGCATGAATGGTCGCGCTCACGACACCATCGCCGTCCCCCGCCAGGATCGCGACCGGCATCTTGATCTCGGCATAGCGCGCCTGCTGGGCCGTCACCTCGCGCTTTGCAGCCACCATGTCCTCGGCGTTCGCGCGCAAGGGTCCAGGCTCTGCCGCCATCGCGACGCGCGCGCCCTCCAGCCAGCCATCCGGAGGGATGCCAGGACGGAATGCGTTGGCCATGCCCTCCTTCACCGCCGCGCCTGCAAAGGGCTGCGCCAGAACAATGTTGAACAACCTGCCGACCAGCGGGTTCGAGGACCAGTGGAAATGCCAGTCCACACCGCCCGGCCACTCATAGGCGACAGGCGCAATCAGCACGAGCCCGGCGACAAGGTCCGGCCGATCGAGCGCCAGCCGCAAGGCGACGGCACCGCCCCAGGAATGGGCCACGACCACAGGCTCCTTCAGGCCTAGTTGCTTGATCACGCCGGCAGCAACAGCCGCCTGCTTCTCCAGCGTGTCGGACCCGGCAGGCCGCTCCGTCGTGAACCCCATCCCGGGCCGGTCGTAGGCCGCGACGTGGAAATCGCTCTTCAACATGGGAGTGATCGTCGGCTCCCACGTCCCGATATGCGAGAACGCGCCATGGATCAGAAGGAGGGGCTCGCCGGAAGTCGGGCCCCACGTCACCACATGCGTTGAAACACCTGCGGCCTCAACGAACTTCATGGAGCTGTTCGCCTCCGGATTGCTCACGCAGGCCGCTGCGCACCGCGCAGTCGCAAACCCCGCCAGTTCCAATACCCGCAACATCAAATGCCCGATCGCAACCGCGACCCCGGCCCTGTACGCGCGACAAGGGTGTCTGGTTCAACGCGGAGCTTGATGCGCGCGCAGGAACACTTTTGCCGTCCACGGCTTTGCAGCGTCCACCGTCGAAAGGTCGAGCTTTGCGATGTTCGCGAACATGGTGCAGACATTGGTGTCGAGATAGCCCCAGCGCGCGTTCTCCTCGGCCTTCACAGCCCCCGTCGCGCCATTGGTGATATTGCACACCACGACATCCCAGCGCGCCGCGGGCGACTGGTTCCACAGCACCGGCGTGGACGGCATGTCCAGGACCCTGGCGTCGAAGACCGCATCAAACCGTTCGGCTCGCACATCGTCGATCATCAGGCGGGGCCCGATCATCCCCACAGGCTGGGCCGCCGCCGGAAGCGCCGCAAGGGCGAAAATCGAGAGTGCAAGAATACGCATGGCAGCCTCCGCAACGACCCGCCCCAACTCGGACACCACACGCCGACACTGACTGGACTTCAATGGCTTACCCCAAATGGCCTACCCGCAAAAGTCTGGCGTGGGCTCTACGCCGCGGCCATCAGGCTCTCGAACAGCTTGACCCCGTCATCGCCGCCCTCCTGCCCCGCCATAGCGCGTTCCGGGTGGGGCATCATGCCGAGCACGCGGCCATTCTCGGAAAGAATTCCTGCGATGTCTCGGGAAGAGCCATTCGGGTTGCCGACATAGCGGAACGCCACCCGTCCCTCGCCTTCGAGCCCGTCCAGCGTCGCATCGTCCGCGAAATAGTTTCCGTCATGGTGCGCGACGGGAAAAGAGACTTCGCGCTGATCCTTGTAGCCGGCGGTGAAGGCCGAGGAGTTGCTGGCGATGGCGAGAGGCTGTGGGCGGCAGACGAAGTTCAGCGATGCATTGCGCAGAAGCGCGCCGGGCAGCAAGCCCAGCTCGGTCGCCACCTGGAAGCCGTTGCAGATCGCCAGGACATAACCGCCGCGCCCTGCATGTCCGCGGATCGCATCGCCGATCGGCGACGCCGCCGCCATTGCGCCGGAGCGAAGATAATCGCCATAGGAAAACCCGCCCGGCAGCACGATCAGATCCAGGCCTTGAGGCAGCCCCCCATCCTTGTGCCAGACCATTGCCGGCTCCTGGCCCGTCACCTGGCGCAGCGCGGTCTGCGCGTCGCGATCACAGTTTGAGCCGGGAAAGATGATGACCGCGGATTTCATGACCTGCCCTTCGGGGAGCCTGTTTCGCGGGCCTTTAGCAGCTTTCAACACGGTTCGCGAGAGCCGCCGGGCACCCGCCCTATTTGCAGAAAATCACCCCCGCCCCCAGCGCGATCAGGGCAAAGCCGATCGCGTGTTTCCAGGTCAGCTGCTCGCCCAGCACCCACACGGAAAAGCCCGCGAACATGACCAGCGTGATGACCTCCTGCATCGTCTTCAGCTCCGCTGCCGAATAGACCGCATGGCCGATCCGGTTCGCCGGGACTGCAAGGCAATACTCGACGAACGCTATCGCCCAGCTTGCAAAGATCACCAGCAGCAGCGGCGACGCCTTGAACTTCAGGTGCCCGTACCAGGCTACCGTCATGAACAGGTTGGACCCGATCAGCAGCACGATCGGGGTCCAGTGTGCTGGCGTCATGAATGACCTCGGGAGGCTGCTACCTGATTTTGGACAGATTCTGGGTCCAGCGTCCGACCCGGTCAATTCGATGATGGAGGATGCGATGAACAGGCTTCTGGCAGCTGGCGCACTCCTTGCGCTGGCCGGGTGCAACACGGTCGAGGGGCTCGGCCGGGACCTTCAGACAATCGGCGGCGTCATGACGGGCACGGCCACAGGCGTCCAGAACGCCTCGACGCCTGCGCCGGGCTCGACAGTCGCCCCGCCGGCATCCTGCAGGGCCGATGCAGATGGTCTTGTCCTCGACGGCTGTCCGAATCCGACCTAGCGCGCGCGGCGCCAACTTGCGGAAAACGCAGCAAGAGGCCATCTTTCCCGCACGGAACTTCAGTCAGGGGTAAACCTCATGCGTAAACTGCTCATCGCCGTGGTGCTGGCCACGCCGCTGCTGGCGTCCGCCTGCAACACCATCGCCGGCCTGGGCAGGGACGTCGGCGCCGTCGGCGACGTTGTCGCCAAGACGGCTGAAGAGGCGAAGTAGGCCCGTTCTACGCGATCTCGATCGAATACCGCTCGACAACCGTGTTCGCGAGCAGCTTCTCGCACATTTCCTTCACGCGCTTTTCGGCGTCGGCTTTCGATATGCCATCGGCAAGCTCAAGCTCGATCGTCTTGCCGCAGCGCACGGCCTCGACCTCACCGAAACCGAGGCGGCCGAGCGCATCGCCCACCGCCTTGCCCTGCGGATCGAGCACGCCAGCCTTCAGCGAGACATGAACCTTTGCGCGCATGCGATTGCTACTTCCCGTTGAAGGACAGGATCTCCGCCCCGCCCGCTTCCTTGATGATTCCAAGCCTGCGCGCAACCTCGGCATAGGCCTCGGTGACGCCGCCCAGGTCACGGCGGAAGCGGTCCTTGTCCATTTTCTCGCCCGTGTCCATGTCCCACAGGCGGCACGAATCCGGGCTGATCTCGTCGGCCAGCACGGTCCGCACCATCTCGCCTTCGTAGAGCCGGCCATACTCCACCTTGAAGTCCACCAGCTTGATCCGCGCCCCGGCGAACAACCCGGTGAGAAAGTCGTTGATGCGCAGCGTCATCGCGATGATGTCGTCGAGTTCCTGGTGCGTCGCCCAGTTGAACGCGGTGATGTGCTCCTCGGTGACCAGCGGGTCACCCAACTCGTCCTTCTTGTAGCAGAACTCGATGATCGAGCGCGGCAGCGGCGTGCCTTCCTCGATCCCCAGCTTCTTCGACAGCGAGCCAGCCGCAACATTGCGGCAGATCACTTCAAGCGGGATGATCTCGACCTCGCGGATCAGCTGTTCGCGCATGTTGATCCGCTTCAGGAAATGCGTCGGGATGCCGATGCCGTTCAGCTGCATCATCACAAATTCGCTAATCCGGTTGTTCAGCACGCCCTTGCCGTCCAGCACGGCGCGCTTCTCGTTGTTGAACGCGGTGGCGTCGTCCTTGAAATACTGGATCAGCGTGCCGGGCTCGGGACCCTCATAGAGGATCTTCGCCTTGCCTTCGTAGATCTTGCGGCGCTTGGCCATGTCGCGTCTCCAGGGCCGGGAAGGCGTGCAAGCCCTCGCGACTCGTACAGGAACAGGTTTCCTAGCCCATCCCGGGATGGACGTCGCGTCTGGCATCGTCGCGGGGGTGTTTTTGGCCCTTCCCAGGGGCTATATCGGCGTGTGAGAGAGCGGACACAAGCGATCAGAGGGAGACGGTTTTGAGCAGTTTCGACAAACGTGCTGGGGCGGAAGAGGGAAAATACGCCCTCGATCAGGAGCTGCGGTTCAAGGCAAATGCCCGCCGAAACAAGCTGTTGGGTCTGTGGGCGGCTGAAAAGCTGGGCAAAACGGGCGAAGCGGCTGCGACCTACGCCATCGAAGTCGTCAAATCGGACTTCGAGGCCCCCGGTGATGAAGACGTGTTCCGCAAGGTGAAGGGCGATCTCGACGCCGGCGGTGTCGCCATCACCGACCACCAGCTCCAGCGCCAGATGACTGAGCTCATGGAAACCGCCATCGAACAGGTCAAATCCGAGAAAAAATAGCGCGCGGCTCCGGCCGCCGGTTTACCAAAGCGATCACCCCGCTGCGCCCGAAACCCCGGCGCGGCGGGTTTTTCGTGCGCCCACGTCCTATCGTGAAACGCTCCACAAATTTGTTGGTCAATGGCTGCCGTCAAACTTCCCCGCCGCGGGTCAGGATCTGGCAGGCCGCAGGCGCCAAACTCATGGCTGAAGACTGGCCCCCGACAGTCTGGCCGGCCGGATCCCCGCCTCCCCCGGCGGTGTGCGCCTTGTCCCCCCGGGGCGCCGGCGATCCGGTTGGAGCAGCAGCGCCCTCTTGCGCTTTGCCGCTCCGCCATCATGGCCTCGGGCCGGAGCGACGGTGAGGAGCTCCGGCCCTTTTGTTGTCAGGGCGCGCCAAACACCCGCGCGAAGATCACGTCCACACCCCTGAAGTGATAATCAAGGTCGAACATCGCGCCGAGCTCCGCCGTGCTCAGCAGCTTCGACACATCCGCATCGCCTTCAAGGTTGGCGAGAAAATCGCCCTCCTTGCGGTTCGCATCGCGCCAGACCTTCATCGCGTTGCGCTGGACCATGCGATAGGCGTCCTCGCGGCTCGCCCCCGCTTCAACAAGCGCCAGCAGAACACGCTGCGAATTGTGCAGTCCGCCGAGCCGGTTGAGGTTCGCCAGCATGTTGTCGGGATAGACCAGCAGGTTCTCGATCACGCCCGCCAGCCGGTTGAGCGCGAAATCCAGGTGGATCGTCGCATCCGGCCCAATGCCGCGTTCGACGGATGAGTGCGAAATATCCCGCTCATGCCACAGCGCCACATTCTCCATCGCCGGCACGACAGCCGAACGCACCAGCCGCGCAAGCCCCGTCAGATTTTCGGTCAGCACCGGATTCCGCTTGTGCGGCATCGCAGACGAGCCCTTCTGCCCTTCCGAAAAGAACTCCTCCGCCTCCAGCACTTCCGTGCGTTGCAGATGCCGGATCTCCGTCGCCAGCCGCTCAACGCTCGACGCGATCACGCCAAGCGCCGCAAAGAATACTGCGTGCCGGTCGCGCGGGATGACCTGCGTCGATACCGGCTCCACCGCCAGCCCGAGCTTCGCTGCGACCATCTCCTCGATGCGCGGATCGATGTTGGCGAACGTGCCCACGGCGCCCGAGATCGCGCAGGTGGATATTTCCTCGCGCGCGCCCTCCAGTCGCTTCTTCCCGCGCGCAAACTCGGCGTAGAAGCCCGCAAGCTTCACCCCGAACGTTGTCGGCTCGGCGTGGATGCCGTGGCTTCGCCCGATCGTCGGCGTTCGCTTGTGCTCTACCGCCCGCTTCTTCAGCGCCGCAAGAACCCGGTCCATGTCCTTCAGCAGAATGTCGCTCGCCCGCTGCAGCTGCACCGCAAGGCAGGTGTCCAGAACGTCCGAGGACGTCATGCCGAGATGGAGGAACCGCGCCTCATCTCCCACATGCTCCGCAACTGAGGTCAGGAAGGCGATCACATCATGCTTCACCTCGCGCTCGATCTCGTCGATCCGCGCCACACTGAAACCGCCCCGCGCCCGCACCGCCCTGGGGATCTCGGCCGGGATCATCCCCAGCTCGGCCATTGCCTCGGCCGCCAGCGTCTCGATCTCCAGCCAGATCGAATAGCGCTGCTCCGGCTCCCAGATCGCAACCATCTCGGGACGGGCATAGCGGGGAATCATGGGACAGGCTCCGGCAGGTCTGCCGAGGCTTTAAGCGCCTATGGACGCAGTTGTCATCTGTGATCGCCCTTGCCAGCCCCCCACCTGTCGCCCCCATAGACGGGCGGACAGGCCCGGGTCTGACAGGAACGCGACATGGCAGCTTCGATCCACCACATCACCGCCACGAACACCGCCCTGCTCGACAGGGTCGATCGTGAGGTGTTCGACCACCCGATCGACCGGCATTTCCTCGCCGCCTACATCGCCGATCCGCACCACGCCCTGTTCGTTGCCGTCGAGAACGGCACCGTGGTCGCTCACATCCGCGGCAACGTCCACCTGCAGCCCGATCGCGCGCCGGATCTCTACATCGACAATCTCGGCACGGCGCTGGCCCACCAGCGGCGCGGGATTGCCGCCCGGCTGATGGATGCGCTCATCGCATGGGGGAAGTCGCAGGGCTGCACTTACGCCTGGGTCGCAACCGAAACCGACAATGACGGCGCCAGGGGCTTCTACGCCGCCCAGCGCTTCATGTACGACTCGATCTCGATGTTCGCGCTCGAGTTCGACTAGACGTTCAGCGCGTAGCCAGCCGAGCGCACGGTGCGGATCGGATCATCGCCGCCGCCCTTGCTCAGCGCCTTGCGCAAGCGTCCGATATGGACATCCACCGTCCGCGTCTCGACATAGACGTCGGAGCCCCACACCGCATCCAGCAGCTGCTCGCGGCTGAACACGCGGCCCGGATGCTGGATGAAATAATCGAGCAGGCGGAACTCCGTCGGCCCGAGATGCACCTCCGCGCCAGCGCGCGTCACCTTGTGCGCCGCACGGTCCATCGAGATGTCTCCGACCAGCACGATATCGTCGGCCAGGGCCGGCCGGATGCGCCGCATCACCGCGCGGATGCGCGCCGTCAGCTCCGACATCGAGAACGGCTTGGTCATGTAGTCATCGGCGCCAATGTCGAGCCCGCGGATGCGATCGCTCTCTTCGGTGCGAGCCGTCAGCATGATGATCGGCAGGTTGCGCGTGGCCTGCGCCGACCGCAGCCGCCGCGCCACCTCGATACCCGCCAGCTTGGGCAGCATCCAGTCGAGCAGCACGATGTCGGGCTGGCGTTCGGCAATCTGCAGCAGCGCATCCTCGCCGTCGGTCGCGGTCGCGACTTCATAGCCTTCCTTGATGAGGTTGTAGCGGATCAGCTCAACCAGAGCCGCCTCATCTTCGACGATCAGCGCATAGGGGCGCGTGGCGGCCGCCGGGCGCATCATGGGGCGTTCGATCTCAGTTGCTGTTGAGGGCATCGACCTTCGGCCTTTCAGTAGGGAGCTGCTCGCCTGTCACGAGGAAATGGATCTCCTCGGCGATGTTGGTGCAGTGGTCGCCGATCCGTTCCAGATTCTTGGCGACGAAGAGAAGATGCGCGCAGGCCGAAATGGTCCGCGGGTCTTCGATCATGTAGGTAACAACTTCGCGGAACAGCGACTGGTAGTGCTCGTCAACTTCCTCGTCGCGCGCCCACACCTTGTTGGCCGCATCCGTCTCCAGCGCGGTGTAGGCGTCCAGCACGCGCTTGAGCTGCGCCGTGACCAGCCGGCCCATGCGCGCGACGCCCTTGAGAGCTCCCTCGGCACCAATATTGTCGACCAGCTTGACACGCTTGGCGATGCTCTTGGCGAGATCGCCGACGCGCTCGAGTTCGGTTGCGATCTTGAGGGCAGAGATCACCTGCCGCAGGTCACGCGCCAGCGGCTGGCGCAACGCAAGAAGCCGGAGGATCTTCTTTTCGACTTCGACCTGCAGATTGTCGATCTGCGGGTCTCGCGACACAACCGTTTCGGCCAGCACGAGATCGCGCGAGGCGATCGACTGTATGGCGTCCGACAGCATGTCCTCGGCAAGCCCGCCCATGCGGGCGAGGTCTCCGGAGAGTTCCTCCAGATCCTGCGAGAACGACCTGACTGTATGCTCGGTCATGTCCATGGTCCTTTCACCGTCACCTTACAGCAAGGCTGGGCCTATCCGAAGCGTCCGGTGATGTAGTCCTGGGTCCGCGATTCCCGCGGATTGGTGAATACAGTCTCGGTTGGGCCGGTTTCCACCAGTTTTCCAAGATGAAAGAAGGCCGTCTGCTGAGATACCCGCGCCGCCTGCGCCATCGAATGGGTCACGATGATGATGCAGTAGTTCGACTTCAGCTCGTCGATCAGCTCTTCCACTTTCGCCGTTGCGATGGGGTCCAGCGCCGAACAGGGTTCGTCCATCAGGATGATTTCGGGGCTCACGGCGATTGCCCGCGCAATCACGAGGCGCTGCTGCTGGCCGCCCGACAGGCTCATGCCTGGCGCATTCAGCCGGTCCTTCACCTCGTCCCACAAACCGGCCTTGCGCAGCGAGGTCTCGACGATCTTCTGCATCTCGGTCCGCGAGCCGGCAAGGCCGTGCAGGCGCACACCATAGGCCACATTTTCGAAGATCGATTTCGGGAACGGGTTCGGCTTCTGGAACACCATGCCGACCTGCGCCCGCAGCAGCACCGGGTCCACCGTGCGTGCGTTCACATCCTCACCGTCGATCAGGATCCCGCCCGTCACGCGGCAATTCGGGATTGTATCATTCATCCTGTTTATCGAGCGCAGGAAAGTCGACTTCCCACAGCCCGACGGTCCGATCAGCGCCGTCACCGACTTTTCCGGCATGTCGAGCGAGACGTCGAACAGCGCCTGCTTCTCGCCATAGAACACAGACACAGAACGCGCAGCGACCTTGGTGTGCGACGCGCCTGGCTTGGCCGCGCTCTGCCGGGGCGTCTCGACGCGGAGTTGGGGAACGATGGGCTCCATCCGGCTCATCGCCCTCTCCAGGCGGCGTCTGGATCGAATTCAGGAATCCACCAGGTCCCCGCTGCCATACCGGCCTTGGTGGAGACGAACTGGATAGCCATGAACTGCCCGACGCCCGCTTGATCACTTGTCCTGTACGGGCCGATTGTGACAGTCCTGCGAAGCCGAGTTGACCGGTCCCTGCGGCAGTCTGCCCAACTGAAGCTAAACTGCTTTCTGCCCATATATCCGTAATACTGGCGTGGATATTTCTTCCTCAAAGCGTCAGCCTCGCGCCGGACCATGCGCCAACTGGAATCTTCGCGAAACGGCAAGCGGTCTGGAGCTATTCCGCAGCGGCAGTCTTCACCGCGCCATCCACGCCTGCCTTCGCCAGCCGTTGTTCCAGCGTGCCGATATCGCGCGTCGTGAACTTCGCGATCACCGCGCGCGCCTTCACCACAGCCTCAGCAGTCGTCGTCTCACCCGCGCCGATCCTGTCCGCCAGATCAAGCAGCGGCTCATACACCGGTTCAGGCTCGCCCTGCACCGTCAGGCCGAAGCTCGTGCCAGACACTTCCAGCCTGTCCCATTCCTTGCGGACCTCGGCCCAGAATTCCTTCGTCGCGGCCCAATAGTCCGTCGCCACCGATGCATCGAACTGCGTGTTCGGACGATAGGTGTTCACGCCCTGCTCCCGCGCAATGATCTGCGGTTTGCCGCCAACCATTCCGAGCTTGGAATTGTCCTGCTCATGCACCCAGCCATCGCTGGTCAACGCATGCCGGTTAACGGCCAGAACGGCGTAGTAATCCTTCCGCGTCGTCGACTCGCGCCGCGGCAGCGGGCGCAATTCAGCCGGCGGCGTCCACGCCGACACGCCATACGCATGCATCCACGTCCCGAGCGCGCCATAGCGCGGCGAATCTTCCACCTGATAGACCTGCTGCGACCACTTCCCTTCGCGCTCGACCGGCGCGATCACCCGGTTCTCCCAGGCATTGCCACCAACAAACACCAGCACGCTCGCAGGCTCATAGCGCCAGTCCTGCCGCCAGTGCTTGATCGGAAACTTCTCGTCGCCCGCCTCGATGACCAGGATGTGCTGTAGGCTGATGAAGTCGCCGCGATCCTCGATCACGCGCACCACTTCGTAACCGCCCGAACGATCAGGCTCGCGCACCTTGTAGTCTGGCACGAAGCCCACCGTCTCTACGAAGTCGAACCGCACACGATAATCGCTTTGCTGCGTCATGATGGCCTTGCGGTCCTGCTCGAACTTCGCGCGCTCGACCTCGCCCATCACGCCCGCCGTGTAGGCCGCCGTACCGCCGCCTGTGCTGGTGCAGCCCTGCATCGCGAAACCGCCGACAAG
>Ga0163144_10010993_pt1 | contig 19203 bp, 13 predicted proteins | sample OliLak19BULKMAT1_FD_123175 | JGI IMG/M metagenome (GOLD analysis project Ga0163144, IMG submission 123175) | Freshwater microbial mat bacterial communities from Lake Vanda, McMurdo Dry Valleys, Antarctica - Oligotrophic Lake LV.19.BULKMAT1 | ecosystem: Environmental > Aquatic > Freshwater >... | reverse complement strand
CCGTGCCGTTGATCGCCGTGCTGCCGGTCAGCGTGAGCTTCTCCAGGTTGCTGCCCAGCGTGAAGCTGGCGCTGGCCGACACGCTGTCGATCTCGGTGGCGAGAGTCGTCGTCTCACTGATGACGTCGGTGCTGCTGTCCACCGTGTAGCTGTCGTTGCCAGCGCCGCCGATCAGACTGTCGTTGCCGGTGCCGCCGTCCAGGCTGTCATTGCCACTGCCGCCGCTGATCGTGTCGTTGCCGCTGCTGCCCACCAGCAGGTTGTTGCCGGTGTTGCCGGTGATCGTGTTGGCCAGCGTGTTGCCCGTGCCGTTGATGGCCGTGCTGCCGTTCAGTGTGAGCTTCTCCAGGTTGCTGCCCAAGGTCCAGGCGACGCTGGAGGTCACGCTATCGATCTCGGTGGCGAGAGTCGTCGTCTCGTTGATGACGTCGGTACTGCTGTCGACCGTATAGCTGTCGTTGCCGGCGCCGCCGACCAGGCTGTCGTTGCCGGTACCTCCGTCCAGGCTGTCATTGCCGGCGCCGCCGTCCAGGCTGTCGTTGCCTGCCGCGCCGGCCAAGCTGTTGTTCTGACCGTCGCCGGTCAGGCGGTCGGCAAAGGCCGAGCCGATGAGGTGTTCGACGTTGGTGATGACGTCGACATTGCCGTAGCCGTCGTCAATGACCGAACTGACCGCCGTGCCCTTGAACTGAAGGTCGTCGAAGTAGAAGGTGCCGGCCCCGGTAGCGCCTGCTTCACCGAAGTTGAAGAACAGGACGGCCTTGTTGTAGTCGATGTTGAGGTCGAGCGCGCCAGTGCCCGGACCTGTCAGCGCAGGGCCGAAGTCGAAGGTCAATGTTTGCCAGCCAGCCGCGGTGGTTGTGGCGAACGCCCCGACGCTGCCGGGCTCGAGCGTGCTCTCCAGCTTCAAGAGAACTTCAGTGCCGACATCCGCGTACACCCGCAATGTCATGGTGTGGTCGCTGGCGGTAAAGGGCAGCACGCCCACATTGGCGGCGGCGCCTGTGCCGATCGTGCCGACGACGACGCCGGCCCAGGTCTCGGCACCTACGGCTCTGATGAACTTGCCGACCTGATTCGATCCACCCTCCGGATCGGGCGCGATCGAAGCCGAGACGAGTGCGGAGTTGTTGTCGGGACCAAAGACCTGCAGGGTTGGATCGACTGCTTCTTCAAAGGTCACCACTTCCGTGGTGCTGGCGCCAGAGCGCAGCACGACGTCGGCGCCATTTGTCGCACCGGCGAACGACACCGTGTCGATGCCGTCACCGCCATCGATTTCGTCAACACCATCACCGCCAAGCAGCAGGTCGTTGCCCACTCCGCCAGACAGCCGGTCGGCACCGTCACCACCGTCGATGGTGTCGTTGCCGCCCTCACCGTCCAGCCCATTGGCGCCAATGCCGCCTGTGATGCTGTCGCCGAAGGCCGAGCCGATGACGTTCTCGACGTTCTGGATGGTCTCGACGTTGCCATAGCCATCGTCGCTGATCGTGCCTTGCGGACCCGGCGTTTCGATGAACTTCAGGTCGTCGAAATAGTAGGTGCCATCGCCGCCGCTCGCACCGTCTTTGCCAAAGTTGAAGAAGACGGTGATCTTGTTGTGCGTATCGGTCAGGTTGAGCAGACGTGTCGCGTTGCCGCCATTGGTGGCCTCATTCGCAAAGTCGAATGTCAAGGTCTGCCAGCCGGTAGCGCCTGTCGTGAAGGCATCGGCTTCGGTGGTGGCGCCCACGTCGGACTGGTCCTCGACCTTCAGCCGCACCCTGATGCCGGCCGCCGGTGATTCGATATAGACGCGCAGCGTCATCGTCGTGCTGGCCGCGGTGAAATCGATGGGGTTGGTCAGACCCAGATCGGAAGGCAGGGCACCGTAGCTGTAACCGATGGTCGTTCCAGCGGACGCACCGGCGTCGGCGGCCTTGACCACTCTGGCCACCTTGCTGCCACTGCCCAGCGGGTCGATCACGATGGTGGCGGAGCTCACACCCTCGAAGCCGAACAAGCTGGGAGCGTTGTCTTCGTCGAACGAGAACACCGTGTTGACCGTGTTCCCGGGGTCGACCGCGAACAGGTTGATGACCACACCGGCCATGGCGTCGGCAAAGGAGATCACGTCGTTCGCGCCTGCACCGCCGTCGAAAGTGTCGACGCCGTCGCCGCCGATCAGCGTGTCGTTTCCGCCGGCGCCGTAGATGTAGTCGTTGCCGGTCGAACCTGTCAGCAGGTCGTCAGCGATGACGGGAAAGAGGGGATCTCCGATGAGTTGTGCCATGTGTTTCTCGTTGCAGAAAATAGACAGGAGCCGATTGCCCGCCAGAAGTTTCATCGGCGGTGGGGCGAAACGCTGACCGAACCCAGGGGCACCCGGACGCTGGGCTACCGGTCCGACGACGCCTGCACCAGTGACCGCCTTCGCCCCGGCTGCTTGGACCTGCAAGTCGCGAAAGGCCCTTCGGGCGGTACCGATCACGCCCCATCTTAGCTGTCATGAAAGCGCTTTCATGAATGCTATCTTTTCGGCCGAGGTGCGTCAACGCCGGCCGGCTCGGCGTTTTCCCGCCCCGTCCGTTGCTTCCACCCGCTTTGGGGATGGGTAAACACCGATGCCAATCTCGCAGACCACAGATGCCATGGAAAAGCAGGACATCGAAGCGCCCGGGCAGCGGGCTGAATGGGTCGCGAGCAACCGAAGCATCCTCAACATCTGCAGCATCCCAACAGGATCTTCGATGACCATCGGGCATCTTCCACCCATCCCGTGCCTGCTGACGTTCCGGGCGGCGGCCCGGCTGAACTCCAGCAGATGCAGTCCCGGCTGCCGGGCAAGGGCACGACCCGGCTGCAGCTGGCCATCACGCCCATCTTCTGCCGGCCGTTCGTGACGCCGACTCCGGAGTTGTGCTGCACGGGTCTGCCCCCGAGGTCGACCCGATCATGCAGATGTCTATCTCGCTGCCCGGCGAGACGGCAGAGCAGAACGACCTGGAGGTGCGCATCGGTGCTGGCGGCTGCTCCGAACGCGAACACCGGTTGATCGTCGTCGACGACGTGACACCAGCCTGCAGTTCGAGCTGGCTCATCGACTGCGCGGCCGCTCATGGCAGCGTGGGCGGAAAGAATCCGGGCGCGGATTTCTGCCGACCACGCTGCTGGCCAACCTGGCGCCGCTGCAGCCACAGACCATCATCAGCGCCCACATCGGCGGCACACAGTATCTGCAGACCGACACCACGACACCGTTGAAACACTGCGTGGAGGTGCTGAACAAGGTGCTGGAGCCGGAGGCTCGCACCAGCCCCTGACCAGAACGTCCGGCGCTTCGCGAGAACAAAGCATAGAACTGGCCGCCAGGTTGATTTTGGCCCCAGCCCTGCCGGGGCCATTCGCGCAGCGCCGCTGCGCCGGACGATGTGCCCTCACGCAAAATACGGTTATGGAACTGCTCACAGACCCTCAGGCGTGGATCGCCTTCGCCACGCTGACCGCGCTCGAACTCGTGCTCGGCATCGACAACATCATCTTCATCTCGATCCTGGTCGACAAGCTGCCGAAGGCCAGGCGCGAAGTGGCCCGCCGGCTCGGCCTCTTCATGGCGATGTTCATGCGCATCGGCCTGCTGCTGGTGCTGGCCTGGATCGTCGGCCTGGTGGAGCCGATGTTCACGGTGATGGATAAAGGTTTCTCGGGCCGTGACCTGATCCTCATACTCGGCGGGCTGTTCCTGATCTGGAAGAGTACCGGCGAGATACACCAGTCGATGGAAGGTGAGGAAGACCACGGCGGCAGCGCCGTCAAGGCGACCTTCACCGCGGTCATCCTGCAGATCATGGTGATCGACCTGGTGTTCTCGCTCGACTCCATCATCACCGCTGTGGGCATGGTCGACGACGTCGAGATCATGATCGCGGCGGTGGTTGCCTCGGTCGGCATGATGATGCTGTTCGCCGGGCCGATCGGCCGCTTCGTCTCGGACCACCCGACCATCAAGATGCTCGCGCTGGCCTTCCTGGTCGTCGTCGGCGTGGTGCTGGTGGCCGAGGGCTTCGGCCACCACGTGCCCAAGGGTTACGTCTACTTCGCGATGGCCTTCTCGCTCGGCGTGGAGACGCTGAACATCAAACTGCGCAAGCGTTCGGCCAAACCGGTGAAGTTGCACCAGGCGCACATACCCGGCGATTGATCAGGAACCGAGAGGATTCCGCACCTGACCGGGCGGCGCAGCGGATGGTGGCTCGCCAGGGCAGGCGGTTCAGCCTTCGTCAAGGCGAATGTGCGGATCAGCGCCCGGGCTGGCGCCGCTACCCGCCAGCGTTGAAGGTATGCCCAGCTCACGCATTGCTGCGCCCACCGCGCCCACGGCCTGCAGTATTTCCAGCCGGCCTATCGCGCCGATGCAGCCGACGCGGAAGGTCTCGACCTGCGTCAGCTTGCCCGGGTAGAGCAGGAAACCGCGCGCCTTCGTCGCCGCGTAGAAGCGCCTGAACTCGTAGGCCGGGTGGGCCGGCGCATGGAAGGTGACGATGATCGGCGCCTGGTGGTCGGGCTTCAGAAATGGCCGCAGGCCGAGTGCCGCCATGCCGTCGATCAGCGTTCGGCAGTTGTCGCTGTAGCGCGCCAGCCGCGCCGGCTGGCCGCCCTCTTCCTCGAACTGCGCCAGCGCCTCGGCCAATGCCACCACGACGTGGGTGGGCGGCGTGAAACGCCACTGGCCCGTACGTTCCATGTAGACATGCTGGTCGTGCAGGTCCATCGCCAGGCTCTGGCTGCGGCCGGCACAGCCATCGAGCACGGCCTTGCGGATGAAGACGAAACCCATGCCGGGCACACCTTCCAGGCACTTGCCGCTGGCCGCCACCAGGGCGTCGAAGCGCAGCTTGCGGGCGTCGATCGGCAAGGCGGCGAAGCTGCTCATGGCGTCGACGATCAGACCCTTGCCACGCCGTTCGCAGACCTCGGCCACGGCGGCCAGCGGGTTCTCGACCCCGGCGCCGGTTTCACAGTGGATCAGGATGACGTGGCTGATGCTGCCGACCTCCTGCAGGCGGGCGTCCAGTGCCGCGGCCGACACCGGCTCGTCCTCGGCAAAACTCATCACGCTGACGCGCCGGCCCATCATCTCCGACAGCTTTGCGGCCCGCTTGCAATAGGCGCCGTTGTCGAGCACCAGCACATGGCCGTCGCGCGGCACCAGGGTGGCGACCGCGGCCTCGACGCTGAAGGTGCCGCTGCCCTGAAGCGGCACCACCACGTGCGTGTCATGCCCCTGCACGATGGCGAGCAGGCGCTGGCGCAGGTTCGCCGTGACCTGGATGAAATCATCGTCCCAGGAACCCCAGTCGTGCAGCATCGCCAGCTTGGTGCGCAGCGTGGTGGTCAGCGGGCCGGGGGTGAGCAGGATGCGGTCACGATCCATTCAGTTTCTCCAGGCTTGGGTCTTGCGTTCGACGAGCCAGCCGAGTGCGGAGAACAGCAGCATCGCCAGGCTGGACGCCGCGGTGATCAGCACCGCCATCGCGGCTGCGGCGCCCATCTCGCCGGCTTCGTCGAGGTTGAGGATGGCAATCGACGCGACTTTGGTTTCCGGCGAGTAGAGGAACACCACGGCGGAAATCGTCGTCATCGCGTTGATGAAGAAGTAGCGGGCGATGTCGATCAGCGCCGGCGTGCAGATCGGCAGCGTGACACGCCAGAAGGTGATCCAGAACGGCACTTTCAACGAAGCCGACACGGCCTCGAATTCGGCGTCGAGCGCCTTCAGCGCCGTCACCGCCGTCAGGTGCCCGGTGGTGTAGAAGTGGACGATGGTGCACAGCGTGAGCAGCGCCATCGTGTGATACAGGCCGCCGAACGGGTTGCCCGGCGCATTGAAGAAGAAGATGTAGCCCAGGCCGAGCACCAGCCCGGGCACCGCCATCGGCAACATCGCCAGCAGACGCACGCCGCTGCGCAGCAGGCCGCCCAGCCCGGGTCCGCCGCCTTCCTGCGCCACGCCTTGCGTCTTCTCCGACAGGTAGGCGCCGACGAACACCAGCGCGGTGCCGAACACCGCCGTGCCCGCGGCCATCTTCAGGCTGTTGACGAAACCCTCGGCCACCTCGGCATCGACCAGGCCCATCGTGTAGTGGCGCCAGCTGGGGCTCAGGTTGTAGGGCCAGAAGCTGGCAAAGGACGCGAACAGCGCCATGCCCATCATCGCCAGCACGAGCATCGCGATGAAGGCGCAGTAGGCGGTGAGCACGAAGTCGCGCCGCATCGACGGTTTCGGCCGGTAGGGCACGGCACGCGCGGTCAGCATCGCGGTCTGCTTCGCGCTGACCAGGCGGTCGACGCCGAAGGTGAGTGCCGCCGGCGCCAGCAGCAGCAGCGCCACCACGGCGCCGCGCTGGAAGTCCTGTTGGCCGATGACGAGCTGGAAGACATCGGTGGCGAGCATGTTGAAGTTGCCGCCGATCACCTTGGGAATGCCGAAGTCGGTGATGACCAGCGTGAAGGTGACGAGCGCGGCGGAAATCAGCCCGTAGCGCGCGCCCGGCAGCGTGATGGTGAAGAAGCGGCGGCGCGCGCTGGTGCCCATCGCCTCGGCGGCCTCGTAGAGCCTGCCATCGGCGGCGCCGAGCGCGGTCACAAGGATCATCAAGGCGTGCGGAAACGCGGCGAAACACTCGGCCAGCACGATGCCCGGCGCGCCGTAGATTTCGGCGATGCCGAATGCCGCCAGCCAGCTCTTCAGCAGGCCCTGGTTGCCGAACCAGTAGATCAGCGAAATGGCCGACAGCAAGGAAGGTGCGAGCAGCGGCAGCAAGGTGATGCCGCGCAGCAGCGCCCGGCCGCGCATGCGGCTGCGCCGCAGCGCATAGGCGAAGGTGAAGGCCAGCGGCACGACGACGAGCGTGACGAGCGCCGATACCCACAGGCTGTTCCACAGCGACACCAGCAAGGCCGGCGTGCGCGCGTACGAGATGAAATTGGCCATGCCGACGAAACGGCCGCTGGCATCTTCCAGCGACTTCAGCAGGATGGTCGCCAGCGGCGCGGCCAGAAACACCAGCAGCAGCAGCAGCACCAGCAACAGGCCGAGCTGCGCGACACGCTGGGCCGGGTCGGCTTGCTGGCGCACGGGCATCGGCAGCACGGCGCTCAAGGGTAGATCCTCAGCCGTTCAGGAATCAGGCGCAGGGGCAGGCGCGAACCCGCCGCCAGCCCGCGTTCAGCGAGGAAGTTGAGCGACAGGTAGACCGCCAGCTTCTGCGCGCCCAGCGCCGGGCTGGCGGCCTGCACGAGGCAGTAGGACCCCATGAATTCGACGTTCTCGATGACGGCGTCGAAGACGTTGTCGACGCCCGCCACGAACTCCCCGGCGCCGTTCGACGGCGGCCGTGCCAGCACGTCTTCGGGCCGCAGGTAGAGCTGCACCTCCTGGCCGGCATGGCCACCGTGCGGGCAGGCAAAGCTGGTGGGGCCGATGCGCGCGCGACCGGCCGCTTCGAGTGTGGCGGCCAGCACGTTGACACGCCCGACGAAGTCGGCCACGAAAGGCGTGGCTGGCTCACGGTAGACCGTGGTCGGCGTGCCGATCTGCTCGATCAGACCCTGGTTCATGACGACGATGCGGTCGGCCACCGACAGGGCTTCTTCCTGATCGTGCGTGACCATGATGGTCGTCACGCCCAGCTTGCGCTGCAGGCTGCGCAGTTCCTGGCGCAGGTGCACGCGCACGATGGCGTCGAGCGCAGAGAGCGGCTCGTCCAGCAGCAGCAGCCCCGGCGAGGTGGCGAGCGCGCGCGCCAGCGCAATGCGCTGCTGCTGGCCGCCCGACAGTTGAGCCGGCAGCTTGCCCTCGCTGCCCGGCAGGCCCACCAGCTTCAGCAGTTCGCTGACCCGCGCCCGGATGTCGGCGCGCGGCAGCTTGCGGTTGACCAGGCCGTAGGCCACGTTGCCGGCCACCGTCAGGTTGGGGAACAGCGCGTAGGACTGGAACACGATGCCGTAGTCGCGCTGCGCCGGCGGCAGCCCGGAGATGTCGCGCCCGGCCTGGGCAATGCGGCCGCCGCTCTGCGCCTCCAGCCCCGCGATGATGCGCAGCAGAGTCGTCTTGCCACAGCCCGAAGGCCCGAGAAAACAGACGAACTCGCCCTGTGCGATGTCCAGGTCGATGCCACTCAACGCCTGAAAGGCGCCGAACCGCTTGGTGATGCCGAGTAGCCGGAGATAGGGTTCCAAGATGGGCCCAAAACGCAATGAAATCTGCACTCACCGCACCCATCAAGTGGCCGCCGCGGATCCGGCTCCGCCGGTCCGCCAGCGGCGCCCGACTGGGGGGAGGCGGCCGCAGGCCGCATCGGGGGAGCTACTTTTTCGGCTCGGATTTCGCGCTGTAGCGCGTGTTCCACTCGGCCAGGATGCGCTCGCGGTTCTCGGCCTCCCAGCTGAAGTCCTTCTTGACCAGACGCTGCTCGTAGTCCTTCGGCACGTTGGCCAGCGGCGCGGCCACGCCGGGCTGCGCGGTGATGGCGAAGTTCTTGCCGTACAGCAGCATCGCGTCCTTGCTGGTGGCCCAGTCGGCCAGCTTCTTCGCGGCGTCGAGCTTCTTCGTGCCCTTGTGGATCGCGAAGGCCTCCAGGTCCCAGCCCAGCCCTTCTTTCGGAAACACCAGTTCGATCGGCGCGCCCTTGGCCTTGTTGGCGTTCGCGCGGTACTCGAACGAGATGCCGACCACGTACTCGCCGCTCGCCGCCATGTTGCACGGCTTGCTGCCCGAGTGCGTGTACTGCGCGATGTTCTCGTGCAGGCCGTCCATGAACTTCCAGCCGCCGCCCTTGCCGGCATCGTCGCCCCAGAGCGTGAGCCAGGCGGTGACGTCGAAGAATCCGGTGCCCGACGAGGCCGGGTTGGGCATCACGACCTGGCCCTTGTAGACGGGCTTGGTGAGATCTTTCCAGCTCTCGGGTTTGGGAATGCCGCGCTTGGCGCCTTCCACGGTGTTGTAGCAGACGGTGGCGCCCCAGACGTCCATGCCGACCCAGGCCGGTGGGTTCTTCTTGTCCCTGTAGGCACTCATGATGGCGTCGAGATTGAGCGGGCGGTAGGGCTCCAGCATGCCGTTCCTGTCGAGCAGGGCCAGGCTGGACGCCGCCACGCCCATCACTGCATCGGCCTGCGGGTTGGCTTTCTCGGCCAGCAGCTTGGCGGTGATGACGCCGGTGCTGTCGCGCACCCACTTGATGTCGATGTCGGGGTGGACCTTGTTGAAGCCTTCCTGGTAGGCCTTCAGCTGATCGGTCTCGAGCGCGGTGTAGACCAGCAGCGAGGTCTTGCCCTGGGCGGCAACCGTGCCGGCGGCAATACAGAACGCCACGGCGGCGAACAGGGTCAGGGGGCGCGGAAATCGCATCGAACTCTCCTAGGCTGGGGTTGGGTTGAGATCAAGCCGACGAGCATGGACCTGGCTTCGTGACAGCACGATGACGCGCACCGCTACGCCATGGGCATCTTGTCGGCGCCTGCCGACAATGTCAACGAATTTGCGCAGATTGTTGACAATATGGAATCTGCGGCATCCAATCGGGTTATGAAGACACTCGCCCCCGGTGTCACTCCTGCAGCCCCTGCAGCCGATGCGTTGGAATCGGCCTCGCGCGCCACCATCGCGCTGCTGCAGGCGCACACGCTCACCTCGGTGGTGCAGGCGGAGATCGAACGCTTGATCCTGGGCGGCGATCTGGCGCCGGGCGACAAGCTCACCGAAGCGCAGCTCGCCGGGCGGCTGGGCGTCTCGCGCGGGCCGGTGCGCGAGGCCTTGCGCATCCTCGAGGAAACCGGGCTGGTGCGGCTGGAAAAGAACCGCGGCGTCTTCGTGCGTCAGGTGCCGCTGGCCGAGGCGATGGAAATCTACGACCTGCGCGCGCTGCTCGAAGAAGCGGTCGGCCGGCAGCTCGCCGAGCGCATCACGCCAGAACAGCTGAAGGAGCTGCGCGCGCTGGTCGAGCAGATGGAGCGCCTGGTGAAGGACGGCCACAACACCAGCGCCAGCGACCCCTACCACCGGCTCAACCTGGCTTTCCATGAAAGGCTGGTCGACTTCGCGGGCAACCGCAAGCTGAGCATGCTGTACCGCAAGCTGGTGAATGAACTCTCGCTGTTCCGCCGCGCCAACCTGGCCGGCGGCGGGCAGATTCCGGTGTCGGTGCAGGAGCACCGCGCCATCCTCAAGGCCATCGCTGCCGGCGATGCCGACGCCGCCGGCTGCGCGCTGCGCGCCCATGTCCTGGAAAGCAAGGAACGCACGCAGCGCGGCCCGGTCGGCGCACAGAAAAAGGTCCGTCATGATTGAAGTGAACAAGCGTTCCTATCGCCTGCCCGTCCTGCCCACCGTGGTGGTGTGCGTGGACGGCTGCGAGCCCGAGTACATCGCGCAGGCGGTGGCCGCCGGGGTGGCGCCCTGGCTGCGGCGCACGCTGGCCGAAGGCACGGCCCTGGTGGCCGACTGCGTGGTGCCGAGCTTCACCAACCCGAACAACCTGTCGATCGTGACTGGTGCGCCGCCTTCGGTCCACGGCATCTGCGGGAACTACCTGTACGACACGGCCTCGGGCACCGAGGTGATGATGAACGACCCCAAATGGCTGCGCGCCCCCACCATCCTGGCCGCACTCGCCGACCATGGCAAACGCTGCGCCGTCATCACCGCCAAGGACAAGCTGCGCCGCCTGCTCGGCCACGGCATGTCGGGCATCTGCTTCTCGTCCGAGAAGTCGGATCAGACCACGCTGGAAGAGAACTGCATCGAGGACGTGAACGCACTGGTCGGCATGGCGGTGCCCGATGTCTACAGCGGCGCGCTGTCGGAGTTCGTCTTCGCTGCCGGCGTCAAGCTGATGCAGATGAATGCGCAGGACCGCCGGCCCGACGTGATGTACCTCAGCACCACCGACTACATCCAGCACAAGCATGCCCCCGGCACACCCGGCGCGAATGCCTTCTACGCCATGATGGACGGCTACCTCGGCACGCTCGACGCAATGGGCTGCGTGATCGCGCTCACGGCGGATCACGGCATGAACGCCAAGACCGGCATGGACGCCCGGCCCGACGTCATCTACCTGCAGGACCTGCTCGACGAGTGGCTCGGCAGCGCGGTGGCGAGGGTCATCCTGCCGATCACCGACCCCTACGTCGTGCACCACGGCGCGCTGGGTTCATACGCCACCGTCTACCTGCCGGCCGGCATCGACGCCGCCGCGCTGGCCGCCCGGCTGGCGGCGCGGCGCGGCATGGAAATGGTGCTGACACGCGGGCAGGCGGCAGAACGCTTCGAGCTGCCGGCCGACCGCATCGGCGACCTGGTCGTCGTCTCCGAACGCTTCACCGTGATCGGCACCAGCGCCGCGCGCCACGACCTCAGCGCGCTGGAAGTGCCGCTGCGGTCGCACGGCGGCATCTCGGAGCAGCGCGTGCCCCTGATCATCAACCGGCGCATCGACGGGCTCGACACGCAGCGCCGCTGGCGAAATTTCGATGCCTTCGACCTGGCCCTGAACCATGCCCAGTGACGACGTCCGCCACGAAGGCTTGCGTCTGGCCGGGCGCAGCGTGGGTGCCGGCCGGGCCGCGCGCATCGAGGTGCACAACCCGTACACGGGCGTGCTGGTCGGCACGGTGCCCAAGGCCACGCAGGGCGAAGTGCGTGAGGCCTTCAGCATCGCACGGGGCTACAAGGCACGCCTGACGCGCTTCGAGCGCGCCAACATCCTGAACAAGGCAGCGGATGCCGTGCGCACGCGCACGGCCGAGATCGCCGCGCTCATCACCGCCGAAAGCGGCCTGTGCCTGAAGGACTCGCGCTACGAAGCCGGCCGCGTCGCCGACGTGCTGATGTTCGGCGCGCATGAGGTGCTGAAGGACGACGGCCAGGTCTTCAGCTGCGACATCACGCCGCACGGCCGCCAGCGCCGTGTCTACACGCAGCGCGACCCGCTGCTCGGCGTCATCACCGCCATCACGCCCTTCAACCACCCGATGAACCAGGTGGCGCACAAGGTCGTGCCCTCGGTGGCCACGAACAACCGCATGGTGCTCAAGCCGTCCGAAAAAGTGCCGCTGTCGGCGCTGCTGTTCGCCGACATCCTGTACGAAGCCGGCCTGCCGCCCGAGATGCTGAGCGTGATCACCGGCGACCCGCGCGAGATCGCCGACGAACTGCTCACCCACCCCGCCGTCGACATGATCACGTTCACCGGCGGGGTGGCCATCGGAAAGTACATCGCCTCGAAGGCCGGCTACCGGCGCGTCGTGCTCGAACTCGGTGGCAACGACCCGATCATCGTGATGGACGACGCCGACCTCGACGAGGCCAGCACGCTGGCGGTGTCGGGTTCGTACAAGAACTCGGGCCAGCGCTGCACGGCCGTCAAGCGCATGCTGGTGCATGACAAGGTGGCTGCGGCCTTCACCGAAATGGTGGTCGAGAAGACACGCGGCTGGCGCCACGGCGACCCCGCCGACCCGGCTAGCGACATGGGCACGGTGATCGACGAGGCGGCGGCGCGCGGCTTCGAGGCGCGTGTCGACGAGGCCATTGCCCAGGGTGCACGCTTGCTGCAGGGCAACCACCGAGTGGGTGCGGTCTACTCACCCACGGTGCTCGACCGCGTGCGGCCACAGATGACCCTGGTGCGCGAAGAGACCTTCGGCCCGGTGTCGCCGATCATCACTTTCGGCTCGGTCGACGAAGCGATCACCATGGCCAACGGCACCGCCTACGGCCTCAGTTCGGCCGTCTGCACGAACCGCCTGGGAGACATCACCCGCTTCGTCAATGAACTGCATGTAGGCACGGTGAACGTGCGCGAAGTGCCCGGATACCGGCTGGAACTGACCCCTTTTGGCGGCATCAAGGATTCCGGGCTGGGTTACAAGGAAGGCGTGCAGGAGGCGATGAAGAGCTTCTGCAATACCAAGACCTATTCGCTGCCCTGGACCTGAAGAACCTGTGACCCACCTGCTCAACCTGCTGGCCGCCATCGCCCTGCTGGTCTGGGGCACGCACATCGTGCGCACCGGCATGCTGCGGGTGTTCGGAGAGAAGCTGCGCCAGGTGCTGGCGCGCAGCTTCGGCAACCGGCTGACATCGCTGTTTGCCGGCATGGCGGTCACGAGCCTGGTGCAGTCGAGCACCGCCACCTGCCTGATCGTCGCGAGCTTCGTCGGCAAGGGCCTGCTGCCGACCTCGGTGGCGCTGGCTGCGATGCTCGGCGCCGATGTCGGCACCGCGATCATGGCGGTGGTCTTTTCCTTCGACCTCAGCTGGCTTTCGCCACTGCTCATCCTGGTCGGCGTGGTGCTCTTCATCGCCCGCCAGACCAGTGGCGCCGGGCGCATCGGCCGCGTGCTGATCGGCCTCGGGCTGATCACGCTGGCCTTGCAGCTGATCGTCGCCGCGACCCGGCCGCTGACCGAGTCGCCGGCCATGCGCGGGCTGCTGGCGGCCTTGCCGAACGAGGTCCTGCTCGACATCGTCGTCGGCGCCACACTGACGGTGATGTCCTACTCCAGCCTGGCCATCGTGCTGCTCACCGCCACGCTGGCCTCGCAGGCAATCCTGCCCGCCAGCGTGGCGCTGGGCCTGGTGATCGGCGCCAACCTGGGCAGCGGTTTGCTGGCCATCATCGCTACCAGCGGCGACAGCGCCGCCACACGGCGGCTGCCGCTGGGCAACCTGCTCTTCAAGCTGATGACGGCCGCGGCGGTGTTGCCGCTCCTGCCGCAGATCCACGTCTGGCTGCAGCAATGGGTGCCCACCGTGCACGGCCAGGTGGTGGTCTTCCACCTCGGCTTCAACCTGGCGATGACGCTGCTCTTCCTGGCCTTCACCGGCCCGGTGGCGCGTCTGGTCGAAGGCTGGCTGCCGACACCCACGGCCGCCGCCGCCGGCACGCGCACCAGCCATCTCGACCCGGTGGCGCTCGCCACGCCGTCGCTGGCCATCAGCTGCGCCGCACGCGAGGCGCTGCACCAGGCCGACGTGGTCGAGACCATGCTGCGCGGCGTGCTGCCGGTGCTGCGCCACAACGACCTCCTGCTGGCGGAGAAACTGCGCCAGATGGACGACACCGTCGATCACCTCTACAGCGCCATCAAGTTCTACCTGACGCAGATCTCGCGTGAGGCGCTGAGCGAACGCGAGGGCCGGCGCTGGACCGACATCGTCAGCTTCACGATCAACATGGAGCACATCGGCGACGGCATCGAACGCGTGCTGATCGACATCGAGGACAAGAAGATCCGCAAGCAGCGCAGCTTTTCCGAGGCCGGCATGGCCGAGGTCTGCCACCTTCACGAGCGGCTGCTGTGCAACCTGCGGCTCGGCATGAGCGTGTTCCTCGACGGCCGCGTGCGCGACGCCCAGAAGCTGCTGGAGGAAAAGGCGCGTTTCCGCGACCTGGAACATGAGTACGCGGCCAACCACATCGCCCGGCTGCAGGACAACACCGCGCTGAGCATCGAGACCAGCGCACTGCATCTGGACCTGCTGTCGGAGCTCAAGCGCATCAACTCGCACATCTGCTCCATTGCCTACCCCATCCTGGAAAGCAAGGGCGCGCTGGCGGCCACGCGAATAAGACCCTCGCAACTGGCCGACCTGGACGAACTTCAACACTGACCATGCTGACCCTCGACGACATCGAAGCGCTCTACCTGACCCGCGGCCACCAGCAGTACAGCGGTGAACCGGTCACTCAGTTGCGGCACGCGCTGCAGGCCGCCACCCTCGGCGAGTCCGAAGGCGCCGACGACGAGCTCGTGACCGCGGCCTTGCTGCACGACCTCGGGCATCTGGTGCACGATCTCGGCGCTACGCCCACGCTGCAAGGCCTGGACGACATGCACCAGCATGTGGCCGCGCCATTCCTGCGCCGCCTGTTCGGCGCCAGGGTGGTGGGTGCGGTGCAGTGGCATGTCGACGCCAAGCGCTACCTGTGCGCCACCCGGCCGGGTTACGAAGCCGCGCTGTCGGCCGATTCGCAGCGCAGCCTGGTGCTGCAGGGCGGCGTCTTCGGCATGCAAGACGCCACCCGGTTCATCGATCGGCCCGGCGCGGCGGACGCCGTGCGCGTGCGCCTCTGGGACGACGCCGCCAAGGCCGCCGAGATGCAGACGCCGCCGCTGGCCCACTTCATCGAACGCGCGCGCCGCTGCTCGCTTGGCTGAACCCGTCCTGCTCAGCCTGAGCTGGCCGGTCATCGGCGCAGTGCTGGTGGGCGCGCTGCTGCACGCCGGCTGGAACGCGCTGGTGAAGTCGAGCGGCGACAAGCCGCTCGACACCGCGCTGGTGCACTTCCTGGGCGCCATCATCGCCCTGCCCCTGCTGCTCATCGTCGGTCTGCCGCAGGCGGCGAGCACGCCCTACATCGCCGCCTCGCTGCTCATCCACATCGCTTACTACACCGCACTGGCCGGCGCCTACCAGCACGGCGATCTCGGGCTGACCTATCCCATCATGCGGGGTTTCGCGCCGCTGCTGGTAGCGCTGGGCAGCGGCGCCTTGATCGGGGAGGTGCCGAGTGCCGCCAGCTGGGCCGGCATCATCGCCATCACCTGCGGCGTGGCACTGGTCGGCCTGGCGCGGCCGGGCGAGGCATTGCACCACCGCAAGGCGCTGGCCTATGCGTTTGCCAACGCCGGCATCATCGCCGCCTATACCGTGGTCGACGGCCTGGGCGTGCGCAGCGAGGTGGCGCACGGCGGCCACGCGCTGCGTTACGTGATGCTACTCTTCGTGCTCGACGGCGTCTCTTACCCGCTGCTGGTGTGGCTGCGCCGCGGCGCGGCCGGCCGCCAGCACATCCTGGCCTATGCGCGCCGGCGCTGGCCGCTGGCTGCACTCGGCGGCAGCGCCTCCATCGGCTCCTACGCCATTGCGCTGTGGGCCATGACCATCGCTCCGGTGGCAAGCGTGGCGGCGCTGCGCGAGACCTCGGTGCTGTTCGCCGCGGTGCTGGGCAGCTGGCTGCTGAAAGAAAAGTTCGGCCTTCAGCGCGCGCTGGGCACCGGCGTCATCGTCGCCGGGGTGATGGCATTGCGGCTGGGCTGAAGCGAGCTCAACCGTGCTGGATGGCGATGGTCTTGAGCGTCGTGAAGCTGCGCAGCCCTTCGAAAGCCTTTTCCCGGCCGTGGCCCGAGTGCTTCATGCCGCCGAAGGGCAGCTCGATGCCACCACCGGCACCGTAGTTGTTGATGAACACCTGGCCGGCGTCAATGGCATGCGCCATCCTCAACTGACGGCCGCCGTCGCGTGTCCACACCGCGGCGGTCAGGCCGTAAGGCGTGCCATTGGCGAGTTCTGCAGCTTCGTCCTCACCGTCGAAGACAAAGGCAGCGAGCACAGGACCGAAGACTTCGCACTGCTCGATGGCGTGGCCCCGCGGCACTGCGTCCAGCAGCATCGGCGGGAAGTAGAAACCGCCTTGCGGCGCGGAAGCGGCGAGCCGGCCGCGCGCGACGACCCGCACGCCATCGCCCAGCGCGGCCGCGACCATCGTCTTCACGCGGTCGAGCTGCCTGCGGCTGATCAGCGGCCCGCAGTCGGCGCCTTGTGCGCCGGCGTCGGTGATCAGGACCTCGAACCTGTGTGTCAGACGTTCCATCACCTCGGCGTGGATTGCGCGTTCTATCAACACCCGGCTGCCGGCCGCGCAGGTCTGGCCGGCGTTCTGCACGATCGCGCTGACGACCACCGGCAGCGCCTTGTCGAGGTCGGCATCGGCGAACAGGATCTGCGGCGATTTGCCGCCGAGTTCCAGTGTCACCGGCACATGGTTGGCCGCGGCGGCCTGCGCCACCGCGGTGCCGGTTTGCGGCGAGCCGGTGAACGAAATGTGGTTGACGCCGGCGTGGCCGGCCAGCGCCGAGCCCGCCTCGGTGCCGAGACCGCAGACGACGTTCAGCGCCCCGGGCGGCAGGCCGGCAGCGAGCGCCAGCGCGGCGATGCGCAGCGGCGTCAGGCAGGCGTCTTCGGCCGGCTTGACGACGCAGGCGTTGCCAGCGGCCAGCGCGCCGCCGACCGAGCGGCCGAAGATCTGCGCCGGGTAGTTCCAGGGAATGATGTGGCCCGTTACACCGAACGGCACGCGCACGGCAATCACGGTGCTTCCAGCGGCGTAGGGAATGGCCTCGCCGTGCAGCTTGTCGGCAGCGCCGCCGTAGTACTCGAAGTAGCGCGCGCAGGCCGTGATGTCGACACGTGCCTGCTGGACCGGCTTGCCGGTGTCGCGGCATTCCAGCGCCGACAGCTCGTCGTGATGCTGCAGGATTAGCGCGGCCAACCGGCTCAGCACGCGGCCGCGCCCGGTGGCCGTGGTGCGGCCCCAGTCACCCAGGAAGGCGGAGCGCGCGACGGCCACTGCGGCGTCGATGTCACGCAGGTCGCTGCGCGGCAAAGTGGTGAAGACCTCGCCGGTGGATGGGTCGAGCACGTCCAGCACCCGGCCGCTGGCGGCGGCATGCTGAAGGCCGGCGATCAGATTGAGTTGCGGCGGCATCATGGGGATCTCGGTCATCGTGTTCCTCGTCATCGAATCGGGTGTGGAGCCCGAACCAGCGCGAAAACGCGGCTCGGCGAGCGTGGATGGGGTCCTTACGGGCTGGGCCACAATGAATTCTGCCCGCAACCGTGCTGCACCCACCGCTGAAGAGGACCGTCACGCACCATGAGCAAGACTCACAGGATCGCCGTCATTCCCGGCGACGGCATCGGCAAGGAAGTGATGCCCGAAGGCCAACGCGTGCTCGAAGCCGCGTGCCGCCGCTTCGGTATCGACCTGCGGTTCACGCCGATCGAATGGGCCAGTTGCGACTACCACGCCCGCACCGGTCAGATGATGCCGGACGACTGGAAGACACAGCTACAGGGCATGGACGCGATCTATTTCGGCGCGGTGGGCTGGCCGGCGCTGGTGCCCGACCATGTCTCGCTGTGGGGCTCGCTGCTGAAGTTCCGCCGCGAGTTCGACCAGTACATCAACCTGCGTCCGGTGCGCCTGTTCGACGGCGTGCCCTGCCCTCTTGTGGATGCCAAGGGGCAGCCGCGCAAACCCGGTGACATCGACTTCTTCGTGGTGCGCGAAAACACCGAGGGCGAATACACCAACCTGGGCGGCGTGATGTACGCCGGCACCGAGCGCGAGATCGTCATCCAGGAGTCCGTCTACTCGCGCCACGGCACCGACCGCGTGCTGAAGTACGCCTTCGAGCTGGCGCAGTCACGCCCGCGCAAGCAGCTGACGGTGGCCACCAAGAGCAACGGCATCGCAATCAGCATGCCCTGGTGGGACGGCCGCGCCGACGCCATGGCCGCCGGCTACCCGCAGGTGACGGTCGACAAGCAGCACATCGACATCCTGAGCGCTCGTTTCGTGCTGCAGCCCACGCGCTTCGACGTCGTGGTGGCGAGCAACCTGTTCGGCGACATCCTGTCGGATCTGGGCCCTGCCTGCACCGGCACCATCGGGCTGGCGCCATCGGCCAACATGAACCCGGAACGGACATTCCCCAGCCTGTTCGAGCCCGTGCACGGCTCGGCGCCCGACATCTTCGGCCAGAACATCGCCAACCCGGTGGCGATGATCTGGTCGGGCGCGCTGATGCTCGACTTTCTGGGCGAACGCGCCGCGCACGACACCATCGTGCACGCCATCGAACGTGTGCTGGCCGAAGGCCCGCGCACGCCCGACCTCGGCGGCGAAGCGTCGACCACAGAGATGGGGGAGGCGATCGCGGCACATGTCCTGGACGCCGGCTGAGAGGTCGAGTTCGGCGTCCTGGAGGGCAGGCCACTGAAAGGTCTGCCTCCCAGAATGTCGAGTAGGTGTGGTCCCGGAACATGGGCCACGACGGCGTGCCGACCACGTTTCTGAGCTGCGGTGCGGTAGTGCCGTGGTGCCGTGGCGCCGCGGCGCCAGGGGCAGATCATCCAGTCGCTGGTGCTGCCCGGTGGCCGGCCTACCGGGCAGGCGGAAGAAATTGCGCAGGCTGTCCTGCAGGCCATGCGCGGCGCGGGTTTTGCTGAGCCAGCAGGGCTGACTGCGTATTTCGGCGAACGTGACCGGTGATTTCGGGAACGTGACCGATCTAGGGCTTGGTGCTGGGTTGCGCGCTTGAGATTGTAGGAATGAGTGTGGGCGGGCTGGTTGGGGGCCTCCTTGG
>Ga0163144_10010991_pt1 | contig 19206 bp, 17 predicted proteins | sample OliLak19BULKMAT1_FD_123175 | JGI IMG/M metagenome (GOLD analysis project Ga0163144, IMG submission 123175) | Freshwater microbial mat bacterial communities from Lake Vanda, McMurdo Dry Valleys, Antarctica - Oligotrophic Lake LV.19.BULKMAT1 | ecosystem: Environmental > Aquatic > Freshwater >... | reverse complement strand
GGAACAGCAGATGCATGGGAACAGCAGATGTATGGGAACAGCAGATGTATGCGAACAGCAGAAACCCAGCCCTCCTGCCGTTGCGGTTACAAAATATCCTTGCTGAAGTCGCTGCTGATCCTCACGTCGTGCCGAGGCGGCTGGATCCAGCTGATGGCCCTTGCGTCTTCGCGCCCTCTGCGCCTTTGCGTCTTGCAGTTCACTCTTCGGTAGCGCTTCATCTGCTGGAAGAAGGCTGCAATCAGAGCAGCGACGGCTGCGCCCCCGAGGCATCACCAGGCGGCGTGTACCCGAAGTGCCGATACGCCGTCGGTGTCGCCACACGCCCACGCGGCGTCCGCTGCAGAAATCCGTTCTGCACCAGAAACGGTTCGTACACTTCCTCGATCGTTCCCTCATCCTCACCGACCGCCGCCGCGACGGTCTTCAACCCGACCGGACCGCCCTCGAACTTCTCGATGATCGCGCGCAGAATCCGCGCGTCCATGTCATCCAGTCCGAAGGCGTCGACTTCCAGCAGCTCGAGCGCAGCGTCAGCCACGGCCTTGTCGATCACGCCATTCGCCTTCACCTGTGCGTAATCGCGCACGCGGCGCAGCAGCCGATTGGCCACTCGTGGGGTCCCGCGCGCGCGCCGTGCCAACTCGTGCGCGCCGTCCGGCGTGATCGAACAGCCCATCACATACGCGGTCCGCTTCACGACCTGTTCGAGATCCGCCGTCGGATAGTAGTTGAGCCGCTGCTCGATCCCGAAGCGGGCGCGCATCGGTGGGGTCAGCATGCCAAGCCGCGTCGTCGCACCAATCAGCGTGAACTTCTCCACCGGCATCGTGATCGTCTGCGCCTTCGGGCCATCCGAGAGCCGGATGTCGACGCGGAAATCCTCCATCGCCGGATACAGAAACTCCTCGATCACCGGGCGCAGGCGATGGATTTCGTCGATGAAGAGAATGTCGCCTTCGCGCAGGTTGGTCAGCGTCCCGACGAGATCGCCGGGCTTCTCCAGCGCCGGACCGGCCGTGGTGCGGATGTTGACGCCCATCTCGCGCGCAATCAGCTCGGCCAGGGTCGTCTTCCCCAGTCCGGGAGGGCCGAAGAAGAGCACGTGGTCCAGCGGCTCCTTGCGACTCCGCGCCGCATCGATGTAGATGCGCAACGAGTCCTTCACCTTGGGCTGCCCGATGAACTCCGCCAGCTTCTGCGGCCGCAGCGAGAGTTCCACGAGCGAATCCTCGTCGATGGCCTCTGGGGTCGTGATTTCGGCGCGCGTCATGCGCCAAAGTGTACCCGAAGAAACACCGGAGCGCCATTGCAGCCGCCCGTGCCGCAGGCGGCCGGGCTAGCGGGCTCCGATCCGCGCCAGTGCCGCGCGGACCAGCGCCGCCGTGCTCGCCTTCCCCTCGCCAGCATCGAGGGCCGCACGGATGCCCGACTCCGCCTCGGCCACGCCGTAGCCAAGTGACTGCAGCGCACGAACGGCGTCGTCCACGCCAACACCGCCCGTGCTGACCACTGATGCGGCGCCGCGCTGCAGGTCGTCCAGCTTGTCGGCCAGGTCGAGAATCAGCTGGTCGGCTTTCTTCTTACCCAGTCCCTTCACCTGCTGCAGCGTCGCGAGATCGCGCTCACGAATGGCGCGCACCAACCGCTCGGCACTGAGCGCGGACAGCATGTTGAGCGACAGTTGCGGTCCGAACCCCTTCGCGATCAGGAGACGCGTGAACACGTTGCGCTCGTACGGCGTGCCGAAGCCGAACAGCTGCCAGCCATCTTCCTTCACGACCAGATGCGTGTGCAGCCGGACCTGCTCGCCAGCCTTGGGCAGCGACTCGAACGTCGAGAGCGGAATGGCGACCGCGTACCCCACCCCGCCAGAGGTCAGGATCTCGACCGCCGCCAGATCACGCTCGAGCAGCGTTCCCACCAGCAGCGTGATCATCGCTCCCGCCTCGCCGCGCCACTGAGCAGTGCACTGGTGCGCGCCGCCAACAGGCAGGTGAGCGCGGCCGCGACACCGTCGGCGGCGTCATTCGGGCTGGGCACCGTCTTCAGGCGCAGCAATGTCTTGACCATGAACTGTACCTGTTCCTTGGTGGCGGCGCCGGTGCCGGTGATCGCCTTCTTGATTTCGGCCGGCGGATACTCGTGAATCGTGACTCCCGCGCGGGCACCCGCCAGCAACAACACGCCTCGCGCATGGCCGAGGGTGACCGTCGTCCGCACGTTGCGTGCGTAGAAGATCGACTCCACCGCCAGTGCGTCGGGCTGGTGTCGCGCGATCAGTTCCGTCACGCCATCGAAAATCTCCGCCAACCGCGACGCCAGCGCGTCGCGCGGTGAGGTGCGGAACACACCGCACTCCACCAGCGTCGCACTGCCACGGCCATCGCCGCGCACCACCCCGAAGCCGGTGATGGCCGTACCGGGATCGAGACCAAGAACGAGCAGCGTGGCTCCCGTCAGTCGTCGAGCGCCGATGTGTCGATGTCGAAGTTCCCTTCGACATTCTGGATATCATCCAGATCCTCGAGCACATCGAGCAGCTTCACCAGCGTCGTCGCGTCGTCGCCGGTCACATGCACCGTGCTCTGCGGAATCCACTCGAGCCTGGCCTCACTGATCTTGAGCCCCTTGGCCTCGAGCGCTTCCTTCACCGCATGCAGGTCGGCAAGCTCGGTGGTGATGGCGAACGTCTCGTCCTCACGCGCGAAATCACTGGCGCCCGCGTCGAGCGCCACTTCCATCATTGCGTCCTCGTCACCGGCCGCGGGGAGATAGATCCGGCCTCGGCGATCGAACATGAAGGCCACTGAACCGGATGTGCCCAGATTGCCGCCATTGCGCGTGAGCTTCGCACGGACGTCGGCGACGGTGCGCGTCGGGTTGTCGGTGAGCGCCTGAATCATCAGCGCCACGCCGCCCGGCCCGTACGCCTCATACGTGATCTCGGTGTACTCGACCCCCTCCAACTCACCGGTGCCCTTCTTGACCGCGCGATCGATGTTCTCCTTCGGCATCGACTGGGCACGCGCCGTGTCGATCGCGGTGCGCAGCCGCGGATTGCCACCAGGATCGCCACCACCGCCCTTCGCCGCGACGGTGATCTCGCGAATCAACTTGGTGAAAATGGCGCCGCGCTTCGCGTCGGTCGCCGCCTTGGCATGCTTGATCGTTTTCCACTTACTGTGGCCAGCCATTGCAACTCCGTCGGATCTGCGTTTGGGGGGTCAGCCGCCAAAGATAAGCCTGTTACGACTCGATCAGGTCCTCGACGCGACCGGCACCGGGTTCGATGAACAGGTCGGTGAACGCACTGGGTGCGGCGCGATGCTTGAGCACGTGGACTTCAAACGCTCCGGCCACATCGGGGGCGTCGTCGTAGAGCCCTTCACGAAAGAGACCCAGTACGACATCCGCCACGCTGGCCGCCGTACCGAGCATGCCGAAATCGTGGAGGACCGGCCTGGGCGGCGGCGTCTGCTTCTGGCCGGTACCAAGCGGCGCGGTCAGCAACAGAGCCACGCCCTGATCGACGGCCACCCGCTTGGCGATGCGCACGACCTGCGCATGCGCCTCAGCGACCGGGCTCGGCGGTTGATCCAGTCCGGCCAGGCCGTCGATGATGACCAGCGGCGGCAGGTCCGCGGCATCGAGCCGGTCGCTCAGGAGTGAGGGGGTGTGCGGCGCGCGCTCGACGGAAATCGGCAGTCGGCGGAGGACATCGGCCGCCGACTTGAGCGCGTCCACCCCGCCTGTCGGCAGGATCCCGGTCCGCATCGCAATCTGCGTTACACCGGACTCTGCCGTGACGAGACGCTCCCAACACCGTTCCTCAGTCGACTCGTGTGTCAGGATCAGCACCGGGAACTCGGCCACGGCCGCGCGGATCGCGATTCCTAGTACAAGTGCGGTCTTGCCCGCGCCCGCGTCGCCACCGATGATCGTGAGCTCGGCACGGCGGAGGCCGCCAGCGAGGAGGCGGTCGAGGGATGGGTACCCCGTCGTGACGAGATCCGGGGCTGGAAGCGGTCGCGCGTCAGAGACGAGGCGCTGCAAAACGCCCGAGAGGAATTCGCGGCTGGTCGGCATCAGCGCATGGCGGCAAGGGAGGATCGACGGAGCAATCGCGCGAGCGTCGTCAGCTCGGCTCTGGCACTGTTGTTGAGCACGGCATCGGCGGCATCCCGGAGTGCATCGATCGCATCTGCCAGATGAGAAGGCTCCTTGTCGGCGGCCAGATCGCAGGCGCGGGACGCGGCCAACCCGACCTCGAGAGGAAGCGCCTGGGCCGCCAGCCAGCGGCGCGTCGCTTCCGCCCGCAGCAGGAGTGCGTCGGCATCGCTGAAGTCGGCCTCCCTCGGGAGCCGCGGTAACGCCAGGCGCGCCACCATCCAGCAGGCCAGTACCGCACTCCGCTCGCGCGATTGGGGCAGGGCGGCCGACTGCGTCACCAGCGCCTTCAGGGGCGCGATGACGGAGGGCAGGAGCGAGGGCGTCCGGTTCACGACGCAAAGGTACCGCACCGCGCGTTTTGCGCGATCATCGCGCCCGGCGAGCCCACCAGTCATATCGATGGGGTAACTTGCTCGCATCATGACCCCTCCCGCGAAGGCCGTACTGTGGGTGGATGACGAGGCCGAAATGCTCGAGGCCCATCGCATCTTCCTGCAGGACAAAGGTTACGACGTCGAGATGGCCCGGAACTCCGAGGATGCGCTGGAGCTCCTGCGCCATCGTCGGTTCGATGTGCTCCTGCTCGATGAGCAGATGCCCGGCAAGCGCGGACTCGAGACCTGGCGGGACGTCCAGGCGATCGATCCGATGCTCCCGGTCGTCATGATCACCAAGAGCGAGGAGGACGGCACGCTGCGCGAGGCGCTCGGCGCGGCGGTGCACGACTACCTCGTGAAGCCGGTCAACCCGCGTCAGGTGCTGACCGCGATCACGCGAATTCTCGACGGCACTCGCCTGCGGCAGCAGGCACTGGCGCGCGAGTTCGTCGAGCGCTTCCGCGCCTTCGAGCTGGAAGGGTACAGCAGCGACTGGCGCGGCTGGATCGAGCGCACCGCCGAAGTGACCCGCTGGGACGTGGCGCTCGATGAGGCGGGTGAAGGGGGACTTCGCGAATCGCTGGTCGGGTTGTACCCCGCCATGCGTCGGGAGTTTGCGCACTTCATCCGGCGTCAGTATCCGTCGTGGCTCGGCGACCTTCAGGGGGATCGTCCGCCGCTCTCGATCGACATCGTCTCCGAACACGTGGCGCCGCTGTTGAAGACGGAGAAAGCGGCCTGCTTCATCGTCGTCGACTGTCTCCGGCTCGACCAGTGGCTGGGCCTCGCGCCGCTGCTCGGACAATGGTTCACGGAAGAACGCTCCCACTACTACTCCATTCTGCCGACGGCCACGCCCTACTCGCGCAATGCGCTCTTCAGCGGCTTGTTCCCGGGCGAAATGGCGGGCATGTACCCCGACTGGTGGAAGGAGCGTGAGGACGAGTCGCTGAATGCGCACGAGCGCCAGTTGCTCGAGCTGCAACTCAAGGAACTCGGCCACAACGTGCCGGTGCGCTATCACAAGATCAGCACCCCGCACGAGTCCGAAGAACTCGAACGCAAGATCGCCTCGGCGGTCGTACCCGAAGGGGTGAGTGCCTTCGTGTTCAACTTCGTCGACCTGCTGACGCACAGTCGTTCCGACAACTCGGTGTTGCTGGAAGTGGCGAAGGATGAAGTCGCACTCCGTCGCCTCACCCGGCAGTGGTTCGAGCGCTCGTCGCTCTTTTCGGTGCTGAAGGAAGCGGCGCGCAAGAAGATCACCGTGATCCTGACCAGCGATCACGGGTCGATTCTCTGCCAGACGCCGGCGACGGTCTTCGCGCGCCGCGATGCGACGCACAATCTCCGCTACAAGTTCGGCGAGGATCTGCGGGCCGAAAAACTGGAGCAGGCGCTGTTGTTCCCGAACGCCGACGCACTGCGATTACCGCGCCGCGGGCTGGGCAAGAACACGCTCCTGGCGACTGGGGATTGCTACTTTGTGTATCCGACCAAGCTCCGTGAGTACCAGGGGCGCTATCGCGGCGGATTCTTTCACGGCGGTGTCAGCCCCGAGGAAATGATTCTGCCCCTCGTACGCCTCGTCCCCCGCCGCTGACCGTGTATCGCCGACTGTTCGGTATTCTGCGCCCGCATTCGTGGCGCCTGGCTGCCACGATTGCCTGCAATCTGCTGGTCGCGGCGCTCGACGTCTTCTCGCTGACACTGTTGATCCCGTTTCTGAAGACGCTGTTCGGGATTGACACCGCCACCGGGCCGCTCGACCCCGCCGGTGGAGTCCAGGCGATGTTGACGGGGGTCGTGGGACGCTTCGTCGATCCCGCCGACAAGATGGGATCGCTGCAGAGCGTCGTCCTGCTGATTCTCGCGGTCGTGGCACTCAAGAATGTCTTCGCGTGGATCAGCGGGCAGCTCGGTGCCGGGTTGCAGGAACTGGTGACGCGTGACCTTCGAGACATGGTCTACCGCCATCTGGTGCAACTGCCGCTCTCCTGGTTCCAGCGGACCAAGGTCGGTCAGGTCGTCACGCGGATCCTCACCGATACGGCGCAGACCAAGGCGCTCGTCACCGAGCTGGTCACTCGTTCACTGCAGAGCAGTGCGACGATCATCGTCAGCATCATCGTCCTGGTGTCGCTGAGCTGGAAACTCACCCTCGTCGCCCTGGTGCTGGCCCCGCTGCTGACCGCGATGCTGCAGCCGATTCTCAAGAAGCTGCGCAAACGGCATCGTCGCCTGAGCAACGAGTACGGTGAAATGACGAGCATCGTGCAGGAGGCGGTGAGCGGCATTCGTCTGGTGAAAGCGTCGGGCGCCGAGCCGAATGAGTCGCAGCGATTCACCGACGCGAGTGGACGGTACGCCAAGGCGATGACACGCGTTGCAGCACTCGGTGCGCTATCGCAGCCATTGACGGAAGTCGCCGGCACCGCCATTGCCGTCCTCGTCCTCTGGATCGGTGCACAGCAGGTGCTGGTCGATCGCACGCTCGACGGGGCCGACCTGATTGCGTTTCTGGTGATCGTGCTCCGCATGCTCCAACCGCTCAAGCAGTTGTCGCAGGTGCCGTCCACGGCACAGGCGTCGATGGCCAGCGCCGAGCGATTGTTCGATGTGCTCGATGAGCGGACGGAGGCGAACGCCGATCGCGGGACGGTGCATGTCACCGCACTCACCGACGGCGTGCGTTTTGATCAGGTCTCCTTCACCTATGGCGATGACGCAGTCCTCGCCGACATCTCCTTGTACGCGCCGAAGGGCGAGATCGTGGCGCTGGTCGGCGCCAGCGGTGCGGGGAAGAGCACACTGGTGGATCTGGTGCCGCGTTTCAACGCGCCGACCGCCGGCCGGATCCTGCTGGACGGCACCGATCTGCAGAGCGTCACCCTCACGTCGCTGCGGACGCTGACCGGCATTGTGAGTCAGGACACGGTGTTGTTCAACGACACCGTGCGCTCGAACATCGCCTTCGGAGCGCCTGGTGCGTACACGCAGGCGGCGATCGAGTCGGCGGCACGCGCCGCCAATGCGCACCAGTTCATCACTGAACTGCCGCAGGGCTACGACACGGTACTCGGCGAGCGCGGCACCCGGCTCAGTGGTGGCCAGCGGCAGCGAATCGCCATTGCCCGGGCGCTGCTGAGCGATCCACCGATACTGATTCTCGATGAGGCGACGTCGGCGCTGGACACCGAGAGCGAGCGGCTGGTGCAGGAGGCGATCGATCGCCTGCTCGCCGGCCGGACGGTCTTTGTGATCGCCCACCGGTTGAGCACTGTCGAGCATGCCCATCAGATTCTGGTACTCGATCGCGGCCGAATCATCGAGCGTGGCACGCACGGGGCCCTCCTCGCGCAGCGCGGCGCCTATCACCGGCTCTACACGATGCAGTTTCGCGAACGCGACGGCGCTGACGCGCTGCTGGTGGACGCATGAGTCGACTGGTGTTCTTCCACCCCTCGCCCGAGTGGGACGGTCTGGCGCGTGTCTATGCCGAAATCGGCACGGCGCTGGCGGCGCGTGGCGTGAGCGTGGCGATGGTGTGTCCCCCGGGATCAGCGGTGGCTTCCGGAGGCGGGATCCTCGACATCCTGCCATTCGAGGATCGGGGGGCCTGGTTTGGCGATGGTATTCGCCTCGGCTCGCTGTTGCGCGAGTTCGGCAGCGATGCCGTGGTGGTCGCTGGCGATCAGGCGCAGCTGATGGCTGCCTGGGCGGTGCGTCGGGCGGGGCGCGGCGCCGTCTTCAGGCGCATGCGCACCGGCGTGGCCAGCCCCGTCACGATGACGACGCGTCTCGCGGTGCGCCTCGCCCCAACCTGGTTCGTACACAGTTCGGCGGCGGACTCGAAGGCCGCGGAACCGGTCAAGCGACTGCGCGGCCGGATCATCGCCGACATCGCGATCGACCCGGGGCGGTTCGAGCGGGTCATTGCTGCGCCCACACCGATCGGCACGATCACCATCGCCATCGTGACTGATGCCGAGTCACAACGCGCCACCGCGTCGGCATTGCGCACGGTGGCCGCGATGCGGACGCGTGGTCATGCGATCAGGGTCCTGCTGCTCGGCACGCCGCGCGACGTGAACGAAGTGCGCGTGCATGCGACGGCGATCGGACTCGGCGACGCGTTTGCCCTCCTCGGCAGTCCGGTCGATCGCGCACCGCTGCTGGCGGCGGCAGACCTGGTGTGGGTCGCCGCCGATCACGACGATGGTGCGATCGCGGTCCTCGATGCGATGGCGCTTGGAAAGGCGGTCATTGCCACCCGCGGCACGATGGCAGAGCGGTATCTGCAGCACGGAGAGACCGGAGTCATTGCAGAACGGGATGACGCGCTCGCCAGCGCCGCATTGATCACCCTGCTGCAGGCGGACGCCGGGCATCTCCGTCGGATGGGGGAGAACGCGAAAGCGGACGTGCTGGCGCGCCGCGGACTCTCGGCGGTGTCCGAGGCGTTCACGGCCGTGCTGCACGAGGCGGCCGTCGCCCAGGTGGCCGCCTGACCAGCATCGTCGTGCCTGCCGCGGCCGCACCGAGAGCACCAACGTTGCAGCATCGCGTCGAGTATGTCGCGATTCGATCGATCGTTGGACTGCTCGGCCTCGCCTCCTTCCGGACCGGATCGAAAATCGGTGCCTGGCTCGGCGTGCTTGGCTACCGCCTTGGCATCCGGTCACACGTCGTGGAAACCCAGATTGCCTTTGCGTTTCCGGAGTACGACGCGGCGCGGATTCAACACGTCGCGGTGCAGTCGTACGAAAACCTTGGTCGGACCTCGATCGAAGCGGCCATCATGGAGCATCGCTCGCCTGCAGATCTGATCGCACTCTTCGAGCAGGTCGATGGGTGGGAATGTCTCGACGCGGCCCTGGTGGCCGGTCGCGGGGCACTGCTGGTGACCGGGCATCTCGGCAACTGGGAGCTGGGCGGCAGCTATTTCGCTGCGCGCGGTGTGCCGATCGATGCCATTGCGCGTCACATGAGCAACAGGATCTTCGAACGGTATCTGACACGCGTGCGACAGCGTTTCGGCGTCAACGTCGTCTTCGACGAAGAGGCGGTCCGGACGACGCCACGCAGCGTCCGGGCCAATCGGGTGGTTGGTTTTCTGTCCGACCAGGGCGTGCTCGGACTGGCGTCCAGCTTCGTTCCATTCTTCAGCCGGCTGGCGAAAACGCCACGCGGGCCTGCGGTGTTCGCATTGCGATTGCATGTGCCCGTGGTGTTCGCCGTCGCCGTTCGACAGCCCTCCGGAAAGTACCGACTGATCGTCGAGCCCATCGAGGTGGTGCACACCGGAGATCGCGAGGCCGATACGGTGGCTCTGGTGGCACGCTATACCGCCCGCATGGAGTACTGGGTGCGACAGTATCCCGAGCAGTACTTCTGGCAGCATCGGCGCTGGAAGTACCAGCCGGACGGCGCGCCCCCGTTGCCGGACGGCATGTGATGGCGGTCGCGGCGTCTCGAGCCCGGGCGGCGGCCACCAGCGCGCGCCGTCCGTTGCACATCATGCGGCGTGACACCCGTGCGATCCTTGGCACGCTGCTGATCGCAGCCCTCGTCGCCGCCGCGATTGCGGCGCCCGTGCTTGCCCGATACGACCCGATTGCGATCGATCTGGGCAGTCAGTTGTTGCGACCCTCATCTGCACACTGGCTCGGCACCGACATTCAGGGTCGCGACATTCTCGCGCGCCTGCTCTTCGGGGCGCGCGTCTCTCTGTCGGTCGGCCTCGGCGCGCAGGCCATCGCACTCCTGGTCGGTGGCACCCTCGGCCTCGTCAGTGGCTTCTATGGCCGATGGGTCGACGAACTCGTGATGCGAGTGGCCGACGTCACGCTCGCCTTTCCGACGCTGTTGCTGCTGATCGCGATGGTGGCGGCGTTCCAGCCCAGCCTTGGCGTGGTGACGCTCACCATCGGGATCGTCGGCTGGGCCGGCGTCGCGCGTTTGGTGCGCGGTCAGGTCATGGTGGTCCGCGGGCTCGAATACGTGCAGGCCGCGCGCGCGCTCGGCGGCAGCGACGTCCGGATTCTGTTGCGGCACGTGCTGCCGGCGGTGACCGCACCGCTGGTCATCGTGGGAACGCTCGGCATCGCGGCCGCGATCATGGCCGAATCGTCGCTGAGCTTTCTCGGACTCGGCGTGCAGCCACCCACGCCCAGCTGGGGCGGCATGATCGCCGACGCGCGAGACCTGTCGCAGCTGCGTCGTGCGCCGTGGACGTCACTTGCGCCCGGCCTCACCATCGGGTGCGCGGTGCTGGCCTTCAATCTTCTTGGCGACGCCCTTCGCGACGCCACCGATCCCCGCCAACTCACGCGCCGCCTGGCGCAACAGGACCGACCATGACGGACTTCGTCGCCGTGCAGCAGCGTGAGTATCCGTGGATGACGGAGAGCGACGTGATCTACCTCGATCACGCCTCGACCGGTGCCTATCCCAAGGCGTGTGCCGACGCCGTGGCGGCGTATGTGTCGCTGCGGCACATGCCACACACGCTCCGCGCCGAGCATTTCTTCGCCACGCTGCAGCGCTCACGTGAGCTCGTCGCGACGCTGATTGGCGCGAGCGCCGACGAGATTGCGCTGACGACGAACACCTCGCATGGGCTCAACCTGGCCGCCTTCGCGCTGCCGCTGGGAGCTGGCGACGAGATCCTGACCGTGGACCGCGAGTTTCCGGCCAACGTGTTTCCGTGGATGAAGCGCGCCGAACGCACGGGTGCCACGATCGTCCGGCTCCCCTGCGTGAACGATGTCCCGGACGATGCGGCGTTGCTCGAGGCGATTGCGACGCGACCGAATGTGAAGGTGGTCGCCGTCAGCTGGGTCTCATTCTGCAGCGGAGCGCGGATCGATATCGATGCAGTCGGTCGCGCGTGTCGCGATCGGGGCATCTACTTCGTCGTCGACGCGATTCAGGGTCTTGGCGTACTGCCGCTCGATGTGTCGCGGACGCCGATCGACATTCTCTCGTGCGGGGCGCAGAAGTGGCTGCAGTCACCGTGGGGCTCGGCCTTTACCTACGTGCGGCGCGAGCTGATCACGCAGCTCGAACCCCCCGTCGCCGGCTGGATGGCCACCAAGGGCTCGGACGATCTGTTCAACATGCTGACCTATGAACCGGCGTGGTTCGATGATGCGCGTCGGTTTGAGGTGATCACGCTGCCATTCCCCGATTTTGCAGGAATGAATGCCAGCATCGCGCTCTTCCTCGAACTCGGTCAGCCGGCCATCGCGGAGCACATCGCAACGCTCGGCGACACCCTGGTTGCATTCTGCGACGCGCACCCGGAGATCCGGCTCGTCACCCCGCGCGATCGTGCCAGACGCGCCGGTGTGTTTGCCATCCAGCCGCCGCGGCTCGACGATGTCTCCGCGCGGCTCAAGGCGCACAAGGTCATCCACTCCGTGCGCGAACGCTGCATTCGCCTGGCGCCGCATTGGTACACGACGACGGCGCAGTGGGAGCGTGTGCTCGGGCTGCTGGTCGAGGCATGAACTGACGGGCGCACCGGAGGCGCGGTTGGTCAGTCGCGCAACTCGATCAGCGCGTAGTCCCGCGCGCCTTTCCGAAGCAGGAGATACCGACCACGCAGCAGTCGATCGGCACTGACGGATGTGTCGTCGGCAGCGAGCTTGCTGCCATTCACCGACAGTCCGCCCTGCTGCAGCAATCGGCGCGCCTCGCCCTTGCTGGCGCTCAGCCCTGCCGTGACGAAGAGCGTCAGCGTGTCGAACGTCTCCGCGCGCGCCATCACCGCCGAGGGGACTTCGCGTGCCAGCGCGGCGAGCGCATTCGTCGAGAGTGTGGTCGGGTCCCCTTTGGCGAACAGCAATGCCGACACCTCCGCGGCTGTTTGCGCCGCGTCCGTGCCATGGATCATCGATGTCACGGTGCGAGCGAGCAACTGCTGTGCCTCGCGCTTTTCCGGTGCGGAGAGAATGGTGTCGTCCAGCGCCTCGATTTCGGCTCGACTCAGCAGCGTGAAGGTGCGCAGATACCGGCCGGTATCGCGATCATCCGCGCCGATCCAGAACTGGTAGAACTGGTAGGGCGACGTGCGTGCAGCATCGAGCCAGACGGCCCCCGCCTCGCTCTTGCCGAATTTCGTCCCGGTCGACGTGGTCAGCAGCGGAAGCGTCACGCCATGCGCCTCCACGCCGTGCAGCTTCCGCACCAGGGTCGTCCCGGCGGTGATGTTGCCCCACTGATCGCTCCCTCCCACCTGCAGCGTGACGCCGTCACGACGGTACAGCTCCGCAAAGTCGTACGCCTGCAGCAGCATGTAGGAGAACTCGGTGTAGCTGATTCCCGTCTCGCTGCCGATCCGGGAATCCACCGAGTCCTTCTGCAGCATGTAGTTCACGGTGAAGTGCTTGCCGACATCACGCAGGAAGCCGATCAGGTCCATGGGGCGCAGCCACTCGGCATTGTTGCGCATCAGGGCGCCACGCGGCCCGGCGAAATCGAGCACCCGGGCCAGCTGTTCACTGATCCCGGCGATGTTGGCGTCGACGATCTGAGGGGTCAGCAGCGGTCGCTCACTGGCCTTGCCACTTGGATCGCCAATCATGCCAGTGCCGCCGCCCACCAGTGCGACGGGCCGGTGCCCCGCCCGCTGCAGGTGAACCAGCGACATGATCGCCACCAGGTTGCCGGCGTGCAGACTCGAGGCGGTCGGGTCGAAGCCGCAATACCCCGTCACGGCTCCTCGCGACAGCGCCGCGGCGGCGCCCTCGGTCTGCTGGAAGAGCAACCCGCGCCACGCGAGTTCGTCAAGAAAGGCTGGAGTCCCGGTCATTCCCCAAACTAATCCCCGTGGCCAGCCGCCCTGCGTTGGCTGGGTCCCGTGCCGAGAGCTAGCTTCACACGCATGGCTTCTGCGAACGGATTTCTCGGGAATCGTGTCGTCCGCGCGGGGATCCTGCTCGGAACGCTCGGCACCTCCATGGTGCTCGGCGCACTGACGGCTGGGTGGTCGATGGTGTGCGCGGGCAATCAGTGCCCGAGCGTCGATGTCCTCGAACTCTACCAGCCGCGCCAGACCTCGAAGCTCTACGCAGTGGATGGACGGTTTCTCGCCGAGCTCGGGCTCGAGCGGCGCACCGTGGCGCGGCTGCAGGATATTCCGCCGCTGGTGCAGAATGCGTTCGTCTACACGGAAGACAAGCGCTTCTACAGCCATAACGGCATCGACTTCATCCGGGTCTTCGGCTCGGTGGTCGCGAACGTCATCCGTGGCGGGTACGCACAGGGGTTCTCGACGATCACGATGCAGCTGGCGCGCAACATCTTCCCGGAACGCCTCGAGCGCGCCAAGTCGGTCGTGCGCAAGATGCGCGAAGGCAAGGTGGCGCTGGCCATCGAACGGAAGTACTCGAAGCAGAAGATCCTCGAGCTGTATCTCAATCAGATCTATCTCGGCAATGGTGCCTATGGCGTCGAATCGGCCGCGCAACGGTATTTCGGCAAGACGGTCCGGGAACTGAATCTGGCGGAAGCCGCGCTGCTGGCCGCGCTGCCGAAGGCGCCCAATCGCTACAACCCGCGGGTCGAGCCGGACCGCGCCGTGCAGCGCCGCAACACGGTGCTCGAGTTGTTGCGCGAACAGCACGTCATCAATGATGCTGACGCCTCGCTGGCCAAGGCGTATCCACTGCAGCTGGCGCAGCGCACCGAAACGGGTGACGTGGCACCGTACTTCGTCGAATGGATACGCAAACAGCTCGACGAGCAGTTCGGTCGGCAACTCTACGAGCAGGGGTTGAAGGTCTACACCACGCTCGACATCGACATGCAGCTCGCCGCCGAGCGTGCGATGGAGAATCAGCTGCGCTCGATCGAAGGTGGCAAGCTCGGGCCCTACAAGAACCTCACCTACGAGCAGCACCTGGCCAGGTCCGCCGATGACGAGCGGAACGCCAGCGGGGTGACGCCGTACCTGCAGGGCGCCTTCGTCGCCATGGACCCGAGGACGGGTGGGATACGTGCCATGATTGGTGGGCGCGACTATGCCGACTCGAAGTTCAACCGAGCCACGCAGGCGCTTCGCCAGCCTGGTTCGACGTTCAAGCCGATTGTGTATTCCGACGCGATTCAGAGTGGCCATACCACGGCCGAAGCACTCGACGACAGCCCACTCAGCGTGCCGCAGTCTGGCGGAGGCACCTGGTCGCCGCAGAACTACGACGGCCGGAGCATGGGCTACATCCCACTCCGCCGCGCGCTCTATCTGTCGCGCAATCAGGCGACGGTACGCCTCGGCATGTCGCTGGGTGAAGAGAGTGTCGCCGCCATGGCGCGACGCTTCGGCCTGTCGACACCGATGCCGGAGTATCCCAGCCTGCACATCGGCGCGGCCGACGTGTATCCGCTCGAGATGGTTGCCGCCTACACGGTCTTTGCGTCGGGCGGGATCCGCACCAGGCCGACCGGGATCGTCCGCGTCGAGAATTCGAAAGGCGAAGTGCTCTGGGAACCCGCACCGGTGCGGACCGCCGTGCTCTCGACGGCTGAGGCATGGCTCATGACCGACATCCTGCGCGACGTCGTGCGCCGCGGCACGGCCGCACGGGCGGTGGCGGGATTGAAAGTGCCTGCGGGCGGAAAAACAGGGACGACCAACGACGGGGCGGACGTCTGGTTCATCGGCTTCACGCCCGACCTCGTCGCGGGTGTCTGGATGGGACTCGATCGTCCGCGCACCATCATGCGCAATGCGCAGGGTGGCGATCTCGCGGCGCCAGCCTGGACGGCGTTCATGACGGAGGTCTACCGACGCCGGCCGTTGAGCGTCGACTTTGCCGGGCCTGGCGGATTGCTGGCGGTGCCTGTCGATCGCCTGACGGGGCTTCGCGCCGGACCCCTCTGCCCGGCGGAGCGCGTCTACATCGACTACTTCGTGCAGGGCACGGAGCCGACGCAGGAATGTGACGGCACCATTATGGGGCCAATGGGAGACAGCACGCGTGTCGACCCGATCTTCGAACTCCCTGCCGGTCCAGCGCCGAAGGCCAGGCGACCGCCGTCAGACACCGCGAATCCGTTCCGGCTTCCGTGACCGACTGGATTCCTCTCGACTGTCATGCGCACAGCACCTGCTCTGATGGTGTTCTGAGTCCCGATGAAGTGATCGCTACTGCGGCGCTGCGCGGTGTGCGCGGCACCGTCAGCGATCATGCCAGCTACGATGTGAAGTTTGCGCTCAAGTCAGCTGCGATCGTCGACGAGTATCTGGCGCTGGTCGCCCATCTGCCGTATCGGAGTGTTGAGTTCTGCTCCCACGATTCACTCTGGCGCGAGCTGACCGACGCGCAGCTCGAGCGGCTGACCCATCGCATTGGCTCGCTGCACGCCGTGAAGATGCCCGATGGCACGCTGATCCGCATGTTTCAGCAGGAGCTGCCGGCCGGCCTGAGGCGCGCTGCCTACATGGAGCATCACCTGCTGGCCGTGGAAGCACTCGCACGCGAGATGCCGATCGAGATCTTTGCCCACCCGACGCTGGTGCCGCACGCCCTGCGCACGGTGCCTGGTGAAGAGCTCTGGTCGGAAGCACACGAGGAACGTCTGGTGGCGGCACTCAAGCGCAACGGGATCTGCCTCGAGGTGTCCAATCGGTATCGCGCGCACACGCGACTCGTCCAGCGCGCGGTGTCGCAGGGCGTGCGCCTGTCGCTTGGCTCGGATGGCCACCAGCGTGAACAGATCGGAAACCTCGAGTGGCCGCTCGCGCTGACGCGGTCGCTCGGTGTGCCGGACCATGCGCTGTATGACCCAGCTGTTCACGGGACGCGCCGTGGCTGAGGTGATGGTGTATCGCGCCAGCTGGGTGCTGCCCATGGTGCAGCCGCCGATCGCGAACGGTGCGGTGGCAGTGGCGGGTGATCGGATCACGTATGTCGGACCGGCCAGCGGCGCACCCGGCGGTAGCGTGATGGATCTGGGTGACGCCGCGCTGATGCCCGGACTGGTGAATGTGCACACGCATCTCGAGCTGACGCCGTTGCGACACCTGCTCGAAGGGCTCGACTTCGCGCAGTGGATCCGCACGCTGACACACGTGCGACGCACCGAACTCGCCGATCCGGCCGATCTCGAGTCTGGAGCACGGATCGGTATCGCCGAAGGCCTGCTGCGCGGGATCACCACCTACGCCGATACCAGTGACAGCGCCACGCCCGTGGTATTGGCGATGCGAGCGATGGGGGTGCGTGGCGTCGTGTACAAGGAGGTCTTCGGCCCCGATCCGAAGCAGTGCATCCCGTCTCTGGTTCAACTGCGCGACGCCGTGCGCGAGTTGCGGTTGCTGGAGTCTGAGGCGGTCCGTATCGGCGTCTCCCCGCATGCGCCGTATTCCGTGTCGCGGGACCTGTTCGGCGCCGTTGCGACCTACGGCATTGCCGAAAAGCTGCCGATGGCCGTACATCTGGCCGAGAGCGCGTTCGAGGAGGATCTCGTCGTGCGCGGCGCGGGGCCGTATGCGGAGAACTGGCGTGGCCGCGGGATCGATCCGGCGCTCGCGCGGGCGCGGTCGAGTGTCGCACTGCTGCACGAGGCCGGGGCACTGCGCCCGAAGCCACTGATCATTCACGGGGTGCGGATGGATGCCGCCGACATCGCGCTGCTGGCCGATGCCGGTTGTGCGATTGCGCACTGCCCGGTCTCGAATGCCCGCTTCGGGCACGGCATCGCACCATTGCAGGCGATGCTCGACGCCGGACTGCGCGTCGGCATCGGCACCGACTCGGTCGCCAGCAACAACCGCATGGATGTGCTCGACGAGGCGCGGGTGGCGCATCTGATGGCCTGCGCCCGAACGCTGTCGTGGCAGGCGTTCCCGGCCGAGCGGGCGCTCTGGCACGCGACCGCCGGTGGCGCGGCAGCGCTCGGGCTGTGGAGTGCCCTTGGAACGCTGACGGCCGGCGCGCCGGCGGATCTGTGCGCCTTTCCGCTGGATGGGCTGGCTGCCAGACCGTTGGTCGATGTCGCCGATGCGCTGGTGCATGGGGTGGCCGGAGGACCGGCGCGCTTGACCGTCGTTGCCGGTGTGCTCAGAGTGCGGGACGGCGTGCTGACCGACTCGGACGCACACCGAGGCGATCGGTCTCGCTTCGACCTGCTTGGTCAGCGGCTCGCGGCCGCGCGCCGGTCGGCGCCTTGGCCGCCCTGAGCCCAATCGCCGCCGCTGACCGCGCAGCGTGAGTCGTCGCATCGTGGTCACAAAGCGCGAAGGCCGCGCCGCACAATGGCGGCTACCCCAAGACATTGGTTACAATGTGAGGTCACCCTTCTTCTGCTCCAGCCATGGCCGCTCCGCAGTCCGGACCCACCGACAAGATCTGGCGCGACGGCCAGCTGGTCGCCTGGGCCGACGCCAACATCCACGTGATGAGTCATGTGGTGCACTATGGCTCGAGCGTCTTCGAAGGCGTTCGCTGCTACGAGACGCCGACCGGTGGCGCCGTGTTCCGTTTGCGGGACCATATGCGTCGTCTGATGGACAGCGCAAAGATCTATCGCATGCCCATCCGTTACACGGTGGACGAGCTCATGCAGGCAGTCGTGGACACGGTGAACGCCAACGGCCTCTCGCAGTGCTACCTGCGGCCGATCATGGCGCGCACCGGCGAACAGATGGGCGTGCTGCCCTCGCAGGACCCGTCCATGACGGAGACCTTCGTGGTGGCCTACAACTGGGGAGCCTATCTCGGTCCCGAGGCGTTGGAAAATGGAGTTGATGTCTGCGTGTCCAGCTGGCGCCGGGCAGCGCCCGATACGTTCCCGACCATGGCCAAGGCCGGTGGGAACTACCTGAACTCGCAGCTCTCCAAGATGCAGGCCAGGCTCGATGGCTACGTCGAGGGCATCATGCTCGACAACCAGGGACTGGTGTCCGAAGGCAGTGGCGAGAATCTCTTCGTGATCCGCGACGAGGTGCTTTACACCGCCCCGCTGGCCCACGGCATTCTGCATGGGATCACCCGCGACTCGGTCTCGACCATTGCGCGCGATCTCGGGTATGAAGTCCGTGAGCAGGCGCTTCCCCGCGAGTTCCTCTACATCGCGGACGAAGTGTTTTTTACGGGAACCGCCGCCGAAATCACCCCGATCCGCAGCATCGATCGGATTCCCGTCGGCAGCGGCAAGCCCGGCCCGATCTGTCGTGCCATCCAGACGGAGTTCCTCGGTCTGGCCCGTGGAACGATCGAGGATCGGCATGGGTGGCTGACCCCGGTGGCTGAACCGGTGGGAGCCGCGCGATGAGAGAGCGGCGTGTGGTGAGCAGTCCTGTACTGCATCGACCTGCCGACTGGTATTCCAGTCGGCACCACGCTCACTCCCATACCGACACCGCGCTGGTGTCGCTGCGCGCCTCTCGCCACGCCTCGTGTGCGAGAGGCGTTTTACTTTCCTGAGGGACGGAGGAGCACGTGAACGTCGGCTGTCTTGCGCTCAACGCTTCGTACGAACCGCTCACGCTGGTGCCGATGAGACGTGCCCTCCGCCTGCTGCTCGATGGCAAGGCGGAGATCATCGAGTCGGACGACGGGAAGGTGGTGCGCTCCGAAAAACTCTCGTTCCCGCGGCCGGTGGTCATCCGGCTGACGAAGTTCATCCACGTGCCGCGGCGCTTCCG